>OCAN01001121.1_pt1 | contig 15497 bp, 23 predicted proteins | sample 1538321 | NCBI WGS metagenome assembly OCAN01 (sample SAMEA2580294, study PRJEB22360) | human gut metagenome | biome: human gut; feature: human-associated habitat; material: faeces | place: Denmark | collected 2008/2010 | reverse complement strand
CAGCGCGTGGGAGGCGACGCCACCCTCAAGGTGGATGTGCGCATCGTGGCGGCTACGAACCGCAACCTGCTGGATGAGGTCGCGGCCGGGCGCTTCCGCGAGGATTTGTATTATCGGCTCAACGTCGTCAGCATACAGGTCCCGTCCCTTCAGGAGCGGAGCGAGGACATCCCCCTTCTGGCGGAGCACTTCCTCAAGGTTTTCGGCGAGCGGAACCGCAAGGATGTGAAGGGATTTACCCCCAAGGCGATGGACATGCTGGTCAAATACCCGTGGCCGGGGAATGTCCGCGAGCTGGAGAACGCGGTGGAGCGGGCCGTGGTGCTGCTGTTCGGCAGTTACGTTTCGGAACGCGAATTGCCGCTTGCCGTAACGCAGGCGTACGAACAAGAGGATGATACGGAACCGTCATCGCTGTCCGTTCCTCTGGAGGGCGCAACGCTGGAGGATGTGGAGCGCGAAGCCATCCTTCGTATGCTGGACAGTGTGGGCGACAACAAGAGCGAAGCGGCGAAGCGGCTGGGCATTTCCCGCAAGACCCTGCACACCAAGCTCAAACGGTACGGGCAGGAGCAGGACTGATCACTCCTGACGCGCCTTGTTGCGCTGCCAGACGAAGAAGTGGAGCAGGGCCATGCAGCCGTGTCCGATCAAATACAGTTCGATGAGGAGCGTCACGTTTTTATGGGTTTCCAGCGCCAACCCTGCGAACGATGAGCCGTTCCGCCAGAGGATGAACCAGATCAGGCCGCTCAGCACGACGAGCAGCAGCGCGCCGAGCCCGAGCCCCTGCACGGCGGTTGCCAACCCTTTCGGGCGCGGCGGAACCATCTTGAGGCGCAAGCTGGCCTGAATGTCCTTTTTGAGCTGTTCCGTATCACCCCAGAGGTACGGGAAAAAATAGTGAAAACCGCGCTTTGTGAGGCTGTCCGCCGTAAGCAGCAGACTGAGGATGACAACGAGCAATCCTGACAGAATATGATACCACGAGGCAAGCCAGCTGCTGAGGGCGGGATTGATCTGCCCGGACGAAAGCATATGCATGGCGAAGCTGCTCAGGATTTGCAGGATAACCAAGACGGCGATGATCGCGTGCAGGAACCGCAGGTAGGGTTTCTGGAAAAAACCAAGGAATTGCCAGAGCAGTTTGGCCTGATTGCCGAGTGCGGACGTGACGGACATGGGGTTCTCCTTTTCCCGTCATCATACGCGAACGGCTCAGGGGAACGCCATGATAGAAAAGAGGGTTGTGTTGATGGAACATTGGGGGGAGGAGAAACTTTCTCCAGAAAGTTTCTCCTCCCCCCGATTCTTTTATCTACCTCAACAAACAATACGAAGCGTGCTTGAGGCCTTCGGCGGCCAAACGGGACTCCAGATAAAGGGAGAGCGCGGCGACGGCCCGGTCGCACACGGGGAATACGGGGATGCCCCGCCCGCGGAGGGCGTTGCGGAGCGGTTCGAATTTTTCGCCGCCGTCCATAACTGCGACCATGGGCTTGGAAGTGCGGGAACGGACATCGGAAAGCAGCGTCAAAATGCCGTCCGGGGCGTCCATGCGGAAGGCATCGATGTCAGTTTCGGCAAGCGAGTGCGTGACCGGGGAGAGGGGATCAAGGCCGATGACGACGGCGTCGATGTTCTCGTCGTTGAGCAACAGCTCGGCCATGTACGCATGAACCTCGTCGTCCGCGCCGGGGTTTATGTCGAGGGGATTCTTGATCGGAACCAGCTTCTCCAACCCTTTTGAAGCGATGAGCCGTTTCATGGCCAGCCGGGTTGTTTCGGAATAAGTCCCGAGGGACATGCTATACTCGTCGGACTGGAGCGAATCCGCCATGCCCACGGCCTCGAATCCGGCACCGCTGACCGCACCGAGCCGCTTGCCCCGGATGGTCGCGTTGGTGAAGGTTTCCGCCAGAAGAATCAGATCCTGGAATTCCGTGAAGTTGCGGGCCATGATCGCGCCCGCCTGCCGAATGCAGGTTTCACAGACCATGTAGTCCCCGGCGAGGGATGCCGTGTGGCCGCTGGTGGCCGTCTTGCCTTCGGGCGTCCGCCCGGCCTTGTAGAAAATCACTTGCTTGTCACGCCGTATGGCCTCGCGCACGGCCTCCGCAAACTGGAGCCCATCGAGATCCTTGAAGCCTTCCGCGTAGACGGCGATGACATCCACTTCTTGGGAGTCCATGAAATGGCGCATCATGTCCCCGAGCGTGAGATCAGTCTGGTTGCCCATTGAAATGAGATAGGACGGGCTCATTTCCGGCGTCTGGCTGAACCGATTCAGAAGGAAAGCACCGCTCTGGCTGACGATGGCTGTGCGGCGGCGAGGGTATTGCTTGTAATCCGGCATCTTGGCGGCTGGGATGAACCATGTGTCGAATTTGCCCGGACGGGAAATCACGCCCATGCAATTCGCCCCAAGGAAGGCCGGGCCGCCGTCTCCTCCGGCGGCGAGGTTCTTGTGGGCTTCGGTGATGCGGGCGATCATGCGCTCGGTCATTTCCCGGCTTTCTTCCGTTTCACCGAGGCCGCCGGGGATGAGCATGACGCTGTGCGCGGCGTTGTTTTCAATGATTTCATCCACCAGAGGCGGAACCTGTTCCGCTCCGATGGCGACGATGAACAGATCCAGGGGGTCAGGAAGCGCACGGAGGTTCGGTGCGCAGCGCACCCCGCTGGCGTCGTTTTCGCCGTCACGGATGATGACGAGTTTGTCGCGGTCAAAACCGGAGTCGATGATGTTTTCAAGGATGATCCGCCCGAAATTCCGGCGCTTGGAGGAAACGCCGATGATGCCGATGGATTTCGGGTGCAGCAGGTTGGCGATTTTTTGGATGGGGCGGGGGGTGGCCCGTTCGCCGGGAGTCGAGAAGCGGCACATGCCGTCCAGCGGAACCATGAGGTAATCCGTGAACGTGAACGGGTTGATCTCCAGTTCTTCGATAATGAACGGCGCATCGGGGTTGCAGGGGGAGAAATAGTTCCCCATGCGGATGAACGACTCGAAGCATTCGATAAGCTGGTCGTCGGTCACGATGCGGCGTTGCCCGCGGGTCAGCCCGGCCAGTTTCCGGTAGGAGACGGTTTTCCGGAAAAGCTCGAAGAAGGCATCGCCGTCGGTCAGTTCCGTCAGTGCGGCGACAATGGCCTGCCCTTTGCGGAAACGCTCGGCGTAGAGCTCGGTGTCCGTACCGCCGAGGCCCGCGCTGATGACCATGCCGAACTCGCGTGTGCGGCGCAGGCCGACGATCAGCTCGTTGCCGAACGATGCTGAGTCCGGCGGCATGAACTGCACTTGCAGGACGCCCTTGAGGTCTGCGGCGATGGCGTTCTGGAGCGCGGTTCCCACCAGTCCCTTGTAGCTTTCGGGCGCGGAGGCGGGGCAGCGCTCGATCCATTCGGCATAGCGTTCCGGCACCTCGGAGAGCATACACCGCACGGCGGAACGCACTTTGTCGGGCGTTTTGGGGACGATGCGCACGCCGCCCACTTCGGTCTTGTGGACGATGGTGGGGGAGATGATTTTCAGCACGGCCTTTTCGCCGGGCAGGGACATGATCTCCTCTTCCATCGGTTTGGCGTTCCGTGGGATGAAGGAGCATTTGGGCGGCGTTTCCGAACCGGAAAGGCTCAGCAGATTGTACACTTCGAATTCATAGAGAAAATGCCGCCCCTCAGTGTGGGCGTTGCGGAACAGCTCGGTAATGGGCTGATATTCAACAGTCAGATTCATGCGAGTCTCCAGCTGGTTGTGCGGTCGGAAAGGGAATCGTCGCTTCCGAACCGTTTTTATCCTTTTTCGCCTGGAGAGGGAATCTCGTTGTAGGTGGAGGCGTTGCAATTTGGGGAGGAGCCTTTTGTCGGTTATATGCCCGCACCGGGGATACATCCAGCCTGGCACACAATGAGCATTAGATTCTTTATCCCTGCTTCGCCCGCGCAATGGCAACACGCAAGACCGGGATGAACTCCGCCCATATCTTGAGTTGGTTCAGATCTTCTGGGAGGAGTTCCGTTCCGGCGTTTTCCGCTGCCTTGAGCACGCTTTCCGCAAAAAACGGATCGGCTGAAGAGGTCGGATGGCTGAAAGCCGAGGAAGGATATTGCAGCAGACCATAGTGGAGGGGGAGTATAGGGGGTCAGGATAGATGAGAATGGCGGTGGGGCTAGATCGTGTCGGCGGTATGTCGGCGATATGTAGGCGGTACGCGGGGATAGAGAGTGCGTGGCTTGGCTTGAAGCCGCAAAAGTGAAGTTGAGAATATGGGCCGTTCTGAAGGCCTTTTTTCACGCAAAATGAGAATAAGGAATGCCCCGGTGCGTGTCGGATTTGACACAAAACCGGGGCATTTTTTGCGCTGTTTTTACGTGCGGGGTTGGGGCCGCTCACTGGGCGGAATATTCTGCTGCTCGTCAAGCGGGGAGAGTGTCCCTTCGATTTTACGTTTCCTGAGTTTTGATATGGTGAGGTTTTCTTCAGGTTTTTCCTTCCTGAGTTCCGCGTTTTCTATAGCTAATTCCTTATTTTCCCTTGCCAGTCTTCGGAGCTCCGCGTTCACCTCGCGCAGCTCCGCACTCAGTTCGCGTCGCTCCCTGCGCTCTTCCGTCAACTCTTCTTCCAGCCGTTCACAGCGGGCGCATGGTATTGAAGCTATTATTTCGCTTGGTTGTGATTGTCTCTGTTGCGAAGTGCTCACGGGTTGATCTTCTTCGAGACGCATGGGGCCATCACCCGTTATGAGCCAACGGTGACTAATTTTAAACTTTTTGCATAATAGATCGACAAATTCGATAGTCGGAGTACTGAGTTTTTTCTCGTATTTATACAGCGTCTGACCAGATACACCTGTACCCTCCGAGAATTCTTCTCGGGGGATTTTTCCTCGTAACATGCTAATTCGTTCTGAAATATCCATCGAAACAGTTCCTGCATTTGAACTGTTTCGACTATCTGTTTTGTTGGAAAAGCATAACTATGCGGAACGTATAAATTTAAATTTTGTAGGTATAAATTTATTTGTTTCGTATAAAATACCTTGACCAAATTAAACAAATAGGCGAAAACAGCCCTGTAAGCGGTTCAGTAGTCAATTCAGTTCTGAACCACTGTAACCGCCCGCAATCGGAAGATCAACGTCCTGACTTTTGTGAAGTTTGGACAAGCGTCAAAGGAAAGCACATGTCTCAGATGTCCCTTTTCGACTGCGATTACACCCGGTTTGCCGGAGTCATGCCCGCAGTACGCGCCGCCATGCGGCGGGCGGCGGGCGCTCCGGACAGCGTCGGGCGTAAAGGGTTGGTCGACAAGATCAATCTGATCACGACCGAGGCTGAAATCCGGCTTACGGGCGGACAGGGGACGTCCATCTCCAAGGACACCTTGGACAAATGGTTGTCCCCTTCGGACACCAGTCATCCTCCTTCGGTACTGGCCGTGCTGGTCTTCTGCCGGGCCTGCGACAACTTTGAGGCGCTCCGCGTCATCGTGCAGGCCGTGGGGATGGATTTGATGACGCCGGAGGACAGGCGGCTTCGGGACTACGCCGAAGCCGATCTGAAGATGAAAGAGGCGCGGAAGCGTAAACGGCGGCTGGAGGAAGGATTATGAACCGACGTCGTGCAGGAACTCCACTCACCCGGGCGGAACTCGGCGCACAGCGTTGCGGCGTCGCCAAGCGCATCTATGAAGCCCTCCAAAGGAAGGGGCGTACGGCGGGCATTGTCGCCGAAGAGCTCGGCATTTCGGAATCCGCCGTGTGCGCCACTGTCAGAGGATGCAACCATTCGGAGCGTGTTCTCGATGCGCTCAGAGGGGCGGGCGTGCCCGAACGTTATCTTTTTGATCCTCGCCGGATGGCTCCGGTGGGCAAGGAGGCGGCAGCATGAATCTTTACGACGGCAATGGATGCCAGTTTCTACCCTTCGCAAAGGAACTTCGGCAGGTTGCCGAGATTCTGGAGACAAGGGGGGTGTCGGCAGAACTGATCAATATGACTTTGGCGGCACGGGCGGGTTTGCCGGTTGCGTCGATCGATCCGAAGTCCCCGATTTTTGTGTGGGCGGGTGAACAGGCGGAAGCTCCTGCTCCTGAAGCGCAGCCCCGTACTCTGGATGGACGCCGCGAGGCCGTGCTTCAGGCAATCGAAGGCATGGGTGTAGCGGACATCATCGATGTGTTGTCGCTACCGCTCAATACTGCACTCGCCAAGACCGGGATGGTGGCGACGATCAGTGTCCGCAATACCTTCTCCTATAAGGAATAGAGCCGCAGCGTGCCGGAACGCCATGAGCGTCCGCGCACCTGACGGCCCGGCTGCCAAGAACGCCGGAGCCTCCGAAGGCCGGAACCCCACGAGGGCTTGAGCCTCGGAACGCCGGAGCCTCAGCGGGTCGGCATCCCCAGCGGATCGGAACCCCGGAAGGCCGGAGCGTCCTGAAGACCGGAACTCCACGCGAGTTAGCGTCTCGGAAGGCCCGAGCGTCGGCAGCAGCTACCGCGACCGTGTAGGCTTTCGCCGCATTTCCAGCGAAAGCAGCGTGCAACGGCGAGATTCCGCCCCTCCTGACAGCGGGACGCCAGCCCGGAGCGGCACAATCCGGGCCACTTTTGAAGGAGCAGTGGCATGGCAATGAAGGACGCATACAGCACAAAGGAGCTTGTGAGCATACTTGGCATGGTTAAGTCAAATGTGCTTGCCCGTGCCGCCCGCGAAGGCTGGCAGTCGCGTCCCCGCCCCGGTCGCGGCGGCGGGAAGGAATGGCTGGTCGCCTCCATGCCCGAAGCCACGCAAGCGTCCATCACGGCGGTGGAAGCGAAGATGCTCGGCGCGTCCGAAGCCCTGCCGGAAATTTGCTCCTCCACGCCAGCGCTCATGAAGGACATCACGCCCGCCATCCTTGACGACAAGCGTCGCTATGACGCGCTCGTTAAGGCCGATCTGGTGGCCCTGTACCTTGATTGGCAGCGCAAATACGGCCACACGGCCTACCAGAAAGATATGTTCATCGCCGCCTATCAGGGCGGAGCGTGGCCCCGGCTTCTCGCCGAGTATGGCCCCTCCCTCGCATGGAAGTCGCTGGAGCGCTGGAAGCTGAATCAGAAGAAGGCAGGTTCCTCGTTGGCCCTCGCCGACAAGCGCGGGGTGGCCCAGCGCGGTTCTTCCATCCTGACCGGCGAACACCACAAGATTATCCTCGGAAATGTCCTCAATCCGAATGCCCCAAGGATCAGCGAGTGCATGGAGAAGATCCAGCAGCGCTGCAAGGCACAGGGGCTGACGGTTCCTTCCGACGCTACAATCCGCCGTTTCGTCAAAAAATTCAATGTGCAATGCCATGATCGGTTCGTCTTTTGGCGACAGGGCAAGAAGGCGTGGAATGACGAGTGCGTCATTTCCATCATGCGCGACTGGAATCTGGTGGATGTCGGGGACATCGTTATCGCGGACGGCAAGGTGTTGAACTTCGAGACCATCAATCCCGATACGGGCAAGCCCTGCCGCATGACGCTGGTCCTTTTCTATGACGGACGCAGCCGCTGCCCTCTAGGATGGGAGATCATGCCGACGGAAAACACGGCCTGCATCTCCTCAGCCTTCCGGCGCACCTGCATCATGCTCGGCAAAATTCCCCGCGTAGTCTACCTCGATAACGGCAGGGCCTTCCGTGCGGAATTTTTCAAGGGAAGCCCCGAATTCGAGCAGGCCGGATTTTGCGGCCTTTACCGCGACCTCGGCTGCGAGGTCATCCATGCATGGAGCTACCACGGGCAGACGAAGCCCATTGAGCGATTCTTCGGAACCATGCACGAGGCGGAAGTTTTTGTGCCGAGCTATGTGGGGCGCGACATCGCCCACAAACCCGCCCGCCTGAAGCGCAACGAAACGCTCCACCGGGAGCTTTACGAAGCCTTGGGCGGGCGTCCTCTGACGGTTGAAGAAACTCACGTGGTCGTCGCCAGATTTTTCGAAACCTATTCGAACCGTCCGCAGCACAGAACGCATCTGCAGGGACGCACCCCGGCTGAGGTCTTGGAGGATGGTAGGGGGCCCGGCGTTGATTTGCAAAAGCTGACGCTGCTCATGATGGAGAAGGAAATCAGGACGATCACCAAGGACGGCATCCCGCTTTACGGACGGCTTTACTATGACGAGGCACTGTATTCCCGCCGTCACCCCGTGCTCGTCCGCTACGATTTCCTCGTGTCCCCCCACACCATCCTCGTCTACACGCTGGAGGGCGACTACATCTGCCAAGCCCGCGACCGGGAACACTATCATATCGCCTATGGCGTCCATCCGGCGGCATCCATTCTTGGAAGAGCCGAAGACGTGCGTGAGCTTGAGGATGCCATCGCCATGAAGGGCGGACAGGAAAGCGTCACTTTTTCAGGCTTCCGGGGGATGCTCGAGCTGGTGAAGGCGGAAATGGGGGAAAGGGAAGACGCCAAGAAGCTCAAGGAGCGGATGTCTTTGAAGAAGCCCGCCCCCAAGCCCAAAGCCGTCACCGCCGCCGAAAAATCCGAGATCGAGGACGCCAAGGCCCGCGCCAAGCAGGAAATGGCGTCTCCGCAGGGATACGAGCCTTCCTTTACCCGGCGTTTCCGGGACGAGAAGGAACGGTACGAGTACCTTTTCGTCCTGCGCTACGAGCGGAAGCTCGAACTTGTTCCACAAGATACGGCATGGATGGAGGCGTTTGAACAGACGCCGAAGTTCATCCGCAACTTCAAGGCCCAATATGACGCCCGGCTGGAGATCATCGCCATCCGGGAAGAGCGGGCCGCAATATAAAGGAGAGTTTTCATGCGTGATGTGATCATCACCACGGACGCGATGGCCCGCTTCAATGCGGCGACGGACGAAATTCTGGAGTCCGGGAAGGCCATGTCCGGCTTCATCCTTGCCTACGGGCAGGCCGGGCGCGGAAAATCCGTAGCCGCCGACCAGTATCATATAGATCGAGGCGGGGCGTACGTCCGGGTATGGCAGGGGTGGAGCCAGACGGCTTTCCTCCAGCGGCTGCTGTTTGAAGTGCGCGGGAAGAATATGGATATGCCCCGGCATACCGGGCAGCGCTGCAAGGAGATGATCGTCGACATCATTGACGAGCAGCGCCGTAACGGGGAGATGCGCCCCATTTTTATTGACGAGGCGGATCGCCTCAAGATCGACCGCATCGAAGACCTGCGTGACATCCATGAGATGACGGGCGTGCCCGTCGTCCTCATCGGAGAGGAAGACTTGCTCAACATGCTGTCGAACCGTCGGCGCATCTGGAGCCGCGTGGTGCAGGAGGTCGAGTTTGGCCCTCTCAGTCCTGTTGAGGTCGGCGTTTACGCCATGAAGGCAGCCGGGCTGGACATTCCCGCCGACGAATGCGCGAAGATCACCACGCGTGCGGAAGGCGATTTCAGGCTGGTGCGCAACATGATGCTGTTACTGGAGCGTTCCGCCAAGGCATCCGGGGATTTCGCAGTGAATGCGGACACCCTTGACATGGTGCTGTCCTCCAGAACATGGCGGAGGGCCTGATATGGAAGGCATCTCCGTAACCGTGGACATGGTGCGCAGCGCTCTGCAGAGCTTTTGTTTCGGAGGCGGGCAGGTCACGACCAAGCAGTTGATGGCCGCACTGGGGCTGGAGTGCGAAGCCGAGAAAGCGCGGCTTAGAAGACGGCTTTCTGACATGGTGCATCATGGCGAGCTGACGAGGGTTGCAGAGGGCACCTTCGAATACAACTTTTCGCATCGTCCTCGCAATCCTCAAAGCTTCAGCAAGATATGGCGCTTTGTCCGGCATGCGAAACCGGGATGGAGCTTTAACTCCGCAGCGTTGATGACGCATCTATCCTATACGCAGGTCAGCCGTTACTGCGCGTGGCTTGAGGAGGAGGGCTATATCTGCCGCTCCGGACGGGACGGGCAGACGACTCTGTATCAGGCGACACGGAAGGCCGATGCGCATCCCGAGACGCCGTATCCTCCGCTTCGGGATGCCGATCCCTTCGCCAAGGAAAAGGCGGCGGCAGCCCGGATAGTCCAGCTCCTACTCTGCCACGACCCCTATTCCAAGAAGGTGGCCACGGGCGTGCTGGAGGCCTGCCAAACCCTGCTTTCCAGATTTGAAAAAAGTTTCACCCAAAATGAGAATGGACAAAATACCGAAGGAGAATCCCATGTTTAGCGACGAAATCAGAAGCGTTATGGCTGCGCTCGGCGTTCTCGCCGGGAAGGTGGGGGAAGATGAATGGGCGCTGGTGCGGCTGGCCCGGCACAATCTCGGCGAGCTTGCCGATCGCGTACAGGCTGTTGAAGGTAAAATTCAGGTTTCCGTGTCGGAAGAGGAGTAGGGCATGAAGGTCAACCGTTATTACAGCGATCAGCTCAGGAGCGTTTTGTATCAGCTGATAGATGCAAGCAAGCTGGTGTCTCCGAAGGATCAAGCTGAATTCAGGGAATTGTGGCAAGAACTCGGCGCTCTCGCCGATACGGTGGAGGGTTTTGAGGACCGTTTTCTCAGCATACCGGGGGCGAAATAACATGGTGGAAAAGCTCACTATCAAGGATGTGCCGCAGGCCGAAGGTGCGCTGGCGGAGATGTCGGCCATCAGCCGCAAGCTCTTGCTGATCGAAGGGGCCATGAACGAGGAGATAGATTCCGCCAAGGCCCGGGCGCAGCAGGAAAGCGCGTCTCTGATCGCCCGGTACAATGAACTGGAAAAAGCGGTCAAGGCGTTCGGGACGCTCAACAAGAGCCGTCTGTTTTCCGAGAAGAGGAGTCTCGAACTGGCGTTCGGCACAATCTCGTTCCGGCAGTCCACACGCATCACTCTCCAGCACCGGGTGACTGAAGAAATGGCGCTTCAGGCGCTGCGGGAACTCGGACTGTCCGAGGGCATCCGTGTGAAGGAAGAGTTGGACAGGACGGCGATGTCCGACTGGCCGGACTCGAAGCTGGAGACGGTCGGCATGAAGCGCCGCACGGTGGGCACCATCTCCGTGGATGTCAAGTCCGAGGCTTTGGCGGTATAGCGCATGGCACGGGTCACCTTTTCCAAGGCCGGACTTGAGGCCCTTGGGCGGAAGTATGCGGAGGCAGTCCTTCGGGACGCCTCCCTCCCACCCGATGCCATGCCTCTGCTTGCCGAAAGCGAGGAATGGGCGAAGGCGTCTGATACGCTCAAACGAACCGTCTGTGACGCCATCCGCGAGAATGCCCGCCGCGAGCTTCGCAATGCGGGATTTCCTGCGGAGAAGATAAGCCAAGTTATCAAGAGAGGTTAATATGACAAAGGCTGAACTTATCAAGAAATGGCAAGAAAGCGAATCTGTTCATCACGACACTGCGTATCCCGTAGTCCAGCTTGAAAGGCTCCTCGCTTCCCTGTGCGGCGTCATGGCTTCGGAACTTTTCGAAGGCGGTGAGGTTTCCCTTCCTCGCCTCGGCAAGCTCGCAGCAGTGCACTCCAAGGCCCACAACGGGCGTAATCCGAAGACAGGGGAGACGCTCCACATTCCCGCTCGGCTGCGAGTGACGTTCAAACCTTCGAAAACGTTTAAAGAACTGCTGAACTAAGGAGTCATCCCATGAGCGAAGAACAGTTGATCCATTGCAGTTTTTGTGGGCGTTCCGAAATGGAGTGCAAACGGATCATTTCGGGTTTGAACGGCGTATCTATCTGCAGTGATTGCGTATTGGCCTGCGCGTCCATACTGATGGATGCGGAAGGCTCAGAAGCTGATTCGGAAAAGGCTCCGGAACGGGATCAGCGATGAGCGAGCTGTTGTCTTAGTCGTGCATCCAGCATCTGATGTTCTTCTGCACGATGCTCTTCGGGGTCGCATGCTCCGCACTGGTCATCGTATGCACTCTTTATCTCGGCGTGCGGCTTGCCGCCTTCACACTCAAAGAGATCGAGCTGTACAGATACCGGCGAGCCAGCGTGAGGCTGCGGAAGGCTGAGGCAGCACAGGCTGAGGCCAGACTGCATATTCTGATCAGTGAATAACGCGAAACCGCCCCATTCGCGGGGCGGTCACCGGATGATTTCCGGTCTGATGAGCATAAGCAAGAAAGGAGAGGATCATGGATCAAGGCAGGATTATCGAGCGGATACGCAAGCTGCTGCGCCTGTCTCAGTCGGCGAATCCGCACGAGGCGGCTCTTGCCGCGCAGCGGGTCCAGCAGATGTTGTCCGAGTACAACCTCACGATGGACTCCATCGGATGCGACGCCGAAACGGCAAGCGCCCGGCAGGTAGACCGCAAGACGCGGAAAGCTCTGGAAAAATGGGCGTATGTCCTTGCCGCCAGAACGGCACGGGTTTTTGACTGTGACTATTACCACAACGAGTTTACCGGCGAGACTTCTTTTGTCGGCGTTGGTGTCGATCCGGAAGTGTGCGGCTGGATGTACGGCTATCTGTACAAGACACTGCTGCGTCTGGCTTCCGAGCACATGCGCGGCCCCGCCCGCGGGCTTCGTTCCGCAAAATCGAAGCGCGAGGCGCGGAACTCCTTCCTTTTCGGCGCTGTTGACGTGATCAGTAGCCGAATGATTGCCCAGAAGAAGGTGGCCCCGGTTACGTCCGATGCTCTGGTTCCGGTCAAGGATGCCCTTATCAAGGCCGCAATGCCTGACAGTCTGAAAATAGGTGCTCCTATCAAGCCGTGTGAAAGCCGCCCACAAGACTGGCTGGCCGGGATGTTGTCCGCAGAGCGTATTCCTTTGTCCACGCCGGTCACCGGTGAAGCCTATGGAGCCATCGCATGAAGATAAAAATCAATGGGGTTGAGGTTCCCGAAGCAATGCTTGACGTCGCCGCGCGTGTATCCGGTTTTTCCGATGGGCTTCGAGTGGCGATTGGGGTCATCAGAAAGGAAGCTCCGCAGATCCGTTTCCTTTCCGCTCGGGCACTCTTGGAGAATATCGCCTGCAAGATAGAGCAAAATTTGCCGGGGGTCGCGAGTGTGTACACTGATAACCTCGCCCAAGAGCGCGGCTGGAGAAAGCTCGATGAAGACGACACCCAAGCGTGACTGCACAAACTGTGGTTGGGGTGTGGAGTGGGTGCCTGCCATCGACTATCGCGGGGAAGAAATACTTAAGGGGCGATGTCGCTTTCAGCCGATGCCCAAGTTTTGTGGAGTGCTGTGGACGACCATCAGTGCAAAGGCCAAGCCCGCAACCGATTGCCCTGCGTGGAAAAAGGCGTCCGGCCCCGTTCCACCGTGGGGCGTGTGGACGGATCAGTGGAGGCTGGAGACGCTGATCGAGAGGGAGCGGGAGGCGTGGGACGACTTGCCTCCGGAGCTTCAGAAAGAGTTCGAAGCAAGAGGCATAACAAGACCGTAGTGCGAAATCGCCCCACGGGGCGGTCGCCGGGGTGTAGCGGCCTCGGCCTGATGAAGCAGCTAGGGGGGATAATATGGGAGCTATTTCGGACGAAGTTTTGTCCATCGTGCGAGAGATGTCCAATACGAGGGATTCGAGTGTGACACTACCGTCTCAGACCGTGGCGGCCATAATCGCCCGGATAGATCGTCAGGACAAGCTAATCCGTGCTTATCGTGTTCTTGTGGCCTGCTACGACAACCTCCTGTGTGGGGTAGACAAAACAGCTGTTGAGTCGGAACGCCTCATCGGGCTGGAAGCTGCGCGGCAGATCGTGGCCGAGCTGGAAAACTAGCGAAACGGCCCCTCACATGGGCCGTCGCCGGATGATTTCCGGCCTGATGAGCGTAAGCAGACATCAGAGGAGAAAAGCAGGTGAAAGACAATCGTCAATTTATCGGGTCGATTTGTGTCAGAATCGGCACGGAACGTACGAAGATCGAGCTGTCTCCCGCCCCCATCCACGGCGGCGGGGACGGTTTTCGCGTGCGTGTGAACCGGCGCTGGCTTGACGATCCGGAAGGCGGGATACTTTTCGTCGGCCCGGATCGGCTTGGTCAGCTCATAGCCGACGTCGCGCTCGGCGGCATGCCCGACCCGGAACCGGCTCCGGATCTTCCTGCGAAGATGCGGGTGAGCATCCGGCGGGAGACTGACGGCGTCGTCTGGCACGACGGCGCGTGGACTGTCTCGCCGCCCATCCGGGCTTACGACGGGCGTTGGTACGTTGCCGCCAGCACATCTCGTGGTGGCATCGAGTTCGTTCCCGTGGACAGCATCATTAAGAGAGGTCGCAATGGTCATACAGAATAGACGCCCTTTGTATGCGAAGATCGCCATCGCCCGGAAGCAGCTCCCGCATCTCGATGAAGACGGATACCGGGCGCTCCTGAAGAAGGCGTTCGGCAAGGAAAGCTCCAAGGATTTGAATTGGTACCAGCTTGAAAAGTTGATCCAGCTCCTTGCCGGGCTCGGGGCGCACTTTGAAAACAAGGGAAGCAGCCGCAAGGTGACCGCCAAGGCCCGCCCGGACTGGATTTCCGTGCCGGACGACGCGCCTCACGCCTCGCTGAAGCGCCAGATCCTCGCGATCTGGAAGAAGCTCGGCTACAGCATGTCCAGCCTCGAAACCCGCATCCGGCGGCAGTTCGGCACGCACACATTTGCGTGGGTGCATGATCATGAAAAGCTGACGGCCCTGCTGACCGATCTCCAGAAGCGCGAGCGGTCTTTCGACAAAAAGCGCGGGGCCACGGCGTGAACGCGGAGTTGGAACGCCTCCGAGCCGACATCCTCGCCCGATACGCCTCCGTCTACCGATTTTGCAGGCAACATGAGAATCTGAAGCGCTCCACAGTGTACGCCGTGCTCGCCGGGCGCTACGGAGGCGATGCCGCCGAGCAGATCGCCCGCATCCGGGAAGCTCTGGACGGCCCGGGCCCGCATCCGGAAAGGCCGACGCCGGGCCGGATAGCCGAAGTGCTCCAGCGGACGAAATGTCGGCATTGCCGTCCGGCAACCCGCCGGAAGTGCCAGAGATGCCGGGAGAAAACGGAACAGGAAGCGCAGGCCGTGATGAAATTTTTAGATAAGGAGGAAGCATGTCGAGGACATTGATCACGGACATCGTGCAACTGACGCGGGACGGCTGGCGACCCTATGGTGGCCAGCCCGAAGGCTATGTGTACGAGCGCCTTGGCTGCCCGTATCTGCTGACGAAGCGCAACCGACCGTATTGGTTTGTCAAAAGCGACTTGTACCTGTGCGTCGGCTGCGCCCGGCGATGCAGCCTCGTGCGCCCCGACGGCTTTCCGCTCCCGCTCCCCATCCGCTATCCCAAGCCTCAGCAGCCGTACACGCTGACGCCGTATGAGATGGTCGAAAGAAAGCCCTTACTGACTGTCGAAGAGGCTGCCTACTGTCTGAACGTCTCCAAGCGCACGGTATATGACTACATCGATCTTGGGAAGCTCAACGTCCTGAAGGAAGGCCCGAAACGCGTTTCTTCGCGGGATGTTAGGCGTATGATGGAGAATTTCGTCTTTGAGCAGTGAAAAAGTGTGCACAGATTGCGACGTTTCCGGAACGGCGGGCCC
>OCAN01001105.1_pt1 | contig 15778 bp, 9 predicted proteins | sample 1538321 | NCBI WGS metagenome assembly OCAN01 (sample SAMEA2580294, study PRJEB22360) | human gut metagenome | biome: human gut; feature: human-associated habitat; material: faeces | place: Denmark | collected 2008/2010 | reverse complement strand
GAAACTCGCTACGCTCAAACAGTCTGCCCTTTTTAACGCCGGAGAAACCACCTGCACTTGACGTCGGAAAAACGAGGCCGGGAGGCCATGCGGGGGGCACTGTTTGATGGAGATATTGTGTGTAGGATGATTTTTATGTAAGTGTGTAGATGACAAAGATGGATAGGTGCGGAGGTCGGGAAGAATAGGCTATTTTTTCTTTCTAAGTTCTTCTGCAATTCTCCATTGTAAGGCGGCTTCTCCTTCTTTCCCGACTTTCAACAGAGCGTCTCCGAAGAGTTCGTGTGCACCGGCATGTTCCGGTTTCAGGCTAGTGGCCTTGTCCAGGTCGGCAATGGCACCTTCTGTGTTTTCTGTTTTTAGCCGGAGCTTTCCACGGTTATAGACAGCTTTAAAGTTTGCCGGATAGAGGGTGACTGCAGTGTTGAAGCAGTTTTCAGCATCGAAATACTCTTTGTTGTTGAAGAGAGTGATTCCTTTGCGTATCCAGGCATCCACATAATTAGGGTCGAGACTAAGTGCCTTGTCGTAGTTGGCGAGGGCGGCACGTGAGTCGTGTGCCTGGGTGATACATTCGTTACCCATTAATAGATATTCGTGAGCATATTGGCGGAGGCGTTCCTGCTGTTCGCGCATTTGCTCTTTGAGTTTCTTATTCTGCTCTTTCAAGGTGTTTATGACACCAAGTTTACGTCGGATAAAACGGCGGGGAACAGATTTCTCAATATCATAGCGGGAATGAATGGCGCGGAAAAACTGTTCCAGACATTCCTCCATGTCTCCTTTGTCGAAAGCGCGTGAAGCAGCAGCGTATTGCACGTCGGCCTGCGCTTGTTTCAGAGCTTTGTCGATAGCCTGCCGGTCGTTGAAACGTCCGGCAAAGTTTACGATTTCGGGGCGGACGAAGACGTCAGCACGGTTAATAGGCTTTTTGAGCTGAATACCGTCCAGTGAGGTACAGCGGCTTAGTGCCACGTATGCTTGTCCACCTGCAAATACACCACCTGTGAAGTCGATGACTACACGGCTGAAAGTCAGTCCCTGACTCTTATGGACAGTGATGGCCCAAGCTAACCGAATGGGATATTGTGTGAAGCTACCTAAGACTTCTTCTTCTATTTCTTTTGTCTTTTCGTTGTAGCGATAACGGATATTGCGCCATGATTCACGCTTTACGTCACATTCTTTTCCATCGTCGGTGATAACGTAGATGGTTTCTTCTTCCTCATCAATTCCGGCAATGACACCAATGGTACCGTTTACCCACCTGCGGTCGAAATCATTTTTAATAAAGATGATTTGTGCACCGAGTTTCAGTACGAGCTCTTGTGAGGTGGGTAGACTGCTTTCGGGGAAATCTCCTTCGATGACTCCTTCAAAAGTAATTGGGTCTCCGGGAAGTTCCGCCAGTTTCTTTTCGTTGATAGAGTCTACCGTGTCTCTACGGGTGGCCAGAGTGATATACATATCAGCTTCCGATTCTTCTATCTGGCTTCCATAACGGGTGTTCAGTAGTTGCAGATCAGCCGCTCCGGCTGTATTGTTCCGGATATGGTCGAGGACGCCGACAAAAACGGGGTCTGTTTGGCGGTATACCTTTTGAAGTTCGATGGATACCAGGTCTATCTGGCCGAATACTCTGGCAGAGAAAAAATAGGGTGTAGGATAGAAGCGGTTCAATATTTCCCGTTCGTCGTTTTTTACGACGGGCTCCAGTTGGAATACGTCGCCTACCAATAACAGTTGTTTTCCTCCGAAAGGTTCACGCAGATTATGAGAGTATACACGTAGGATTCGGTCGATGGCATCAATGATATCCGCCCTTACCATTGAAATCTCGTCGATGATGACCAGTTCTATTTGTTCCAACAGCTTCCGGTGAGGCTTGGTGTATTTGAAAAATTCATGGATACGACCACGCTGGAGACTCAAGTTCGGGTCATCCGGCAGCAGCGGATAGAAAGGGAGTTTGAAGAAACTATGCATCGTACTTCCTCCGGCATTGATAGCAGCGATGCCTGTCGGGGCGAGTACAACGTGTTTCTTTTTGGTATTTTCGCAGACGTAACGCAGGAATGTAGATTTCCCTGTACCCGCTTTCCCGGTCAGGAAAACCGATTGACGCGTATATTGAATCAGGTTCAGGGCGTCCTGAAACGCTGCGTTATTGGTGTCTACGCTCATAATCAGATAATACCAAAATGCTTCATTGCCTTGCTGATGCCATCCTCGTCGATGGGAGCTGTCACATAATCGGCAGCGGCTTTCACATCCTCTTTGGCTTGTCCCATGGCTACTCCGATGGCTGCATGGCGGAGCATGCTGATGTCATTTCCTCCGTCTCCGAAAGCCATGGTATCTTCGAGTTTAATATCAAAATAGCGGATTATTTCATCAATGCCCTTTTGCTTGGTGTCTCCTTTGGCGGTCACATCGGCAAATGCAGGATACCATCGGCCTATCTCGCAGGTAGGAATAGACGGACGGATTTCTTTTTCTTCCTCTTCCGTGATAAAGGGTGTCATTTGGATGACTTCCTTACTGGTTGCCTCCTCGAAAGATACAGTCGGAATCACATTCACGTGCAGGAAATCATAGAATATCTTTTTCACCATGTCATTGGGCTGGCAAACGGAAATGTTGTGTTCCTCTACAAAGATACAGGGAACGCCTTTTTTCTCGCAGAAATCTCCCATCGCTTTTACTTCGTCCTGGGGGATGGCACTTTTATAGATTACCTGTTCCCCGACAAAGCAGTAAGCCCCGTTCATGGTGATATATCCATCAATCAGATTCCGGTCTTGCAATTCGGAGAGGTTGTTGATAATGGCTTTCGGACGTCCCGTAGCGATAAATATCTTCAGTCCTTTTGCACGGGCGGCTTCCAGTGCCTCAATGGTAGACGACGGGATGCGGTGAGTTTCAAAACTGACCAATGTTCCGTCTATATCAAAAAATAATGCTTTCGTCATAAATTCTTTTTTGAATGGAGTACAAAAGTACTATTTTTCTATGTAAATAGCAATTAGGAGATTTCTCTTATGCTTTTTTTAAGTCTCTACTCTTATCGATAGGAACACAATTATTTAAAAGTGCCTAATAAAATGATTAATTATAATAGGTTCCTTTATTCTTTTGACTAAAAAAGTTTCCCAAGCATGGCATCAAGTCTTTATTCTTCTAACGAATTCTCCTTATACTTCTCTCCATAGAGTTGCTGGTACTCCTTTTGGAAACGGTCATAAACACTTTGTGCGTATGCTTTCTGCCCAAGTTTCTTGAGTGCTTTTATTTTGAAAGTCAATGCCGTTTCGCTCATTCCGTCGAATGAGAAAAGTACATCGGACAATACGACAACCTTTCTGGGTTCATTATTCGCTTCTACGATAGGAAGCAGTTTTTCTATGATCCGGATGAAAAGTTCGTCATGGTTAATTTTGATATTACCAAACCATTCGTAATGTACAAAAGTAGGTAGTAAGGTGCCTCGTTGCAGCAGGCCGATAAATCAGAATCCTAATTATTAATGGGATGGCAATTATGCTTCTTTCTGTTTTAATAAGACGGGATATTGCAGAACTTGATAAAACTAACAGTCTGTCCGGATATTCCCTTGGGGAGATTTAATCGGGCTTTAAAAATCTTGAATCAATGAAACTAATAAAATATTTATCCTTTATCCCTTTTCTAGCTCTTCTCTGCTTGATGACGGGATGTGAAAATGACAAAGATGTGTATTACCCTTATGTCAATGTTCCGCTTACTACGCACAATCCGGTGCTCGTTGAGGGAGAAGTCCTGCATATCGGTATTGGTTTGGACGGTGTGAATTATCGTGTAGAGAGTGATAATGAGGGTGTGGTGACTGCCGAGGTGGTTGGCAACGAGATACTGTTGACAGGCAGTGACATAGGTAGCACCATCGTTCGTCTTTCGGATGATAGCTACAATCGTGCTCTCATGACGGTTGAAGTACGTAAACTTCAGGAACTGACACTCGAATCGCTCCCGGAGGGAGTGGAAGTATTGCGTCTGGATAATGATGGTGTTATTCTTCGTGAAATGAAAATACTGACCGGTAATGGCGGTTATACCGTTAAATCTCTGAATGAAGGGGTAGCTACTGTGGCAATCTCCGGCACTACAGTAACTGTTACTGTGGTAGGTGACGGTGGTACAACTATTACTGTGACCGACCAGGAAAAGGAAAGCCGTTCCATAGATTTATGGGTACCGCTCAATCTTGACGACCCGACGCCACGTATTTATTGGGATGGTTATCGTGCCGATATTAACACGGTCGGAGTTTCCAGTACCGGATCTTATGCAACGCCAAAAGATATGTACTGGTATCAACAAAACGGTGAAGTGAAAGATACATATTATGTCTACTTTAACGGTGGTTGGGCAAACAATTTAAATTGTGTGAATGCTGCCAACCGTAATCCGAAGTTTGAAACGACTATCAATGACACTAATACTTCGTATACAGACAAAGCAGCCTCTGCCGTTAAACTGACCGAGTTTATTTTGGAAAAACGTATCGGTACAGGTCCGACGAGCCATCCGCATATCTATTTCATCTCTTTAAAAACAGAAGATGGTAAGCGTGGATTTATAGTGCATCGTTGGAATGAATAATAAAGACAAATAGGTTCTTAGTTTTTTTTTCAGGGTATGAATATGAGGGTCGGATGCTGTATTGCTCCGGCCCTCTATGTTTTGATAGAGCATACAAAATTAGAGGCTGCCTTTCGGTAATACCACGAAAACAACTATCTTTGCTAACTGTTTATTATACACATAACCTAACAATATTATGCAGTATGAACTATAATTTTGATGAAATAATAAACCGTCATGGTACAGATTCCGTAAAATGGGATGCAGTAGAGAATCGTTGGGGACGCAATGACCTGATTCCAATGTGGGTAGCTGATATGGATTTCCGCACAGCTCCTTTTGTCATAGAGGCTTTGAAAAAACGCCTGGAGCATGAAGTACTCGGATATACATTTGCTTGCAAAGAATGGTCGGAGTCTATTATTAACTGGGTGAAGGAGCGCCATGGTTGGGCGATTCGTGAAGAGATGTTGACTTTCACTCCCGGTATTGTTCGCGGCTTGGCTTTTGTGATCCACTGCTTTACGCAAAAAGGAGATAAGATAATGGTAATGCCCCCTGTTTATCATCCTTTCTTTTTAGTCACTCAAAAGAATGAACGTGAAGTGGTATTCAGCCCGTTAGTCCTGAAAGATGAACAATATTATATTGATTTCAACCGCTTCCGTCAAGATATTCAAGGATGCAAATTGCTTATTCTAAGCAACCCTCATAACCCGGGTGGACGTGTATGGACCAAAGAGGAACTGTCTCAGATAGCCGACATCTGCTATGAAAGCGGCACATTGGTTATCTCTGACGAGATTCATGCTGACTTAACCCTGCCTCCATACAAACATCCTACCTTTGCTTTGATTTCAGAGAAGGCACGGATGAACTCTCTTGTCTTTATGTCTCCCAGCAAGGCATTCAACATGCCGGGATTGGCTAGTTCTTATGCAATTATTGAGAAAGACGAACTTCGTCACCGTTTCCAGACATATATGGAAGCAAGCGAGTTTAGCGAAGGACATCTCTTTGCTTATTTAAGTGTAGCAGCTGCTTACAGTCATGGTACAGAATGGCTGGACCAAGTGGTAGCATATATTAAAGGAAATGTGGATTTCACTGAAACGTATTTGAAAGAACATATTCCTGCTATCAAGATGATCCGTCCGCAAGCCTCTTACTTGATCTTTCTGGATTGCCGCGCATTGGGACTCAATCAGGAAGAACTGAACCGTCTTTTTGTAGAAGATGCTCATCTGGCGCTGAATGATGGAACAACATTCGGTAAGGAAGGCGAGGGATTTATGCGGTTGAACGTTGCTTGTCCACGTGCTACGCTGGAAAAAGCATTGAAACAGTTGGAGCAGGCTGTAATGGATTTAAAATAGTCTTTTAAGTCCATTCCCCGGTTCGGAAATAAAATCAATCCGTTCAGGGGATGAAGCTATATTTCCTGTCTCACTCTTGCTTTTTACTATTTAATTTTGTATCTTTAGTGCTTCTCATCTTCCCAAAGACAGGTAATCATATTACAAAGTGACCAATATCATCTTATAAGGTGATATTGGTCACTTTGCAATGTGCCTATTGTCCCATTGTAACGGGACGACTTACCGACTGCATAAAAAACTACTAATCTCTGTACTGAAAACCCTTAATCTTTGCACTGAAAAGTCTTAAGTACAAGATTGAAAAAGTAGTTTGTTGCGGTATGATGATATGACAATGTCTCAACTATGGCATCACATTTACCGGAATCAGCCGTACCTCACTATTCAAGCCGGAGGGTAATGGACTCCAATGTCCATAATTGGCCGGACGATAGTTCAAATCAACAATATTGATTTCTTTGAATTTGCGCCACTGCACTCCCTGCCTGTCTAATTCTGCAATTCGATTCGCAGGGAGATTCGTGACTTCTATCTCGATGTGGTTTTTTCCGGGTTTTAAGAACTGGCCCACCTTTAGTTGATAAGGCACTGCCCATGCGCATCCCGCTTCCTGTCCGTTGATGCGGACACGGGCACTTTCGCGTACATCTCCCAAATCAAGAATCCAGTCGTCGGCCTGCAAAGTCGGCAATTCGATGTCTAAGGAATAAACACCGGTTCCCATGTTCGTTTGGGCTGCCGGATGATCGATATGGGTCCATGAACAGGGGCGATCTATATCAAATGTCCCTTGAATTTCCGGTTTGCTTTCGGCGAAGTGTAACTTCCAACCATGATCCAGACGAAGACTGAAAGGTTGCTCTTTGACATACTTCCACGGTTTGGATGCCTGCAAAGGTTGTTGATATGTTTGCAGAATGATCGATTCACCGGATTTTAATTGCAGATAGACTTGTGTTTTTCCGTTTGCCTGTCTTACCTTAGCTTCACCACATTCTCCGGTCATGGGATTGAAGAGAGCGGCTGCGGCTGCATTCGTTCCCAATGTGATCCAACCGTCCACTCCTTTATTTTGCAAGGAAGAGATGAAATAGTGGTGTCCCGTATCATTCACTCTTCGGATCGCTTGTAGTCCGAATTTGGTTTTCATTTCTTCGGGAGAGATATTGCAGCTGGCCAATGTACGTGCATAATCCGTTCCTGTGATAATCTTCCCCTTTCCGATTGAAGTAACGGTTGTTTCCGAGAAAGAAACAGCCGGAAGTTGCCGGAGCGTACGCTGGTAACTTTGGCGTTTTTGTTCCAACTGACCGTATCCCGGTACATCTGTCGGATAATTTTCGAGGAATACGATAGTAGCTCCCTGTTTGGCAAGTTCATAAAGATGTGCCAATACATCACTCGGCATTAGGTGTGCAGCAGGCACTACCAATGCTTTGTAGCCCGTTCCGCCCGAAGTAACCAACTGCCCGTCTTTAAAACGTGTACTGCGAATAAAGTTATCGGAAATATAATCCCCGTCATACCCGCTGTTGTTGATGCGATGGATAGCGTCGATAAACTTAGGAGCCAGTTTATCCATGTGGTGTATCGTGAATAATAACAATCGTCCCGGTTGCTCATTCCACATATCATATACCGGAAGATAAATCAGGAAATCATTATCCGGCCGTCCCATTTGCAGAAAGCTCTGGCAACGGGTGATATAGTTAAAGAACGAAGGAGCATCACGCCAAATACTGTTTGTCGGACTCATATTGATAGAAGCGTAGAACAACCATCCGGGCCATTCGGCTTCTTTCGGAGAATACGGAGTGCCGTGGAAAAACATGTGATTGACTCCGGAAACAAACATCAAATCCATATCCGGTTTACATTGCGACAGGGAAGTACGGAAATGCTCCGTCAGCCATGTAAATGTCTCGGAAGAAGTATACGTTTTTCCTGCAATATGAGCTGCCGAGGAGGCATATTTCAGCATAGACAGGTCCGAATCATTCTTTTTGGTCAATGAGTCCTGACGCAATCCTTCGATGTGGAACTGCGACAGTCCAAAACCTTCACATTCCGGAATATCCACGGAAGCATAGATATCAATCAGATTACCGGGCGAACCATGTGCCTGATTACGGGTGATACTACCGTTTTTGTGTGCCCAGTCTGTCCATTGATGACTGAAGTTCTCCAATAAGAGGTCGGAAATGGTTTCCCGGTAATCCGACACGATACGTCTGCTAACTTCCGGACGGTTTTTATCCAGGAATTCGGGGAAATGTTCTTCCAGTTTATACCCCCGTCTACGAGCGAACTGTTCCAGGAAATCATCCGTCCAGTCAGCTTGATAAACTTCGTATGAATCGTTGAAGAAAGTATGTGGATAACTTGTCTTGCTACTTTTGAAAGCACGGTCAAAGCGGGAAAGATAATTTTTTACCGCCTTTTTTGAGAGATGATTCATCACATAGCCTTCTCCTCCCGGAGCTGCCCGTTTCACTTTCTGCCTTGTTTTTCCGATGTAAAGAGCGATCACTTTCCATTTGCCGGCAGGCGCTTTCCATTGCAGTTTGTCTTTTTTGACGTGAGCAGTCAGGTTGATACATTTGCCTTTCTCATCATATGCCATCACCCGGCTTAGTACAGAAAATGGTTGTTGCTTGGGATCGGTCACATTAATATCCTGTTCAATCTCTTTGCCGCCCTCTATTTCGTATGTCTGGAAGATAGCCTTGGTAGCCGCCTCTTCTATACTAACTTCAGGTCCGCCAAAAGGCCATCCGGTTCCGGTATTCATATCAATCTCAATACCCGTACGTTTTCCTTCCGCTTGTGTATGCTTAAGCATTTCCATCCAGTGGGGAGAAAGGAACTGAATATCATTCGCGTCATTGCCTTGCACCCCATAGATAGGAGTAATTTCTACTGCTCCCATTCCGGTACGTGCGTATTCTTCCAGATTATACGTCAGATTCTTTTCGTCTACGGCACTTCCCAGCCACCACCATCTGGCGCCGGGACGTGCTTCCACCGGAGTGTCCGGCCATTGTTGTGCTTGCATTACTCCACCTGCGGCGAGCAGGCAAAGAACTATCCATTGTCTTTTATTCATCATTCTTTCAGTGTGTTATAGTATTCTATATTTTCTGCGTCATCAGTTACAAAAAGCGGTCGTCCGTCCGGCTGTTCAAAGTGGAAGCGGATGCCGTCGAAGGTAATGTTCCGTGCGTGGCGGATATAAAACCCTTTGGCGGGAATAGTGCCGAACATCCAGGGTTCGGGGTATACTTTCTCCTGTTCGGGCGGAATACGTTTGCCATCCTCTTCGCTATATCCTCCTTTATAATAGAGGTGAATATTCCGAAAAGTTACGTCCTCAATACATGCACCCGGCACTCCGCTGATGATAGAAGCATACCGGCTGTCGGCATTCCATACATTGATATCGCTGATAAGAATACGTTTCATGGTGCCCACAGGAGTGCCTTCAGGACTGCGCATACGTGCGCCCAACCGGAGGAAAATAGGTGCGTTGACTATATTTCTCATTGTAATATTACTGATTACAATATCTTCCAGATGTCCTCCGTCTACCGTTTCCAATGCCAATCCACGGCAATGTTCAAAGATACAGTTCGTAATCGCAATATTGCGGAAACCTCCACTACTTTCTGTGCCGAGTTTGATGCGTCCCGTACGGAAACCATGATCGGGAGCCTGCGGTTCGTCCAACTGCCAAGTGCCGTCCATTACACTGCCTTTGTCAAAGCCGCTGACATAACAATCACTGATCGTCACATTTTCCGTATCTTGGAAGCGTCCTAATCCATAAGAGGCTTTCAATACAATGGCATCATCCCAGGGGGAGTTCACCGTGCATTGGCTGATACGTACGTTCCGGCAGCAATCAATATCGAAGCCGTCCCGGTTGGTGTCTACTTTCAGATTCAGAATCGTCAGATGATCCACTCCGGTAGCCAACAGGGCGAAATGCCCGCAATGCAGCATGGATAAATCTTTCAGGGTCACATTTCTGCAATCTTTCAGGCTGATAGCCTTATTGCCTACCCCCGGTAGGCGACTCTCTTCACGGGTCAAGCCTTTGCCGTAGATTAAGCCGGGACCACTGATCGTAATATTCTCCAGTCCGATTCCCCAAATTAAAGAGTTTTTCCAATGGCTGTGACCGAAATCCTGATACTTATTATGTTCATTCGGTTCGGCGGTATCATATCCTTCCTCTTTTCCGGGAAAGGCGGCAATGATACGGGTGCCCTGTTCCAAATAGATATGAATGTTACTTTTTAACCGGATGGAATAACACGCATATTCTCCCGCAGGTAGATATACTGTGCCTCCTCCGGCCTGTGCGGCCGCTTCAATCGCACGATTGATGGCAGGCGAATAAAACGGTTTTCCATCCCCCTTTGCTCCAAACGAATCAATCGTTTTCCCATCCGCTTTGGCTCCGAAGTCCATTACATTATAAATGGCTGCATGTAGATAGATGCAACCTATTAACAGACTGAATAATAAATAGATCCTTTTCATTTTTTGTCGATTTTGGCAAAAATATCCGGTAACATATAGTAGTTGTAATCCGCTTTTTCATTCTGTTCGTAGAAACAGAAGTAAAGCCGAGAAGGCTTGCTTCCTTCGTTTCGGGAAGAAGCCGGGGAGAGACTGCAACGTCCGGCCAGTACAGGGCGGTCGGTTCGTTTGCCTGATTCGTAAAGCATCAGGGGAGTTGCATCCTTATGTCCGTCGCTCAAGCGGATATCATCGGTAGGAGTGACAGCCTGCAGCGTCCGTAATTGCATACTTTCTCCGTAGTAGCAAGTGAAGGCTTGTCCCTCCACGCTGAATACATTGATGTCCGAATCCGGTTGGCAATCGCCGAAACTCCAAAATAGGGCATCGGCTTCCGGAGCAGAGGCGACTTCTACTTTCAGGATAAATCCACGACTATCGGGCAGTGCTTTCCATTGGAAGGACACTCCCTGTATCTTTTCTTTAGGCTTTAGCCAGTGGCTTTCATTTCCTTTTGATATACCCAACCGGAAAGTGCCGGCAGGTGGCGTCAGTGCTTGTGCTTGCGCATCAATGAGCAAGATTCCCAGCAGTACGATGGTCAGGAGATGTCTTAACATAGTTGAAGTTGATATTACTTTGTTCATTCTCTTTTAGTTCAATGACATTCTTTTCTTCTGTCTTTAATGTGATTTCAGACAAGTTGAAATTCTTCGTATAGCAGATTTTGCCCGGTTTGTCGGTCTGCGCTTCGATGGCATAAAGATAGAAATTTTCCAGACGTAACGAGTCATTCCATCCCGAAGCGGAGATAAATTCGTCCACATTTTCCGCTTTTACCTTTGATACGTAGACATTGCGGAAACGCGGATAACCTTTTTCGGGAGGCATTACTGGAGTCAGCATGATTCTCCAGTGCTCCGGGATTTCTTTCCCTTCATACTCTTTGGGTAAAGTGCTGTAACTGTAACTGGGGTTCCAGTTCAAGTCCGCCGCCAGCACGTGACGGACGTTTTCCGCTTTTACTTCGGTCATATAAATGTTTTCGATTGTCCCTCCGCGGTTCATGGCACTTTTCAACCGCAGTACGGCGGAGGTGCCGATTGCTTCCAGATTATATCCCAATACATTCCGTATGCTACCGGAAGTTTCGCTTCCGCAGGTGATAAGTCCGGCACCTTTGCGGGCGATGCAATTGCGTATGACCACATTTTCCGTAGGAAGGTTCACCCGCAGTCCGTCTGCATCCCGTCCCGATTTGATACAGATATTATCATCGTTACAGTCTACATCGCAGTTTTCGACCAAGATATTGCAGGAAGAATCAATGTCGATACCGTCCGTGCTCGGACCGTGTCCACCTATATTGTTGTTGATTGTCAATCCGTCTATCGTGCAATAATCGGAGTAAAGAATCTGACATCCCCAAAAACCGGTACGCATCAGGGTAAATCCTTTCAATGTAATGTCCGAGCTACGTTCTATGAGGATGCCCCGTACCCGTTTGCAGTCGTAATCCACAATCCAGCGCAATCCTTTTGCTTCGTATTCTTTCCGCATTTCCCAATATTTATCCCAAAATACTTTTCCCCGGCAGTCCAGCGTTCCTTCTCCGCTGACGGAAGCGTTCTTTTCATTGACAATGTTGATAACTGCCGCGGGCCATGTCATCTCGATTCCTGCAATCCGCGAACGGAATTCGGGATAATGATGAATGGATGGGCTGGCCAGTAAAGTCACCCCTTTGTCCAGTTGCAGGTTGACACCGCTTTTTATGAACAGTGCGCCAGTCTGATAATATCCCGGCTGGAGAACTACCGTTCCTCCACCGATGACGGCACAACTGTCAATTGCTTTCTGGATAGCTTCCGTGCTAAGCACCGTGCTGTCTGCTACTGCGCCAAAAGAATTAGCGGATAAAATTACATGGTTTCCGGGCATTTGCCGGCTGCCTACACTATCAGCCCATGACAAATCCGGTTGTTGCGGTACTTGCCCCCATTCGAAGCTGTTGTTTCCTGCCTGTTTAGCCGTTGGGGTGGCGCAAGCTGCTGTCAAAAGTGTGCCTGCCAATAGGAACAGGGGAAAGATGCTTTTGGTTTTCATATTTATCTAATGCCTGATTCTTAATACTTAATACCTACTACTTATCTCTTAATTTCCGTCCGGTTTTTCAATTTCTGTGAATGGTGATTCGTTCCAGTGGAAACTATTCACATCGTCCGGCTGTGCCGGGTTATAGGACGGGTCTATTTTCAGGTATTTAGCCAGTTCCGGTACGGCTTTCTTCATTCCTTCAATCACACATTGGGCTATTTGATAGGCTCCGTATGGATTGAAGTGGGTGTTATCTTCAAAAGCTTTGGTCTGTCCCGGATAAGTGCCTGCCGGATAGTGTACGAAAGCACGTTTCGACGTTTCTGTTCCCAAAGCTTCATAAAGCGTACGGGTCATTTCGTTGAGGTCGATCAACGGAACATTTTCTTTAGCTGCCAGCCAGCGCATGGCTTCCGGATAATCTTCGTGTGTGTCACGGATATGTCCGGTTGCGTCGAAACTCCGGCGTTGGGTGGGAGTGACCAGTACAGGGTATGCTCCCCGTGCACGGGCTTCATCAATAAATGTTTTCAGGCTGGTCATAAAAGAGTAATAAGCTCCTTTGCCCGGCCCTTTTTGCTTTTGGTCGTTATGCCCGAATTCCATGAAAAGATAATCTCCTTTCTTTATTTGGCTCAATGCTTTTTTCAAACGTCCTGCGGCAATAAACGTATTGGCTGATTCGCCCGATTCCGCATAATTGGCGATACAAACGTTCGTACCGAAAAAATGAGGTATCATTTGTCCCCAGCTTGCCCATGGTTCGTTGTCCTGGTCGACTACGGTACTGTTACCGCATAGAAAGACGGTAATCACTGACGGATCGGCAGGCTCGGTGCTGCTAATCTGGCCTACGGGTCCGGGTGCATCGCCGTTAAATTCCAGCGTCAGTTTATCATCCCAGTTTAGTTTGGCCTTTTCGCGGGGTTTGATACGTACGGATTCTTTTTCGGAAATGCGGGGATTGCGTTTGTTGATGATAAATGTTTCATCTACGAATTGTCCCTTTTTAGTAGTGAGGTTATCAATGAACAGTCGGCGTGATTCGCCTCTTACTGTTGTCACCCCTGCCTGTTTCTTGCTTCCCAGGCGAACGGTTACTTGATAGTTACCGTCCGGCACGCGGACAGAAAAGAAGAAGGGTGCCTTGCTGCCTTTTTCGGGAGTAGCGACGAGATCATATCCATATCCCGTCTCCTCACTGTAGCGGGGAGCATCTGCCAACTGGTATGTTTGGGCTTTCTCCTGTGCATTGACACTTGCCGTAGCCAAGAGTAGCAAGCCTATGATCGTAGTTTTCATGTAAAATGATATTTAATGTATATTGTTTATGGAATTTAGGCACGGATTACACGGATTTCACGGTTTTTAGAATTACGCTTTTATAAAGCAACAGCGTAATCCGTGTAATTCGTGCCTGATAATTCCCATTTAGTTAATTTTCGGTTTGAGCTCGTCAGGAGAATCTTTGGTATAAGATTTCACATCTCCCGCCACTTTGGTGAATAATGCTTGTATCAGCTCCGGAGCTATCTTGTCTGCCGGACGAAAAGCATCCGAATTCATATAATTCAGGATTGCTTTGTGCATCTGGCGGGCAACGATTCGTTTTTCCGGTTGGGAAGTAATGTCCATACTGGTCATCATCAATTTACCGTTCAATACCTTTGCTTCGAACAACATGCCGATTTTCCGGCTGATAAACCAGGTATCAATACTTTGAACCGTTGGTTGGAATGTTGCCGGGAAGTCGGTGAATTGCATCACCTGCGCTTTGTTCAGCAGTTCCCACCATTGCAGGTTGCTATGATACTCGGTAGGGAATTCGCGGAAAAGAGGGTGATATTCATTCAGGAAAATACCGGTTGTGTGCGGCGGACGCATCTTGAACCAGGAAGTATTCCAGAATACGGGAGTGAAGTATTGTTTGACTTCTTTGCCGTATTGTATCTTTCCGGCAGCTGTAATCAGCACATTTCCTCCGTCCTGCAACACAGCCAATGCCTTGGCATCCAAGGTGTCGGTGGTATATACTGTTCCTTGTACCAGTTCCACTTGTGCCGGATATACCCAGAAATCCCAGTCGTTTACGGCATCACTGCCTTCGATACGTACTTCCAGATTTAGTTTCTGCGGTGTATCGATTCCTTCCAGAGTCATATCTACACTACCCAAAGAATAAAGATTTCCGATGGGAATGTGACGGGTGCCGACAGTTCCATGAGCATATACTTTTCCGAATTTATCCTTAATGGTATATACTGTTTTTGCACTTTCTAAGGGAGCAGCTCCGAAATGAGATACTTCAATGTCGGCATGGAATGTTTCATTGTTGGCATATACAAATTTAGGAATACGTGCCAAAGGTACGGTCGGACTGCAAAAGCGTCTGAACTGTTCTGCGTTGATATATCCTTTTTCTTCAAAGAACACGTCCAGTACACCGACTAATGCAGTTCCCTGGCCGGAATAATCATTGAGAGCCAGCAACTGGAATCCCGCATAGTCCGGAGTACGCAAGGTCTTTTCAATCTCATGTTTGTAGCAGAGTGCCTGCAATTTGCCCGAAGCCATCATAAAGTCGTGACTCTGGCTTCCCATTTGGTTATCGTTCAGAATATCCCGGAAGATTTCAAAGTTCTTCGCTTTGTTGACTCCGGTATATTTACGAATTTCATTGAAATTCGGGAATACACACCATTGACCTGTTTCGTGTGATACATACGGTTGTTTCACCGTGTCGATCCTTGTACGATAATCCGATTCACTTTCCGGTTGTGCACCTGCCCAACTAAGTCCGCGTGCGCCGGCTTTCACATGATACTCATTGTGAGGTTGCCATTGCCAGCTGTTTCCAACGGAAGCTCCTGTGTATACACGACGCGGATCGGTTGCTTTCCAATAATCCACGAATTTGCTGACCCATGCCACCCAACGACCGGAAGGCTCATTGCCGCAAGCCAGCATGCAGTAAGAAGCGTAATTCCCATATTCTTTGGTCAGTGCAATGGTTTCGTCCATCAGGTATTTGTCAATCGGTTGTCCGTTACCTAGTCTTGGACCGTGGTTCGGCCAGCTCGGTCCTTCCGGTTGCAGATAGAAACCGACCAGATCGGCAGCGATGAAAGCTGCTTCCGGCGGACAGAAGGAGTGGA
>OCAN01001080.1_pt1 | contig 16136 bp, 12 predicted proteins | sample 1538321 | NCBI WGS metagenome assembly OCAN01 (sample SAMEA2580294, study PRJEB22360) | human gut metagenome | biome: human gut; feature: human-associated habitat; material: faeces | place: Denmark | collected 2008/2010 | reverse complement strand
CCGAAACTCCCGGCCATGCAAAAGCGCATCATCCGGGCCTGCAACCGGGCGGCCAAGCCCGTCATCGTCGCCACGCAGATGCTGCTTTCGATGGTGTCCAGCCCCTCCCCGACCCGTGCCGAAACCACGGACGTCGCCAACGCCGTTCTGGACGGCGCGGATTGCGTGATGCTCTCCGAAGAAACGGCTATGGGCAACTATCCCGTTGAAACGGTGCAGTTCATGAGCGAAATCGCTTCCAAGGCCGAGGAGCTCATGGCCGAAACCCGCCGCATCGCAGAGCCCGAAAACGACGGAACCGCCGAATTCCTCGCCTACGCAGCCTGTCTGCTGGCCCAGAAAGCCAACGCCAAATCCATCGTGGCGCACAGCCTTTCCGGCACCTCGGCCCGCCTGCTGTCCGCGCGCCGTCCCGTGCAGACCATCCATGCGCTGACCCCCGACGTGACCAGCCTCAAGGCCCTGAACTTCTCGTGGGGCGTGCTCCCGCATCAGGTCGGCAACGACAACGTGGGCCATCTCGCCCGCGCCGAACGTTTCATCGCTTCGTCCTCGCTGTTCGGGCTCGGTGAAGATGTGGTCATCACCGCCGGTCAGCCCACGTCCTCTTCCCCGCAGCCTCGCGGCACCAATCTGGTGAAAATCTACAGGAAGTAGCCTTAAACTATCATCTAGTAACAACAAAAACGCCCGAACGGAATCCGTTCGGGCGTTTTTGTTGTTCAAAAAAATCTTCCCGCCCTCAGATGTCCTTTTCTTGATAGCGGTTCCACTAAGGTCGGGTGGGATTGTGGGAAAGGAGAGGAACGTTTTTCTTCAGAAAAGTTCCCTCTCCAATATCTTAATATCATTTTAAAATCATCAATTCTAAAACCTTACAGCGTCACGCCGTGTTCAATGCAGGCAAAGGCGTTGTGGGCATGGATGGACTCGTAGCTCTCGACTTCGACGCGGAACCCGCTCACATGCGGATGATCGGCAAGGCGGCTGGCGACATTGCGCACCACGTCCTCAACAAAGGTCGGCCGCGAAAAGGCGTCTTCAGTCACGAACTTCTCATCCTCGCGCTTGAGCAGCGAATAGACGGGCGACGAGCCGGACGCCTCGGCGATCTCGATGAAATCCTCGATCCAGCAGAACCCGCGCATCCGGACCGCCATGCGCACGTCGGCCCGCTGGCTGTGCGCGCCTTCGCGGCTGATGGCCTTCGAGCACGGGCATACGGTCATCACGGGAACCGTCACTTCGAGCAGGAACGACGGCTTGCCGTCCTCGGGCAACTCGCCGGTCAGCCTGCACTCGTAGGGCAGAATGCCGGGGCAGGCCGTCGCGGGGGCGTTCTTCTGCACAAAATACGGAAAATGAAAGACAATATGCGCCCTGCGGGCGTTCAGGCGCTCCCGCACGTCCTCAAGCAGGCGCTTCATCCCCGCGTAGTCCAAATCCTCAGTCCAGTTCGCCAGAGCCTGCACAAAACGGCTCATGTGCGTGCCCTTGAACGCGGCGGGCAGATCCACGCTGACGTCCACATTGGCGACCGTATGCTGCGTCCCCTGCGCGCGATCCCGCACCAGCAAAGGCAGCTTCAACCCTTTGACCCCTACCCGGTCGATGGGCAGCGCCACCGGAGCCGGACTGTTCTGTACGTCTTCCATTCTTTTCCTTTATCCTACAGCCAGATAACAAAAAACGTCATCCCGGCATCGTGCAGAGGCTCTTTTGTCTAGGCATCCCCACCTGTAGCTGATCCACACGCTGGCAGCCCCACATCCAACGGGACTCCCGACGCACAGCCTCCCCACCGACAGCAAATCTTCGGAGGGAGGGGATGGGGGATTGAGGGAAGGGGAGGGAAGCCCTTCTTCAGAAGGGTGCCCTCCCTTCCCCCGATATATCCTAACTACGGCAAATCCGCACCGATGGCGGTGATCGAAAAAGTCCCGTGCGTGACGCCGCGGATAGAGCGAAGCTGATCCGCAAGCTCGCGGAGTTCCCCGGCCTTGCCTTTAAGCACCAAAATCTCCAGGCAATTATGGTGATCCAGATGCACATGAAGCGTCGTCACGATAAGCCCGTGCGCGTCGTGCTGCCGTTCCGTCAGCTTGCGGGACAGATCCCGGACATGATGATCGTAAATCAGGCTCAGCACGCCCGCCGCGTCCGCGGTCTCGGAATGCAGCGAATCCTGCACCAGCGCGTCACGGATGATGTCGCGCAACGCCTCGGAACGGCTTGGGCATCCCTGCCGTTCGCACAGGGCATCAAATTTCTCAAGCAGATCGCTATCCAACGAAACGCCGAAACGAACCGTTTCTCCCATTGTCGCATCCTCTATCGGTGAATTTCCCAGATCCGCACAGGAACGGGCCGCTCCTGCGGATACAGGGCCTCTATGTTCTTTTCCCAGACGCAGCGCCCCGCCCAGCGGCGGTTGACGAGCATGGAACGGAAGGTATCGTAAACGGCCCGGCTGGGTTCGGCGACCCACGCCGCGCCGCCCTCCGCAAGCGCATACTCCAGAAAATCCAGCACGGGCGCGGCGAAACGCTGCTCATACATGATGTCCCCGCCCCAGATGAACCGCAGGCTCCGGCGTTTCACTGCGGGCTTGCGCCAGTCCATGACCGTCCAGAGCGGCTGGGGCACGGCGTTGTGCTCCGCGTTGCGCCGCGCGAAACGCAGGGCTTCCGGCTCATAGTCCATACCGATGACGTTCGCGCCGAGCCATTGGGCCACCAGAGCCGTCAGGCCGATCCCGCATCCGAGATCAAGGCAGGGCTGGCCGCGCAGGCTCTCGCGCCGCTGGTCCAGCCAGTCGGCAAGCACAAGGCTGGAAGGCCAAAGCTCCGTCCAGTAAGGCAGGCGCTCGTCTTCCGTAAACTCGGTCATGGACTCCCACAGGGCTTCCATGTCGGCGGCGCGTTCCAGCGTCCAGTCCCGCCCGCAGGCGTTTACCGTCAAAAAAGGCTGCCAGCTCCCCTCCGAAAGGGGCGTATCCTGAGATTCGTTCACCGTTTTCCGTCCCTGCCGGGCCGAAGGGTCCGGCGCGGCATCATAAGTCATGTGTATGACCTATACAGGCGGCGGAGGAAAGGGTCAACGAAAGGGTACGGAGCCCCCGCCGGCATTATTGACCCCTAACAGCGCGTCAGGTATGATAATCAGCTTTTTCGTACTGATAAAGGAGAAATCGCCTCATGATCGTGGAAATGGGTTGTCTTATCCTCGGGGTTCCCGTGGGTTTCCTCCTCCGCAGGAAGCCCCTCGTCATCAAGATCACCGATCAGGTGCTCACGTGGTCCGTCCGCATCCTTCTGCTCCTGCTCGGCCTCGCGCTCGGCGCCGACGAGCGCCTCATGTCGCAGATGGACACCATCGGCGCGCGCGGCATCTTCATCAGCCTGTGCTGCGTGGCGGGGAGCCTCATCGGTGCGCGCCTCCTCGAGCCGATCATGAACCGCCATGTGGGGCGCTACGCCGTTTCCCGTACCGCCAAGGACGAAGGAGCGGCACAGTGAAGGAATCCATCATCGTCCTGTTCTTTTTCAGCGTCGGCGTGCTCGGGGGCAGGCTCGACCTCCTGCCCGCCGACTGGCTCGGCCTTGTCCACGAGGCCAGCAATCTCGCCGTATACGCCATGCTCGCCGCCGTGGGCATGAGCCTCGGCTTCGATTCCCGGGCTTGGCGCATCCTGCGGGATCTCAAAGGCTGGGTCGTGCTCGTCCCCCTGATGATCATCGTCGGGACGTTCCTCGGCGGCGTGGCGGCATGGACCATGCTGGACATGAGCTTCCGGGACGTGATGGCCGTGGCAGCCGGATTCGGTTACTACAGCCTGTCGAGTATGCTCATCAACCAGCTCGCCGACGTCAGCCTCGGTTCGATGGCGCTTATTTCCAATATGGTCAGGGAACTCGTCACCTTGCTGTTCGCCCCCCTGTTCGCCCGGGTCTTCGGCGGCCTCGGGCCGCTTTCCGCCGCCGGGGCCGCCAGCGATACCTGTTTGCCCGCCATTATCCGTACATCGGGCGAGCGGAACACCATCCTTGGGATCTTCTCGGGCATGGTGCTCACCATCGCCGTCCCCATCTTCGTGACATCCATTTTCGCATGGCTGTAACACAGTCAAACAAAAAAAGAAATCAACCCGTTGACGCCTCAGAGAGACTTGCTTACCTTTACGCAAATCCAACCATATCGTTTCACAACCTCATACAGTCAGAGAGCATCATGCCCCTATCCATCTTCAAACGCCTTTTGATCTGTTTCTGCTTCGCGCTCCTCACGGCGTTGCCCGCGCAAGCCGAGGAGCAAAAAAACGGGACGCTTCCTCCCGCGCTCGAAACCGCGCTGTCCACCCTGCTTGCCGATGCCCCGCAGGGCAAAGCCGACCCCGACGCCGCGACCGTAAACGCCGTCCTTGATTTCGTCGCCACCAACAAGCAAGCGGCCAACAAGGTTCGCCCTGAGGCCCGCCCGCAGGGTTCCGGCGCGTATCTCAAGGAAACGCTCAACGTCCCGCTCCGCAAGCTTGTCGAGTACATGCTCGATCCCTCCATCCCCGGCGAGGCCATTTACCCCTCCGCCGTGCGACGTAACGCATGGATGCCCGGCAGCCCCATCCTGAAGGACAACGCCGCCCTCACCGACGCGGCCTATCCTCCCGCCGCCCCCATCGTGACCCGAGGCGTGGAATATGAGGAAACGACGCCCGACACGTCCAGCGGATGCTACTACTCCTACAAGCTGAACCGGCTGTTCGTGCTCGCCGACTACAAGGGCCGCACGGCGCTCATATCCGTATCCGTGATGCCCGGCCAATCTTCCGTGGGCCTGCGCGGGGCCATTGTCGGCAACGACAAGGACTGGACCTATGTGTACACCCCGGAAAAGGGGACCAATCTGGCCATGCTCGGTTGGGCGGAGACTTATCTTTACGGCTCCGCCAGCATATCCGTGTTCATGGAAAGCGCGCCCGGCAGCGGCAAGGTGGACGTCTCCATCTTCAAGTGGGCAAAGGCGGGCTGGAAGGGCTCCAACGTGGTGAAGGTCTCCCACATTACGGCGGGCCTGAAACGGTTCACCTCCGGCCTGCGTCAGGTGATGGAATCGCCCCGCCTGCCCTCTTCCGATGCCATCGCCGCCAAGTATTCCGCGCTCAAAGCGATGAACGACACGGAGCTGCGCGCGCAGCTTTCCAGCTTTGGCACCCATCTCGCCAAGCAGAACGCCGACCCGCTGGACGAAAAGGCTTTCCGTACCGTGCTCGACAACGGCGCGTACCCCGGCACGCTCAAGCGCGATGACGCCATCGCCGAGCTCATGAAGCTGTATATGCGCCAGCAGCTGGGAACGCTTCCCGCCGCCGTGGCGCGGAATTGATTGAAAACCATGTTTGGGGATGGGAAAGGGAACCCTTCTGGAGATAGGGTTCCCTTTCCCATCCCCAATCCCTTCTCTTTCCTTCCCAAGAGTACTGGTGGGGAGGCTGCGCGGAGGGTGTACCGTTGTATGAACAAAGGGACGTGCGAGTCCCTCTTTTTTTGTCTGCCTGCATGGGGAGAATGCAGGGAAAAGAAAGCATGGCTTCAAGACAACTGCGGGAGAGAATAAGGCTTGAACAAGCCGGTTCGTTTTGAGAAAAGAAAAAGATGCTGCCAGAGAGATTTTTGGAGCATTGTACCTTTGAAGTGTGGTCATCCCAAAGACAGCCTGCGCCAGAGAAGACAGGAATTCGTTAAGCACGAAAGCCCTCGGAAATGAAGAGAAGGACGGGCGCGGGCTGCTCTGGCAGGTTTGGCGAAGAAATGTTTCTTCAAAAAACGCTCCTCCCCCAAAGCCTCCGAAACCTTTCAAAGCCAATCCGCTCTAAGGAGAAAGCCATGCCTTTTTCACCTGCCATAGAAGCCTGCCGCGTACCCGACGAGCGGCTTGCCGGAGCCTATGAGGAAACGTCCGCTGCGCACCGGAGCTGGATCAAGACGACGCTCGCGTTGGCTGGGGCGACGTATCCGGCCCCGCCCTCCCGCCTGAGCATAACCTCCGAAAACGCCGCGGCCGGGTTCGGTTTCGCCCGCACGCGGGAAACGGCGCCGTGGGCCGTGCTCCTCATAGGCGAAGGCTACGCTTCGGCGATACGCCTTGCGGCGGCGGTCAAGCCCCACCGCCTCGCCGGCGCCAGAACCGCCGGCGGCGATCATGCCCGCACGTCTGGCTGGCGTGGAGCCGGTTTTCGCCGTCTGGACGGGCGCGGAAACAGCCCCGTCCGGCCTGCTCGCCGCGCTGGAACTCACCGGAGTGGAACAGGTCTTTGCCATGCGGGATCCGGCACCGCTCCTGCGCGAACTTCCGGGACGAGGGCGTATCCTGCGCTTCGGGAAAGCCCCTCTTCCGGAATGTCCCTGTCCCGTCTGGAGTGACCGAGCCCCGCGCATCGAACGCGCCGCCCTGCCCGACACGGCGGTTCTGTGGGCCCACCCGCCGATGACGGCGCTGACGTCGTTTATGCCGGCCAGACTATCATCGGGGAAGATACGCCGCTTGTCCTCGGGGCGGGATTGGAAGGCTGCTGGCTGCACACCGATTTGACGCCGGACTTTTTCATGAATGAGCGGTTGGCATTGTCCGCCCTGAAGCTGGAATCCTGAACCGGAACACCTCCCGCCAGCCGTACCCCTGTACCGTGCAACAGCCGGAAAACGCCGAAGAACCGTCTTCCGGGCAAGCCTTCCCCGCCAGTTGACCGGAAGGCGGGCAACACGGTATTGGACACCAGCGGGGACCTCGGCAACAATGCGCCCTTTCATCCAAAAACAGCTTTTCCGAGCTTCCTTGTGAGCCGTTTTCCTCTGTCGAAAGCTGTGGGGAGTGAGGACGAAAAGCAGCGTTTCCCTTATCCCTTTTCCGGGCCTCATCTCCGCCGAGAGTTCCCACGTTGAAGTGCGTATTATTTTAAGGCGAGCAGTATCAAAAAACGGCAAACAGGCATTCGGTAAGCACAAAGGCCTTTGGAAAGGGAAGGAGGAGCTCCGCTCCGGAAGTTTGGGAAAAAGGATGTTTCTCAGAAAAGCATCCCCTTCTCCAGAGCCTCTATCCTCTTTACAAAGCGAATCCGCTCTAAAAGGAGTTTCCATGACACAGGCTGTGCGCAACATCGGCGTCATCGCGCATATCGACGCGGGGAAGACCACCCTCTCCGAGAGGATGCTGTTCTATACCCGCAAAATCCACCGCATGGGCGAGGTCCACGACGGCACGGCCACCATGGACTACCTGCCCGAGGAACAAGAGCGGGGCATCACCATCACCTCGGCCTGCACGACCTGCGAATGGAACGGAACCACCGTCAACATCATCGATACGCCCGGCCACGTTGACTTTACCATCGAAGTGGAACGCTCGCTCCGCGTACTCGACGGCGCGGACGGCGTCTTCTGCGCCGTGGGCGGCGTGGAGCCGCAATCGGAAACGGTCTGGCGGCAGTCGGAACACTTCGGCGTGCCGAAGCTCGCCTTCGTCAATAAGATGGACCGGATCGGCGCGGACTTTTCCGCCGTGCTCAAGTCCATGCAGACCCGGCTCGGTGCAAACCCGCTGCCCGTCGTCATTCCCGTGGGCGCGGCGGAGACATTTCAGGGCGTCATTGATCTCGTGACCTTGGAGCGGCTTGATTTTGACGAGTCCGATCAAGGGCAGACATGGACCCGTTCGCCCCTCAACGAAGCGGACGCGGAACTGGCCGCCCCGTGGCGCGAGCAGATGCTGGAACGGCTGGCCGAAAACGACGATGCGTTTCTTGAACAGTATCTCGGCGGCGAATACACGGAAACGGACATCCGCAGCGCCATCCGCCGGGCTACGCTGGCCCGCCGCGTGACGCCTGTCCTCAGCGGTTCGGCACTCAAAAACACCGGCGTCCAGCCGCTTCTCGACGCCGTGATCGCCTACCTGCCCGCCCCCGCCGATCTGCCGCCCGTCACGGCCCACAACCCCGAAGACGGGACCGACGGCACCGTTCCCTGCGATCCCGCCCTGCCCTTCACCGGGCTGGTGTTCAAGGTCATGATGGATGGAGGGCGCAAGCTGGCCCTTGTCCGCCTGTATGCCGGGACATTGAAAGAGGGCGATCCCTGCCGCAACGTCACCCAGCGCGCCGACGAACGCATCTCGCGGCTCTACCGGCTCCATGCCGATCGCCGTGAGCAGGTGGACGCAGCCAAGGCCGGGGACATCGTGGCGGTCATCGGGGTGCGATCGGCGCGCACCGGCGATACCGTCGGCGCGCCCGGCTCCAAACTGCTGCTGGAGTCCATCGAAGCCTACCAGCCCGTCATCTCCCTCGCCATCGAGCCCCGCAACGCCGACGAAGGCAAAGCCCTCGACGAAGCCCTCGACCGCTTCTCCCTTGAAGATCCGACCCTGACCGTCGCCATCGACGAAGGGTCCGGCCACCGCATCGTGTCCGGCATGGGCGAGCTCCATCTTGATGTAATCCTTGAGCGCATCCGCCGCGAATACGGCATCGCGCCCCGCGTGGGCCAGCCTCAGGTCATCCGCCGCGAAACGCCGAAGCGCACGGCATCCGCGACCGGCATATTCGACCGTGAGCTCGGCAAGGAAACGCACATCGGTGAAGTCGCCCTGTCCATCGCCCCGCGTGAACGCGGTTCGGGCAACCAGATCCGGTTCGCCATCGATACGGCCATCCTCCCCGCCGCCTTCGTCGATGCGGTCAGGCAGGGCGTGGAAAACGCGCTCCAGTCCGATCCCGTTACCGGTTATCCCATTCAGGACGCGGACGTCGAAATCACCGCCACGCCCCGGCGTGACGGCTCCACGGTCGCGGGCTACCATATGGCCGCGGGCATCGCTTTGCGCTCCGCCCTCGAAGCCGCACAGGTCACGACGCTGGAGCCGCTTATGTTTGTGGAAATCTCCGCGCCGGAAGCCAACCTTGGCCCCGCCATCAGCCTGTTCGGCACGCGCGGCGGGAAAGTTGAGAACATCCTCGACCACGCGGGGCTCAAGCTTGTGCAGGGCCTTGCCCCCCTCAGCAAGCTCTTCGGCTTCTCCACAGACCTCCGGTCGGCAACACAAGGCCGGGCCGGGCTGATGATGAGGTTTGAACGCTTCGACGTCATTTAAGACAAGCAGTTCCCAAGAGGCCCCCTAGCGGGCCTTTTTTCATGCATAAGCAAATGTCATAAAGCAGGCAGACCTCTTGATGCGCCCACTCACGGAATACTTGCCATATTCCGCCGCATGGAAGCCCAAAAGCTCATGCCCCTCCGTTGTTAACAACAGGAAACAGTTTGTGACATTCCGGAATCATCGTTAGACGGACTAGTTGTACATATCGTTCAATTCCTCAGGCAGCGCCTCGATCAAATCCATAACCCGGAGATCCAGCGCATGGGCGAGCGCATACAGCGTGGACAAAGTCGGCTCTTGTGTGCCCGCCTCAAGGTATTGGATGCAACGAAGAGAACGCCCTGACTTCATGGCCAGCCCCATCTGGGAGAGGCCACGTAACTTGCGTTTTTCTTTCAGCATATCACCAAACGGCTTCGCAAAGGTCATTTTATCCATAATACCGGAACATAACCGCGAAATCGGTACTTGTGTTACGCAGTATAATGCGCTACAATAGGTTATGTATAAGGAACGCCCGAAAATTGACGCTGAACAGCAATGGATAGAAACGGGCAAGGCGTTTTTGGCGCTTTTCATAGCTGAACCCGAATTTGCCCGAAAAGCTGTGGAAATCGCCCGACGATCTCCGAGGCTCACTTGCAAGCATGCCACTATCATTCGAGAGTTGCAGCTAGTATCTGACCTTATGGTCACAATAAAACGCCGTATCGAAGAAATCGACGGAACCGCTCCGCCTCGTTGACTTCTCGCTCAAACAAAAAGCCTCCCGGCGAATAAAACCGGGAGGCTTTTTCCTCTTTCCCTGACAAGGCCAAAGAGGTGAAAGGAAGCATCCGGGGATGGGAAACCTTTTCTGCAAGGGATCCCATCCCCGATTTTTTATCAGCTATCGTAGAAAGAACGCAGAACCTGACTGCGCACGGGATGGCGGAGCTTACGGAGCGCCTTGGCTTCAATCTGGCGGATACGCTCACGGGTTACGTTGAACAGCTTGCCCACTTCTTCGAGGGTATGGTCGGACTTTTCGCCGATGCCGAAACGCTTGCGGAGCACCTGCTCCTCACGCGGCGTCAAATCCGCCAGCACGGACGCGATCTGCTCGGAGAGCTTGGTGTTGACCACCTCTTCGGCGGGCGCGACGGCCTTCTTGTCCTCGATGAAATCCCCAAGGCTCGAATCTTCCTCGTCGCCGATGGGAGTTTCGAGGGAAATGGGTTCCTTGGCGATCTTGAGCACTTTCTTGACCTTGTCCACAGGATATTCCATGCGGTCCGCGATTTCCTCCGGAGTCGGGTCGCGCCCGAGTTCCTGAACGAGATAGCGGGAGGTCCGGATGAGCTTGTTGATCGTTTCGATCATATGCACCGGGATACGGATAGTGCGGGCCTGATCCGCGATGGCGCGGGTAATGGCCTGACGGATCCACCATGTGGCATAGGTCGAGAACTTGTAGCCGCGCTGATACTCGAACTTGTCCACGGCCTTCATCAGGCCGATGTTGCCTTCCTGAATCAGGTCGAGGAACTGCAAGCCGCGGTTCGTGTACTTTTTGGCGATACTGACCACAAGGCGCAGGTTCGAGCGGATGAGCTCCTGCTTGGCGCGCATGGCGGCGTTGTTGCCGCGCTTGATGCGCCAGAGAACTTCTTCAAGATCGCTCACATTGTGGCAGCATTTTTCCTGAAGGCGCTGGAGGATTTCGATCTTCCCAAGGATCATTTCCTTGTAGGAGAACAGCTCGTCCACGCTCATGTTCAATTCCTTGGCGGCAAGCACGGGGCTGATGTCGCGGGAATCGAGCTTGCGGAACAGGTCCTTGATTTCTTCCTGATTCTTGCCCGTGGACAGGAGGTACGCCGACAGGTCGCGCTGACAGTTGCGCATCTGGCGGACGTAGTCTTCCACCGTCTCGATGATCCGGTCGATGAGCGTCTTTTCCAGCTTGATGTCGCGCAGGCGCGTGACGATTTCTTCCTTGAACGCCATGATTTCCTTCTGAATGGCGGTCACGCGGCGCTCCAGCGTACAGCATTCGTCCAGCTTGGCGTAGATTTTGCGTTTTTTCTTGAATGTCTGGCGGATTTCCTCCAGCAGCAGGATAACGCGGGTGCGCTGGTTCATCTCGTCTTCAGTGGGGTCGTCTTCCTCAATGGTCTTGACCACATCCTTCAGTTTGATGCGGTTGAGCTTGAGGTCTTCGCCCACGTTGATGAGTTCTTCCACCGCGACCGGGACTTCCACGAGCGCGTACAGGACATCCTGCTCGCCCTGCTCGATTTTCTTGGCGATGGTAACTTCGCCGTCACGATCGAGCAGCGGCACCGCGCCCATTTCGCGCAGGTACATACGGACCGGGTCCGTGCTGCGGGAGGAAAAGTCGGCGGCGTCTTCGCTGTCCACCAGTTCAAGGCGTTCTTCGGACTGCTCTCCGTCCGTTTCAGCCGAGGTGACGGGGATTTTCTTGCCGTCCTTTTCCAGATCCACAATGGCGATTTCGAGCTGATCGAAGATCCCGATGATCTCCTCGAACTGCTCGGGTGTATTCATTTCCAGCGGGACAGCCTTGTTCACTTCCTCGAACGTGAGGAAGCCCATCTCCTTGCCTTTGGCGATGAGGCTCTTGATCTGCTGGATATCTTTAATGTTGTTCCCCATGAGTCCTCTCCAACGTTTCCTGAAGGGCGCGCAAATATTCCAAATCGGCCTCAAAATTGCCTGCGCCGGCTCCCTGACGCAATGCGGCCGAAACCGAGGCCGATTGCGCGGTCAAATGCAACGTATCAAGCATGGTGCGGATTGCGCCGAATTCACCCTCCTCGTTGTCGAGGGGGGGCACGTCCCCGGTGCGGCACCGGATCCAGAAACGCTTTTCCCTGGGGTCAAGATGCTGCACCACTTCATCCACAGGGTACTCTTCAAGTTTTTGCCAAAGATCCCGCGCCCACGCGGCACTCAGAACCAGATGGGCCCCAAGCTCCCGAAGGCGGGGCAGAGAGGAGGGATACCGGACCGCAAAGGTCATGATTTCCCTGTCTCTGGGATTCGTCCGCACGGGCGGCCGGGTCTCCTGACCGCCCGCGTTGCGCGGAAGCGCCCGCGCGCCGCGGCTCTCAATGATCCGCTCGCGCAACTCACTTTCCGCCAGCCCCAAGCCGGTGCTCAATGTGGACGCGAAACGGCTGACGAGTTCGGGCAGTTCAACCTGCCTGAGAAACTCGCGCGCCCAGTCCACGGCTTCCCGGGGGGCCATATCGCGCAGGCAACGCACGCAGAAGGCCATGCCCTCCGGCGCATTCCTGCGCAAATCCTCAAAAATGTCCGTTCCCTGCGTCCGTAACAGGCTGTCGATGTCCTCGCCCTCCGGAAAAAGGACGACTTTACAGGACAACCCCCGCGTCAACAGCATCTCGCACGCCCGGAGCGCGGCCTTGCGGCCCGGCCCGTCGCCGTCGAAAAGCAGCTCCACATGCGACGTAAACCCTGAAATCCGTTTCACCTGTTCCGGGGTGAACGCCGTGCCGAGCACGCCCACCGCACTGGAGTAGCCGAACTGGTGCAGCGTCACCACGTCCATGTAACCTTCCGTCAACATGGCGGGCTTTCCCGTCGCAATGGCTCGCCGGGCCTGTTGCAGTCCGTACAAGTGTTCGCCTTTTTTGTACAACTGCGAATCACTGCTGTTGATGTATTTGGCTTCGTCCTCGTTGGCGATGATGCGCCCGCCAAACGCGATGACGTTCCCCGAAAGGCTGCGGATGGGAAACATCAACCGCCCGCGGAAACGGTCATACGCCCTGCCCCGCTCGCTCTTGCCGAGCAGCGCGGCCTCCACGCCCATTGATTCGCTGAATCCGGCCCGCCGCAGCACTTCCGCGAGCGACTGCCAGTCCCGGCGGCTCCAGCCAAGCCCAAAGAGTTTCGCCACCTCTTCCGAAATCCCTCTCCGGGCCATGTAGTCCCGGCATTCCGCGCCGTCCCGGCCTGAGAGGTTCTCCGTGAAATGCGCCGCCGCGATCTCATGGATTTTCAGCAGCTGCCGCCGTTTGGACATGGTTTGTCCGGCAGGCTGGCCGTCGTGCTTCTGCGGCCCGCGTTCCAGCGTGACGCCAGCCTCTTCCGCGAGCTGTTCAAGCGTTTCCTTGAAATCCAGCCCGTTGATCTGCCCGTAAAAATCGAACAAGTCGCCGGAAGCCTGACAACCGAAACAATAAAAAAAACCTTCTTCCTCGTTGATGGAAAACGAGGGCTTGGTCTCCTGATGAAAAGGACAAGGCGCTACCCAGCGAGGCCCATTGCGTTTCAGGTCCACGTACCGTCGGGCAATGTCCACCAGATTCAAGCGCGCCTTGATTTCCTGAATGGCTCTTGCGTTCCGTCCCATACGCTCCCGTACGCCTCCGGCGGCAAGGGGCGCATGGCGCCGATGCCCGTAAAGCTCATTATCCAGTGCTCGCGGCCTCCGCATCAGCCAGGCCGGTCCCTCCGGCTTTGTCCGGGGAAGACTTCCCCGCGCCCCTCATCTTGGAGCACGCCTCAATCGGGACTCTCAAAAATCTCACGCCGTTTCCGCAGTCCTTCTCATATAAAGCAGGATCTACCGCAGTCAAACCCTTTCTTCTTTTTATAAAGTTTCAGAGAGGGGAATACGCTTGAGGGAAAGGGGGTCTCCCCCCATTTCTCAAACTTACTTAAAAGTAACAATCGTCACGCCGTCGCCCCCTTGATCCTCAGGGGCCAGCGCGAACGAGGCTATACCGGGGAAGGTCTTCAAGAACGCGTGCACTTCCTTGCGGAGGGCCCCCGTACCGCGACCGTGAACGATTTCCACACCCTCGCGCCCGGACAGCAGCGCCCGGTCGAGGTACTGCGACAGTTCGCCGAGAGCCTGATCCGCCCGCTTGCCGCGCAGATCCAGCCGGAGGAGCGATATTTCGGGATCGCCTCCGGCGGTCGTCCGCACCAGCACGCCGGACTTCGGCTTGGCCTGCTGTTGCGGCGCATCGGCGGGGCCGAGCAACGCGGCATCGGCCCACAGGGTCACGCCGTTCATGTCCAGCTTGACCCGGTTCTGTCTGGCGTCGACTTCGCGCACCACGGCTTTCTTGTTCCAAGGACGGTGCATCACATGCTGGCCCGGCTTGAGTTCCGCAATGCCGAACACCGGGGCCGCCGCTTCTTCCTGTTCCGGAGAAACGTGCAGTTCGGCGCGGACCTTGGCAAGCTCCTTGAGGGCCTGCTTGTGCCCGGCCTTGCCTTCCTGCCAGTCCTTCATGACCTTGGCGGACAGCTCGCGCACGTCTTTGATGAGGCGTTCACGCTCACGCTCGAAACGCTCCTGCACGGCCTTGCGCTTTTCGCGGGTACGCTGCTGCTCGGCCTTGAGCGCATCAAGCTCGCCTTCGCGCTTGGCGGCCAAGGCGTTAAGGCGATCCATCACCGCCGTCATATCCTGACCGTCCAGTAACAGATACTGTTCCGCACGGCGCAATACCGATTCGGGGAGCCCGTGCTCGCGGGCCACGTCCAGCGCCTGACTCGCGCCGACCTGATCGTAGGCCAGCCGGAACAGCGGCTTTTTCGTGCCCGGATCGAACAGCACCGAAGCGGCGCGCACGCCCTCACGGGTCAGCGCGTAGGTTTTCAGGGCCGGAAAATGCGTCGCGGCCACCACATGCGCCCCGCGTTCGAGGAGGCCGTCGAGTACGGCCTGAGCCAGCGCCGCCCCCTGCGCGGGATCGGTACCGGCACCGAACTCGTCGAGCAGGATGAGCGTACGGCGATCCGTAGCTTCCCATGCATTGCCGAGATGCCTGATCTGTGCCGTAAACGTGGAAAGATGATCATCAAGGCTCTGCTCGTCGCCGATGAACGCGTGGATCGACGTCCACCACGGGATGACGGAACCCTTCGCCGCCGGGACCGGTAATCCGGCGAGCGTCATGATCGCCAGCAAACCGAGCGTCTTGAGGCATACGGTCTTGCCGCCCGCGTTGCCGCCGCTGATGACGAGCGCGCGATCCGTGGGCCGGAAAATGAGGTCCACCGGATGCGGGCCGCCCTGCTTGCGGATCTGCGGATCGAGCGCGAGAAGCGGGTGACGCGCGCCGAGCAGGGATAACGGCGCGTCTTCCCCGTCGGGGCTGATCGTGGCGCACGCGCCGTCGAACAAGGCCGCCAGCCCGCATTTGGCAAGCTCCACGTCCAGCCGGACCAGCAGGTCCCACGCCGAGCGGATGAACGGCAATTCGTTCTGCACGATATCCGTAAGGTAGCGCAGCACTTTGCGCTCTTCCTCGCGTTCCTCGCGCTTGAGCTCTTGCAGGCGGTTGTTCTGCTCCACGAGGAACAGAGGCTCGAAATAGCAGGTTTCGCCGGTATTGGAGTAATCGTGGATGATGCCCTGAATGCGGCCCTTGAAATTCGACTTGAGCGGCAGGACGTAACGGTCCGAAGCCAGCGTCATGTAGTCATCCTGAAGGTACTGGGCGATGTTGTACTGGACAGCGAAATCCTTGACCTTACGCAGGCACATGAGGTGCAGGCGGCGCAATTCGCCGCGCACGAGCATCAGTTCGGGGGAACTTTCATCCTTGATGATCCCGTCATCGCCGAGGCAGCGGGACAGGGCCGAAAGGGTCATCTCCGGCAGGGGCATGGAGGCCACGAGATCCCGCAGTGAAGGCCACATGGCACCGTTTTCATTGATGGACTGAGCGGCCTTGCGGCCCTGGAGCAGGGTTTCGCGGAGTGCCCACAGCGCGTCGGCGTCGAGCGGCGCGGAGGACGGGGACACGGCGGCCTTTTCCAGATGGGGGAAAAGCCCCTCGAGATCCGGAAAATCGGACAGGCGGAAGCCGCTGTGTGCGGACCACGTGCGCACTTCGTCGAAAAGGGTATGCGCGGCGTTGACGGCGTCCGCATCGCGCAACGGGAAAAGGCCGAGACTGACCCTGCGGCCGGCCTCGGATACACACAAGCCGGCA
>OCAN01001076.1_pt1 | contig 16191 bp, 20 predicted proteins | sample 1538321 | NCBI WGS metagenome assembly OCAN01 (sample SAMEA2580294, study PRJEB22360) | human gut metagenome | biome: human gut; feature: human-associated habitat; material: faeces | place: Denmark | collected 2008/2010 | reverse complement strand
GAGCGAACAAAAATACCCCCCGGAGTCCGCTGGCGACGGACGGGGGGGTACTATTTAGCACTTTACTATACTAAAGCGAACTTTAACCCTGATTTGGAGGCGTTGTAATTTCTGTCCTTAATAATCTGTTTATTGTAATTGTGCCGGCTCCTCCGAAATTTGGCGTATCTGCTATAGTGACATAATTCTCTCTAAAATCTGTTATAATTGTATCTAGCGTATTGTTTCCTTGCTTTACAGTCACGCTTGTCCCTACCGGTGCGAAATAATATTCTTTACCTAAATTCAATTCTTTATTTCCGCTTACTATAGTTACATTTTTAGATACTTCTGCATCAGAAGACCCCAAACTTAGTCCATAACCTTTATGTGTAGTTGTAGCAAAACTTCCATATGAGTTAGATGGACTTAGCATCGGGAATCCAAATGGTATTACTTCTCCCTCATTCATTAAATGAGTATTTCTTGCAACATAGAATTGTCTAGTCAACCACCCCCCTATATTACGTCCAAAAATCAATCGGCATGGTCTTGTTGTAAATACGGCTGCATATGTTATTGAATTATTCAATACTGTAATATCATCCATCTCGCCCGTTGCGTATTGCAAATGAATTGGCCCATCATTAGTTAATCCAGGCATACCAATGATTTCCATTCCTTTAATGACTAGATTTCTCATACATAATCCATAAATTACAAAAGGATTTACAGAATATGTTTTATTTGCGACAATTTTAACATTCTCTAATCTTACATTTCTATTATAATTAGTAAATATCGCTCCATATGAAGTATTTTCATTACTGTCATAGCATACAGGATTTTCTAAATATATGTTTTTAAATAACATATTTGTGAAGTATCTGTTATATCTTCCATTACAATAGATAGATGCGTCTGGTGTAGGGGGTTCATAGTCCGTATCATTTACAAAATAACAATTTTCAATGATAGCATTTTCAAAATTATAATCTTTTAATTGCGGTCTGTTATCAGAATAAATAGTAACAAATCTATTGCAATTATGCATTTTTAAATTAGAAAATCGAATATTCTTTCCTCCATGACAGTCACAACCTTCCCAATCGCAATCCTCAAATTCACAATTATCTATTACATAATTTTTTATTGCCGATATTTCTTGCGAATACGTCGAAAATCCTGATGCGACTGGATAACAATACTGTTGTTTCGTGCTTCGTTTGATTTCTTTGAATATAGAGTTTTCGACAGAAACGTTTTTGCATCCATCGTAAAATATAATACATGCATAAAGACATTTATATCCCTCGAATTGTTTTATTTTAACATTTTCACAGTCTGTAAATTTAAAAGTATTTCCTGTTGTATTAAAATTATTTGTTACATGAGAAATGAATACATCTTTACAATTTGTAAATGAAAACAGACCAGAATTAAATACATTTCCTGTCATAGCTTTCTTATTAAAGTTATCTAATGTACCAGCTTGTATCTGCCCTCCCATCATTTTAAACGATTTATTTAATAGTGTAAAAGTAAATAAATCATTTCCCGGAGTGGAAATAATAGCATTTTCTTCTAATATAAATGTTACATTACTATCAATATTAATTGTTCCGTTTAAAATATAAGTTCCGTCTGGGAAGTAAAATTCTCCATCTGGATGAGCTATTAGAATAGTATTTAATTTTTCAGTTAAATCCTCTCCTGTATCTGGAACCGCTCCGGCTTGCTTTACATTAATTGGAGAATATACAATTTTTTGCAATATATTTCCTAATTTCCCATCTTTTAACGCTTGTTCAAGCCAGTTATTTACTTCCTCCTGTAAATCCAAATTGTCAAAAAAGTCATGCACAAATTTGTATAATTCACAGAACTTTTCCATAACCTCAACTTGCGCTTCACAGCAATTTTTAACAGCCGTGAAAAGTTCTTGAATTTGTTCAATTTGGGTCATTCCACTCGGAAATACAGTCGCAATCTTACCCCTCCACTGCAAACACCAGCAGTTCAGTTGGTTGAGTATCACATCCAAGTTATAATTATTGAGACAAGACATATATTTACACCTCCATACTTATTACGCATTAAATATACCACATATAAAATAACTTACTGATTTCTTCATTTTCGATAATCTCTCTATCAATATTAATCAGCGTTTCCCTTGCTTGCTGAATAAGTTCAGCCACGGGTTTATCACGTCCGGTTTTAGTTCTGCCTTTGTGTTCAAACCCCGTTCCTTTATCATTTCTAGTATTGTCTTGGATTTCCGTTCCTTCATTTGTCGTTGTTGACGTATCTGTTGTATCATTTCTACTCTCGCTTTCTCCGAAACTACCATCTCTGGCATATACTCCACTTTTGATATTCCCAATATTAATTTGGCTTTGCGGAGGTCTGCTCGTAATGCTTGTATCAGTTCCACTTGACGTTACATTAGCCGTTGACTGGGAATGTATATCATTGCTGGTTTGCTTATCAATGTTATCTTTAATTTCTTTCGTATCCGTATAATTGCTATCTTCTTCTTCCTTAAAATCATATTGATTCAATATATCTAATTGTAATGTTGTGGTCTGGTATAACTGAACGTAATAAGGCATAATTTTAGCCATCGCTCTATTCAAATAGAAAGTGAACATATCAGGCGTTTCCTGTCCGATTTCCTCAAACTCATACTCATTTAGAAGCTTTGCGTTTAAAGTATCTCTATATTCCTCATTCCATATCGGATAATCTTTCAGACCGAAGTCCCATCCCTTATTCCTGAGATCGTGAATCGTCTGTGTCGCTAAAGCCATATATCCCACCTCCTTTTTCGCCATTTAAGAAGATATCACTTAGATTCATTGTGCATCTCCACATTGGTTCAATATTTGTTCCAAACATATCATTAAACTTTTCAGCGAATTGCCTTCTAGGAATCAAAGCGCTTTCTCTCGCTATGATGATTTCTTCATTATTGGCAAGTACTTCTGAATTGCTTACACGCTCACGCTTGTCAATATTATTATTATTGATTCCAGCCCAAGTCAAAAACTCATTCCATACACTCTTTTGCACATCTGTTAGTTTGTCGAATACAATAGGAATATCAGGCCTAATGGATTCAATTCTCATTCGATCATCCATTCTTGTCTTGCCTCTTCCTACTGTAAATGGAACATAATTCCACATATTTTTCAGCCAATTTAGAATACTCAAGCGTTGCGTTTCATCGCAATAAATAATACCGCTCATTCTCTGTAGGTCAATATTCATATCTCTAATCATATTCATGTTTCTCATACGGTCGGAAAACATGAATAACTCATTCATATTATTGCTTCTTGTTAAATTATTAAAACAGATAACACTATTTGTCTCGTCTAATTCAATGTGCACGCCCTCAACCGCATAAGCCTCTCGTATTTTAGGAACATTATAGATATCGAAATCGCCTCCCAAAGCGGATTTCATAAAGCACAATTCATTTTCATAACGGAATCCAACGCCTATTCCTCCCGTGTTCAATATCCACTCTAAATATCGCTCATCGATTTCTTTCGGTAAGTTATTCCACTGGATACGAGCGACCATAATATTCAGCATCCTATTTAACCAATAGATTTCTGTTCTAGCTGTAAGTTCTTGCATGATGGCCTCTATATCGTTTGACGTACCGCAAGCGGATTTTCGTATTCTTTTCTTTCCCATTTCTTCACCTCCTGTTATATATTGCGTAATAGCGACATACTACAGCATCATACGATACCATTGGCTAAATTAAACTTTCCTACATTTTCAGCGTTTTGCCAAAACCACATTCCAGTTTCCAAATCCGATTTCATTTTCGTTAGATACTGGCTTGGAATGAATCCAGTCAATGTACTCTTTGCCACTTTTACATAATTTACATTCGCTCTTCCTGTGAAATTAGGAACCTTTACCTCATCTACCTCATATCCATATACATCAAAATACTCATCTATACTCTCCGCATATTCCCTCGGACACTTTAATGTATATAACATGAAATCCAATCTCCTGTACGCCGCCAGTGCTCCACCGCTTGCCGAACCTCTCGTCTGAGGCGGCTTGTTCGCCTGTACAAGAAGATTATTCACATTCCCCGCCATTCCGCTAATACCAGCGGAAACAGCTCCAAATCCTGCTACACCTCCCACAGCGCCAGCGCCGATTGCAAATGCGTTAGAGAGCATACCAATAGCCATAGAACCACCGTTTTGCGCAATGTAGGCTTTAAAGCTGTCAATATTATAACAGCAATGAGGGAAACCCTCCAATACTACGGATTCCGTTAAATTGACTGCCGTATCCGTAGCGCCAGTATTGTTATAATTCATAGGGGCGGCTATAATTTGTGGAGTGTTGTAAGGGCTACCGAAAAACAGGAAATCGCAAGTATCACCTCCGAATAATTCGAAGCGAAGTTCTTTCTGCACTCCGTTTGTAGTGGAAAGAACCATGTAATTGTAAGGATATACATAAAGTTTATTATTATGTGGGGTGTATCCATCGAATGAGCCATAATATTTTGGGTATGATTTTTCTTTCGATACGGGAGCGTTTCGTGTTGTAAAATACGCTTCTGGGAATACAAATAAATCTACAATCCCGCTCGCTTTGTTATTAGCGGCGGCTCCCTTTAATACCGTATTCAAATCATCAATTTTACTACTATCATACATACTGTATGAAGTAAGCTTCACACCGGAATAAATACCCCCATACACACCGCCTTCTACGTCATCATATCCCTCAGACGTTGGATCAAAGGAGCTGGCTAAAATCAATGCTGGTTGCTCCATAATGTCATCATATACTAAATTACTGATAACAGGAAATCCCGTATCTACAGGCTCTGCTTTAATATGCGCCCCTATCGCATCATCGCTTACATGCTCTCTCAGCACCATACAAGCGTTGTTTTGCAAGTCGAAGAAGTATGTCTGCCAATAATCAAGCTCAAACTTCACTACAGCACTTTCTGGGGAATCAAACTCAATAGACGTAATGTATGCATAGTACCAGCGATCACCAAACTGACTATTCTGAAACATCATATAGTTTACATCCGTGTAATCTTCTGAGCATCCATCAATTTCCAGCGTGTTTTCTCCAACGTATAAATACGTTAAATTATTCTCGCTATGAACCGCCTTTGAGGAAAAATAACTTTGTTGTGCCGCTTTACTAGTCCAGTAAATCGTATAACGATCATCTACTGATAATCTCACACCACGCAATAATTTTAATTTGTTTGTAGGCGTTACGACTGGCATATATATTGTTTCCTCCTTACTGTTGCAAGGCTGGACTTTTCTTTCCAGCCTTGCTTATAAATTTATACCGATGGCACAGTAATTGTTGCGGAGCCACTCTTCGAAGAATCAGCGAGAGAAATTGCCGTTACAGTAAGACTGGTGGCGGTCTCATCGCTTCCCACAACTAAAAGTCCATTTGGTGTAATTGCAGTCTCATCACTATTTGCGCCCTTTACATTCCAAGAAACTTTCTTGCTTGCAAAGCCTGTGGCTACCACCTCAGCGGATAACTGCAACTGTGCGCCTTTTCCAACGCTTGCAGTATCCGGAGTAACCGTTACACTCGTGATAGTCGGAGATTGTGTTGTATAAACAACAGCGTTTCTAAACGGGCTGTAAGAAATCACTTTCCAATCATGCAAGAAGAAGTTTTCTTTTAGTGTAGATGGATCTTCGAATTCATAGAACTCAAACAGATAGTTCATACAGAAGAACCAATCTTTGTCAATATGCACAGCGAATACGCTATTAAGAGCTGTTTTTTCCGTTTCTGACAGCGGAACGTATCCCGGATCATTCGCAAATAGAATCGCAAGTCTTTTTTCTTCTGTAGGCGTAAACTGGAATTTATTAATCTTTAATTCTACGCCTCTGTATTCAGCGTATTCCAGATTAAACGCATTCGCAAGAGCTTTTACTCCTACTTTTGCCTGTACGTCATTTCTTGGAATAAATAGCTGGTCTGTTTTCGCTGTAGAATTAATATTTCCTGCCTCTGTCATTTCCTCGTCCGGGAATTCCATATCGTTTGATACACTCTGAACCTGAATGAGAAAATTCTGAATATTTTCAGTGTCTGTTAAATCCTCAACGGTAGCCACTTTCATAACACCATCATTGATTTTACGTGCGAGAAGATATTTGCATGCGAGGAAATAATCCCATCTAGCTCCGTTGTACATAGTGTCTACAATCCGCATTACCAAATCATAAACCCCTGAGAAGCTAAAGAAAGCCTGTCTAAAATCTTTCCGGCTTACTGTCCTCTGGTATTTCTTCTGGTAATTCAGAACGTGGAATCTGGAAAGAATATCCGCTTTCTTGAAGTCTGTCAGTGTAGAAGTTCCATTTGCGTCATACTGCTCAGGCGTAGCAACTTCTACCCAAATATCTTCGATAGAATCTCCCACTTCCAAGGTTCCTTTTAGCGTTTTGCGAACCCACTCATCATTTTTCCAATACATATTGTTGACAAGGATCATACCTACCATATTCCATAAGCCAACTTGGAAGGCGTTTCTATACTTCGGCAAGCTGTCAAGCACCTGCCCAATATGGCGAAGAGAAGACGGGTCTTCTCCGTCTGCCCTCGTGTTTCCTAATGCGTTTTTTAATACGTCACTTTTTTCAATGACATCATTCACCATTGCCGCCATTGCCGTAGGTGAGTTTTTAATGCCAGTACTTCCATCTTTCATTAATGGCTGAGTAATCATTTATAATACCTCCTTCTACTCAGTGAAATAATCCACTGTTTCTTCCTCTTCGTCTTCTTCTGTATCCTCTGCGCCGTCTACATCTTGTGCGTCCTCTGCTACAGCAAAAAACCGTTTTCTAATTTCAGCTTTCAAATCGCTGTTTTCTTTTTCCAATGTGGAAATACGTTCACGAACTTCTTTGATTTCAGTATCATCAATCTGATCGTCTGGATCTCCCAAAATCTCTGCTTGATACGCTGTCAGCTCATCCATGTACTCAGGTGTAAGCTCCTGATCTGCTGTCATTTTATTAAAAATCTCATTCAGTCGTTCTTTTGTAATTGCCATGATATTCACCTCCCTAAAAAACTCGCCCGCAATACATCCACAACTTTGATCCTCCGCTATCTTCCGGCGGTTGCGGTGTCACAGATTGGCAGGCATAAGGATTATAAATAAATCCCTGAAAACTCCATCTTCCATTTGTCATCCATGTTCCAAGATAGCCGTTATCTTTTCTATGCTCATCTGTAAAGAAAAAACTGCTTGGATATCCTGAGTTACTACTTCGAAATCCCCATTCCGTAATTTGTTCCACGATTGCCACATGACCGAAGCTTCCTGCTTCTGCAAAACAAGCAACCGCTCCCAGCGCTGGCGTCTGACCTGTTTCATATCCAGAAACAGCGCCCCACCATTCACCGCCATTTCCAGTAGGAAGATGCGGCACATGCTCATCCCCGGATTGTACGGAAATCTCCCAAAATCGTCCCCATGCGTAACACGTACAGTTCGGAAGTCCATAGTTAGGGTAGAATGGGTTTGTAGAGCTGTACCAATATCTTGAACCCTCTATTCCCTCAGAGCTGAGGCGAGCGGTATAGATTCACCCTGCCCCGCTCCAATCGAGAGTATTGAACCAGTTTAGGGCTTGTCTAGCTCTCGCCGCCGCTGTGGCCGCCGGATCGGCAGGACGTTCAAAATTGTAGAGAAACGCCCTTGCCAAATATTCCGGGGACTGCTTTGAGTTCTTGAACTCATCCCAAGAAAGCGGATAAGCGCCAGTAGGAATCCACTGGCCGTTCCCGCTTTCCGTAGCAAGCCACAAACATTGTCCGTTACCGTCTGTCCTAGGCAGTCCACGGGCAGTCAACCAATTAATAATATTTGTCGCCGGGGTCCATTGAACAAGTCCGAAACCGCCTGACATATTTCCGACAATGTCGCTTTGCCATCTACCGGGATTAATTGTTGATTCTGATTGCTCATTTCCCAAAATAGCGGAGATTGCGTTGGCAGTAAAACCGAAATTAATCATATAATTCGCTTGCTCTTGAGCGTTATTCCTCATTTCTTCTCTATTCAGCGGTCTTGATTCAGCTACGATCCATGCCATGTACGAAACCTCCTGTAGATAAATTTTAATACCGAAAGCGGTATCGTTCTTACTGCCCTAAAGAGCACCGCTGTTAGTAGACTCGTGCTACGCACTCACCAACTCAACAGCATGTAAGCTCATACTCGCTCCGCTCGCATTCGCTAACTCAACCGCATGTGTAGTGGAGTGGTGTGGAAAGCACTGCACTGGACTGGACTTCACTTCACTCCTGTGACCTTTACTGTAATCTCTTTTCCTACAAGGGAATCGAGTGAAGTGTTATCTCCACTTGTGGAGTTGTCGCCAGTGCTTCCAGCGCCTCCGGCGCTGTCAGGCTTGTAAGTGCCGTTTCCTTTTGCGTATTTTCCCCATGCTTCTTTTGACATATAGGCGATGTCTAAGTCTAGGTTTCCTGCCCACGGGGATATGCGCCCGGATGCGGTGTATTGGTGTATCGCTGTGATAGCGAACGCTCCTTGGCCGTCTCCGTCACGCCATGGATTTGAATGATACCCATGGACGATGGAATCGTCGGGGTATTGGGCAATCCATAGCCCATAATTTTTGGCTACGTCCGACCAGTTATGCGCCTCAGTTACGCTATCACTCATGTAGATGAGAGGGCGAATACCTGTTTTTTGATAGAAGATGTCTAACCATTGTTTCGCCCAGTTTGGATTATCGAATGACTGGTTATAGGCTTTCTCCCAATCTAGGGCAATGAGCGCTTCTCCCACATAGTTTTTACAGTGCGTGAGAAAATAATCGACTTCTTTTTCCGCATTTGTTCCATTTGCGTAATGGTATACTCCAAGGAGTTTTCCTCTTTTCTTTGCCGATTGATAATATTTGTCACACCATGAGTCTACAAATCTTGTGCCGTCTGTCGCTTTCATAATGGCAAAGTCAAAAGACATTTTTTCAAAAATGGAAACGGTCATTCCTGCTTCTCCTTGGTGATGGGAAATGTCAATTCCGTTCAGGCTCATCTTTCTCACCCCCTAATAGTGTAGTAAGTTTTGTAAGCGCTACCGTGTTATTGTTCAGCGCTTCTGTGAACTGCTTCATTTCCTCTTGATGACGTTCTTGCTCATCTAGTAATAGTTCTTGCCAGCGTTCTTCACTGTCGATGCGATCTTCCCGGTTTTGCGTGTACATAAACCAGATAAAGGCACCCATCGCAATAATGATAACTACTGGAACGCCTAAATTATCGACAAGCCCCTGAATGATTTCAACGTCCGAAGATGTGGTAAGAAGAGTTCCTAGCATAAAGGCCACCTCCTTTGCGTTTTTTTGATAGCGCATAAAAGAAAAAGCCTGTTACAATACATTCTTGAGAAAGTATCGTAACAGGCAGTTTCGAGAACTATTCCATGACTAGAGGAACCACCCTCCCTTAACGACTTCCATTTAAGGCTCGGTCTTTTATTTTTGCGCTATCGCATGGATTCTGTTCCTATAATTAATATAGCATATTATTGGTATAACGTCAAGCCCAAAATGTCAAAAATAGCAATTTTACTTCTGTCATCCTCAAAATAGAGATAGCCTCCCTCAAACGCTTTTTTAAATAGCTTGAATTGAAAGGAATAACGGTTTAACATCATGGTATTGGTGGAATGGTCGCCAGCGTTGAATGTAATGATAACTTGATCGTATTTAGCGGTTTTCCGTGAAACGTATAGTACGCCCTGCTGATAGTACTCCCATACCCCAAAATATTCATTGTTATGCTTTAATGTACATAAATAATGAGAACGCCCGACGGGTTGTTCAATAAAAGTTCCCGCCTCAAATAAATAGTTATCGCCGGAAATCATGTTCCCGTAACGGTTGGATCCGTTCTCGTCAACGAAAGAACGGAACATAGCGGAATTCTGGATTTCTTCTGCCGCTGACTGGTTGTAATGTATTTCTGTCACCCAGCCTTTTCCCCTGTAATAACGTTGGCTGGGGTTCCATTTTTTATGAATTCCCCTCATAACATAGTGGGGATTTAATAAGGAAATGTGGTTTCCCAGCATGATTAGTTTCATGTTTCGGTCTCGCTTCCCACCTCCACGGTTCATAGATGTAAAGATAGATTGGAGTTTTACAGCTTCATTAGTTAGATATTTTCCGCTTTCTGTCTGAAACTCTTCGAAAATCGCTCTTGTTGCGTTAAAGAATAAGCCGGATATTCTTTTTATTTTATCCTCATCTTTTAAACATACACCTAAAGCGAATGGCTTCCCATTTAATGTATAACGCTGTATAATTCCATCAGCTATTTCCTCTCGCTTGAACTCCCCTGAAAGTTCTGGATAAGTGTTGAACACATCTTCGAACATATAAGGAACCATTTTACATTCTTGTTTTTCTCTGAACAGATATACCGTTTCGTATGAGTTATTATAGAAGCGTAGAAGAGCATCGATCAGAAAAGATGTCGTTTTCCCGTCACCTCTATTTGTGTCTATCATGTATGTGGATGGGACAAGGCCTTCTGAATCTTTTTGACTTAATATGCGCTCGTAGTCGTAATATTTACTTACGTCTATGTAATCTTCTTTTCTTTTTACGTCTGGCATGACGCTTCGCCCTCCTGATTATAAATTGCAGTATTTCTAGTGATAAATAAAAAATCAGCTCCACTAGTAAGACAAGACCATATAGTAAAACTGCTAATAGAATAATTCCCATGAATGGCTCAATATAAGTTGATATAAAAGAAAAATGTGTCATGTAAAGTACCTCTCTTTTCTATTTTTAAAGAGGGAGTGAAACTCCCTCTTTCTATTTATTAACACTTCTTGCATTTCGCAATGATATATTTTCTTGTTCCTGAACCGCCCTGATCGAATTCAACTGTATATTTGAAATCCTGTGGTTTTTTCAGTCCATTTTCCATTTCTTCCGTAAACATTTTTAACAGCGCTTTCATGGATTTGCGGACTGGCTCAGATGATCCGCTGTAGTATTCGCCATCGTCTCCTTTAATGAATGTAATTTCATGGTTGTCTACGTCCATGATGCAAGCGCCTACGGCTGTAATCGTTTTTCCTGCCATCTCTTTGAATGGTACAGCATATCCCATTGCTGATACAATATCATCACTTACAAAATTTACATTATACATAGTTTAGTTCTCTCCTTTTTATTCTTCAATTTTTTCTGCTATTTTTAAGAAATCTTCTTCTGTCTTGATTCCGTATACGGATGTATTTGTATGATCCAATACGCATACATATTTTTTTACATCCTCTAAAATCTCTCCAAGGGATTTAAAGTATTCTGTGATGACGCTCTCCATTGTTTTGTTTGAGCGAATCATAGTAGACGTTGTAACGTCTCCCTCTTTGACGAGCTGGCCGTCGATCTTTTGATAAATTCCATAAACATAACCAGTTGTAATGGAACGTGTGAAATAATAATCACTTCTTTTCATTTCTGTTTCCTCCTTTCCTGTTTTTTTCTTGACACAAATGTAATTCTATTTAGGCTGTCTCATCAGTACCGGATCGCCTGTTTCCGGTAGACTTGGCGAGTGGAGATTTTGAAAGGAGTTCATCTGTGAATGGCTAAACACGATGAAGCATCACGGGGTAATCGTTGGGTAAGGTTAAAAGGTTCGAGCACACTCGCCAAGTTTCGACTTATAATGTAATTAAAATACTTTCGCTTTCTGTATCTGTTATTGTAACGAAATAATTTGTATCACCAGCTTTAATCATCAATAATTCTTCTTTATTTTGCTCTGATATAATCATCATTATTAATTCGCCCTTATTATCGCAAAGAACTACTTCGCCTTTGTAAAATATAACATAGTAACCAAAATTATGAAATTTAATTGTGGTTCCTGCTTTTGATATTAAAAAACTCTTTCCAATGTTTTCTTTAAGAATAACATTTAATGTTTCTACTACGTTTTTGATTTTTTTATTCATTATTGTTCTCTCCTTTTCTCTTTCTATATATAATATAGCATGGATTTCTAATTATGTCAATAACAAATTGCAGAAATATCGAAATAATTTTTTAACACATTGTAATACTCATCGGTTATTCCTAACTCATAAGTAGTATCTATCATGGCAATGTTACTCGCCGTTGTGAAATACTCACCATTTATTTCCATTGTATGTATTACATCTTCATTGTAATAAGATGCCTTTCTCCCGATGTCGTGCATTACTCCGATTGCGTTTTCTTTATTTAATTGCGCTACGTCAAAATTCTCAACGCATCCGATTCTTTCCGCTCCTTTTTTCTTGTCTACTCCTGATATTGTGATGTGAAATTCTAGTTCCCCTTTTTTATTTCTCTCATCATATACGTATTTCTTAGCGCCTAATGTTTTAAAACGTTCGTAGTGGGCGTCATGATCCCATACCATCATATATTGAATTTCGCCTTTTTTATTATAGGCAAATAACGGAATCTCATTTTCTTTACATTGTTGTATAATTAGTTTATTTTCTTCGTCAAATATTTCTTTGTTGTAATTGATCCCTTTTAAACTATCCGTATCATTATAGACTGTCCTTATCCTTTGTTTCTCCCTCATTTTATTTAAACGGTAACGTGCGTATGCAGTAACCCATACCCCCCATTGGTATGGAAGAAATGAATTTGGTGCTTTATAATAGTCCTCTAATGCTTTCTTGATGTCGCAACTACGCTCTGTCCATTCATGCCCGTCTGTTTCAATTTCAGCATGATCAATTGCAGTTACCATCATTCCAAAGATAGAATTAATTCTATTTTTACTTTTCATGTAAAAATATTCTTGCCCCTCTACGCCTTTTAATTCTGTTTTCATTTTAAAATATTCAAACGTAACTTTCCTTAGCTCATATGGAAGATGGTCTTTTTTCGCTATGTACATTCTTTCTATAGAAAATGATTCATACTCATACATATTTTCTATTATTTCGAAATCTAACTCTGTTAATGTTATATTCAAATAATCCGCTTTTAGTACACGCCCATTATCATTTTTGGGCTTTCTAAATTTATTACACTTTGCTATCGGTATATATGGAGATGGGGCACAATGCTGACATTCTATGTTGAAAAAATTGACACGCATTAAACATGCGTATTTATCAAGCATTTTATAAAACTCTTCGTCATTCTTTGGCTCTACTTTCACAAATTTAGACATAGGGTATAAATCTAATTCCATAGAACTTGGGTAAGCAGATGTCATGTCATAGGAATCAATATTTAATAAAATTTTGCCTGCATACATTCTGTTGGCGTGTGTGTCGCCTCCCCGAAAAGCTTCCTTGCACATCTTATATTGTTCCTCAGTCAGAGCCGTTTTTTCAAAGATCACCCTATTTTCAGGATTCTTTTTCATTGCTTCCCTTACTTCCCGCCTTACATACCCGGTAGAAGTTAATGGAATTGTGGCTATTGTATCTTCTTTTAATAATGTACGTATATCTTCGCAAAGCCCATATACGTCATTGAAACAATAGCCCTCTTCCGTTTCGTTGAGAGAAGTGAAGGGCGTTCGTATTTTATTATAATCAAACTGGCCTACTAATTTATAGTGAATACAGAGCTCCGATGATTCACAAAACTTAGCTAATGACATGTTACTTAAAAAATAGGAACAACGCCATTCAATAGCCCCTTTGTGGGAAGTAAATTTCATGGGTCGACGCTTTGCCTTTGCGAACATGTTCTCAATTTCTATAAAGTCTTTTATGAATTGATATTCAAACGCAAGATTATGTACATAGACACATAACGTAAACTCCCCACATTCTTCGGACAATTTGTCAAAAAATTCAGTGAACTCTTCCCATGTTCTGCCGAAAATTACAAATATATCAAGACAAAATTGCCAATGATACATGAAAGCAAAAGGAGAAACGATATATTCTCCTTTTGCGTTTTTTACGCCATCTACATTTGTCGTTTCAATGTCAAATGCAGATGGTACGTTATAGTATTTTCTATGAGTTCCTTTTTTGCATAAATCACACGTATCTAAATGTTTAAATGGAAAATCATTTAAGTTGAATACTGTTTCTTCTTTTTTCCCTTGTATTGTGTCAACTAATAATTTTCGCATTTTTTTACCGCCTTTATTGCCTATTTCTTCTGTCCTTCCTTCGTTTGGAACTTCTTCGATAAGATCGCCTAACTGCTTGCATGCCTTGTAAAGATAAATCTCTATCTATGAACGCTTGATAACCTGTCATGATTTCGTCTAGTGTATATCCTTGCTCCATAGCTAAATCTATGTCCTCCAAAATGAATTCAGAAGCCGCTACATTCGCTAAAGTTGTAAATATTCCGCTTTTTAAAAAGTCAATAAATAAAGCCTCATCTTTTATAGTATAACCTTTTTCTTTAAATGCTCCTACTCGCCTTTTATTGATCGCTCGTATTCCTGTTACTGTTGAGCTTTCTGAATTTAGAAAACGAAGAATGCTTGATAAGTAGTTATCTAAGGCTGCTTTCCGTTTCAGCTTCGTTGTTGAATAAGAAAAACGAGGAGTTGCCCCTTTTGGAAGAGCGAGGTCTTTTATAACCCGCTCATAAGCCCATCTTGTTTCGCCTTGCTTTTCTAACTCTCGTAAGCGTTGATTCGCTACGGATGCTAGCTGTGGTATTACTTGTCTTTTTTGTTCGTCTGTCAAAGACATGATTTCCTCAAAGTCGTATGTTTTAGGTTTCTTCGGCACAATATACACCTCTCTTATTTATACAATATGAAAGCTTCGGTTATTATACCATACTTCATTGTAACTAGCGTCTTGCAATCGCTTGGATTAATAACGATCTGATCTACAATAATATCATTTTCAAAAAAATCAATCATATCTAAATGATCACCCTTAGATCGTTTAACAGAAAAGAATATACTAATAAAATCATTAAATTCTTCTAAGCTTTCAAAAACTGCTAATGACTCATCAGAAATTAATTCTAACGATATTACTGTATATACATCTTCTTGGCATAACATCCTTATTTCACCAACTCTCTCACCGAACATAAATTCCACAACAAATGAATTTATTGTTTGTGAGCGAGTGGTTCCCTTACCAAGTACTTCTTCTCCATATGCATGATTTCGCGCAAATGACATTAAGTTTTTCTTTGAAATTTTCATTTATTCTACCTCCATTATGCATTTCACAATATGCGTATTAGATACAAGTTGATATGTCCCGATTCCTATATGCAATATTGAGTAAATATTTCCTAGAAAATTCTTGTAATGCCATGTTGATATTTTCTCATCCATTAAAAGAGAGAAAAATCTTATTAATTCTTCTTCATTATCAAAAATAATTTCCATATCTTCTATAAATTCAATTTTCACAGTATCGCTTGTATTGCCATTATTCATTAGAATGATTGTTTCACTACAGCGATATAAATGTAAACCACTGTAATTTAAGATATAATAACCTTCAAAATCTAAGCTGATTCGAAATCCTGTAGCCAATAACATTAATTCTTGAAATTGTTTTCTATGTATTTTCATTATTAATTCTCCTTTTCATTGAAAAATGTATCTTCTGAATGTACTGTAATTGGTAAGTCCATACCTGCTAATCTCATAGTTATTTCTTTAGATAAAGCCCATGTTTTCCCAAACTGCGGGAGACGCTTCCCACAGATGGAACAAGTTACTTTAAAGCCTATGAAGTTGGATGGCTCTACGTCGAATTCATTGTGGTGACAGCGTGGACAAATTTGGTTTAGTTTCATTGTTTGTTCCTCCTTATTTTATGTTTTCATTAAATGGATTTCTTTGTAGTATTTCTTGCATTAGATTCTTTTCATTCTTGTTTGCGAATTTAATGTAACGTCCGCATTTTGCGCATATTAGTTTTATGTGTTGCTTGCTTTGCGATGCGAAAAATATCTTCGCTCCCACATTTACATATTACTCCCGGCAATCTCATTGCAATGCCACCTCCCTTCGTATAAGTTTAGTATAGCACTATTTCTGTAAATTGTCAAATAATTTTTGAATATATGCACTTTAGTAGAGTAAAGTGCTGAAGAGTACCCCCCTCCGTCCGTCGCCAGCGGACTCCGGGGGTATTTTTGTCCACAT
>OCAN01001073.1_pt1 | contig 16215 bp, 18 predicted proteins | sample 1538321 | NCBI WGS metagenome assembly OCAN01 (sample SAMEA2580294, study PRJEB22360) | human gut metagenome | biome: human gut; feature: human-associated habitat; material: faeces | place: Denmark | collected 2008/2010 | reverse complement strand
TGAACGACTGTGAAAAAATGCTGGATTTCCTGGCACAGCTTCGGGATAACAACTCGCTGGAATGGATGCACAGCCACCAGCCAGAGTACAAGGCCGCCCGCGCCGCCTTTGTCAGCCTTGTGTCCGATTTAATGGAAAAAATGCTGCCAGACGAACCCGGTCTGGGCCTCATAAACCCCAGCGACCTGGTTTTCAGGCTCAACAGGGACACCCGCTTCGGCAAGGATAAAAGCCCTTACGCGCCGTCTTTCCGCGCGCATATTTCGCCGGAGGGCAGGGGCATGGTGCCGGTGGGGGATTACCTCTTTGTGTCGCCGGATCAGATTTTTCTGGGCGGCGGCGTCTTTCATGCCAAAATGCCCGAGATCACCCGGCGTATAAGAGACCAGATTGTGTCGCAGGGCAGCAGCTTTGAGGCTGTTTTAGCGGCGCCTGCCTTCTGTGAAAAACTAACGCTCCAGGGTGAAAAGCTTAAAAATGTGCCGCGCGGTTATGATAAAGAACATCCTTATGGCGAACTTTTAAAGCATAAATCCTGGTATGTGGAGTATCCTGTAGAGAAAGACCTGTTTTTGGACCGTGAGGCCTTCTTGGCGGAGGCTGTGGATGTGTTCAGACGGATAAAGCCCTTTAATGACTTTATCAATAAGGCTTTGGAGGGCCTTGAAATGCCCGGAAAAAGATAGGAATGAGCATTTAAAAATCCCACGAATGATTCGTGGGATTTTTTGTGCTCAGCGCAGGACACCGCGTTCCTTTAAGCGCTGCCGCACGGTGGGGTAGAGGCTCAGATCGGTGTGGGGCAGAAAGCGCGCGGCGAACATGCGGGTCAGAAAATCTGATGCCGCGCCAAATTCCAGATATTGGATGTTGTGCTGAAGCGCGCCCACAGTATCAAAAAGGGTGTAGTCCAGCAGCAGCGCTCTGGCGCCGGTCAGGGAGCTGTTGCCCAGAACTGTAAAGCGCCCGGCTGGCAGGTCGGGGTACAGACCAATATTGATCGCTGCCTCCAGGTTGATATGAGCGCAGAAAGCTCCGGCGATAAAGACCTGGTCAATGTCCTCAGGCCCAAGACCTGCGGCTTCCAGAAGGTAGGCCACCATGGTGTTGGCAGCAGCCTTGGTGTCCAGATACTGCGTGATATCTGTCTGGTTGAAAAAAAGCGGGGCGCCGTCGGCGGTTTCCTCCCCGTCAGCGTACCGAAGGGCATAGCCGTCCTCAGTGGGCACGATACAGTCTGTGGCGTCAGGATTAAACTTTCCGGAAAAGTCGATCCAGCCATTCAGCAGCATTTCGGACAGCAGATCCACGATGCCAGAGCCGCAGATGCCTTTAGGCCGCGCGTTATCAATTGTGGTGCAGCTCAAAACACCATCTGTGATGGACACATGGTCGATGGCGCCCGGTCCGGCCTTCATGCTGCTCTTGCTGATACCGCCCTCCAGTGCCGGTCCGGCTGCGCCCGCCCCGGCGATCAGGAAGTTTTCATCGCCCAGCACCATCTCACCATTGGTGCCAATGTCGATAAAGAGGGAGGGCTTTTTCTGTTTATCAAGCCGGGCGGCCAGCAGGCCGCTGATGATGTCGCCGCCCAGGTAGTTGGCGGCTGAGGGCATACAGTAAACCAGTCCGCCGATGGGCAGGCTCAGGTCGTCAGCGGGTATAAAGCCCGTATGGTTGAACATGGGGGTAAAAGGAACCTCAAAAATAGGCCAGGGGTCAATGCCGAGGAAAAGGTGGGTCATGGTAGTGTTGCCGGACACAATCATCATGCTGTAGGCTTCTGGCGCGATGCCGGTTTGGGCGGCGAGGTCATCCAGTAAGTCGCAGAAAGTACGGACAGTGCTGGCCTGAAGCTCGTCCAGATGGTCAGGCCTGCCCTTGGTGTAAAAAATGCGGCTCAATATCTCATCGCCGTAGTCAATCTGCCTGTTAAAGCGGCTTTTCTCCGCCAGCACCTGTCCGGTATTTAAGTCAATGGACTGCATGATCACTGTGGTGCTGCCCAGATCCACGGCCAGTCCGTAGTTTTGTGCGGTGGTGTCACCGGCTTCAATGCGCGTCAGCTCCCAGTGGGTTCCGGCGTAAACCAGGGTGCAGGTTACCCTGAAATCGGCTTTCCGGCAGACGGCAGCATATTTTTTATAGGTTTTATAGGAGACCGCCAGCGGTGAAAAGGTAGCTTCAAGGCCCTGCAGAAGCCGTTCACGGTCTGCTGTGATGTCGCCCTGGCCCGGTGCCGGCAGCTCTAAATAAATTTTTTGGCTGAAAGCGTTCAAAAGGTCATCTCCTGTCTTTGTATTCCGTTTCATTATAATGGAAAAGAGATAGATAAGCAAGTGTGAAACAGCGCTAAAGTATCCATTAACCATATACCCAAATAGGGATAGTTGCCCCAAATTTTACCGAAACGGGTAATTTTTTACCGTAATATTTTACAATAAGATGACTTGAAGTGCTATAATTTAGTTGTCCGATGGATCACAAAAGGAAGAGCCCCATATGCTCACGCCTTTTGAGATAAGCACACCCTGCCATTCCAGAGGTTTGACTATATTTGTGAAAGCAAGTATAAAATCCTCTCATCCATACCAATTCAAATCTCTGGTATGGCTGTAGACGCTCCATTTGTGCTGTTTATTTTCATTTTTATAATGAAAACAAGTTTTTCGCTGTGTTCTTGTAAAAAAATACAGCAAATTGTTTTTGATGGGGAGATGAGGTTCTCGCTAAGAGGTCTCATGACACATCAGCTGTTTCTGATTTTTCTGATGGCGCCGGTAAAAATGGCTGTGCTATGGAACACAGTCATGAGGGGTAGTCCTGCCGAACCAGCGGGGCTGTGATTTTGGGACTCCTCCAGACAGCTTCATCACCTTGAAGCCATAGAACTGGTTCAAAAATAACACGCTTTTAACATTATCATTTTCACCACTGCGGCCGGCGGACCGGCCCCCCTTGGCCATACACCACAATCTCAAACTGGGGGGCGGCATCAGAAAATAACAGCAGAATTATTTTAAAAATTCCGATTTTTGGCAGCCAGGACAGGTGCATCAATCCGATTGAAAGCGTTGGTCCGATTCATTTTAATCATCTTCCAAAGCGTGCCTCCATATATGATGCTTTTGGAAATCCGGTGTTATCCAGAGCGCCGGTCATTGATCTTTGATGCTGTGCCTTTTCCATAAAACGGGGAATTTTCATGGAAAGGGCAGATATGCTTTCCTCCTGATGTGTTTTGCCTGGTTCATCTGAAGCCATAAATAAAAAAACTCCTGCAGCTGGCAGGAGTTTTTTATTTGCTTTTGCTGTCCGGCATCAGTAAAACAGAGACTTTAAAAATATGATCGGCGTAGTCAAAATGGGCAAAGCCCTGATGCTTTTCAGCAATATGGCGGACAGAGGTGAGGCCAATGCCTTCTCCGGCGCGCTTGGTGGAATAAAATTTTCCTTTTTCCTGCCGGATTTCATTTTCGTAGCTGTTTTTCACATTAATGGCCACCATCCGCTTTCCGGCAATACCGATGCTGACATGGATAAAACGGTGCAGCTTTGTCTGGAGCAGGCAGGCCTCCAGCGCGTTTTCCAAAAGGTTTCCCAGAACCACGCAGGCGTCCATCTCGGTGACTGGCAGCTCCTTTGGCAGATTGACCGTAATACCAGCCTCGATGCCGGACTTATGCGCCAGCAGGTAGTAATGGCGGAGGATGGTGTCGACCGCGTAGTTTTCACAAAAGGAAGTCACCTCATCGGTGTCCAGTATTTTCAGGTAGTGGTTAATATACCGGAGAAGTCCGTCGGTGTCTCTCTGGTCAGCGTAGCCCTTGAGGGCCAGCAGGTTATGCCGGAGGTCGTGCCTTGCGGCCCGCGTGCTCTCAATGTTTTTCTGGAGCTGTTCATACTGCTCTTTCTGAAGCTCGATCTGAAGATCCATAACACTCAGCTGTGACTGCAGTCTGGAATTAGTGAAGCTCTCTAACAGGGTGCGCATGACAATATAGTAGGTCATAATGGTTCCGATAATCCACGCGACAGGCAGCAGGAAAAGGCTGTTGTGCCAGACAAGACAGGCATCGCTGAATGTCGGAAAAAGACCGATTCGGAAAATACAGTAAAAGGATATGGGAATAATCCAAAGGTAGCGCCATGCACGCATGGCGCTGGTCTGCTCGATGACAGGCTTGATGATTTTCTGCATAAACCAGAACAAAAACGGAAAAGCGGCCAGCTCTAGCAGCACAATGGTGATGGCATAGTCGGCAGAGGGATTAAAAAAGCCGATCCTGTTTTTCCAGACAATATTAAAAATTTTTGCCAGAAGCTGGATATAGTCATTGTAATTGGTCAGAAAGCATAAAACAAAAAGGTTTGTAAAATAATTATCCTGGATACAAAAAAGGGCCGCTGCAATGATAAAGAGCAGAAATATAAATGTCAGACCACCTCGGATGTTATAGAAGCTGCTGTCAGGCGTGAAGTAGATCCTTGTAATAAACACGCTGAAAGCAAGAACCAGGATAATCGCTGCAAACCAAATCCATTTAGGAACCCGTGTATGCTCGATAAAAACAGCAAAAAAACAAAAAAAACAAGGGACAAGCTGGGCAAGACAGATGACAACAGCGATTCGGACATCCAAAATCAAGACCTCCTGTTTAATTTGTCAAATTCATAGTTGGCATAGCGCTGCCGGATTTCTGTGCGAAGCCCGCGGTTGATGGGCACCCGCTCTCCTGTGAGCATGACAAAATCCTTTTCGTCAAGCACATCGACCTCATCCATATTCACAATACAGTTCCGGTAACAGTTCACAAACTGTGGGTAGGGCAGCAGCAGCGCCGAAAAATCTGCGAAAGGCATATAGCATTTGACAATGCGCCGTTTAGTATGGATGTAGATATAATGGTTTGAGTAATCCGTATAAACGATATCCTTTAAGAAGATTTTCACATGGGTTCGCCCTTCTTTTACCTCAATGTACCGGCTCTGCTTGAACAGCGTTTCGTCGCAATAGCGCATGGTTTCCTCAAAAACCTCATAGCTGTAAGGCTTGACCAGATAGTCGAAAGCCCGGACCCTGAATCCCTTTACCGCGTGAAACTGGCTGGTGGTTGAAAAAATGAGGAGACAGTCACTGTCTTTCTCACGTATTCTTTCAGCCGTTTCAATGCCATTCAAACCATCCATGTAAATATCCAAAAAAATAAGATCATAGGTGTGCGGAGCAAAGCGCTCAAGAAAATGGCTGCCGCTTTCAAAGAGTGTAATCTCAGCATCAAGCTGGTGATCGGCGCAGTAACGGTGGATGTATTCGGAGAGCAGTTCACATTCTGTTCTTAGATCGTCGATAATCGCGATTTTCATAAAGACATCCCCCTTTCATAATTATTGCAATCAAATTTTATCATATTATGTTAAAAAAGACTGGAAATTTAAAACGCAAAATTGGTAAAAAAAAGACGTTTTCGGTAAGAATGTTGATTCTGCTTTTTTAGACAGTTATGATTATAGTGATATTTAATAAGGTCTTAAGAAAATGAAAAGCAGAGGCTTTCCATTCATTAAGATAGCAGCGCGGCGCTTTGTTTTTGCATTACACCAATATGCTTTCACAGTGTGAACACATATCCTCTCATCCAATCGTAATGCAGTAAGCCCTGCCCGCGCTGCACGAAGTTAGAAACAGCGAGACAGCGGCGTTCCGTTTCCGTTATGCGGCAGACAGGAAAGGTTGTCTCCCTTTTTATGTTTGATATACCCAGATGGTATTCAAAATAGACTTTAGAAGACGAGAGGAGAGAGAAATGAAATTCGGCGAATTGAAAAGTTGGCAGAAAAAAAGACTGCTTTTCAGTTTTTTAACCTATGTCATCGTCATTGTTGTTTTTCTGGCGTATGCTTCGGTTACCATGTACACCGACAAAAAGCAGAAGACGACTACTGGGTTTCAATGCTGCAGACGCCAAAAGACATTGAGGAGAGGGCGGCTCAGTTTGATCAGAACGCGACCAGGGTGCAGGTTGGCACCTATGTGGAAAACCTGAAGGAAGTCAACCTGAAAACCTCAAGCTTCCGCATGGTGGTTTTAATCTGGTTTAAATGGGAGGGAAATGATAATCTGGATATGGCCAAACATTTCCGCATTTATAAAGGCACCATTAACAAGACAGAAGTTGTTAAAAACTATCATGAAAATGGCGTGAATTACCAGGCCGTCCGGTACCAAAAACTACTGGAACCGCCGTTTCCCGTTGGAATCCCATCAGCTCCGCATGTATGTGGAATCCGAGCTGCCAGTGGATGACGTTGTATTTGTGAATGACAGGGAAAACAGCGGCATAAATGATTCACTTGGGATTTCCGGATACGATTTGAGGCGTAATGAAACCGGGACAACCATGGTCGAATACGACAATAACCACGGTGATCCGGAAATACCGGGTGGCATCATCAATTCAGAGCATATTACCGCGCTGGAGCTCAACCGTGACAGTATGGGCCTGTATGTCAAATGCTTTATCGCCCTGGTCGGAACCATTACCTGGGTGCTTATCACCCTGTTTATCTGTACCTATCACCGTGTCGACCCGCTCAGCATGATTCCCGCAGCCCTTTTTGGGACGGTTACCAACATTATGGTCGGGGCAAATCTGCTTCCGGACGCCCTGCAGCTTGGCCTGCTGGAGTTCGTTAATATTTTTGGCATTGTGACCATTCTGGCAGTGGCGATGACAATCATCAATATCAACCGGATACGTAACAAATATGAGGATCGTGATTTCGCAAGCTTCTACGGGCGTGTCATGTTCTATACCATTTTAGTCCTTGTCGTGGCAGGGAATATCATTCTTCCCATGTCTGCGTATATGTTCTAGGGACGGGGCGTTGATCTATGCGTGAACAGATATATAAAGTTGTAAAAAAAGCGGAACCGGGAGATGTCATCAGCAAATATTATGATGTGTTCATCATGGTGGTGGCCTTTATCAGTGTCTGTCCGCTTATGTTTAAGGAATCCAATTCAATGTTGGTGATGATTGACACCATCACTGTCTATATTCTTTTTACCGATTATATTTTTAACTGGATTACCTATGATTATAAGATTAAAAAAGATTCACCCTGGGTGTTTGTGGCCTATCCCTTTACTCCCTTTGCGCTGATCGACCTGGTGTCAATCCTGCCGTCTCTTGGGCTTCTGGGCGCGGGCTTCCGTATTCTGCGTGTGCTGCGTGTGTTTAAGGTGCTGTATTATTCCAAAACCTTTTCCTATGTAGCCAATGTTTTCAAAAACGAACGCAAAACCCTGGGCTATGTGCTCATCATCGCGCTGGCCTATATCTTTGTATCTGCGCTGGCCATGTTTGCCTATGAGCCGGATACTTTTGATAATTTTTTTGAAGCGCTTTACTGGGCAACCACTGCTCTGACCACTGTTGGCTATGGGGATGTCTACCCTGTAACCGAGGTGGGGCGTTTGATCAGCATGATTTCATCGCTCTTTGGGATCGCGGTGATCGCAATGCCAGCTGGTGTTGTTACGGCTGGGTTTATGGATGAAATCGGACGCGCAAAAGAGCTGGAACGCCTTGAAAAGGCAAAAAAAGAAGGGAAGAATCTCGATGAAGTCATCGAGGAGGAGCTGGAGGAACAGAATGAGTAATAAGACACGCTATTTAATCATCATGGTTTTGGGCGTTGTAATGAACCGGCTGCTCTATGTTCTGTCAATGCATTTTGGCCTGCCCTTCTGGCTGGACATGTCTGGCACCATTCTGGCAGCACTGCTGCTTGAGCCCACCGCCGGGCTGCTGGTAGGGCTTGTGAATAATTTTGGACTGGCGGTGTTTAACTACAGCAGCAGCTCGCTGATCTTCTATGCGGTCAGTGCCGCCGCCGCCCTGGTGGTGGGGGTGAATATGCGCCGTAATGGACAGATCGACTGGAAGCAGACAGTGCCAACCATGGGCCTGCTGATTTTAGTCACTGGTGTCTTGTCTGCTCTGCTCAGTATCTGGCAGACCGGCGGGACACTTACCCATCCGTGGGAGGTTTATTTTTACGACCTGGCCATATCCGCCGGTGTTCCCTGGGTGCTGGCCTGTTTCATCGGCACCATGGTTATCAAAGTTTTTGATGTGATTGCCACAACCGGCATCATCGCGCTGATTTACTTTGTTTTGCCAAATAGCCTGAAATATCCGCCAGAAACACTTATGGAAAAAGAAAAGGTTTAGAAAATACAGTTGAAATAAAAAATATAAAAAAACAGAAACGGTGCTGCACAGCGCCGTTTCTGTTTTTTTATTGTCCGAAGACTTTGCTGTTTTTATGATGTTTACCGGCGGCCTGCTGTCTGTGCGGCAGGGTTGAGAAGAACAGAGGCTTCAAATACATAAGGGTCATAATTAAATTTTGCAAAGCCGCTGTATTTTTCAGTTATCCGTCGAACCGAATGAATACCGATCCCTTCTGCATGGCGTTTGGAGGACATGAAGACATCGTCCTTTTTACAGATTATATGATCATAGCTGTTTTTAATGGAAATCACCACCGAACCTTTACCCGAGATGCCAAGCTTTACAGAAATAAAGGGATTTGCTCCGTTCTGGCGCAGGCAGGCCTCAACGGCGTTTTCAAACAGGTTGCCAAAAACCACACAGAGATCACCCTCAGAGAAAAGCAGCGGCTCAGGAAGCTTGATGTCAATCCGCAGGTCAATGGCGTTTTGGCGTGCGAGAGCGGCGTAATGCTGGGCGATGGCATCAATGGCAGCGTTGCTGCACAGAGGCAGCACCCTGTCCGATTCTACAGACTGCAGGCTGGCGCTGAGGCAGGTGTTTATCTGCTCGAGGGCGCTGTTTTCCGCATAGCCCTTGAGCATGAGCAGGGTATGCTTCAGGTTATGGCGGGCCTTCTCATTCTCCTCGATATTATTTTTCAGACGGTTATACTGCTCTTGCTGCATACTGGCCTGATAATCCGATATTTCCAGCTTGTTTTGGAGCTCAGCAGCGCGTTGGTTTTCCTGAATCAGCCTTAAAATAACATAATAGGTTAGAAAAGTACCGATAAACCAGACAAAAGGCAAAAGATAAGCGGGGACAGAGGTTAGATTCAGGGAACCCGGATAGATACAGAAGCGGTACAGCAAAAAAAAGCAGACAGGAACAACCCATAGATAACGCCAGTAAGGCATCTTGCCCGTCTCAAGAACAGTGGGTTTAATGACTTTTACAGTGAAGAACCCAACAAAGGGGAGTGTGAACACAAAAATCAAAGACTGAATAAAGGCAGAAGAGGCGGGTTAGCAAACAGAGAAGGCTTACAGAATATCTGGCTGAAGAATACCACGATATCCAGATAGTTTTTAATAATAAATACCACAAAAAGGTTAAGGAAAAAATTTTCTTTAACGCTTAACAGAAAGATCAGGCCGATGGTGACATTAAACAAAACACTGATAATGATGCGCGCATTGCCGGAATCGGGCATGGTGTCAAGTGTGAACACAGCAGCATAGGTAACAGTGCTTGAAATCAGAAGTACAGCAGCCATCAGAATATTAACGCCAGTGCCAAACCGGAAATTGCCTTTAAAAACAGCCCGGTATAAAAAGAGCGCCGGCAGGAGCTGAATAAGTGAAAGCAGTGCAGCAAAAGCTAATTGATCCAAAACTATCCTCCGCGATTTACATGAGTTGATCTCATTTTACCATAGAACAGAAGCTTTTGTATAGCGTACTGTTCAGCGGGACAGGAAAATTAAAAGACCGGAGCAATCCGGATTTTTTTATGGGGAGTCCCTTAATAACGACAGAATTAAATTATGAAATCGGCATGTTTTTGACAGGAGGCATTTTACGTACTATAGAAAAAAACAGATTAAAAGTATATAGATAAAAATTAATACGGAGTTATCTTTTAGTATAAAACAATCCATATGAAGTGTATGTAAGCAAAAAATGAAAGTTCGTAGAATACCATATTCTACGTCATTTTTTTACTTTTTATGGATTCTATTATATCATTTATAAATTGCTATTACTAGCAAAATTCTAATTAATTTTTAGTAGGGAGGCACGATTATGAAAAAAACATTTTTAATGTGGTCAGAATCAATTCGTCATTTTTTCTCAAAAAGGTCAGTAACGCTGGAAGCGTTCAGCCGCGAATGGATAAGAAAGCGTGGCGATGAAGGAAAGATTAAGGAGTCTACACTCACCAATTACCAGCGGATTATTGAACGCTATTTGTTGCCAGAACTGGGTGATCTCCGCTTGGATACTATAACCGTTGAAGTAGTGCAGGATTTTGTAAAAACGCTGGAGAGAAGAGCGCTTAATACATCTACGATTCGGGGTATTATCGGCAGGTTATCATCAATTATGGAAAAGGCAGTGGAAGCTGGATTGATTAATAAAAATCCCTGCGGGCACATCGTTATTCAGAAAAAATGGCAGACCACAACAGGGAAAATTCTGACAATCGAAGACCAAAAAGCCCTGACACACTGGCTTTTAGCACATGAGCATAACCTGAGCCTGGCCGTACAGCTCGGCCTCTTCGCTGGGATGCGCATCAGCGAGATTGCGGCGCTGCAATGGAAAGATATTGATCTGAAAAATGGGTTTATTCAAGTTCGCAGAAATGTTCAGCGTGTAAAAAATCATGAAGCCGGTCAGCGCAAAACCATTAACCAGATAGGCACGCCAAAATCCCCGAAGGCTTTTCGATCAATTCCCATTACATCCATTTTAATGAAGTCACTCAAAGGATACGAAAAAAGCACTGTAAAACCAGAGGCTTTTGTAATTGCAAAAAAAGGTGTGTCAGCCTATGATGTGAGAACCATACAGCGTTATTTTAAAAAGATTATTTCTGTTCTAAAACTAGATAATTATCGTTTTCATGATCTCCGGCACACCTTTGCGACCAGAGCAAAGGAAAGTGGAATGGACATACAGATCATTAGTGAAATTTTGGGCCATTCAGAAACAGCCGTCACCATGAACATCTATCTGCACATTACAGATCTCCACAAAAAACAAGAAATGGTACTTTTAGACAAGTTAAACTCAACAATATATGGAAAAGCGGCATAAATTGTCGTGAAATATGGTATTCTACGAACTTTCATTAAAAAATATACCCTGTATTCTAAGGAATCACAATAAAGGTAGAGAGCATGCAAGCATTGATTAAGACTCAGTTTGAGCGCTGTTCGGAAAGCGTTCGGCAGCATTGCCTGCGTACAGGCAGCTGGATAAGGAAAATAATAAAAGAATTGGGGCGTGAAGAACTGCTTTCAATCTGGCAGTTGGAAGAAATGTCTCCAGTGGATTATCACGACATTGGAAAAGCGGAAACAGAAGACACTCCTGGCCATTGTACAATGGGCGCACAGTTTTTTAGAAATCTTTATGAAACAAAAACGACTTGTTTCGCGGAACAGATTTTCTGCAGTGTCGCTGCAGATCTCTGCCGGTTTCATCACTATCGTTATGACGGTAAGGATAACCCCAAAATGGTAAGCGGACAGGATATACCAGTTATTGCCAGAGTCTGTGCTGTCGCCAATGCTTTTGACCATTTGCAGGAGTCGGGCAGGCAGCCGGATGAAGCGTACGAAAACATCTGTAAGGAAAGCGGCATCCTGTATGATCCGGCGGTTGTTCAGGCCTTGGGTGAAGCGATCCATCAATGATATAAAAAAGTATTGAAAAAGACATTTTCCCAGTTGTACTCTGTGGAAAATGTCTTTTTTCTATCAGCGGTGTATATGTCAAATAAGTTTAAAGCTCTTCAGCCGCTCCGGTCTTGTTCAGGACAATAACCGCGAGAATCACGACGGCAATACCAATGATTTGCGGGAATGAGATAACCTGTCCAAAGATAAAATAACCGAGAATAGAGGCTGTGATCGGCGAGAAAGCATTCATCATGTTGGTGATGGCAGGATCGACCAGCGAAAAAGATTTTACCCAGACATAAGATGAAAGAATCTGTGTCAGCAGTCCATAGGCGATAATGATCAGAATAAGAAGCAGGACATTCTGAGCGGAAGCGATCTGGCCAATGACGGCCCAGGGAGGGCAGACAACCCAGTAGATCAGAGCCGCTCCAAGGTTATAATAAGTGATGACCACATCATTGTCAATCTCGTTATTTAAAGCCCATTTGATGATCAGGGCAATCGCGCAGTTGGCTACCCAGTTAAGCGCCATCCACATAATACCTGAGGGTGCGATAAAAGCATCGGGTGAAAAGACATTCAGAACCAGTGCCAGACCGATAATGGCCAGTCCCAGCGAGGCGATCTTGCCCTTGGTTATTTTGTATTTAAAAATAAAGGAGGACAGAAGCATCAGAATAAAAACATGGGAAAACTCAAGGATGGAAAAAACACCGGTGCTCAGATAGTTGAGAGCCCGAGCGTAGGAGTAGTACAGCACTGCATTGGCAATTCCACCGCCCACCAGGACAATCAGTACACGTCTCCACCCAATGTTAAAGGCCTTTGGGTTTTTGATCAGGGTTTTTATTCCATAGAACAGGATAACAATCATCGGCCCCATCATGGAGGAGACCGCCACATCGTTCAGCCCCAGATTTTGGAGTAATGCGATAAAAACGCCGAGGGTTCCCCATAAAACACCCGCAATCCCGCCATAGATAATTCCTTTTGTAAAATTACTTTTATTTACTTCGTTCATTTTATAGACTCCCTACATAATTAAGCTTAGAATAAAGGTTTCAAACTCTTTTTCCGTTTCGGCCATACAATCTCGAATCAGCGTTTGATACCGTTCATCATACTCACTGACCAGGGCTTCAATTTTTTCTTTTTCTTTAAGCATTTGTCTAATCTCCTTAATATTTTCCATACGCATTGACAAAATCAATCACTGCTTTCATTTTTTCAGGCGGTGCGTCCTTAAAACTGAAAGCAGGTTTGTTAAAACCGAAGTAAAATCGTTTGGTTTCCATGCCAATATCCATGAGCTCACGGGCTTTGTCCAGACATTCCTCTGTAGAATTTGTCAGATAATCCAGAGGATAAGAGCAGCAGACCATATTTTTAGAGCCGAGAATGTCCAGCGTCTTTTTAAAGTCCTGGTGCTCCACGGCCAAAATAACCTTTTCCTCAGGGAGCTCGGAATAATAGTCAAAATAGCGTCCATCTGTGTAATCGCCCTGGAACTGCAAATACAGGGTATGCCCCTTTGCAGCCAGCGTGTCACAAACCTTTTTAAAGGTAGGCCAGAAAAATTTCTCAAAATGTCTGGGGCTGATCATTGGCGGTAAGTGCACCCAGGAGCAGGCGCAGGAAATACCATCGGCGTCAACGGGCAGGGTATTTTCGACATAGTCGGTCATAACCGGCGCAAGCGCCTCACAGGCGGCTTCCAATTCGCGCTTTTTCCGCCGAAGATCCATAGAAATCTGAGTAATACCGCGCAGATGGTCGCCCAGCAGATCAAAGGGAGCATAAAACATGGTGCCATAGTAAATGGGAACACCTTTAGCGTAAGTAAGGTCATAGAGCTTATTATAAAAATCTGTGACCTGCCTTTTTTCAAACAGTAAAGCCTTGGAAATGGCTGTAATGTCCTTGACGCTGTCCTTACCCAGGGCGCTGTACATACCCGGGAGTACTCTTTCAACAATGCAGCGCAGGGGGTCTTCGATCAGTGCCGGATAATCATCCGCACTCAGGCTCATGACCTCGGGATGCTGCATGGTTCCGTTTCGCCGGTTTTGAATCCACGTTTTGCTTCCTAAAATTTCGTTGCGCTGGGGAGGAAGCCACCCCATACCCAGGTTGGCATCCATTTCAAAAGTGTCTAAAATTTTTTCATAGGCTTCAATGATTTTATCATAATTCCAGGTTGCTTCCAGAAAATCAATGCCCGCGTACTCACAGGCATAGCTGATTTCAAAATCCAGTATCACTGGCACACGGTCGGTTGGTTTTCCGGCCATGGTACTTTTTATCCGCTCAATTTTTTCTTCCATTTCAAATTTTCCCTTCATGTTTTGTACATATACAATATTGTATGATTACAATATATAGTATGTGTACAAATTTGTCAAGCCTTTTTTAAATTTATCTTTTTTTTACAAAAAGTCATGCTATAATAAACATGAGGTGGATTATGGCAAACTATAAAAATGGAACTGAGACAAAGACTTCGCTGTACAGCAGTGCAAAAAAACTTTTTTACTTGAAGGGTTATGGCGCGACAACCATTAAAGATATTATTACAGACGCCGAATCAAAGTTAGGCTTGTTCACTTATTATTTTGAGGGCAAGGAATCTGTGGCAATCAGTATTTTTAAGGATTTTGTCAATGATATTGCGCTGGTGCTTGAGGAGCCTTTGAAGGATTATACGGCTAAAAATGATTATCTGCTCGTAGATATGATTGAGTACCGCGCTTATTTTGAGTGCATAAACGCCAATGAGCAGATAAAGCAGTTTTATAAAGACATTTCGATTCTCGAAAGTTTTGCGCAGATGACCATTGATTTGAAAGATTATTTCATACAGAAGCGCTTTGAGAACGGGCTGAAGTTTGAGACCAGCGCGATGATTAAGGATAAGACCTACTTTGACGCCATCGCCTCTCTGACATCGGGAATGGAGATTCAGTTTTTCAGAGATGTGCTTGGGAAAAAGATTGATATTGCCTATGGCGACGCAATTGATATTTTTTTGACAGAGTATTACCGATTTCTGGTGCTGGATAAAAAGCGGATTCAGGATAACCTGCGAAAATCCAGAAAAGTCGTTGAAACACTGCGTTTTGAAATCGGCGACTGCTTCAGCGTTCAGCTGGCAGGTCTTAACCCATAGGATAAAAAATATAATAAGAATTTTAAACATACAAATCAGGAAAGAAGGTTATCATATGATTGTTACTTTTAGAGAAATTGGCGCGTTGAATCAGCTTTTACAGGAAAAACATCTGGATTATAAAATTCATCTGAGCGATGCCTGCGGTTCCCAAAGCATGTGGATTGAGAGCCTGAACAATGCTGGTAATCCCAAGGCGAATGAAGCCCTGTATGAAGTGATCAATACTTTTTTTGAGAAAATGGGGACAGAGCTGGAATACACCTGGGATAAAAAATCCTTCTGGTTCAAGGACCGGTCCCTGGTATTCTAAAATTTTACAAGTAATAAAAAGCACAAATGCCTGAGTGTAAAAGCTCAGAGCATCTGTGCTTTTTTATTGCCATAAGCGACTTTATGCGACTTTATGCCTGGAAGTGTTTGATTATGAAACATGATCCGGATTGAAAAAGAATGCGGAATCCGATAGTATAAAAACCAGAAAAGAATATATTTGGAAGTGTTTGATATTTGAACAGATAAAAAAGGGGGAAGAAGGATATGAAGCCTATTTTAGGGATTACAATTGGCGATCCGGCAGGTATTGGACCAGAGATCACGCTGAAAGCAATGGCCTGTCAGAAGATTTTGGAAGTGTGCAGCCCGGTGGCTGTCGGGGATAAAAAAGTACTGGAAAATGCTCTGAAAATCACGAAAATTAAAAAGAAACTGATTGCCGTCAAGGAGGGCAGCCTAAAGGAAACCCTGGCTCATCTTGAGAAAGACGCGCTGCCATATATTGATATGGAAATTTTTAAGGAAGATAACTGGGAGTTCGGTAAGGTTGACGCGGGCTGCGGCGATGCGGGATTCCAATTTATAAAAAAGGGTATTACACTTGCAATGGAGGGCGTTCTCGGCGGTGTGGTGACTGGCCCGATTAACAAGGAAGCGCTGAACCTCGCAGGGCATCATTTTTCAGGGCATACTGAAATTTTCGCCCATTATACTGGCGCGAAAACATACCGTATGGTCTTGACGGGTGAAAAGCTGCGGGTGATCCACGTGACTACCCATGCGTCAATCCGCAAGGTGTGCGACATGGTCAAAAAAGACCGGATTTACGACACAATCTGTCTGGCGGATGAAACGCTGCGGCTTCTGGGGATTGATTCCCCCAGAATAGGGGTGGCAGGCTTTAACCCGCACTGTTCAGAAGGCGGTCTTTTTGGCGATGAGGAATCCCTTGAGATTATTCCGGCCATAGAGGCGGCTCAGAAGGCAGGCATAAGGGTCATTGGCCCAGTTTCGCCGGACACGGTTTTTGTAAAAGCGCTTGGCGGCGCCTATGATATGGTTGTGGCCATGTATCA
>OCAN01001066.1_pt1 | contig 16416 bp, 9 predicted proteins | sample 1538321 | NCBI WGS metagenome assembly OCAN01 (sample SAMEA2580294, study PRJEB22360) | human gut metagenome | biome: human gut; feature: human-associated habitat; material: faeces | place: Denmark | collected 2008/2010 | reverse complement strand
CCGCCACCGTATTCCTTCACCTGAGGCCGTGGGGTTCGTCAACCAGTATGCCAGACGGTTTACCGGCGATAAGAGCAAGGGGCTTTTGGAAGAGGGAGCCCGGCTTATTTAGGAATTGTACGGCGACGCGCTGATCACCGACGCATACATGGAAGAAATGCGCGAGCAGGTGGCGGGCGGTACGTCGGCTCGGCTCTGGAACAAATTGATGAAGGTTATGGGGCACCCCATAGCGTGGCGGAACGTTTCAACTGCGGTTCCCTCGACTGGCGGCCTTCCGTACGTCCCGCGACGGAAAAAATGAAGATGGTGGCGCAGAAGCGGTATGTAGTGGAGGGAAAAAAGGACACCTATGAACAGGCCAAGGCCTTTGCTGAAGAGGTGGTACGCGATTCCCATTTGGTCTACGGCAAGACGAATGCCCCGGAACTACTCCGTTTAATCGGCACATGAGGGAAGCTTGTTTTGGTTTTTGGAAGGCATATAACAGTATGTGATAAACAAAAAATAATAAATTTAATATATTAAATAGGAAAATAATTTTTCCCTAGAAACAAATACCGATAAGGAGAGCGGTTATGCTTGATACCTCCACTCAGGAGGTCTGCGTCGGATCCTACCATCTTGATAGAGAAGTCCAACGTACCCGTTGCCTCGGAGCTGTCTTTCGGGCCAAGGGGGCCTTACTAAATTCTCCGCAGAGAATGAACACCGAACGCCTTCGATGTTTTATGCTCACAAACCTGTTATTGTCCTGCGCGCCCGCGTTCTGGAGCACTACACTAGCACCCGCACTCTGTGCATTGCCGATAATCAGCGAATAACAGTCCTCTAGAACTGTCTTCTAAGAGATTGCAAACGATATGAAGGCATTGATGGACTAAGTGTTTTTTTAGAACTCGACCTTCAGAAACGTATGTTTCATTGTTATAAATTAAAATGAGAGCATACTGGTATACAATATAATTGCAGTATAGGGGTGATCTCCACAAAAATATTCTTTATATTAAATTATGTATACTATTATTGTATGTAAAAACGTTTTGTATGTTCAAATAATTTAAATTTTTATTATAAATAAGAATGCCGTAATGGGTTTATGTCTGAATAAAGCTTTATGTTGTGTTTGCTAATGATTATATCAGACTTAGTGCGTCCTGATCTGTCATTTCCCTTTTGCAATGTATTGTAAAAATACAAAATAGAGTAATGAATATATAGAATAGCAATATAAATATGATGCTGCAATATCGTATGCTTCAATAATATATCATTTCGTGTCTGGTGATAGACTGTTGGACAATGCAATTTATTTGTATTCGTAGTTGACAAAAAAATGAATTTGTAAAATATTAAAAAATATTTTGATGAAAGCTTGCCTTTGAAAAAAAAGTGTTATTTTATATATCCATAAACATAGTATTAAAAAAATATTGTCTGTTACTCCCTTTATGTGCCGAGTATTTTATGAAAAAATTTTTTCTTCTTTTTTCTTTTCTTGTAACCATCATTACCCTTTTTGGGGCAGTCTTTTTCCCTCAGCAGTATCATCCCGTCAGTTATGAATATATTGACAGCAAAAATAATATTCAACTCACTTTTTTCGGATTTAAATGGGAAACGGACAATGTCCGTACTATTGAGCAACTTATCACTGAATTCATGAATCAGAATAAGACCGTCAATGTTCTTTATGAAGGTATCAAGGGGAGAGCGTATTTTCCTGTCTTGGAAAGGCGGATGCAGACGGAGAACGGCGATGACCTCTTTATGATAAATCAGGATACCCTTCTCGCACTATCGCAGGGAGGAAACCTTGTTGATCTTTCTGAACTAAATGAAATCAATGAGTATTCAGCTTTAACATTGTCGCAGATACGGGAAAAAGACGGCTCCGTTTTTGCTTTGCCTACAAGCGTCTCCGCATTTGGGCTTTATTGTAATTTGGATCTATTGAAAAAATATCAGATTTCAGTTCCGAATAATATAACGGAGTTCCTTGACGCCTGTAAGGTATTCAGTGAAGCGGGCATTACCCCTATTATCGCAAATAATGACATTTCATTGAAAACGCTTGTTATGGCACGGGGAATGCCCGCTCTCTATCAGTCCGGTGAAGCCACTTTTTCCGAAATCAATACGGGCAAGTTTCCCTTGAGTACGTATTTGCGCAGTGGATTTGAATTACTGGAATACCTTTGTGAACATGGCTACATAGATCGCGAACGCGCGCTGGCCACGGAAAAGACTAAAGATGATCTCATAGACTTCGCTCAAGGTGAGTCCCCGTTCATGCTCACTGGCGTGTGGGCCTCTGTCCGGCTGAAAAAGCTGGTCAGTTTTCAGTATACGATAGTCCCTTATCCTGTTCTGGAAGACGGGACGGCTCTTGTCGTCAATATTGATACCCGGCTTGCACTCAATGCGCATGGAAAACATCTCCCCGAAGCCAAGAGTTTCTTGCGTTATTTGATCCGCTCAGAGTCCATCAACCGTTTTTGTGCCGGTCAGGCGTCTTTTAGCCCGCTGAAAAGCGTTTCTCTGGAAGACCCCTTGCTACAAGCCATCGGAGAAAATCTCCGAAGCGGGCGGGTTATCGTCGGTGCGGATAGCCGTTTTGCGTTTCCCCTCTGGGAGATATCCCGCTTGGCCTCCCTCAGTATTTTGAAAGGGGCGACAACGGAACAGGCGCTCGGATATCTCGATGACGCCGTTTCGGATGCCATATCGGGAGGTAACTTGTGAAATTTCCTCTCCGAACAATCAGAAAAAATGGTTACGTAATGGGGGCGATAATCATATCGACCTTGTTAATGGTCTTTTTCGCATTGTCTTTCATCCGAACCGTGCAGGAAGCCTTATGGAACAATGCGGTCAGGAACCTTATCGAAACAACGCAGCAAGGAGCCAACGGGCTGGAAAGGGCTCTGAAGCGGGACAAGGAAATCCTTTTTACACTGGCGCAGGAAATAGATGTATTCAAATCAAAAGGTACGGAAACTCTTTGTAACAAACTCCAGCAATTTTCTTATTCAGGTTACCCCATTCAGTTTGTGACTCAAGATGGAACTTGGTGTAGGCCTGATGTCAAAGGGCTGCCTGAAGAAGTTAAAACTGTGCTGGATGATCCATCTACGACAAACGGCATCGTAGGTCCCTATATCAACCCCATGACGGGAAGGCGCGTCCTGAGCGCGTACGTCCCCATCATGCTTCAAGATGGGCAGCGTGCGCTTATTCTGAAAAGTACCCCCATTGAGGACTTTTATAATAAGTATTCACCCGCTTTTTATAATAATGCGGGTTTTTGCTATGCCGTCAATGAATCGGGGGACATTATCCTCCGTTCCCTCCATCCAGCTAGCAATAAAAGCTTTGTCAATATCTATGATCTGTTCCGTTCTCATGCGGAAAATGATCTCGATGGATTAAGCCAGAAAATGAAGGAAGGAAAAACAGGAGCGATGCTTTTTCATGGAGAGCGAGGGAAAGAAGTTCTCTGTTATACTCCTTTGCATTTCCAGAATTGGTATTTTGTTTCCATCATTCCCAATAATGTGATACTTCAGGATGCGGATAGCATTTTAAAAAAAGCATTCATACTGTGCGGTGCTTCTCTCATCTGTCTTTTATTCGTAGTGAGTATTTATTTGCGTACGAGAGAACGGTACGATAATGAAGCGCAATATAAACAGGCTATTGTTTCCAATGCTGATATTGCGTTCTCTTTTGATGTGAGCCGTGACCGGATAGAATCCATCCTCTGTTCCAACGGTATGTTGAATGCGGCCTTATCGCATTTTTCTTCATCCCCTGTGCCTTTCAATGCTTTTATCCAACGTTGGGTGGAGGAAAGCGTAGTCCCTGAGGATCGGCAGCTTGTCCTTGAAAAAATGGCCCCGGAGCGTTTTCACGAATTGTTCGAGAAGGGAAAAATGGAAGACGATCTGGAATATAGGCTCGTTTCCGATGGGAAACATCCTATGTTCATCAAGCAGAATATTATCCTGACCAAAGATGAACGGACCGGAAATGTGCTTGGGCTTCTCATCGCCAAGGATGTCACGGAGGCGCGACTGAAGGAAAGCTTATATACGCAGGCTTTGAAGGATGCCTGCGAAAGTGCAAATCAGGCGAACCAGGCCAAAAGTGAATTTTTGTCCAGCATGTCACACGATATCCGCACTCCCATGAACGGTATCGTCGGCATGACGGAAATCGCCAAAGCGAATGTGCATAATGCGGAAAACATGTTGGAGTACCTGAATAAAATCACCAAATCATCCAACCTGTTGCTTGATCTCATTAATGAAGTGCTTGACATGTCCAAGATAGAAAGCGGCAAGCTTTCAGTGAGCGAAAGCGAGTTCAACCTTGCTGAACTGGTGGAAAATGTTCTCTTGGCGCTGCAACCGCTTTTAAAACAAAAGAAACATACGTTGCATGTTCATCTTAAGGATGTTGTCCACGAAGACATCATTGGAGATCCTCTACGCCTGCAACAAATCTTCACCAACCTGATGTCCAATGCCATCAAATATACACCTGAGGGCGGGACTATTGATTTCAGCATATTGGAAATCCATGACGAGTCCCAGCCGTATAGTACATTCCAGTTTGCCTTCAAAGACAACGGAATGGGTATGACTCCTGAATTTCTGGAGCGTTTGTTTTTACCCTTTGAGCGTGCCGATGAAGCCAGACAGGAGAAAATCCCCGGGACCGGGCTCGGCATGGCGATTACCCGCAACATCGTGAATATACTCGGCGGTGAGATCAATGTCTCCAGCGAATGGGGCAAGGGGACAACATTTACGGTCATTCTCCATCTGAAAAAGCAGATAAAGAATAAGGATGTGATCCAGGAACTGAAGGGGCTCCCCATCCTCATCATGGACGACGATCAGGCCGCTTGCGAGAGCGTTTGCCTTATCCTGAATGATGCCGGGATGCGGAGCGAGTGGGTATTGAACGGGAAAGAAGGGATCGAGCGGATCAATTCAGCGCGCGAACGGGGACAGGACTACTTTGCGATTATCGTCGACTGGAAAATGCCCGGCATGGATGGCGTTGAAGTCACAAAGCGCATCCGTTCCCAATGGGGGCCAACGGTGCCCGTCATCATCCTTTCCGCGTATGACTGGTCTGAGATAGAGCAGGAGGCCCGTCAGGCCGGTGTCAGTGAATTTATCGCAAAGCCGCTGTTCCGATCCCGTTTATTGTATGTTCTGGAACAGTTCGTCATCCCGCAGTCCGGTAAGGATATGGCTCACGGATGTGACTCCGCAACTGCCGATCTGTCAGGCAAACGTATTTTGCTTGTGGAAGATAACGAACTGAATGCCGAAATTGCCAGAGAAGTGCTCGCAATGGCGGGAGCCTCCACAGAAGAGGCCATGAACGGAAAAATCGCTGTTGAAAAGATGCAGGCGAGCGCCGAAAATTATTATGACGCCATCCTTATGGATATTCAGATGCCGGTTATGAACGGGTATGAAGCCGCCCGGAGTATCCGAAAACTTCCAAGAAAAGATGCTGAAAGCATTCCTATCATCGCAATGACCGCGGACGCCTTTGCCGAAGATATTCAGCGAGCCCAGGACGCGGGCATGAATGCCCACGTAGCAAAACCTCTGAACATCAATCTTCTTTATCAGGTATTGGCTCACTGGATAAAGTAAGCTTATCTCATAGAGAATGACGGCAAATGTGTTTGAAGCATTTCATTGGGGCGGCATTTTCCCGTGTAGCCTGCTGCCTGTTACAGGTTCTCAGCCGACAGTGGGGACAGCCTTCGTTTCATTTTGGGTGGTAGGCCCCATCTTATTTCGGAATCAGGCATCCGGATGAGGAAACAGCCCCGTATGGCATTTTGCCATGCGAGGCTGTTTGTTTTCGGAAGGGATCGAGGAATAGGCGGAAGCGGTTACCCGTTTGGATGGAGGAGCTTTCTTGTTTATGAGGAATTAGCTCTCTCTACAGGTGCTCGGAGAGTGTCTGGTATAGCAATGTGGTGTCGATGGGCTTGGAAATGTGTCCATTCATTCCGGCTGCGGTTGCTGCGACAACTTGACGCCATCGAGTGCGAAAATGTTTACTCCTGCAAAGACCAAAGATAGAATGAAGATCAAAAAGAGTCCATTATTATTTGCGGTTAACTTGTTGCGTCATCAGATCAAAATGCTGAAATCCGGCGTTGCGGATTGCATCGATGATTGCCACAAGTTTACCGACTTCTACCTCTTGATCTGCGCGTACCTGTACGGCTTGTTTTTCATCAATCTTCCGCAGGCTGACGAGTTCCGTTTCCAGAGATTGTGATGGGACATCTTTTCCATTCAGACGGATCATCCCTTCTGGGGGGACTGTCAGGATAATCTCCGTTTCCGCTTGTTGTTTTGCCGATGAAGAAGTCGGCAGTTCTACGGAGATGGCCTCTTCAGGAGAAAAATGGAGAGTGAGAGCAAAAAACAGCAACAAGAGGAACACCACATCGACAAGCGGTGTAATGCTCATGTTGTTGCGTGCCCGTGTGCGTCGTTTAATTTCCATGGGATATCCCACAGGAGGCGATGCGGCGAACGTCAACGATTTCTTGAACGGTCTGGATAAGTTCAGACAGACGGTTCTCAAGGAAATGATAGGCGACATGCGCGGGAAGGGCGACCAGCAATCCGGCAGCCGTCGTGATCAGGGCTTCCCATATACCCCCGGCGAGCACGGAAGGATCCACCCGTGATCCGTGTTCCCCTATTGCCTGAAATGTGCTGATCATTCCTGTCACTGTGCCGGTAAGCCCCAGAATGGGGGCGATCGTCGTGATCAACTCCAGGACGCCAAGCCCCCGCTCCAGCTTCCTGACCTGCCTGTTCGCTGTGAGGGATAAGGTTTCTTCGTCGGCTGTCCCAAGTCGTTCGCAGATGGGTGCCAAAAACCAAGGTGGGGGAATGGAGTCGCCCCGTTTGATTTTTCCGAGCGTATGCAGGGCTGTTGTATATTCCAGCGTCTTGAACAGGACTATGGCGAGAGCGAGTACGGAACACAGGAGAATGGGCCACATGAGCGGGCCGCCTTTGGCAAAGAAATCGGCAAAGGACACGAGAAAATTCATGAGGCATTCCTCAGCGTGAAGTGGATGGGAAGGAGGACGATACAGGTTGCCGGGCGTCCGTTATGGGTCGCGGGGCGGAAAATGGCCTTCCGGACGGCTTCAAGGGCCGCTTCATCGAATCCGTTCCCGCCGCTTTTTTTTATGGACGCACTCATCAAACGCCCCTCCGCGTCAATCATCAATTCCATGAGCACCTGCCCCTCGATACCTTTGCGTTGCGCCAGCCGTGGGTAACGCGGTGCTGGCGGCTGGAGGAATTTCGGCCCGTCCACGGCGTCGAATGACGTGCGCCGGGGGGCGGTTGCTTCCGTTTTTTCTTGTGCCGGCTGTACGGTGTGTTGTGGAGAGGGAGGTGCGGGGGCCTTTGCCGATTGAGCCTGTGGTGCGCGGGAATGCTCTGGCGGTGTTGCTGTTTTTGGGGGGGCTGTTCTCCGTTTTCCAGTTTCGGCCTGGTGGGTGGAACGCTTTTTAGGCGGTGGAGACTCTCGCTGAGGGGGTGTTTTGGGTAGAGTTCTTTCTTTCGAAGCGAGTGGGGGCTTTTGCGGGCTGGATTCCACCGTATCGGTCGGCACGGGTAGAGCTGTCGTTACGGCGAGGCGCAGAGAGAGCGGAGCCGCTTCAGGTTTGGAAAGACGTGCCAACGGCGGACGATTGAGGAAAAGTCCTCCATGTGCCAAAAGCGACACGCCCAACATGAGGCAGAAACAGCGCCCTCCTGACAGGTTCATCCCTGTGCGCTCCTGACACTGAGGATGGCCCACGCAAACGCGGCGCCGGCACCAAGAAAAAGCAGGCCGTAGGAAAGAAAACGCACGGGCTGACCAATGGCGGCGGCTTGCATGGGGAAGAGGGAGGAGTTCCAAAACATGTTGAGCCCAACCGGGGAGGCGAGCCAGCGGGAAGAATGTGCCTCCGAGAAAGGCCATGGGCGTGATGACGAAACTGGACAGCAGGGCCTGATCCGCATGGGCTTTGACGTGCATGGCAAGCGCTACGGCAAGGCTTGAAAAGAACCACGCGTTCAACAGCAGCGCGAGCCAGAGCCCCGGTGCTCCGTAGGCGATTTGGATACCGCCGAGCATTCCGATCCCCATAACGACCAGACAGGCCAGTACGGCACGGGTCATCCCCGCCAATACTTCTCCGGTGGCGTAGGCCACGGCATGGAGAGGGGCTGTTTGAAATTCATCGAAGGTATGCCAGTAAAAGCGGCTGATGTTGATGTCGCTGGCGATGGCCCAGCTTTGGGTCATGCTGCTCATGGCTACGAGCCCGGGTAAAAGAAAGTCGGTATAGGGGCGCGAGCCGACGAGCGTATCACTCATGGCGTAATGGAAAGCCACCAGATACAGAAGCGGCGAGACGAGCCACGAAGCAAATTGTTTGGGAATGCGGCGTCTGAGGATGAGCATTTCGCGCAGGTATACGGCCGTCATGCCACGGAGCAGTTTCACTGTGCACTCCCTGAAACTTTGCGCCCCGTAATGCTCAGAAACGCGTCCTCAAGGCTGACCCTTCTCACCGTGCTGGATTCGTGTTCCCGTGTGGCGGTTTCGGCGGCTTCGTTGCGATTGCTGAAATAGCGGGTCGTCAACAGGCCGTTGTGCTGTACATCAAGGGCCCATTGCCCGATCCGGTTCATGAGTGCGTGCGGTGTGCCTTCGGCAACGATGCGTCCCTTGTCGAGAAAGATAACCCGATCGGCAAGAAATTCCGCTTCTTCAATGTAGTGCGTCGTCAGCAGGATGGTTGTGCCTTCCTGCTGGATGCGTTTGATCAAGCCCCAGAGTTTTCGGCGGATGAGCGGATCAAGCCCTACCGTGGGTTCGTCCAGAAAGAGGATGCGGGGCTTATGCACTAAGGCCCGCGCCAGCATGATACGCCGTTTCTCTCCCCCCGAAAGCGTTTTCGTCAGCACGTCGACCTTGTGTTCCATTTCGACGAATTCAAGCAAACTGGTGATCCCTTCCTTTCTCTCGGATGCGTTCATGCCGAAAAGGCGTCCGTGAATGTCCAGATTTTCCCGTACTGAAAGTTCCGCATCCAGATTGAGATGCTGGCTCACGACACCGCACAATGCCTTGGCTTCCAACGGGTGTTCGGTGAGGTCGCGCCCGGCAAGCTTGACGGTGCCGCCGTCGGCCCGTGCCTGACCGGACAGGATACGTACGGTCGTTGTCTTTCCGGCTCCGTTCGGTCCGAGATAGGCCACAAGTTCCCGATCCCTCACATGCAGGCTTATGCCGGACAGGATGCGGGTTCGGCCAAACGATTTTGTGATATGTTCAGTCTGAATCATCAGTCAGGAGCCTGTCGCTGGGGGTATTGGGAAGAGATGAGGGTGTAAGGAACCTCGTCGAACACGAAAAAAGAAGTAGCACAATTGTAGAGAGTGTGCTACCTATTTGGGTGACATTTTTTTAATAAAAATAATACTCAAATGAGATTGAAGAGATGCATGTCATTCCTGCTGCTTGCTACCTTGCTCGCCGTAAACGGCAGAATCTTCTTTTGGGGCTGCTCGCCTTGGTGGCGTTGTGTATGCTCCTTTTGGGGGTGAGTGTGGGAAACGGTGTAGTGCGCCTTCCTTTGGGACTCTCTGAACACGAGTTGGCGCTCTTTGTTCGTTTGCGCCTTCCCCGAGTGCTCATGGGGGCGTTGGTGGGAGCCGGGCTTGCCATGAGTGGAACGCTGGCACAGGCGGTACTGCGGAACCCGTTGGCCTCTCCTTTTACGCTGGGCATCTCCTCCGGTGCGGCCTTCGGTGCCGCGCTGGCTATTCTACTGGGCGGGGCATCGCAATGGGGGATGGCGGGGAACGCTTTTGTATTCGCCGCATTGACGGCGTTTGCGGCACTGGGCTTTGCCCGACTGCGCGACAGCCGTCCTGAAACGCTGATCCTCGGCGGGGTTGCCATTATGTTCCTGTTTTCCGCCGCGACCTCGTTGCTGCAATATGTTGCCACGGAATATCAGGTACAGGCGATTGTCTTTTGGGGGTTCGGCAATTTGGGGCGCGTGGGATGGTCGGAGTTGGGGATGGCCGCTGTCATGATCCTGCTTCCGGTACCGTTCGCACTGAAACTGTCGTGGGATCTCAATGCGTTGCTTGCCGGTGAAGAAACCGCTTCGTCGCTGGGCGTCAATGTGCGGCGTTTGCGTATCGGCGGGATTCTGGCCGCTTCGCTCATGGCGGCAGGGGCTATATGCTTTACCGGAGTTATCGGTTTTATCGGACTGGTTGCCCCGCATATCGCACGTCTTGCCCTTGGTGCCGAACACCGCTTCCTGATTCCCGGTGCGGCGTTGTTTGGGGCGTCCCTTGTTACCTTTTCCGATGTGCTCGCCAGAAACATTTGCCCTCCTCAGATCATACCCATCGGGATTTTGACCTCTTTTCTCGGCGTTCCTTTCTTCTTCTGGCTGTTGATGCGGAAAGGGCAGAATCATGCTTGAACTCCGCGATCTGTCTTTTGCTTATCCGGCAGGGAGGCCCCTCCTTGGGGGCCTTTCCTTCACGTTCCGAAGCGGTGGGATATGTGCCGTTCTCGGTCCCAACGGAACCGGAAAAACGACGCTCCTCAAACTGTTGCTGGGAATCTTGAAACCTTCCTCTGGCGAAATGCTCCTGTCGGGTATGCCGATAGGACGCATGACCGCCCAGAGGCGTGCCCGCAAGCTCGCCTATATCCCGCAGGATGTGTCCCTGCGTTTTCCGCTCAGTGTATTTGAGTTCGTATTGCTTGGACGCAAACCGTGGTTTGTGTGGGGGCCTTCCCCTTCCGATGTGGCGTTGACGGGGACGGTTCTTTCCCGGCTGGATCTGGATGCGCTCGCGGAGCGTTCTCTTGCCAACCTTTCCGGAGGGCAGCGCCAGAAGGTTGCGTTGGCCCGCGCTCTTGTTCAGGAGACGGATTGGCTGCTTCTTGATGAGCCCACCAGCAGCCTGGATCTCCGTCATCAGGTGGAAGTACTGACAACGGTTCGCCGTGTTGCCACGAAGCAGGGCAAGGGCGTCATCCTTTCCATGCACGACATCAATCTTGCCGCCCGCTATGCCGATATGATCCTTCTCATGAAGGATGGGGGGATCGTGGCTTCCGGCGCTCCGGCGGATGTTTTGACGGGCGAACGCATCGCCTCGGTTTATGGTCTTCCCATGCGCGCGTTCCATGCCGCGGACAATCCGCAGGTTTCCCTGTGGTTTCCCGATACGACAGAGGAGGGGGCGGTTTTTCCGTCCCGTTCAGGGATTTTTCAAGAAGAGGACATGGAACAGTGAAGAAGCAAGGAACCTGTCTGGCCGCGTTGTTGGGGGCTCTGTGTTTGTTCCCGCAAGGCGTACTTGCGGAGGAAACCGTCAGCGCGACCATGAAGCCGGTCGTCGTCACAGCGACCAAAACGGAACACAGCCTTGGTGAAACGACGGCGGACGTTTCCGTGGTGACGCGCGAACAGATCGAAAAGATGCCCGCCAACAACGTGTTGGACGTCATGCGCACGATGCCGGGCGTTACCGTCGATTCGGCACGTTCCTTTTATGGTACGAGCACGCAGAATAAGGTGATCATCCGTGGTATGGGCGGTGACGACGTCAACGGGCGCGTGCTGGTGCTTATGGACGGCCTCCCTGTTATGGCGGCGGGGAACAATATCTTCAACTGGGACACCATCAGCCTCGATACCGTGGAGCGCATCGAAGTGGTGCGCGGGCCCGCTTCCGCGCTGTACGGTTCCAGCGCGATGGGCGGCGTCATCAACATCATCACGAGAAAACCGACGGAAGAAGGTTTCAAAACCACGGTCGGCACCAAGTTCGGACGCTACAACACATGGCAGAACAAACTCTACCATACCGGGGCCATCGACAAATTCAGCTACGCCATTTCCGGCAGCATGTTGAAGTCGCGCGGTTTCAACGTCCTGCCGGAACACAGCCCCAAAGCCGGTTCAAACCGGAACGAATTCAACAGTGCACGAGAGAAGGTGGAGAACTACAACGGGGCGTTGGCGTTGAATTACCGTTTCGACGAAACCGCGGATCTCTCCATACACGGAGAAATGTCCTCGTTTGAAAATACAGGTAGATGGCACATCGAAGACTTCAACCTGTACAGCAATAAGCATCAGGGCATCGGTGCCAGATTGCATAAGGATTTTGGCGTAGTGGACAGCAGTTTCTCCGTTCGGGGCGACTTCACCAAGTCCGATTATGACAATGCCAGCAAGACGGTCAAAACGTCCGAAGCCCCTTCCAAGATGCGGACCGTTTCTTGGGATCAAAGCAACACGTTTGCCCTTGGCGACATGCATTTGTTTACGGTCGGGGTTGCTGGCTCTTGGGGAAAATTCGATTCGGAGTCCAACTACTTCACTTCGACCCGCTATACTCAGAAGGGCGGCAAGGAGCTGAACCTGAGTGGTTATCTCCAGGATGAAATATCGATTCTGGACGGCAAGCTGACCGTCGTACCCGGCGTTCGTTACGACTACTGGCGGAGCAAGGGATACCTTCAAGACACCAATGACAAGGTGAATCCCGACAAACAGGATTTCGCTTCGGCCAGCAACGTGCGGTTTTCCCCCAAGCTCGGCGTACGCGTGGATCCGTGGGATAACCTTGTGGTGTTCCGGTCCAACTACGGCGAGGCGTTCCGCGCGCCGACGCTCAACGATCTTTTTGGCGGTTCCATCATCGGTTAGAGCCGCTATAAGAGCAATCCCAACCTGAAACCCGAACTGTCCAAGACGTGGGATGTCGGTGTGGACGTCAATCCCACGGACAGGCTGACCCTGAATGTGACCGGCTACAAGACGTGGGCCGAGGATTACATCGCCAACGTCCCGAAGGGAAAGGAAGACGGCTACAACATCAAGATGAAGGAAAACATCGACAAGGTGACCATCACAGGCATCGAAGCCAACATCCACTACCAATACAACGAGTATTTGAAGCTTTTTGCCGAAGGGACCGCGCTGCGCCCGGAAATCCGCTCCGGAGCCAATCAGGGAAATCATCTGCACAATGTTCCCACGCGCAAGGCGAGCCTTGGGTTTACGTTCTCGCATCCCGACTGGTTTACGCTGCAGGCCAGCGCCACATGGTTGGGCCGCATCTGGCAGGATCAGACGGACAACGGTGACATCGCCGAGGGCAACTTCTGGCTGGGCGAGTTCAAGCTGTCCAGGCGGTTTGATTACGAGCGATACTGGCTGGAACCTTTCATCGAAATGCAGGGCATCACCACGAAGGATGAAATCCGCTATACAAACGGTTCCCGCGTTCCGATCAACATGTTTTTCGTTGGTCTGGAGGCCGGGTTCTAAAAATTGTAATGGGTCTCCCTCCATTACATGACTGGGAAGGGGCTGCGAGTGTTGCCGCGCCCCTTCCCGTATCCTTTTCAGGAGGAATGCATGTCCGTTGTCTGTGTCGCCTGGTCCAGTCATGTGGGCGCATTGATGTCCGCAGCCTCTCGCCCTGGGATGCCCTCGGTGCGCGTCCTGTCTTCCCGTATGCTGGAGGATCCGGACGGCGTGGAGCGCTGCCTTGAAATCATGCGTTCCGCCACAGCGCTTTTCGTGTTTCGGACAACGGACGCGCTGTGGGATCAGCTTGATGAAGGCATCCGCCTGATAGGGAAGACGGTACCGGTGGTCTGCGTCAGCTACGATCCGGCTGCGTGGGCGTTGTCCTCGGTATCCGTCGAAACGGCACAGACGGCTTATCGCTATCTGACCTATGGCGGCGCGGAGAATCTCGGTAATCTGTTCCGTTTTCTGGACGCGTTGCCGGATGCCGCGGCGGTTCCGGAACCGGTTCCCGTTCCTTGGGAAGGGCTTTGGCATCCCGATGCGCCGGTCCGCGCCTTTGCCACGGTGCGGGGCTATCTGGAGTGGTATGCGGGGTATGCGCGGGAACGCGGCCTGAGCTTGGATCCGGAACGGACGGTCGGATTGCTGTTCGGTCGGCATTACTGGGTCAACGACATGCCCGACGTGGAAGCGGCACTTGTCCATGCCCTCGAAGCGAAGGGCTTGGGCGTGTTTCCGGCCTTTACGAATACGCTGCGGGACAAGGCGACGGGCAACAAGGGGGCGACGATCTGGTCACGTGAGGTCTTTCTTGGGGAGAGCGGGAGCCGGATCGGGGCCCTCGTCAAGTTTTTGCCGTACTTCACCAATAACGGTGGGGATATGCCCGCGTTTGTCGGAGACGATTCCCCGGCGCGGGAAAGCGTGCGCGTTTTCCGTGAACTCGGCGTGCCGATCTTCCAGCCTGTTTTCGCTTCCACAAAAACGCTTGAGGAATGGGAAGCCGACCCGCAGGGTCTGAACAGCGAAGTGTCGTGGGCCGTCGCCATGCCCGAATTTGAAGGAGCCATTGAGCCGTTTTTCCTCGGTGGCGGCACCTTGTCCCAGACCGGCGTGGGCGGAACCGAAATCGAGCGCCGTACGCCCCATCCCGAACGGGTGGAGCGTTTCGCCTCCCGCATCGCCCGCTGGCTGCGTCTCAGAAACAAGCCCGTGGCGGAACGTCGGGTCCCCTTTCTTTTGAACAGTGATCCCTGCGCGTCCGTGGAGGCATCCGTAGGCGGAGCCGCCAAGCTGGATTCTCTGGAGTCGGTGAGCCGTATCCTCCGGGCCATGCGGCAGGCCGGATATGCCGTGGATGTCCCCGAGTCCGGTGCGGCGCTCATCGAAACCATCATGGAGCGCAAGGCGATTTCCGAATTCCGTTGGACGACGGTGCAGGAAATTGAGGCCAAGGGCGGGGTACTCGCCCATGTGGATCTTGCAACCTATCGGCAATGGTTCGATGCCTACCCGGAAAACGTCAGGCAAAAGGTTGCGGAGGCATGGGGCAATCCGCCGGGGGAACCGATGAACGGTGTTCCCGCCGCAATGGTGCTCAACGGGGATATCCTCGTTACTGGCGTCCGATGGGGCAATGCCGTGGTCTGCATTCAGCCCAAGCGCGGATGCGCCGGCTCCCGGTGTGACGGGCAGGTCTGCAAAATATTGCATGATCCCTCCGTACCGCCTCCACATCAATATATAGCGACCTACCGCTGGCTTCAGGACGGTTTCGGGGCGGATGTCGTGGTGCATGTGGGAACGCACGGCAACCTTGAATTCCTTCCCGGGAAGAGCGTCGGCCTGTCCGGTGCCTGTTTCCCCGATCTTGCGCTGCATGAGGTTCCGCACGTCTATATCTACAACTCCGACAATCCTCCGGAAGGTGTTATCGCCAAGCGGCGGAGCTATGCGGAACTGGTCGATCACATGCAGACGGTTATGGTGCAGAGCGGCCTCTACGAAGCACTGGAAGAGCTGGATCGCCTGCTTGGGGAATGGGAACAGGCTCGCGCCGGGAATCCCAACCGGGCGCACCAGCTGGAACACCTGATCCGGGAAGGCATCGCTGCCGCCAACCTGGAATCACAGGTTTCTCCTGAAACGGCTCCCGACTTCGCCACCCTTGCCTCCCGTATCCATGCGGCTCTCGGCCTTCTCCGCAATACGCATATGGAAGACGGTATGCACGTTTTTGGGGAATCGCCGCAGGGGAAACGGCGGGCGCAGTTTATCGCGTCCATTGTCCGGTACGATGCGGGACAGGCCGACTCGTTACGGAAAAGGTTGTGCACAGCCCAAGGGTTCGAGCTTGAAACACTGCTTGCTGAACCGGGAGGAGTGGACAAGCGCCTTAGGCAGAGCCATGCCAGCCTGTTGGAAAATGTGGAAAAACAGCTTGTTGCCGTATGTGAAATGCTGATTGGGGGTATGGAGCCTGAGGCTCTCCCCGCATGTATCCGCTCCCTGCTGGGGGATGCGTGCCTCGTGCCGGACGCGCTGGAGGGCCTTGTTCCGGTGGGGCGGAGGATTCTCGGCATCATCGAACGGATGGAGGCTACGGACGAGACGGGTTCTTTGCTGAACGCCTTCACGGGCAACTATGTGTTGCCGGGGCCTTCCGGCATCATTACGCGGGGGCGTGAAGACATTCTGCCGACCGGACGGAATTTCTACACGCTTGATCCGCGCCGCCTGCCTACCCGCGCGGCGTGGCGCGTAGGGCAGAACCTCGCCCGTGCGCTTATCGCCAAACATTTGGAGGAAGAGGGGCGCTACCCCGAGAACGTCGCCATGTTCTGGATGTGCAACGACATGATGTGGGCCGACGGCGAGGGGATGGGGCAGCTCCTTTATCTTCTCGGAGTGGTTCCGCGTTGGCTGGGCAACGGGATGGTGGAAGGGTTCGATGTCATCCCGTTGGAAGAGCTGGACCGCCCTCGTATCGA
>OCAN01001058.1_pt1 | contig 16511 bp, 10 predicted proteins | sample 1538321 | NCBI WGS metagenome assembly OCAN01 (sample SAMEA2580294, study PRJEB22360) | human gut metagenome | biome: human gut; feature: human-associated habitat; material: faeces | place: Denmark | collected 2008/2010 | reverse complement strand
GGCGAAAGGGTGTTCCGGCACCGTGATGCCGGGGTGCCGGCGAACCGACTCGACCAGCGCCCGTTCGATCTCGGCGCCCGTGAGGTCTTCGTGGTGGAGGATGCGGGGTTCGGTATGCCCGCCCTCGCGGTTCAGTTCGAATCGGCCGTCGGGGGTTTTGTCGAAGCGTGTGCCCCATTCGATCAGGTCGCGGATCAGCTCCGGAGCACGTTTCACGACCAGCTCGACGGCTGCCTCGTCGCATTTGCCGGCTCCGCAGACCAGGGTGTCGCGGATATGTTTTTCGAAGGTGTCGGGAGCATAGGTCACCGAGCAGATGCCGCCTTGTGCGTAGTTGGTATTGCACTCGTTCATTTCGCCCTTCGTGACGATCGTGACATGCCCGTGGGCCGCGGCCTTGAGCGCGAACGAAAGCCCCGCTGCGCCGGAACCGATAACCAGAAAGTCGGTTTTCATAGTTTTGTGAGCAATTATGCGACGCAAAGTTATAAAAAATGCCCGGTAATCGGGTCTTCCGCCGGGAAAAACCTGTGCAAAAACAGGGCGATCTCTCCGGGATGCCCGTTTCTGTCGGCTATATTTCCCTCCGCAGCGGGCCATATCCGGATTTTTTCCTACTTTTGTCACGATACAACCCTGATTATTCTATGAAAAAATTGCTACTGGCCTTTGCCGCAGGCGTGGGTCTGTCCGCCTGCGCCACCCACGATCCAAAAATCTCGATCGTACCTTATCCCAACCACCTCGAACCCGGGCACGGGACGTTCGCCGTCAAGGGCGAAGGCGTCGTGTGCGACAGCCGTGCCGACGAGCGGACGCAGCGCGCCGTGGCGGAATTCGCCGCGCAGCTGGCGAAAACCTCCGGCGGGGAGAACCCCGTGACCGTCGCCGACGAGCTTCCCGCCTCGGGCATCCGCTTCGTCCTCGACCAAACGCTGCCGGAAGAGGGGTACCGGCTCGATGTCACCCCGAAGGGCGTCGAAGTCCGTGCGTCGCGTTTCCCCGGCTTTTTCTACGCCGTGCAGAGCCTGCGGCAGATGCTGCCCGCGGCGGTTTACGGGACGGAGCCTGCGCCCGGCGAGGAGTGGGTGCTGCCGTGCGTGAGCATCGAGGATGCCCCGCGTTTCGCTTACCGGGGCATGCACCTCGACGTGGCGCGCCATTTCTTTTCGGTCGAAGAGGTGAAACGCTACCTCGACGTGATGGCGATCCACAAGCTCAACCGCTTCCACTGGCACCTGACCGACGACCAGGGGTGGCGCATCGAAATCAAAAAGTACCCTGAGCTGACGACCGTGGGCAGCATCCGCAAGAAAACCATGATCCGCAAGGAGTGGGACAACTACGACAATACGCCCTACGGCGGTTATTATACGCAGGACGAGATCCGCGACATCGTGGCGTATGCGGCCGACCGCGCCATTACGGTGATCCCCGAGATAGACCTGCCGGGCCATATGCTTTCGGCGCTGACCGCCTACCCCGAGTTGGGGTGTACGGGCGGCCCGTACGAGGTCTGGGGTCGTTGGGGCGTGGCCGACGACGTGCTGTGCCCCGGGCAGGAGAAGACTTTCGAATTCCTGGAGGACGTGCTGGACGAGGTGGTCGGCCTGTTCCCGTCGGAGCTGATCCATATCGGCGGCGACGAGTGTCCGAAGGTGCGCTGGGAGAAGTGCCCCCGCTGCCAGGCGCGTATTCGCCAGCTGGGGCTCAGGGACAAGGACGGCTATACGGCCGAACACTACCTGCAGGGGTACGTGACCGACCGCATCGGGAAATACCTGGCCGAACGCGGCCGGCGCATCATCGGTTGGGACGAGATACTCGAAGGACAGGCGCCGTCGGACGCCATCGTCATGTCGTGGCGCGGCAGCGCGGGCGGCATCAAGGCCGCGAAGCTCGGCCACGACGTGATCATGACTCCCAATTCGCATTTCTATTTCGACTACTACCAGTCGCCCGACGCCGATGCCGAACCCTTCGGGATCGGGGGCTGCGTGACCATCGACAAAGTCTATTCGTTCGACCCGATGGCCGATCTGACACCCGGGCAGCAGGCGCATATCCTCGGCGTGCAGGCAAACCTCTGGACGGAGTACATCGCTTCTGACGACCACCTGGAATACATGCTTCTGCCGCGTCTGGCGGCGCTGAGCGAGGTGCAGTGGTGCCAGCCCGGGGTGAAGGACTGGGTGCGCTTCCGCGACGGGTTCCGCATGGACAGGATCTATTCGCAGATGGGGTACGTATTCGCCAAGCATATCTTCGGCATCAAGGGATCGTATGCCGTAGACCCGCAGAAGGGCGCCGTGGTGATGACCCTCACCACGCAGGGCGACGTCCCGATCCACTATACGCTCGACGGCTCGGAACCCACGGCCGCCAGCCCGCGTTACACGGGGCCGGTCGAGATCGGCAAGAGCGCCCGCTTCAGGGCGACGGCATTGCGCGAGGGCGGCGAGAACGCTTCCTATTCGCGGGAGTTCGCATTCAGCAAGTCGACAGGGCGCCCTGCGGTGCTCAATACCAAGCCCAACGACAGCTATACCTTCGAAGGGGCTTCGCTGCTGGTCGACGGTTACCACAGCCGCCCGGTCTTTACGAGCGGTGCCTGGCTGGGGTATCTGGACGAGCCACTCGACGTGACCATCGACATGGGCGGGGAGCAGTCCTATCGGTCGGTGGAGCTGGAGACGCTCGCCGAGAAGGGCGACTGGATATTCCCGCCCTCGTCGGTTACGGTGTGGGTTTCGGATAACGGGACGGATTTTACCGAGGTGGCCTCGGTCGCGGTGCCCGAAGCGAAGGCCGGGGATGCCGACGGCATCGGGCGTTACCGGATGCAGTTTCCCGAAACGTCGGCCCGTTACCTGAAGGTGGTCGCGCAGAATGCCGCTGCGATCCCGGCCTGGCACCCGGGCGCCGGCAGCAAGGGATTCCTGTTCGTGGACGAGGTCGTGGTGGAATAATCGCGACGGGTGCCCGCCGCAGTGTCCGGGACATTCGGGGCGTACCTGTGCGGCCTTCGGGGCGTTGCCCGGGTGACCGGCAGGACGGATAGCCCGGGCGTTCGGATAAGTTTCGGCAGGGGCCGTGCGGTATTTTCGTACGGCCCCTGTCGTTTTGCAAGGGCGGTTTTTCGGGCGCAGGTGTCCGTCCGATTTAAAAAAAACGTACATTTGTGCCCATGATTGAACGACATATCGACATAAACCGATTCGACTACGACCTGCCCGACGGGCGGATCGCCAAATTCCCGCTTCCGGAGCGGAGCTCTTCGAAGCTGCTCGTTTACCGGGGCGGGGAGATCTCGGAGGCGCATTTCGCCGACATGGGCGACGTGCTGCCCGAGGGACAGCTGCTGGTATTCAACAACACGAAGGTGATCCGGGCGCGGATCATCATGCACAAGCCTTCGGGGGCGCGGATCGAGGTTTTCTGCCTCGAGCCCCACGACCCGGCCGACTACGAGCGGGCGTTCGCCGTCACGGGAACCTGCCAATGGTCGTGCATCGTGGGCAACCTCAAGAAATGGAAGGAGGGCTACGTGGAGATCAATTTCGAGCATGAAGGCCGTCCGGAGCACCTGCGGGCATGGATTGCAGAGAACCGCGGCCGCGAACACACCGTGCGTTTCGAATGGTCGGCGGCGATGACCTTCGGACAGCTGCTCGAGTACCTCGGCCGGATTCCGATTCCGCCCTACCTGAACCGCGAGAGCGAGCTGATCGACTATACGCGCTACCAGACCGTCTATTCGAAATTCGAAGGGTCGGTGGCGGCGCCTACGGCGGGGCTGCACTTTACCCCGGAGCTGATCGAGGGGATGAAGGCGCGCGGCTTCGGATTCGAGGAGGTGACGCTGCACGTCGGGGCGGGGACGTTCCTGCCCGTGAAGGACGAGGACGCCGCGAAGCATCCGATGCACACCGAGCATTTCGAGGTGCGGCGTGCGACCGTCGTGGCGCTGCTCGCCAAGCTGGGCGCGGTCACGGCTGTGGGGACGACCTCGGTGCGGACGCTCGAGTCGCTCCCGGCGCTGGCGTGGCGTATCCACACGGGGGTTCCGATCGACGGCCCGGGCCCCGTGGGGCAGTGGGAGTTGTACGACATTCCGGCAGATTACACGGGGCGCGATGCGCTGGAGGAGCTGCTCGCTTATATGGATGCGAAGGGGCTCGACCGGATCAAGGCTGCGACGCAAATCATGATCGCGCCGCTGGGGTACGAGTTCCGCATCGTGCGCAACATCATCACCAATTTCCACCAGCCGAAGTCGACGCTGCTACTGCTGGTCTCGGCATTCGCGGGCGAAGACTGGCGGCGCATTTACGACTACGCGCTCTCGCACGATTTCCGTTTCCTGAGCTACGGCGACTCGTCGGTGCTGATGCGCTGACGGGACGGGGGCAGGACAGGGGCGGACGGATATACGAAAACAGCAAATCGGAGAATCATATGGCAATAGAACGGGTCAGGGCTTATCTGGAACAATACGGCGCTGCGGACAGGGTGCTGGAGTTCGGCGTGTCGAGCGCCACGGTCGAGCTGGCGGCGAAGGCACTGGGGTGCGAACCCGGCCGGATCGCCAAATCCCTGTCGTTCGGCGTCGGGGAGGGGTATATCGTGATCGTGACGGCCGGTGACTGTAAGATCGACAACGCGAAATACAAGGCGAAATTCCATGCCAAGGCCCGGATGCTGACCCCGCCGGAGGTGGAGGAGCATATCGGCCATGCCGTGGGCGGAGTCTGCCCGTTCGGGGTGAACGACGGGGTAGCGGTCTATCTGGACGAATCCTTACGGAGATTCGGAACCGTCTTTCCGGCATGCGGGAGCAGCAACAGCGCCATCGAACTCACCATCGAGGAGCTGGAACGCTATTCCCGGTGTGCGGAGTGGGTGGATGTCTGCAAAAGGATCGGACAATAGCGCCTCAAACGTCCCTGCCGCCTTCCGTTTGCGGCGGAGCGGCGATGTAGCGATGTGGCGGTGCAGCGCCCGCGGCATTGCTGCGGTGCCTACGGGGGTGTCTATCCGACTATTGTGGCGAACAGTTCCGGGTGCCCGTCTACATAGCGGGCGAGCGTTTCGGTCACCTCCTCTTCCATCTCGCCGAACTCCTCCTCCAGTTCGTCGAACGCTTCGTACTGCTCGTACATGGCCATGAACTCCTCGTCGGTGCGCTCCCTTTCGAGGTCTTCGCGGTGGGCGTCGTAGATTTTTTTCGCGGCGTATACCAGTTTCGAGAACCGTTCCGCGCCCCACAGGCGCATTACCCTGGCGAACGGGTTGTCGAAGATGTAGACCCCGTAACCGTTCTGGATAAGCTGGCAGAACCCGCCTTCGGTCACTTCGTCGCGGAAGATCCGATAGGCCAGCAGCGAATGCTGTTCGCCGTTGAGCCGGGAGATCGTCTCGGCCGTGGGGTCGCCGCCGAGTGCCTCGCGGTATTTGTCGGTAAAGGCCCGGAGGAACGCGTCTATCCCTTCGGCGGCAGCCGTCTGCAGGGCCGTGTCTGTAATTTCGATCAAAGTCGTCGTCGTTTTTAGTCCGTAGTATTTTCGGGAGCCTTCCCGGAGGGCGTGTTATGCTTCCGGTTCGGGGGTGTAGCTGCGCAGGGCGAGTTTCTTGACCCAGACCACGAAGCCGCCCGTGAGGATGAGGTTCAGTACCAGCGTGAGCACCGAGATGATGAGCGCCGGGCCGCCGAGGCTGTATCCGAGGGCGATGAAGATTACGCCTGCGCCCACCTCGCCGCGGGTGAACATGCCGATCGAGAGCGCCAGGCGCTCGCTGACCTTGCGGTCGCGGTAGAAGAAGAGCGGCACGAGCTTGCCCAGGTTCGAAAGCACGGATACCGTCACGACATGCAGGAGGAGGGTGCCCCACGGCATCATGGGTTGCGATCCCGTGACCGAGGCGGCGGCCGCGGTGTCGGCCGGGGCGCCCGTGACGAGCGGCATGCTGAGGCCTACCAGCAGCATGAAGAGGAACGATATGCCGGTGGAGACGCGTTGCTCCGTCGGTGTGTCGATGTGCTTGTGTTTCATGAGCATACCCACGACGAAAGCCGGGAGCAGCACTTCGATATGGATGCTGTTTTCGGGGCCGTAGAGCTTCGCCGTGGCGATGTAGACCGCCTGCGTCAGGGCGCAGACCACGACGGCCAGCCCGAGGATGGTTTTCCAGTCCTGCCGTACGTTCCACCGCGCCTGCCAGCGCCAGCCGGCGGCCAGCAGCACGACGACGATGGCGATGATGGCGAACATCTGCCACCGCAGGCCGATCATCAGGATTTGCAGGGGGATCATCAGCAGGATGGTGTCCAGGTCGTCGAAAATCGCCAGCACCTGTATCTTTTTGTAGATCCAGCTTTGCTTGAGGCTCAGCGCCGCGAGCATCGTGAAGAGGATGCCGGCTGAGGTCGGGGCTGCGAAACGGCTCAGCAGCAGGTTTTCCTTCCAGGCCGCGGCGCTGCCCCACAGCGGGGGCGGCAGCAGGACGAAAATATAGTAGAGTACGATGAGTATCCAGGGCAGCGCCGCGGTGGCCATGGCGATGAAGTAGTCGGCCGTGTAGGATCGCCAGCGGGATTTGTCGATCTCGAATTCGCGCCCCACATTGATCATGATGAACCCCAGGCAGACGTAAAGCAGGGTGTCGGAGCAGGTTTTGAAGCTTGCGTATCCTGCACCGAGCGCCCCCGGGAGGAGTTGGGAGATGACGAGTCCCAGCATCAGGAACAAGGAAAAGGAAAGGACTTTTCGCATTAATTGATAGTTGTTTAGAGATATATGGGGTGCATTCGGGGACAAAGATAATAATTTATGGGATTCCCCCGAAACCCGAGGCGCCGTTCGTGAAAAAAATAACAATTAGGAAACCTCAATTCACAATTATTTTGTACCTTTGCGGTGCAAAAAAGGAAGTCATTATTTCAAACCATAAATTCAAACGTTTACAACTATGCAGATTGTAGAGATTCACGCAAGGGAAATCCTCGACTCGCGAGGCAATCCGACCATCGAGGTCGAAGTTCGCACCGTTTCGGGTGCATTCGGACGCGCAGCCGTTCCGAGCGGCGCATCGACGGGCGAGCACGAAGCGCTCGAGCTCCGCGACGGCGATAAGGGCCGTTACCTGGGCAAGGGCGTACTGAACGCCGTCAAGAATGTCAACGAGGTGATCGCCCCGGCCATCATCGGCATGAACGTTGCCGACCAGGTGGGTATCGACAAGGCCATGATCGCGCTCGACGGTACGCCTACCAAGTCGAAGCTCGGCGCAAACGCCATCCTCGGCGTGTCGCTGGCCGTTGCACGTGCCGCTGCCGACTATTTCGGCATGCCGCTCTACCGCTATATCGGCGGCGCGAACGCCAAGACGCTGCCCGTCCCGATGATGAACATCATCAACGGCGGTTCGCACTCGGACGCCCCGATCGCATTCCAGGAGTTCATGATCCGTCCCGTGGGTGCCCCCTCGTTCAAGGAGGCTATCCGCATGGGCGCCGAGGTGTTCCACAACCTGAAGAAGGTGCTCCACAAGCGCAACCTTTCGACGGCGGTCGGTGACGAGGGCGGTTTCGCTCCCGCGCTGAACGGTACGGAGGACGCTATCGAGTCGATCCTCGAGGCAATCAAGATGGCCGGTTACAAGCCCGGCCGCAAATGCGAAGGCGGCGATGTGTCGATCGGCATGGACTGCGCTTCGTCGGAGTTCTACGCCGACGGCGTGTACGACTACACCAAGTTCGAAGGCGAGAAGGGTGCCAAGCGCAGCTCGAAGGAGCAGGTCGAGTACCTCAAGTCGCTCGTAGCGAAATACCCCATCGACTCGATCGAGGACGGTATGTCGGAGAACGACTGGGAAGGCTGGCAGCTGCTGACCGCCGAGATCGGCGACAAATGCCAGCTCGTGGGCGACGACCTGTTCGTGACCAACGTAGATTTCCTGAAGAAGGGTATCGAGACCGGTTGCGCCAACTCGATCCTGATCAAGGTAAACCAGATCGGTACGCTGACCGAGACGCTCGACGCCATCGAGATGGCTCACCGTGCAGGTTACACGTCGGTTACGTCGCACCGTTCGGGCGAGACCGAGGATTCGACGATCGCAGACATCGCCGTGGCAACCAACTCGGGTCAGATCAAGACCGGTTCGGCATCGCGTTCGGATCGTATGGCCAAGTACAACCAGCTGCTGCGCATCGAAGAGGAGCTCGGTGACGAGGCTATCTACGGTTATACGAAGATTTACCGCAAGTAATTTGCGACGGGCGGCCGCTCGTGCCGCATGATTTTCCCCGGGTGGCATCGCCGCCCGGGGATTTTTTTGTCCCGGCAGATCGCCGTCAGGTGGGGCGGCAGGGCTGCCCTTAGGCGTGGGGACGGGGGATTCCGCCGCCGTTTTCAGGGCTGGAAACGGGCGAAGCCTGTGTCGCAAGGTGCGGCACAGGCTTCGCGTCTCTGAGGGGTGGTATCCCGGGCGGGCGGTTATTCGTCGGACTGTTCGACGAAGAACTCCTGCCCGCCGTTTTCATCGTCCTTGACGACGATGCTGCCGTCGGCATTGATGAAATAGAAGTAGAGTTCTTCGATCACGGCGTCGGACGGAAGGCCGAAGAAATCCTTCGGGTAGAGGTATTTCTCGAAACGGGAGCTGATCAGTTCCATGCGGTTGCGCGGGACTGCGGCCGAGACCTCGGCTTTCTGCCCGCCGTCATGGATTGCCGTGCCGCAGAGATATACCTCCCCGGCGTCTTTCAGTGCCGTGCCTCCGTGCGAGAAGGTGATGCCGAAGACGTCGCCGTAGCGGAATACCGAGGGCGTGGTGGTAAACACCTGGTTGTAGGTTTCGATGGGCTTGAATGCCTCGGCGAAACGCTGTTCGTCGCGTTTGAGGCCGAACGTGTCGTAGCAATACGAGTAACCCAGTTCGCAGGTCAGGGGAACGGCGCCGGTCTTCATTTTGATCCTGACGTCGGCATGCACGTCGGCCGTCTCGACCTCCTGTCCGTCCACTTCGATCTTGTCGTCGAATATGAAGGTGGTCGACGAACGCCATACGACCCACTCCATTGCCGTTTGGGGGTCGTTGCCGCCGCGGCCGATGACGCTCATGAAGGAGTCCGCCCACGAAAGACCGTTCTTGGGGTCTTTCTCCTCTGCGGGCATCAGGGTGAGTTGTTCGTTCACGACTTCGGGCTGGTGCTGGATCGCGTTGTAGTCCTTGGTGGTCAAATAGAGCGTGGCATTGTCGCGGAGGTTCCATGCCTTGGGGGCCAATACGGCGAATACGACCTTTCCCGAGCCGTCTTCGCCCGGCGAGACCCGGAGCTGGGCCGTCACTTCGATTTCCGAGTCGGTCAGGGCCCGGCCCGGCTGGATGATGCCGTCGAATTCGAGGCAGGCGACTACGAGCAGCGGCAGCGCGGCGATGCACGCCGCGGAGAGTATTTTATGTTTGTTGAGTTTTTTCATGGTCGGGGAATTTTAGAGGCTCTTGAATTTGTATTTGTATGTCAGGAGTTTGCTGTCCAGTTGGAACTGGGTCGTAAAGCCGTCCTGCTCGAAGGTGGCGATGACCGTGTCCGAACCTTTGACCCGCAGCCCGTTGGGGATGACGTTGCTGTCCAGCACACACTGGATGGGGCCTTCGGACAGCGCTTCGGGGAACGGTACGAAAGGGATGTCGCCGTTGTCGAACGTGACGGTGGTTGCAAGCGGCGACACGTTGAGCGTCATGCGCAGCGAAGGGAAATAGTCCAGTTTGCCGTAGATGTCGGTGCCGTTCGGATTCTCGGGCGCGCACAGCAGCACCTTGTCGAGCCGGTAGGTGACGGTGTAGGTGTCGGGGTCGTCTCCTTCGGGCGGCGTGTTGTTGTCCGGCTTTTCGACCGGGATGTAGGGGAGGGTTGTCTCTTCGTCGCATCCGGAGAATGCGCACACGAAGAGCGCGGCGGTAAGGATGATTGCGTATTTTTTCATAAAATGATGGGTTTATTAGGTGTTCGGTTGAATCGGATGTTTCGGGTCGGCGGGCCGATCCGGTGTGCAACGGGGAAATTCCGGTGTCTGTTCATTGCGTCATAGGCAAAAGCGGTTTTTAGGATTCGTTTATGGGACGGTGGCGGTTTTTCGTATCGTCGGCTGGTTTTCGTCCGTGCGTGGCTTTTTCGGTCATTGCCTTTCGTTTTGCGGGGCGAGGCCGAAGACCAGCCGGTGGCGGCCGCTTGCGATCTTCGTCCCGGGCGATTGCGGGGCCAGCCTGCGGCCGTCGAGCCGCCCCCGGCAGGCGCCGGCGGGTGTGATCGCCGTGGCCGTGACGCCCGGGGGCAGGGTGACGTCGATCCGGAGTTCGCCGTCCGCGATCTCCCAGCCCAGGTCGATCCGGCCATAGGGGGTTTCCTTGCCGATCCGGCACCACTCAACCCCTTCGGGAATCTGGGGGTCGATGAATACATGCTCGTAGCCGGGGTGGCTGCTGTCCGTGCGCAGGCCGCCGAGGGCCTGGTAGAACCACGTGCCGATGCCGTTGTAGCAGTTGTGTACGCGACTGCGCTCGCCGCTCCAATACTCCCAGGTGGCCGTCGCACCGTGGTCGATCATATGCAGGTAGCCCGGGTAGCCGCGCTGCTTGAGCATCCGGTAGATGAATTCGGGGTTGTGCGATCTGACCGCCCAGCGAGTGATGACCGGTACGCCGACCAGTCCGCCGCCGATATGATCCTTCATCACGTCGTGCGTCAATCGGAAAAGCCGTTGTTCCACGCCGGCGCGGAGCGAATCGGGCGTGGCGCCCACCAGCATCGGGTAGGTCATGTCGAGCTGCGAGCCGGTGGCGTAGGTTTGCGTCGCCGGGTCGTAGAACCGGGCGTGGATCGTGCGGTTGAGCGCCTCGCGCCGCGCTTCGAATGCGGCCGCCTCGTCGTCGTGCCCCGTGAGCCGGGCCATCTGTGCCATCCTGGCGTAGCAGTCGCTCACAAAGCAGTTGTTTACCAGCGACACCGAAGCCTCGCTGCCTGTGTCGACCCCGTGCGGGGCGAGCCAGTCGCCGAGGAACCAGTCCCGGTAAGGTGTGTCGGGCCAGCGGGTCAGCAAGCCGTCTTTCATGTACCGTTCGACATAGCCCATCCATTCCCGCATGGCGGGGTAGTGGCGGTCGACCAGCGTCCGGTCGCCGTAGTTGAGCCACGTTTGCCAGGGGGCCATGACGATGAACCCGCACCAGTAGGGGCCGCCGCCTCCCGCACCGGCGTTGGGGGCTACGTGGGGCAGACTGCCCCCGGGGCGCATGGCGTCGTCCCATGCCTGCACCCAGTTGCGGTAGAGCGGGGCCGCACCGCAGAGGGTTTGCAGGATCTCGGTGGAAGAGTTACCGTCGCCGCCGTATCCGGCGCGTTCGAGGTGGGGGCAGTCGACCATGTACCCGTTGTAGGCCAGGCAGCGCAGCGTGTGCGCGATCATGTCGTGGATGGCGTTCAGGTCGCTATCCGACGAAGTGAACGTCGCTTCGGGCCGGTAGTCGGTGTGGATGGCGAGCGCCCGGAAATCCTCCCGGCGGGGCCTCTGCGCCAGTCCGCGCACCTCGGCGTAACGGAAAGCGTGGTGGTTGAACTTGTTGCAGAACCGCTCCCGGCCGTCGCCGCGGGCGATGTAGGTGTCGCGCTGCCGCTGGTCGATGAGGTTGCCGTCGCCGTCCGTCTCGTCGCTGTATTCGATCTCGACGCGCGCCCCGTTCGGAAGCCCCGAGAAATGAGCCTCCAGCCAGCCGGTGACGACCTTGCCGAAGTCGATCCGCCATACGCCGGGTGCCGCCTCGTCCAGCACGCGGGCGGTCAGCCGCTCCTGGATGCGGTCGGGCTCGACCATTTGCGGCGTCGCCCGGTGCCCGGGCTTCCGGGCCGTGATTACCGGCTGCCATGCCAGCGCGTCCAGGTCGGAGGGGGACATCGAGCGCGGGTTGCGCCGGGCGTCGATCTCTTCGCCTCCGAAGTCGAGGGCGTTCCACGACCCCGTGTCGCGGTAGCCGCTCAGCGCGGCACGCCATGCGGTGTCCGTGCGGCAGGCGGTCTGCCAGGTGTTTGCGGTGCCTATGTCCAGTTGTGCCCGCACAAGCGGTTCGGTGTAGGGTTCGTCGGGCTGCCAGCGTCCGAACGTGCCGCGCTTGTACCAACCCTGCCCGAGCCAGATCACCAGCTCGTTGTCGCCTTCGAGCAGGTAGGGACGGACATCGTAGGTCACCCACAGCGAGCGTTTGTCGAGCTGCGAGAGGGCGGGGGCGAGGCAGGCGTCGCCGACTTTGCGGCCGTTGACCCATATTTCGTGGTATCCCAGCGAATTGACGTGCAGCAACGCTTCGTCTCCGCATGCCGGGAGGGTGAATGCCCGGCGCAGGAGCACGGCCGTGGCGCCCGATTCCGGGCAGCCGATGAATTCACCCGAGACGGATGCCGGGTCGGTCAGGCCGATGCCGAAGCGGGCGACGGGGGAGACGGCTTTCCGGTTGCCCTTTTCGGTGCGCGCAGTGACGCGCCACCAGCATTGCGTCCGGGCCGTCAGCGGAAGCCCCTCGTAGGCGACTCCCACCGAACGCTTCGACCGTACCCAGCCCGAGTCCCACAAGTCGGCGTCTCCGGCCAGCAGCCGCAGGCTGTCCGAGGCAACCTCGATCCGGTAGCTGCGCTGGGCATCGCCCCGGCGCCCGGAGCGGAGCTGCCACCCGAAGCGGGGTGTCGCCGTGTCGATGGCGAGCGGATCGGTCAGCCCTTCGCAGGTCAGCCGCCGCAGGCAGGGCTTTGCGCCGTGCCCGGCATTGCCGGCCGGACCGGCCGCCAAGAGGCAGGTGCCGGAAAGGAGCGCGGGCAGCAGGAGCAGGTATAGCAGGGTTCTTTTCATGGGTTCGAAATTTTGTGCTGTCGTTTTCAGCGGTTGTAAGCCTCGGCCCGAACCGTGTAGCGGTCGTCGGGAAGCAGGCCGGCATCGAATTCAAAGTCGATCTGCCGGCTTTCGCCCTGCAGGAGCGTGAAGTAGTTGTCGTCGGCCACGTAGGGCAGGATGCGTTCGCCGTCGGATCGGCGGTAGGGCTGCACGTGCACGGCGAAGGCCACCGAACGTCCGACGTTCCTGACTGTCGTGCGGATGACCTTGCGGCCGCCTGCGGCGGACAGCTGCGAACGTACCTGCAGCTTGGCAGGGGCGAGCGTGTTGAGCGCCGTGTAGTCGCCGCGGCGGGTCGCATGCCAGTAGAAGTTGTCCGAGAGCAGGCGCCCGTCGCGGTCGGTGAGCTCCAGCCGGATGAAATGCACGGGCGAGAGTTTCGGCGCTTTCGCGTCGCGGCGGTAGACTTCCATTTCATAGAGCGAGTAGCCCCATTGCGTGGCACGCCGGAGTCCGAGCATTCTGACGTAGCGGGCCTGCTGCAACGGCAGCGGGATCGTCTGTTCGCCGCCCTGCGCGTCCTGCGTTTCATAGACGTCGCGCCACGTGCGGCCGTCGTCCGAGAGTTGCAGTTTGTAGGCTGCGGCGTGGGCGTCCTCCCAGCGGAGCACGACTTCGGTGAAGGCGCGGCGCTCGCCCAGGTCGACCTCGATCCACTGGTCGTCGCTGTACTCGCTCGCCCAGCGGCTCGAATCGTTGCCGTCGGTGAGAGCCCCGGCACCTGCGCCGTCGGGCGATGAGGAGGATGCTTTCACGGGCCGGTTGCGGGCCAGGTTGCCCTCCGAGAAATTCAGGTCGAACAGGCTGCGGGCCGTATTGGCCGCGAGCGAGACCCTGAGCTGCTGCGTGAATTGCGGCAGGAGCCGCCCGTCGAGGTCGTAGACCCGTGCCGTGGCCGTCGCTTCGAGCGGTTCGCGCGTCGTATTGACTGCCTTGACCGAATTGTCGGCATGGCTCCACTGGATATGCACCGGTTCGCACGCCTTGCGTATGCCCCAGTAGGCACCCGTCGGGTCGAGGTAATAGTCGTAGGTCTGCCATACGAGCGACGGGTAGGCCGGCTGGCTCATCCAGGTCATGATGCCCGTGGCGTCGTCCCACATGTGATGCTGCCAGCCCTCGTACATGGCTTTGTTGACCTCTAGGTTGAGCAGCTGCGCCTTGCGGCAGAAATCCTCGATCCCGTCTGCCTCGCCGTAGTTTTCGGCCACGGTCTCGAAATATTTGTCCGGGGCGGCGTTGGCCGCCGACTTGCCGAAGAAATGTTTGTCCCACATGTCGTTGCGGGGCCACCACGACTCCTCGGGCATGAATTTGCGAAAACTCTCGAACGTCGTGAATACCGCCGTGCCGATTTCGGTGCGGAAACCCCATGCCGGGCGGCCTTTGTAACCGTAGGGCATCGGGTAGGCAGCGAAGTACCAGCCGGGGTGGAAATTGGCCCACGGCCCGCTTCCCGAAAGTCCCTGCGCATTGGATATGGACTGGTAGAGGCGGTCGCCGCCGTCGTAGTGGGCGCCGCCCCCGCGCAGCCAGTCGTCGAGCGGGGCCTGCGGTACGCCTTCGTTGTCGCCGCACCAGACGGCGATCGAAGGATGGTTGCGCAGCCGCTTGATCTTCTCCACGGCGTTCTGCTGGAAGGCCCCCAGGTCGTGCGGCAGGTTGGGGTGCGAGTTGAGCCAGAAGTCGTCCCATATCATGATGCCGTGGCGGTCGCAGGCATCGTAGAACTCTTCGTCGGTCGTCGAGCCGATCCCGTTGCGGATCATGTTGAAATGCATGTGCCGGTGGAGTGCGACGCGGGTGTCGTACTCCTCGCCGCGGCAGCGGAGCAGCCATTCGCTCATGCCCCAGTTGCCGCCCTTGACATAGACCGGTTCGCCGTTGATCTTCAGGCGGAAGATGCCGTCGTGCCACTCGTAGCCGTATTCGCGGATGCCGAACGTTACTGTCCGTGCGTCCGATTGCCGCCCGTCGGTTTCGAACACCAGGCGGCAGGTGTACAACGCGGGGTCGCCCATGCCGTTGGGCCACCAGAGCTGCGGATGCTCTACGGCCAGGCCGGGAACCTCGCGCTCCGTGAGCCGGATCGTCCGCCGCTCGCCCGCTTCGAGGCGGACGGGGTGCGAGAAGGCGATGCCTCCGGGACGGATCTCGCCCCGCAGCACGCCCTCGCAGGCCTTGTCAGAGCGGTTCTCCACGTCGGTAAGGAGTTCGACCTTCGCATGTTCGCGGTCGGGAACCTTCGTGCGCACCCACGGTTCGACGAGGCGTACGTCGCCCGAGAGAGACAGGTAGACATCGTCGGTGATGCCGCTCAGCAACCCCGGGGCATAGGGCATCCAGTCCCACCCGGCGCTGGAGATATAGGTCGGGCTGCGGAAATTGGGCACGGGGTATCCCACCCATTCGACCTCGACTTCGAGGCGGTTCTCCCCATCGGGTGCCACGAGCCGGGTGATGTCGTAGTCCCCCGGCTGCATGAAGCCGTCGAGGTGCCCCAACTGATGGCCGTTGAGGCGGACGGTACCCTTGCGGTTCACCCCTTCGAAGCGGAGCCACAGGGTGCGGCCTTCGCCGACCGGGGGCGTTGGGAAGAGCCCCGTGTAGCGGAAATTGCGGTCGTAGCGGCTCTTGTCCGTGCGGTAGGCGTTGTCGCCGAAATTGGGGTCTGCTTCCACGCCGGCCGCAACGTACGACGCGAAGACGCAGCCGGGCACGATGGCCGGGACGGCGGGCAGGCCTTCGCCTTCCGTCGGATGTACCTCCCAACGGATATGTCCGCTGCGGCTGTCGAGCGGGATGCATTCCTGTGCACTGACGCCGGCGGCGAGCAGCGAAAGGCAGAGTGCGAAAATTCGTTTTATCATGGCGTGCGTTTTTTTCGGACGGGGGAGGGTGCGCACTCCGCTCCGGCGGGGGAACGGAGTGCGCGCGGATCGCTATTCCTCCGTTCCCGTGCCGGAATCGTCGTCCGAGTCGTAAACGTGTTCCCAGTTATATACGCGGAAGAAGTAGGGCCGGTAGAAATCGGCGCTGCCGACGCGGTTGAAATTGTCCCAGAAGTTGGCCGGGTCGCTGTTGGTCGAGAATACCAGCTCGCCCTGGCGCGAAAGCGCCGGGTGGAGGTTGATCATGTACCAGCGCTGGTGGTAGGGACTGCCCAGCTTGTCGAGCGTCGCGGGCAGCGTGAAGAGCAGCGTCCGGTCGGTGAAGGGGCCGTAAGGCGTCTGGCTGCGGAAGAGGTAGATGTCGCGGCCGAAGGGGAAGGCCTCCATGCACATGTAGTAGACGCCGTCTTTTTCGAAGACCCACGGCATCGAACCCGATTCGGCCGTGATGTAGGAACGTTCCATCTCCTCGTTGCTCGGCACGGAGCTCTGCCAATGGTAGTCGCCGCTCAGGTCGCGGATGTAGTACGACCACGGGCTGCCCAGGTCGAGCGTCTCTGTGCGGGCCACCAGCACGCGCGAAACGAGGTTCACCTGTTTGGTCGTATAGAGGTAGATATGTCCCCCTTCGGTGTCTTCGAACATGGTCGAGCCGTAACCCAGGCCGTCGGATTTG
>OCAN01001056.1_pt1 | contig 16554 bp, 15 predicted proteins | sample 1538321 | NCBI WGS metagenome assembly OCAN01 (sample SAMEA2580294, study PRJEB22360) | human gut metagenome | biome: human gut; feature: human-associated habitat; material: faeces | place: Denmark | collected 2008/2010 | reverse complement strand
GCTCACTGGTGCCTCCCGGGCTTGCCAGGAAACTTAACCCGGGTTTGGTCCGTTTGACTATCAGTCCCGCCTCTTCAATCGCTTCGCGACGGGCAACATCTTCCACACTTTCACCCTCTTCAATCATCCCGGCAACCATCTCCAGTAGCCAGGGGGTTTCACTGGTGTCGTATGCGGCAATCCGAATCTGCTCAATCAGCACAACTTCATCACGCACTGGGTCAAAGGGTAGCAAGACTGCGGCGTGACCGCGCTCAAAAATTTCCCGCCGTACCTCATGACTCATTTGCCCGTTGAATAAACGATGACGAAATCTATAAAGATCTAATGAAAAAAAGCCGCGATAAAGTGTTTCTCGTGCAATAATTTCTACATCGTTTTTGCCAAGTGTAACGGGCAGGTTGTCTGGCTTAAGCATTGTTAATGTCCTGGCACTAATAGTGAATTAAATGTGAATTTCAGCGACGTTTGTCTGCCGTTTGAGCAGTCATGTGTTAAATTGAGGCACATTAACGCCCTATGGCACGTAACGCCAACCTTTTGCGGTAGCGGCTTCTGCTAGAATCCGCAATAATTTTACAGTTTGATCGCGCTAAATACTGCTTCACCACAAGGAATGCAAATGAAGAAATTGCTCCCCATTCTTATCGGCCTGAGCCTTTCTGGGTTCAGTTCGTTGAGCCAGGCCGAGAACCTGATGCAAGTTTATCAGCAAGCACGCCTTAGTAACCCGGAATTGCGTAAGTCTGCCGCCGATCGTGATGCTGCCTTTGAAAAAATTAATGAAGCGCGCAGTCCATTACTGCCACAGCTAGGTTTAGGTGCAGATTACCCCTATAGCACCGGCTACCGCGACGCGAACGGCATCAACTCGAACGCGACCAGTGCGTCCCTGCAGTTAACTCAATCCATTTTTGATATGTCGAAATGGCGTGCGTTAACGCTGCAGGAAAAAGCAGCAGGGATTCAGGACGTCACATATCAGACCGATCAGCAAACCTTGATCCTCAACACCGCGACCGCTTATTTCAACGTGTTGAATGCTATTGACGTTCTTTCCTATACACAGGCACAAAAAGAAGCGATCTACCGTCAATTAGATCAAACCACCCAACGTTTTAACGTGGGCCTGGTAGCGATCACCGACGTGCAGAACGCCCGCGCGCAGTACGATACCGTGCTGGCGAACGAAGTGACCGCACGTAATAACCTTGATAACGCGGTAGAGCAGCTGCGCCAGATCACCGGTAACTACTATCCGGAACTGGCGGCGCTGAATGTCGAAAACTTTAAAACCGACAAACCACAGCCGGTTAACGCGCTGCTGAAAGAAGCCGAAAAACGCAACCTGTCGCTGTTACAGGCACGCTTGAGCCAGGACCTGGCGCGCGAGCAAATTCGCCAGGCGCAGGATGGTCACTTACCGACGCTGGATTTAACGGCTTCTACCGGGATTTCTGACACCTCTTATAGCGGTTCGAAAACTCGTGGTGCCGCTGGTACCCAGTATGACGACAGCAATATGGGCCAGAACAAAGTGGGCCTGAGCTTCTCGCTGCCGATTTATCAGGGCGGAATGGTTAACTCGCAGGTGAAACAGGCCCAGTACAACTTTGTTGGTGCCAGCGAGCAACTGGAAAGCGCGCATCGTAGCGTCGTGCAAACCGTACGTTCCTCCTTCAACAACATTAATGCATCTATCAGTAGCATTAACGCCTACAAACAAGCCGTAGTTTCCGCTCAAAGCTCATTAGACGCGATGGAAGCGGGCTACTCGGTCGGTACGCGTACCATTGTTGATGTGTTGGATGCAACCACCACGCTGTACAACGCTAAGCAAGAGCTGGCAAATGCGCGTTATAACTACCTGATTAATCAGCTGAATATTAAGTCAACCCTGGGTACGTTGAACGAGCAGGATCTGCTGGCACTGAACAATGCGCTGAGCAAACCGGTTTCCACTAATCCGGAAAACGTTGCCCCGCAAACGCCGGAACAGAATGCTATTGCTGATGGTTATGCGCCTGATAGCCCGGCACCCGTCGTTCAGCAAACATCCGCACGCACTACCACCAGTAACGGTCATAACCCTTTCCGTAACTGATGACGACGACGGGGCTTCGGCCCCGTCTGAACGTAAGACAACGTAAAGATACGGGTTATCTGCCGCATTCTTCCCCCTTCTCGCTTCAATTTCGACCAGCCATCCTCTATTCTGATGGGTATTTACCACTGGTCCCGGAAGACAAAAATGAAACGGACAAAATCCATACGCCACGCATCGTTCCGCAAAAACTGGAGCGCACGCCATCTGACACCAGTCGCTCTCGCGGTTGCCACTGTTTTTATGCTGGCTGGCTGTGAAAAGAGTGATGAAACAGTGTCTCTCTATCAAAATGCTGACGACTGTTCAGCTGCAAACCCAGGCAAAAGCGCCGAATGTACCACCGCGTACAACAATGCGCTGAAAGAAGCCGAACGTACTGCGCCGAAATACGCCACCCGTGAAGACTGTGTTGCTGAATTTGGTGAAGGTCAGTGCCAGCAGGCACCAGCCCAGGCTGGCATGGCACCAGAAAACCAGGCGCAGGCCCAGCAATCCAGCGGGAGTTTCTGGATGCCGCTGATGGCCGGTTACATGATGGGGCGTCTGATGGGCGGCGGCGCGGGATTTGCACAGCAGCCGCTGTTCTCCTCGAAAAACCCAGCCAGCCCGGCTTACGGTAAATATACCGACGCGACGGGTAAAAACTATGGCGCAGCCCAGCCAGGCCGCACCATGACCTTCACCAGCCATGGCACCAAAACCGGCGACCACCACTACCGTTACCCGTGGCGGTTTTGGTGAATCTGTTGCCAAACAAAGCACTATGCAGCGTAGCGCAACTGGCACCTCTTCTCGTTCAATGGGTGGCTGATACCGATGGAAAGAGTCAGTATTACCGAGCGCCCGGACTGGCGTGAGAAAGCCCACGAATACGGTTTCAATTTTCACACCATGTACGGCGAGCCGTACTGGTGTGAAGATGCTTACTACAAGTTGACCCTCGCCCAGGTTGAAAAGCTGGAAGAAGTCACCGCCGAACTGCACCAGATGTGCCTGAAAGTGGTGGAAAAAGTGATCGCCAGCGATGAGCTGATGACCAAATTCCGCATTCCAAAACACACCTGGAGTTTTGTGCGCCAGTCATGGCTGACGCACCAGCCATCGCTTTATTCGCGTCTTGATCTGGCGTGGGATGGCACTGGCGAACCTAAACTTCTGGAAAATAACGCCGATACGCCAACGTCACTATACGAGGCGGCGTTCTTTCAGTGGATCTGGCTGGAAGATCAGCTTAACGCCGGTAACTTGCCGGAGGGCAGCGACCAGTTTAACAGTCTGCAAGAAAAACTGATCGATCGCTTCGTTGAGCTGCGTGAACAGTATGGCTTCCAGTTGCTGCATCTCACCTGCTGTCGCGACACGGTGGAAGATCGCGGAACCATTCAGTATTTGCAGGACTGCGCAACGGAAGCTGAAATTGCTACTGAGTTCCTCTACATCGATGATATCGGGTTAGGTGAAAAAGGTCAGTTCACGGATTTACAGGATCAGGTAATTTCCAACCTGTTCAAGCTGTATCCGTGGGAATTTATGTTGCGTGAGATGTTTTCCACCAAGCTGGAGGATGCAGGCGTACGCTGGCTGGAACCGGCGTGGAAGAGCATTATCTCCAACAAGGCACTTCTACCGCTACTGTGGGAGATGTTCCCGAATCACCCGAACCTGCTGCCCGCTTATTTTGCGGAAGATGATCATCCGCAAATGGAAAAATATGTGGTTAAACCGATCTTCTCCCGTGAAGGCGCAAACGTGTCGATCATTGAAAACGGCAAAACCATTGAAGCAGCGGAAGGTCCGTATGGCGAAGAAGGGATGATTGTTCAGCAATTCCACCCGTTACCGAAATTCGGCGACAGCTATATGCTGATTGGTAGCTGGCTGGTGAACGATCAACCCGCCGGAATTGGCATTCGTGAAGACCGTGCATTGATCACCCAGGATATGTCTCGGTTTTATCCACATATTTTTGTTGAGTAATCAATGATGCCGGATGGCATTCGCCATCCGGTAATTGTTAACCTATCTGCACCGACAGCATACTCAGGCTGCCCATTTCTATACCATCGACCGGAATGGTAATTGGCTCCTGCCCATCCCACGCACCTAAGACATACAACAACGGCAGATAGTGCTCCGGCGTTGGGTTCGATAACGCGCCACCTTCATGGTCGAGGTAATTCACCAGAGGATGCTGCTCTACCGCCCCTTGCCACGTCAGATTCGCTTTCACATACTCATTAAACGACATCGCCCAAGGATATGGTGAACTATCACCGTGCCACTTCACTGTACGCAGGTTATGCACCACGTTGCCACTGGCGACCAACATTATTCCTTCATCTCGCAGCGCTGCCAGTTTGCGCCCCATTTCGAAATGCCAGGCGGCAGGTTTGCTACTGTCGATACTCAACTGCACCATCGGGATATCGGCGTCAGGATACATCTTAATCAGCACGCCCCAGGAACCGTGGTCAAAGCCCCAGGCTTCTTTATCCAGCGTCACCGGGACCGGCGCTAACAGCTCAACCAGATGCTGTGCCAGCACAGGCGAACCCGGAGCAGGATAATGCGTATCGTACAGCGCCTGCGGGAAGCCACCAAAGTCATGAATCGTGGGCGGCGTCTCCATCGCGGTCACTCCTGTTCCACGGGTAAACCAGTGAGCCGAAACCACCACAATCGCTTGCGGGCGTGGCAATGTCATCCCCAACTTCTGCCAGCTGCGGGTATACAAATTATCTTCCAGCACGTTCATCGGACTACCGTGACCTAAAAACAATGCTGGCATACGTGTTGAAGACATGATGATATCCTTAACTAAAGGTGTCATTTTGATATCCTCACAATACGCTTGTTCGGCGGAGTAAGAACCCGGATAACAATGATGATGATCATCAGTTATTTTGACGATCTGCCTGAAGGTGAAGATTTATAAGGAGTTGTCGATGTCAGTACCTCTCATTCTGACCATACTGGCGGGGGCAGCCACGTTTATTGGCGCGTTTCTCGGCGTTCTCGGGCAAAAACCCTCGAACCGCTTACTGGCGTTTTCGCTAGGATTTGCGGCGGGGATCATGTTGCTCATCTCATTAATGGAAATGCTTCCTGCCGCACTAGCAGCTGAAGGAATGTCGCCTGTGTTGGGTTATGGAATGTTTATCTTCGGTCTGCTTGGCTATTTTGGCCTGGACCGCATGTTGCCACATGCGCATCCGCAGGATTTAATGCAAAAATCGGTGCAGCCGTTGCCAAAATCGATCAAGCGCACAGCCATTCTGCTCACTCTCGGCATCAGTCTGCATAACTTCCCGGAAGGGATTGCCACCTTTGTCACGGCGAGCAGCAACCTGGAGCTGGGATTTGGCATCGCACTGGCCGTCGCGTTGCACAATATCCCTGAAGGTCTGGCAGTGGCAGGTCCGGTTTATGCAGCAACGGGGTCTAAACGCACGGCAATTCTGTGGGCGGGGATTTCTGGACTAGCAGAAATTCTTGGTGGTGTGCTGGCGTGGTTAATCCTCGGTAGCATGATTTCCCCGGTGGTCATGGCGGCAATCATGGCGGCGGTTGCAGGAATTATGGTGGCGCTCTCGGTTGATGAATTAATGCCGCTCGCCAAAGAGATTGACCCTAATAATAACCCCAGCTATGGCGTACTATGTGGAATGTCAGTGATGGGATTCAGTTTAGTGCTGCTACAAACGGTGGGAATTGGTTAAAAGCAACATCAGAAGTTGTCCAGCGCATGGACAACTTCTGCCAGCTTCACGAAAGCCTTATTCTACCTTTTCGGCTGTCTCTTCTCTCGTACTGTTTAAGTATTTGTTTCGCGCTTCAAGCAGTGCGTCTCTGTCCTGGCGAAACGCCCGACAATAACGTTTCAAATGCAGGAAATAACCCACCACAACCAGAGCAATCAATACAATCCAGTACCAGGCGATAAACATCCTTTTACCCTTAATATTTAACAATACTAAACATTTAGCGCATAAATTTCACATATCCTTTTTCGGATATATTCATATGGTCGCATAATAACGGAACAATTATATGATTTTGATCATAATGAAAAAGAATGCCTGATATTAATGAAATTTTCTCATAGAAAGAGAAGCGGAATTAACATCTTGCATAGCAGAGAAAAATAAAAACCGAAGCCTGCTACAACTTCGGTTTCTTGATTAAGGCAGTAACTAAGCAGCGGTTTTCAGCTGGCTTTACGCTCATGTGCCTGACGGTATGCCACCAGGTCTTCAATAGTCACGAGCGCCATATTGTGTTTATTGGCAAACTCAATGCACTCTGGTGCACGCGCCATCGTGCCATCGTCATTAGTCAGCTCACACAGCACACCAGCCGGTTTAAAGCCTGCCAGCGTCATCAAATCAATAGTCGCTTCAGTATGACCGCCACGCGTCAGTACACCACCTGCCTGCGCGCGAAGTGGGAAAACGTGGCCCGGGCGATTCAGATCAGAAGGTTTTGCGCCATCGGCAATCGCTGCGCGAACGGTCGTAATACGATCAGCGGCAGAAACACCGGTAGTCACACCTTCAGCCGCTTCAATGGTCACGGTAAAACCGGTGCCATAGGCGCTGGTGTTATTTTCTACCATCATTGGCAGATCAAGTTGTTTACGGCGATCTTCAGTGATGCACAGGCAAACAATACCGCTACCGTGGCGAATGGTCAGCGCCATCTGCTCAACGGTCATGGTTTCTGCCGGGAAGATCATATCGCCTTCGTTTTCACGGTCTTCATCATCAAGCACCATTACACCGCGTCCTTCACGCAGCGCAGCCAGTGCATTTTCAACACGTTCGAAAGGCGTACCAAAAGAGGAAAGTAGCGTCTGATTCATGGTAAAAAAACCTCACTAAAATTATGGTTACCAGAATCAGGGCAGTCTTAGGAGTGGCGGCATATAGCCAAAATAACGTGAGCGGGTCCATGCCCGACAGAATCGTTACTCTCTCCCATCCGGACTCTAACCGTCGGCCCCGGAATTACACCGGATCTGCTGTCCTTTGAGTTCGCACCCAAAGCGCTCGCGGGCTTTCAACTGAGTTGATTTACCGCCGGTGGGGAATTTCGCCCCGCCCTGAGAATAAGCGGATTCACTATAACGCTAATGATTAGCGGCAGCAACGCATAGCTTCACATAATTCTGGTTTATGACTTACCCTTATCGCACTACAATGGCACTCAACACCTATCAGTACAGGGAAACTACAATGATTGACCCGAAAAAAATTGAGCAAATCGCTCGCCAGGTTCACGAATCAATGCCTAAAGGAATCAGGGAGTTCGGGGAAGATGTGGAGAAAAAAATCCGCCAAACCCTACAAGCTCAGCTGACGCGCCTCGACCTTGTAAGCCGTGAAGAGTTCGACGTCCAAACGCAAGTCCTGTTACGGACTCGTGAGAAACTGGCGCTGCTTGAACAAAGAATGAGCGAACTGGAAAATCGCAGTACTGAGATTAAAAAGCAGCCAGATCCAGAGACTCTCCCCCCAACGCTGTAAACATTTGTCTTTAATGCACTGTAAATTATGAATTAATCTTCTAATTTACAGTGCTTTCTATTACCTTATCGCTTAATTCCATTCAGAATATCATCACAAAAATGAATGAGTGCAATTGAAAATATAATTGTTATGTATTTTTTAAGTTTTACTTAATCCATATTTAGATAAACTAATTTCATAAAACCCGAAAAGTAAAATATAATATTTGAATGATTAGCAATCCTTAAATAACAGTTACTAATCATTCATTTTCTACTTATATTTATATAAAGGAATATTATGTCTGCTTTTAAAAAGTCACTTCTTGTTGCTGGCGTAGCAATGATTCTTTCCAATAACGTATTTGCTGACGAAGGTCACGGCATTGTTAAATTTAAAGGTGAAGTTATCTCTGCTCCATGTTCAATTAAACCAGGTGACGAAGACTTAACTGTAAATCTGGGTGAAGTAGCAGATACCGTTCTGAAAAGCGACCAGAAATCTTTGGCTGAGCCTTTCACTATTCACCTGCAAGACTGCATGTTGAGCCAGGGTGGAACCACTTATTCAAAAGCGAAGGTTACTTTCACCACAGCGAATACTATGACGGGTCAGACTGACCTGCTGAAAAACACCAAAGAAACTGAAATCGGTGGTGCCACAGGCGTTGGCGTACGTATTCTGGATAGCCAGAGCGGCGAAGTGACTTTAGGTACTCCGGTAGTAATTACATTCAACAATACTAACAGCTATCAGGAACTGAACTTCAAAGCTCGTATGGAATCCCCGGGCAAAGATGCTACCCCGGGCAACGTTTACGCTCAGGCTGACTATAAGATTGCTTACGAGTAATCACATTAGGCCGGGTTCGCCCGGCCACATCATTAACGGATTAATGATAAGTGGAACAGATGTATAAAAAATTAAAATTAACCACAATAAGCGAATTGATTAAAAATATTTATTGTTCATTATCCGTTCTCATCATTGGTTGTGCGTCAGCTTATGCCGTTGAATTCAACAAAGATTTAATCGAAGCCGAAGATCGTGAAAACGTTAACCTTTCCCAATTTGAAACTGATGGCCAATTACCCGTCGGCAAATATTCACTAAGCACTCTTATTAATAATAAAAGGACGCCAATCCATCTGGACCTGCAATGGGTATTAATTGATAACCTAACTGCAGTTTGCGTGACACCAGAGCAATTAACATTATTAGGCTTTACTGATGAGATTATTGAAGAGGCTCAGCAAAACCTGATCGATGGTTGTTACCCTATCGAAAAAGAAAAACAAATTACAACTTATCTCGATAAAGGGAAAATGCAATTATCCATATCTGCACCTCAGGCATGGTTAAAATACAAAGATGCAAACTGGACGCCTCCTGAACTTTGGGATCATGGTATTGCTGGGGCATTTCTTGACTACAATTTATATGCCTCTCATTATGCACCACATCAGGGCGATAATTCGCAAAATATAAGTTCCTATGGGCAGGCTGGGGTTAATCTTGGGGCCTGGCGCCTGCGTACTGATTACCAGTACGATCAGTCATTTAACAATGGCAAAAGCCAGGCGAACAACCTGGATTTTCCGCGTATTTATTTGTTTCGCCCAATCCCAGCAATGAATGCAAAACTAACTATAGGTCAATACGATACTGAATCCTCTATTTTCGACTCTTTCCATTTTTCTGGCGTTTCGTTGAAAAGCGATGAGAATATGTTGCCGCCTGATCTACGTGGTTACGCACCGCAAATCACGGGTGTTGCACAAACGAATGCAAAGGTCACTGTCTCACAGAACAACCGTATTATTTATCAAGAAAATGTTCCTCCTGGCCCATTTGCTATTACTAATTTATTCAATACATTACAGGGGCAACTGGACGTCAAGGTTGAAGAAGAGGACGGGCAAGTCACGCAATGGCAAGTTGCATCTAATAGTATTCCTTATCTGACGCGTAAAGGGCAGATTCGCTACACCACTGCTATGGGTAAACCGACCAGCGTTGGTGGTGATTCCTTACAACAACCCTTCTTCTGGACTGGTGAATTCTCATGGGGTTGGCTGAACAATGTATCCCTGTATGGTGGTTCAGTTTTAACAAACCGTGATTATCAATCTCTGGCTGCCGGCGTTGGCTTTAACCTTAACTCATTGGGTTCATTATCTTTTGATGTCACACGATCTGATGCTCAGTTGCATAATCAGGATAAAGAAACGGGTTATAGCTACCGCGCTAACTATTCAAAACGTTTTGAATCTACCGGTAGCCAGCTCACTTTCGCTGGTTACCGTTTCTCTGATAAAAACTTTGTGACAATGAATGAATATATCAATGACACTAACCATTACACGAATTATCAGAATGAAAAAGAGAGTTATATTGTCACGTTTAACCAGTATCTTGAATCATTAAGGTTAAATACATACGTAAGTTTGGCTCGTAATACTTACTGGGACGCCAGCAGTAATGTGAATTATTCATTATCACTTAGCCGCGATTTTGATATCGGGCCATTAAAAAACGTCTCCACTTCTCTAACATTTAGCCGAATAAACTGGGAAGAAGACAACCAGGATCAACTGTACCTAAATATTTCGATTCCCTGGGGAACCAGTAGAACATTGAGCTATGGTATGCAACGAAATCAGGATAACAAGATTTCGCATACTGCTTCGTGGTATGACTCTTCCGATCGAAATAATTCCTGGAGCGTTTCTGCTTCAGGCGACAATGATGAATTCAAAGATATGAAAGCGTCACTACGCGCCAGTTATCAGCATAATACCGAGAACGGTCGTCTCTATCTCTCCGGGACATCACAGCGAGACAGTTATTATTCTCTGAATGCCAGTTGGAATGGTTCATTCACGGCGACTCGTCACGGAGCCGCTTTCCATGACTATAGTGGTAGTGCTGACTCGCGTTTTATGATCGACGCAGATGGTGCAGAAGATATTCCGTTGAACAATAAACGCGCGGTAACTAATCGGTATGGCATCGGAGTTATTCCATCAGTCAGCAGTTACATAACAACATCATTAAGCGTTGATACCCGAAATCTTCCAGAAAATGTGGATATCGAAAACTCGGTTATCACCACCACCTTAACCGAAGGTGCTATTGGCTACGCCAAACTTGATACCCGCAAGGGCTATCAAATCATGGGGGTTATTCGCCTGGCAGATGGTAGTCACCCACCACTGGGGATTAGCGTAAAAGATAAAACCAGCCATAAAGAATTAGGACTGGTTGCTGATGGCGGCTTTGTATACCTCAACGGCATTCAGGATGACAGCAAACTTACTTTACGCTGGGGTGATAAATCCTGTTTTATTCAACCACCCAATAGCAGCAACTTAACCACCGGAACGGTTATTTTACCGTGTATTAGCCAAAATTAATTCAGGATGAAACTAATGCGCTACTTAAACACAAAGAATCTCATTGCAGCAGGAGTATTACTCGCCTGCATGAGCAGCATTGCCTGGGGTGCCATCATCCCGGACCGTACCCGTATCATAATGAATGAGTCAGATAAAGGGGAAGCATTAAAACTTACTAATCAAAGCAAAAATCTACCCTATCTGGCGCAAACATGGATAGAAGATACGAAAGGCAATAAATCACGTGACTTTATTGTCACGGTTCCCCCTATGGTACGTTTAAATCCCAGTGAGCAAATTCAAATAAGAATGATAAGTCAGGAAAAAATTGCTCAACTGCCTAATGACAGAGAAACGCTCTTCTATTTTAACGTGCGAGAAATACCGCCAAAAACAGATAAAAAAAATGTGATGCAAGTCACTATGCAGCACGCATTGAAACTATTCTGGCGACCAAAAGCTATTGAATTAGAAGATGATGGGGTAATGTCTTACGAAAAAGTTGAAATCATCCGTAGAAATGATGGTTCGATCCGCTTTAACAATAAGATGCCTTATCACGTTACGCTGGGTTATATCGGAACAAACGGAATCACAATGTTGCCACAAACGCAAAGTTTAATGGTAACCCCTTATAGCCATGCAGATACGCAGTTTAAAAATGTTCCGTCAGCTTTTCAGGTTGGTTATATCAATGATTTTGGTGGATTAAGTTTTTATGAAATAAACTGCCCGACGGTTAATAACTCTTGTAATGTTTCCGTAGCCAAACGAGATAAATAATATGCGCTACTTATTAATTGTAATTATATTTATTATAGGTTTTAGTGCATTACCTGTATGGGCAATGGACTGCTATGCTGAACATGAAGGGGGAAATACCGTAGTCATTGGTTACGTACCAAGAATTTCTATCCCCAGTAATGGTAAAAAAGGTGATAAGATCTGGCAAAGCAGTGAGTATTTTATGAATGTCTTCTGTAATAATGCATTACCTGCCCCATCACCTGGAGAAGAATACCCATCAGCCTGGACTAATATAATGATGTTTTTACCAGGCGGTCAGGACTTTTATAATCAGAACTCCTATATTTTTGGCGTAACATACAATGGAGTTGATTATGATTCGACTGCCCCTAATGCTATCGCAGCACCAGAATGCATTGATATAAAAGGAGCGGGTACCTTTAATAATCACTATAAAAACCCCGCTGTCTGTAGTGGAGGTCCTGAGCCTCAATTATCAGTAACCTTTCCAGCTCGCGTACAACTCTATATTAAATTAGCAAAAAATGCCAATAGAGTTAATAAAAACCTGGTGTTACCTGATGAATATATCGCTCTAGAGTTTAAAGGTATGAGTGGCGCAGGAGCTATAGAAGTAGACAAAAATTTGACCTTCAGGATTCGTGGATTAAATAATATTCATGTCCTTGACTGCTTTGTTAATGTCGCACTGGAACCAGCTGATGGCGTTGTTGACTTTGGTAAAATAAATTCCCGAACAATTAAAAATACCAGCGTTAGTGAGACGTTTAGTGTAGTCATGACAAAAGATCCTGGTGCGGCCTGTACTGAGCAATTCAATATTTTAGGGAGCTTTTTCACTACGGATATTTTGAGTGATTATAGCCATCTGGATATGGGTAATGGACTGCTATTGAAGATATTTCATAAAGATGGAACAGCAACGGAATTTAACCGCTTCTCACAATTTGCTTCTTTTTCATCGTCTAGTGCACCTTCGGTCACCGCACCATTCAGGGCAGAACTTAGTGCGAATCCGGCAGAGACTGTTGTTGAGGGACCGTTTAGTAAAGACGTCATCCTCAAAATCACCTATAACTAGCATCTAATACAAACACTAAAACGGGCCATCAGGCCCGTTATATCAGTGCTCTAACTCCAGCTCTCTTGCCTGCATCATCTGTTGACAATACCAGGCATAACGTGCGCAAAACCAGGTTCTATGTTCTTCATCCATGTTACCAGTAACGGCAAGAATATCGACCGGGCGACCTTCTGCGTGCATTCTGGCAAAACTACGCGCCAGGAAATCGAAATTATTTAAAGAATTAAGACTATGATCCATAAGCACATCCTCCGGTTATCGCATACCTTTTAAGGCCATATGCTTTTTCTGATTTCAGTATTCCCCAATCAGTGTAGTGCCTTTAAACATAACGTGCGTAAATATATTGTCCCCGATCACACTTTTTAGTGAAAAATAAAAAACCATATTAAAAAACTTTCTCTTCCAGAACTTCTCTAACATGTGTTATTATTAACAAAGATAAATGTAAGCAAGGAAACTATCCCAAAGTAAATATTGCGTCACTAAATGGACATTGGAGTGACATATGATTTTATTCGCCGACTATAATACCCCTTATCTTTTCGCTATTTCCTTTGTACTGTTGATCGGCCTTTTAGAAATTTTAGCGCTTATCTGCGGTCACATGCTCTCCGGTGCTCTTGATGCACATCTTGACCATTATGATTCCATAACCACAGGTCATATTAGCCAGGCACTTCATTATCTCAATATCGGAAGATTGCCAGCTCTCGTCGTTCTCTGCTTGCTGGCTGGTTTTTTTGGTCTTATTGGCATCCTGTTGCAGCATGCCTGCATCATGGTCTGGCAATCACCACTGTCGAACCTGTTCGTGGTTCCTGTCAGTTTACTGTTTACGATTATTGCGGTGCATTATACCGGTAAAATAGTTGCGCCCTGGATTCCACGCGACCATAGTTCAGCTATTACAGAAGAAGAATATATTGGTAGCATGGCATTAATTACCGGTCATCAAGCCACTTCAGGTAATCCCTGCGAAGGAAAACTCACCGATCAATTTGGCCAAATACATTATTTACTACTGGAGCCTGAAGAAGGAAAATTTTTCACTAAAGGAGACAAAGTGTTAATTATTTGCCGACTTTCTGCAACGCGATATTTGGCGGAAAACAATCCCTGGCCACAAATATTGTAATTTATTAATCAAAAGGAAATTTAATAATGGATGATATTGTTAATTCTGTGCCCTCCTGGATGTTTACCGCGATTATTGCCGTATGCATTCTGTTTATTATTGGAATTATTTTCGCCAGGCTCTATCGTCGCGCTTCGGCAGAGCAAGCTTTTGTTCGTACTGGTTTAGGTGGGTAAAAAGTGGTGATGAGCGGTGGCGCAATCGTGATGCCGATCTTTCATGAAATAATCCCTATCAATATGAATACTCTGAAGCTGGAAGTCAGCCGCTCAACCATTGATAGCCTGATTACGAAAGATCGTATGCGTGTCGATGTAGTAGTCGCTTTCTTTGTACGGGTAAAACCGTCTGTAGAAGGCATCGCCACTGCGGCGCAGACGTTGGGGCAACGCACGCTATCACCAGAAGACTTACGTATGTTGGTTGAAGATAAATTTGTCGATGCCCTCCGTGCAACAGCTGCACAAATGACCATGCATGAGTTACAGGATACCCGCGAGAACTTCGTGCAGGGAGTACAAAATACTGTCGCAGAAGACCTGTCGAAAAACGGTCTTGAGCTGGAAAGCGTTTCACTTACCAACTTTAACCAGACCTCGAAAGAACATTTCAATCCGAACAATGCCTTTGACGCCGAAGGTTTAACCAAACTGACTCAGGAGACGGAGCGCCGTCGTCGCGAACGTAACGAAGTTGAACAGGATGTAGAAGTTGCGGTGCGTGAGAAAAACCGTGATGCACTTTCGCGCAAGTTGGAGATTGAACAACAAGAAGCGTTTATGACGCTTGAGCAGGAGCAGCAGGTTAAAACCCGTACTGCCGAACAGAATGCACGTATTGCGGCTTTTGAAGCTGAACGTCGTCGTGAAGCAGAGCAGACGCGAATTCTGGCTGAACGACAAATTCAGGAAACGGAGATCGAGCGCGAGCAGGCCGTCCGCTCAAGAAAGGTTGAGGCTGAACGTGAAGTTCGTATTAAAGAGATCGAACAGCAGCAGGTCACCGAAATCGCCAACCAGACGAAATCGATCGCTATTGCCGCCAAATCGGAACAACAGTCCCAGGCAGAAGCGCGTGCTAACCTTGCACTCGCAGAAGCAGTAAGTGCGCAACAAAACGTAGAAACCACTCGCCAGACCGCAGAAGCCGATCGTGCTAAACAAGTTGCCCTAATCGCTGCCGCGCAGGATGCAGAAACCAAAGCGGTTGAACTGACCGTGCGGGCGAAAGCAGAAAAAGAAGCCGCAGAGATGCAGGCGGCGGCTATCGTTGAGTTAGCCGAAGCTACACGTAAAAAGGGTCTGGCGGAAGCAGAAGCACAACGTGCGCTGAACGATGCTATCAACGTACTTTCTGATGAACAAACCAGCCTTAAATTCAAACTGGCCTTGTTGCAGGCGCTACCTGCGGTAATAGAAAAATCCGTTGAGCCGATGAAATCTATTGACGGTATCAAGATTATTCAGGTCGATGGTCTGAATCGTGGCAGCGCTGCGGGTGATGCAAACACGGGTAATGTGGGGGGCGGAAACCTGGCGGAACAAGCATTATCAGCAGCTCTCTCTTACCGCACACAGGCACCGCTGATTGACTCCTTGCTCAATGAAATTGGCGTTTCAGGCGGCTCACTGGCGGCATTGACTTCACCCTTAACCTCAACAACTCCCGTCGCCGAAAACGTAGAATAAATTTTCAGCTATGAACGTCCCTGGCACAAAAAGCCGGGGATTTTTTATATCTGCGTTCCGCTAAAAACTGCAAATGATCAGGTCGTTGCAACGTTTTGCGTGACCGCTCGGGGAAGGCAAAACTGCCTCTGGGAAAGCGTTGCGCGGGGTCCGGCGCTCATCAACAATCGGGGAGTCAGCAAAGGGCTGAAACGGGAAAGCCCCTCCCGAGGAAGGGGCCTTATAGAAGGAAAGGGTTATGATGAAGTTCGTCATCATACTGGTTGTGTTGTTACTGTTAAGTTTCCCGACTTACTAACAACTGATCAGAGGGGGGAGAAATCCTCCCTTACCCTTGTTCCTTTACTTTAGGTTGAAAAAACAACAGCGTCAATAGGCCTGCCTGCTACGAAGCGAGATCTGTGAACCGCTTTCCGGTTAGCCTTTTTTATCCTGTTGGATCTTCTTGATGATGTTAGTGGTCGAGCAACCGTCTTCGAAGTTGAGCACCAGCACTTCGCCGCCGTTGGCCCAGACTTCTTTACTCCCGGCGATCTCTTCTGGTTTATAGTCGCCGCCCTTCACCAGTAAATCTGGCAGGATCCCGGCGATCAAGCGCTGCGGCGTGTCTTCTTCAAACGACACCACCCAGTCGACCGCTTCCAGTGCGCCCAGCACAATCATACGCTGTTCGAGCGGGTTAACGGGGCGGGAATCCCCTTTCAGCCGTTTGGTGGAGGCATCGCTGTTCACAGCGACAATCAGACGGTCACCCAGTTTGCGAGCATTTGCCAGATAGGAGACGTGCCCGGCGTGCAGGATGTCAAAGACACCGTTGGTCATTACCACCTTTTCGCCGCGTTTACGCGCTGCCGCTACGGCCAG
>OCAN01001055.1_pt1 | contig 16558 bp, 25 predicted proteins | sample 1538321 | NCBI WGS metagenome assembly OCAN01 (sample SAMEA2580294, study PRJEB22360) | human gut metagenome | biome: human gut; feature: human-associated habitat; material: faeces | place: Denmark | collected 2008/2010 | reverse complement strand
AAAGGTATACCAGGACCGCAAATGCAACTTTTCCCCAAAAACATGAGGCAAATGAAACAGTCGTGGTCCTGGCAAAAATAAAACCTATGCTTATTGCGTATAACGTGGTGAGCCATTTTGCTACATATCGCACTTTAGTGTACTCCAGTGTCTATATTGGCGGACACTTTAGTGAGCAAAACCAGCGAAGCGAGGTTTTGAGCAACGCAACCATCACTTTAACGAATTAAAGCGCCCCGGAGGGCGCTCGGCGTTAGGCCGGTGTTAAACTAACATTATTACGAACACCATTTTTAAATACAATCCAGCTTGCAGCTGTTTCAATATTAACAGTAATAGTATTCGAATTAATATAATAAGTAGTCTTATCCCCACCTACAATAGTTGGAAAATCTGCTAATTTACAGTCTATTAAGCCACTACTACCTGATTCACATCTCAAGTATGATTTTTGAGCAGATCCCGCAGTATTCCACGATAAATTGCCAACAAACATTTCGTTTAGGACGATACTTCCATTTATACCTCTTATACGGTATAACCCTTGAGTTATAGTTGGACTTAAAGCATAAACTCCTTGTACAGTAACGGCATTACATTGATCAATATAGACAATTTCGTTAACAGTACACCCCTCAGTGCCACAGTTCATAATTGAAAATCCATCACAGTCAATTACTCTGTAGGCACTACCAGTCTGATTTTTCCATACATCACAGGCACAATTTTGTATTGTTGTGTAGTGTGTATTTAAGAATACATAAGCATGCCCTGTTTGGGTACCACTTCCGCCTTGCACATAACAATTAGATAAATTAACAGTTGTGGCTATTCCAGCCGCTGTGATAACTTCTTGAAAACCAATGTTAAACCCGTGAAGTTTTGGCCCGTAAACATTAACATTATTAAAATCTAACAACCAAGCTCTAACCCCTATTACACCAGTTTTTTCAGGGTTTCCAATTCTCAAATTTGTTAATTTTACCTTAGAAACATCAGGCAAATAAATACCATAATCAACTAAAGCATCATTGGATGTTCCGCACATTAGTGTAAAGTTTTTTATTTCTATTGGAGTAGTCATAACCATTTCACTAACCCCAATTACTGCGCTTTTATTTAATGGAATACCATGTGAACTTGTTCCAGTGCCTATGGGTAAAACACCATTCGTATTATCAACATATAAATAAGGGGTAATGTCGCTATTTGAACATTCTTCACCAATTACAGATTTTTTAGTATAGAAACCTTTATTCATATAATATTTTCCAGCGGGGAAGTAAAAATATTTACCGTCTGTATTATTTACATAATTTATATAAGCTTCAAATTTTGGAGCACTTGTTGAAATTTGCTCCCCAGAACTTATTCCAAATTGCTGAGGCCTAACATCTTCATTAACAAATACAGCTATAGCATAAAGACCGTTATTTAATTCAAGAACGGTTCCAATTGCGGGAGTACCGACACTTGAAATAACATAATAGTTATGTCCCCCATCTCCAGAAGTAGTATAGCCTAAAGTATTGCACACCATGTTTTGTTTTAAATTGGCACTTAACATATCTGCTACTGTATTAAAAGTATTGGAAACGTATTTTGTTTTATCTATTAAATCATTTGTCTTATTAATATATTCCAATACTTCTTGACGATAAGCCTCAACCTGGGCGTTATAATTACCAGTTAAAGCCCAATACTTTTTATTACTAATATCAACACCAACAGGAACAAACGTCTTACTTGTGTAACTATTTCCTTCATGGATAACAATTGTTAAAGGTTCATACGTTTTTGCATTTGACCATTCAGCTGGATCTGCAAACAACGGAACATATCGGGCACCTGTATAAGTAATACCGCATTTTTGACCAGTAATCAAATCCGGACAAGGGTTGTTATTTCCGCATAAACTCATTTTATTCTCCTTACCATTTTAAAATTAAGTGACCATAGGTCTCTTTATCTTCATAATTAAAACCAGTATCAAACTGTAAGAACTCCCAAGATTCGGGAATACACGCAATAAAATAGCCATCATCGCTTAATCCAAATCCTACAAATTTTACAATCCTTGCAACTAAACATTGTAAGTTTTTATCAATCCAGTTAATAATGCTATCAAGATATAAACTCACATAATCCCCATTTTTAACTTTTTCGATTTCATTTTCAAGAAAAGCAACATCTTCTTTAAGCTGTGCAATATCAGCTGTATTAATCGTAACTTGACTTATTAAATCGTTCTGGCCGTCAATAACTTTGTTCAAATAATCAATGACCTTACACAATAATTCGTAATAGCTCAAACTATTATCATATACCAAAGGTATAACCTGCTGACACCATGCACGAAACCGATTTAATCTATCTGGAATCATTTTATTTCCTTTCTAATAAACATTCATAAATAAATCACTCAGAGCTTCAATTACCATCATATCAATGTTAATAAAACTGCTCCTTAATTTATTTATTAAATCTACATAATCACTACCGCTTGCTTTACCAAAAACATGTTTTGCATATTCATCAAGATTTGTTAAGTTATTTGTGGTATTAATATTGGAAGTTGTTTTACCATTATCAATAGTGGCATCATCAGCCCATGTATTAGATTTAATATCACCAATGCTCAACATTCCTTGAGGTGTAGCACTATGCACATTTGTAGCATCTTCTGTGCCTTCCCCGGTTGTGGTGCCTGTACTATTTCCTGTCGTTTTTTTAGTATAGACTTCTTGATAATCAATCGTATATAATGGATTAAATTCAATTAATTCGCTTTGATATAATTGATTATAGTAAGGCATAATCTCGTTCATGGTTCGATTCAAAAACCGATTAAATAAAGCAGCCGTCTCAAAACCAATTTCACGAAAGTAATAATGGTCGATGATCTTCTGATTAAGAGGGGTTCGATAAGCTTCATCAAAAATCGGGTAATCTTTTAAGCCAAAGTCCCAACCGGATTCAACAAGCCATCTGATTTGCGTTGTATACTTACTCATCTAATGGCTCTCCTTCCTCCCCATATTCTACCTCATCATCGAAATTAATGTCAAGGTATTCAGCTAATTCCTTATCGGTTCTTAATCGAACATCAACGTCCAGTCCCCATTTCTCGTTAATAAGTTCACATGCTTGCTTTCTTGTAGCCAAGCCTGTTTCAGTCATCATCGAGACTTGTTCATTATTAGCGTTCACTTCATCGGTAATCATTCTTTCTTTTTTATCCATATTACTATTTTTGATACCGAAGAAAGTCATGGCTTCATTCCATATTTCATGCTTATATTGAATAAGTTTATCCCCGACAAAAGGTGCGTCAGTTCTTAATACTGTGAACAATCCATCATCAAGTGTACTGTCACCAAAGATAAAAGGCTGGTTTCCGTCATACTGTTCATAAAGATTTTTCATTGTAAGACGCTGTTTTTCACTGGACTTAATGAGCACGGGTGTTTTCTGAGATTTAATGTTAACATCAAGCGTTCTTTCTACTTCAGCGAGTCTCAAAGCAAATAAACTCACAGTTTCATCAGTAGGAATTTCTGCGTAATTGTTACGAATGATCACACAATTATCCGCTTCATACTCTTCATGATAAGCGATGCTATAAGCCATCCACCTTACAGGCAATTCATAAATATTAAGCTCTCCAGCGGGCGTACACCTTAAGTTAAGAAAACCCAGCGTTTCATCTTCAACGAATATTGCACGACCATTAAAGTAAAGGACTTGTTCTAAAAAGCGTTCGTCACAACTATCTGGAAGATTGAGCCACTCAAACATGGTTGTGGCAATGAGTCGAAGTCGTTTATAATAGTCGGCTAATGTCTGAACATTTAAACTGTTCTTTTTAAATTGCGGGCTGAGTGTCGCATATAAACCAACAGGCAAGCCCATATTATTTTCAGTCAAATCAATTCTTTCTCCTTTCTAGCACCCAGTATCTGGTGGGGGTAAAGGCAAACAAGTACAGGTATCGGCATTGACGGGTAGATAATTAGCCGGGTCCATTGCCTCCCCATTTACACGTATTTCAAGGTGAACATGTCCGCCTTGTGTCTGCCCAGTAGTTCCAATATGACCAATAACTTCACCCTTTTGCACCTGTGTACCGACAGGCCACCCATCGGTCACCGGGCGGTGAGCATACATAAAAGACCAACCTTTATTTGTCATGACAGTAATGCTATTCCCCCAACCACCATTCATACCAGATTGCGTAACCGTTCCGGCTTCAATTGCCCATAAGTCCGTGCCGTTTGGCGCTTGAATATCCCATCCAGCGTGGAAAGCATAGAGACCAGTAACAGGATTTAAACGACAGCCAAATAAGTTTGTTGGGTCACAACTATCAAGTTTATATTGTGGAAGCGGTAAAGGCCACCCATCAGTTTGACCACCACCACCTCCACCGCCTTTAAGTGTTAACCCGAAAAGCATACCAATTAACAAAGCCGGACCAAAATCTTTACTATTAAATATATTAATCGAACTCACCTACCTTATTAGGATCTGTCCAGAATGTACAACCTTGATTAAGCATGCGCTTGATGGTGATCAAAGCGTCTGTTGGTATATTCCCCACAATGTTTGCATCACTGGTTTTACAGAAACAATAGGTTCTTGTTGTTCCAACAAAGTTGGGCACCTTTGTGATGTTATAGGCATACCCATAGCGTTTAAAATAATCTGTCAGGATTCTGCCATGTTGATCATTGATTGTCCATAGTTCTACCCAAACACCATCAGATTGATCATTTAATTCAAAGTTACCATTGCTTGCTCCACCGCTTACAGTAGGCGGCTGGTCTCTTACATCTTGCTTTTTAGCATTTTGACTATTGATCTGTTGAAACACACTGACGGCTGTGCTGGCTATTCCTCCAACAGCTGCACCAACCGGGCCACCCATCGCAAAACCTATTCCGGCAGCACCTACACCACCAATAATACTATTAGCAACCGCTACATCATTTTGAGTCTTAGAATTCATCAAGTAAGCACCATAGCGGTCATTTAGAACTGGGACAGAATTATTCGTGTTTGATATAACACTCATATCTTTATGAACGCCATAGCCTTGATAGTTATCACACCAATATCTCACTGTAACTGGAGAACCAAAACCGCTCACATAACTTATATGAGGACTTGAGACATATTCAGGTTTGAATACTTGTTGACTCCCCTTATGATTGGTAAGTTTAAAGAATGAATAGGGATAAGTATTTAATTTAGGGTCTGCAAATTCATTGGCTGTTATGCCACTTGCCGCACTTCCTCCATTAAGTTCTGGAATTCCACCATATAAACGGTGACAATGATATTCATCATCATAATAACTTTCTGTTCCATCAAAAGGCAGTCTAAATATTTCAATGATGGCATTTGCAAAACGTGCGGCACGTTCAGTAACAGTCTCTTTAACTTCATTGTATTTAGATAATGCAGTAAACCAACCAGCCCCAGTAGCAGCAGCAGGATTAAATGCAACTAATAAGGAGTTGAGTACCTGGGATACTTTACCTAAATCACTTGCCCAATTATCGTCCCCCTCAACCGGATTTGTATAGGTTAAAGGATTATCAAGAATTTGTTTTTCTTCTGTCGTGGCGGGCATGGCTAAGACGTTGCGAAAATTATCATCAAACTGGTAATAGTGAACAGCCTGTGGTGCTCTGCCCATAGCAGACGGGGGTGTTTTATCCCACCATTTAGACTTCATGATGTCCATAACTGTTTCAGTCATACATACAACATAGTTAGCTCCGGCGGTATCCCACAAGTGAGTCTGCTGTCGGAGTACATACTCATTCCCAAAGTCCAGACCTTCTTCTACACTGATACTCTGTGTTACATCCCCATGCTCACGCTCGACAAAACATTCTTTTACTTGAGATTGCCACATGAATGTATTCCAGTAGTCTGTTTCAATGACCAGTTCTGTCGAATTATCTGAACGCCATCTTATATCGGTTATAAAGGCGAAGTGCCATCTTACCCCTGTAAAATTGGTGTTTTGATACATTACATAGTTGACATCATACCAGTTTTCAATATTGCCATTAACCCGTATAATATTCTGAGGTTTAATAAAGGAATAATCGCTGACACTTCTAACCGTTGCTGAGCGAAAATAAGCGAGTTGGGCGGCTTGATCAGCAAACAATAATTCATTTTGATAGCTGTTATCAATTTTTACATAACAAAAGTTGATTACTCCCTGTGGAGTAAAAGCCATTTTAATCACTTCCTTTCTAAGAAGTTGCCCCGCCAATTAAATGGAACGGGGCTATATTTAAAAGGAGGACAAATTAAGATTGTGGTACAGTAACCACAGCCGAACCAACTTTAGATGTGTCAAAAATGGACGTTGCTTTGACAGTAAGACTTGCGGCTGTCTCACCTGAAGCCACCACTAATTTACCATTAGCGTCAACCGTTGTTCCGGCCACGCCGCCTTCTACAGACCATGTAACACCCTTATTTGCTCCACCAACGGCTACTACTTCAGCAGTAAATTGTGTATTACCGCCTTTGTTTACTGTAGCGGTATCAGGGGCAACAGTAACAGAAGTAATAGAAGGTGTCGGCGCATTGGCTACAATGGCCACCGCATTAACAAATGGACTTAAAGAATAAGTCTGGAATACCGTTAACCAGAAGTTCCAGTTTAATGTTTTAGCGTTCCAGAAATCCGTCATTTCAAAGAGGTTATCAAAGATCATTGGTAAATCTTTATCCATGACAATGGCCTGAATGTTTTCATTTGGGAATGAGTCCACAGTGATAATATTCCCCATGAATTCTGCTTTTTCCATATTGAAAGCAACGGCTAATACATCAAGGTCAATATAGTTCATAATGTCCGCACGAATCAGAACGATAATATCTTCAGGATTGGTGAAGGTAACAATGGGTTCCCCAACCGCTCCCTGTAAATTGGAATAGTTATTATACTTAGTAGAAGGGAAACCAAAAGAAGATACAAGGTTCTTAATCTGTCCGGTTAAGGCACGGGCTGCCCCATCGGTTGTAATATCGGCAGCAGCGGAAGGTTGAACAACAATGGTATTATTATCAACCGCACTGGAGAATGTTTCTTTCATTAAGGTAAATTCATCAATATAGTTTCCATTATAAAGTGAATTTGTAATAGATGAAATCATCTCAGCGTGAGCGTCCCATGAAACAAAAGCACCTCTTAACAGAATCATGTCGATGGTGACAGGATACTGATCTTCACGATTGCGCTGGTGGTAAGCCACTTTAGTATCTGGGTTGGTTCTTCTCAAAATACCCGGCATGTCATTTGCATCAAAGGCTTGCGCTTTGGCTGGATTGGTATAAATCTCCTGAACCATGGTACCCAGTCTGAAGTTGCCTTTCTTCAGAGGTGCTAATGGGTTTCGGTAAATCTTATTACGCACCCATGTAAAGGCAATCCGGTTAATTAAGATATTTAAATACTCGTTGGCGAACTCTTTAAAGGTAAGAATTGGGTTCCCAACATCAATAATATTGGCACGTGTCGCAAGAGGAACAGCGTTCTGAAAATCTTCAGAGGCTTGCGCTCTTACAGCGTTAAAGGTTTCAACTGTTTTATCTACTCTATCTGCTGGCATTAAAATAAATTTCCTTTCTCATCAAATAATGAATCAAGATCATATGTTTCACCCTCTTTAGCAGGTTCTGCATAATCTTCATCTTTAGGCATTCCAATACGTTTTAAAAGCTCACCATTGCGTTCTCTTACTTTAGAAGTAAGGCGGCGCTGATCATCAAGTTCCGCACTGTAACGGTCACGTTCTGCAATGGCTTCATCACGTTCACGGTAAAGACGGTCACGCTCTTCTTTTAGTTCGTCAATATCGACCGTAGCGTCTACACGTTCCTCACCGTATTTCTGGTAAGCCTCCCAAAATTCCTCTCGACCACGTTCAGATTCGTCATCGTCTTTTGCCATACGCACACGATCTAACATGGTATCAAATTCTTCTCTTGTCAAACTTAATCTCCTTTCTATACTTGTACATGTGTATATCCATTCCCGGCATAGGAACCAATATCAAAACCCGCATCTAAAGCCATGGTATGTACTTCATCAGGACTGTAACCCGGAATAACAACATCAGCGGCTCGACCAATACGATGATTGGAATAAGGGACTGAACCCGGCAAGCTGTCATTAAAAGTCTGACAACGGACACCGCTGTTAATGGTGATCGGGGAATCCGCACGAACTCTCAGGGCTTCCAGTTTTTCTAAAAGCTCACGGGCTGGAAGAGTCGGCCAATGTAAGCACCATTCATCGTGATAAGGGTATTCATCATCTCCAGGACAAAGCCCGCACCCAAACTCCTTCGAGTTAAAATGCGTGGAGAGATCAAGACCATTGTCTAAAATAGAAATCGCCTGTGCTTGACACTGATCACCCCAGACCCCAGAATCTACGACCATGTTATGATCCGCTTCAAATTTTTGAATTGCCCGGCGTGGCGGAGTATCTGCGTCAAAAGCACCTAATGGGGTATTAATATCTTCCCCTTCAAGATCATATCCCGCATAATAAAGAAATACCTTAATGTCATTATCTTCCCATAATTGCATATTATTCACCTCCTTTCTTACAATCGTCTGCCATGGTATCAAGTTTTTCAACCACTTTAATAAGAGTGGTCTGAACATCGGTCATGGCTTTTGTAAATTCTTTCATGGTGGTATTGTTGAAATACATAAAATAAGCGACACACGCAACGGCAACCCCGTTGTTAACCAGAATATTTACTAAGTCTTGCACACTCATACTCCTTACCTCGTTTCTTTTAATTATATCATGAAAGCTTAAGAAAGTAAATTTTATGCAGATTTTTGAGGTAAAGGTCTTGACAAAGTTCAAATAAAGGGTTATAATAAGTACATAAAATTAAATAATAAATAATAAAGATGAGGTTAACAAAATGAATGAAGAATATTTAAACGGATTACAGGATGCATCAATTGATGTTTTGCAAATGGGTAGTGTGTTTGTAGAAGGGGTAATTAATGAATTGAAAGAATCATCTTATAGCGATGGGTATTTAAAAGGTTACAATCTAATGTTAGAACGCGGGAAAATATTATAACCCTCTGACGAGTCTTTGAAAATTAAGACGAAACACCCGAATGGGTGTCAGGGTATGAAAAAATTTAAAAATTAAATCGGTTTGTGAACGTAATGATTAAAGGTTATTACATACCCGTAACCGTGAAAAGACTGTAAATTAAGTAAAAGAAAGAGAGGTCACATAAGTATTACATGCAGTCTTTTCTAAACTTTGTATATTAAGGAGAACAAAATGGAAGTTTACAATTTTATTCAAGTTATGCAAGAAGTTATGTTAACAATCGCAGTTATTGGGGTTGCATGGTTAATCCCTGAATTTTCAAAATTAAAGAAGAGTAAATAATGGTTAAGAATATTACAAGAACACTGAAAACAACTGAAATTATGTCTAAGAAAATTAGATATGAAGATGGCAATCTTTTAGAGATGGAAATGCCTATGCAGTGCACTATAGGTCACCTTACAATGGAACAAGCATTAAAGCATTTAAATAAATCTCTTATGCTGGAAAGAGGAGAAGCCTTTTTAATTACAGACTTACATTATGAAGAGGATACTTACAGTGTTCCAGTAGATGATTTCATTGCAATGGCAAATATTATTAAAGTAAGAGAAGCACAGGAGGCTGAATAAATATGAATGGTGTAGAAGTAATTAAAACAAGTTTGGTTGATGATGGTTCAAGAGGGTCAAAGGCATTAATTTATAATGCTACCATGGGAAATAATCAAAGTTTAAAAGATTTAGTCGGTGAAACTTTAGCCGTTACGGAATTCTGCTTATTTAATAAGGAAATTAAAGACAGTGATACAGGCGAAATTATCCCGACTGAAATTATTACACTGATTACAGATCAGGGCGCAATTACAACCAATAGTAAGACCGTGATCAAAAGCTTTGAAAATATTTGTTCTGTCTTTGGCGAACCATCATGGAAAGATGACCCGCTCCCGATTAAAATTATCAGTGGTAAAACCAAAGAAAACAGAACTTACATGGATATTATGCCAGCGGTTTAATATCATCAAGATTACGCCCGGTTTATCCGGGCTATATCTATATAGAAAGGAGTTGAATTAACATAAGCAATGCAAATTTAACGCGCCGTGGCGTTTGTTATAATTTGGAAAAAAGCCCTTATAAAGCTGAGAGCACTCAACTTATATTTCATTTTTCAAGTATGTATTATAAAAAGAAATTCCTTGAAGAAGCCGTTCCTAAAATGCGGTTTATTCATAAGAGTTTAAGTGCTCGTTTTAACTATGATATTTACATGCATGAACTTTCTGTACTTATTGTATATAGGAAGATAGAAAAGAGGGGCTTTTATGTTATTATTAAAGAAACAGGAGAGGTGTTAACATGCCCCGAACAAGTAAAATTAAGTGGAGACAAAGTGATCAAGCAAAACTTGCAAAGACCATAAAAAATTTTAATTCACGAAGAAACAGTCTTTTAAAATCACACCCGGAACTTTTTGAATTAACACCAGAAAAACAAGTGATGAGTGATATTCTACCCGTCATTAAAGAGGGAACAAGAAATGACTTTAACAAGTTTATTAAATCTCTTGACCGTTTTAGGGGTGAAGCCATTAGAGAAGTTGTTGAATTTGAAAGCGGTCTTAAGCTTACCAAGTATCAAGTTCAAGAGAATCGGTATAAACTCAATGCTATTAACGCCAATCGTAGAAATGAACTAAAAAAGATATTAGAAAATAACCCCCGTATGGTCAACGAAGATTTAAGTACGCAAGGAGGTATTGACATTGATCAGTATTTACCCAAGAAAGTAAATTATGACCGTATTAAGCCGGGGAAAGAATATGAAAAAATGGTTGAGAGCTTAAAGAAGCAGTCAACAGAACGTTATAGTGTTGAAAAGTCTCTGAGGTATAAAGAAGCTTATCTAAGCTCAATTCTAAATCACTTAACCGGACCAAATGGAGAAATGAGTGGCCAAGTAAATGCCTTATTTAATTTTGTAGCAGAACTCCCGGAGGATTTTGTTATGTTCAATTACTTCGATGACCCGATTCTTAATATCCAATTTACCAGTGACCCGCTCCCGGCTGATACCATTGCATCAAATGCTTTAAGCCGTTGGGAAGAAGCCTATGCGATTTACAGCGGACTTTGAGACAACCACTGACCCTGAAGATTGCCGTGTCTGGGCTTATGGCATTTGTTCAATTGATGAGCCAGACGATATTTTTCTTTATGGTAATAACTTAGACGATTTTATGCTTTTTTGTCAAGATACAGACAATTATACATTATACTTTCATAACTTAAAGTTTGATGGTGAGTTTATTTTATCATGGTTGTTTAATCATGGGTATAAGCATATTATTGATAAGGAAGATAAAGCCCCTCATACATTTGAAACGTTAATAAGCGACAGTGGTTTATTTTATTCCATGACCATTTACTTTGATTATCAGCATAATGGGAAGATTGTTAACAAGGTTACGATTTATGACTCGCTCAAGATATTACCTTTTTCTGTTGATAAGATTGCTAAAGGCTGGGGTATTCCTGAACAAAAACTTGAAATTGATTATAAAGAATATCGTGAAGTTGGTCACGAGTTAACCCCTGAAGAAGTCGCTTATTTGAAGAATGATGTTGTTATTGTGGCTAAAGCTTTAAAGATGTTATTTGATCAGAATCTCGACAGAATGACACAAGGTTCTAATGCTTTATACCATTATAAAAATACAGTAGGAAAGACAAAATTTGAAAAGTGGTTTCCTATTCCTGATTATGACAGACAGGTAAGAAAAAGTTACCGTGGAGGGTTTACATATTTAAAACCAGAATATGCAGATATGGGTATCGGTAAAACCATTGTACTTGATGTGAATAGCCTGTATCCATCGGTAATGTACTTTAATAAAATGCCGTATGGTGAGGGAGTGTTCTTTAATGGGAAGTATCGTAATGACAGTGTATATGATTTGTATGTCCAGAAAATAAGATGTCAATTTGAGTTAAAGAAAGATCATATCCCCACAATCCAATTAAAAAATAATAGTGCTTTTATGCCCAATGAGTATTTAGTGGATAGTGCTGGGGAAGATATTGTTATGACTTTAACAAGCACAGATCTGGCTTTATTCCTTGATCACTATAATGTCTATAACCCTGAGTGGTTAGACGGCTGGAAGTTTAAGAGCACAATCGGGTTATTTAAAGATTATATTGATTACTGGATTAAAATTAAGATTGAAAGTACAATAAATGGTAACAAGCCAATGCGCCAACTGGCTAAGTTAATGCTTAATGCGTTATATGGAAAATTTGCTTTGAACCCCAATGTTAGAAGCAAGTATCCATACATGGATGAGGAAGGAGTGATCAAATATCGACTTGGACAAGAAGAACAAAGAAACCCTATTTATATACCCGTTGGAAGCTTCATCACGGCATGGGCAAGAAATAAAACGATTCGTAGCGCCCAAAATGTTTTTGACCGATTCATTTATGCTGATACTGACAGCTTGCACTTACTGGGAACTGAATTGCCAGATAAACTTGAAATATCGGATACTGAACTTGGAGCATGGGCTCATGAAGATACATTTGATAAATCAAGATACCTTAGACAAAAGACTTACATTGAAGCGAAAAGGATCGAGAAGAAAGGTAATAGTGGAATCTATGACAGAATTGATGGTGAAATGTACGAACTTAGTGTGACTTGTGCGGGTATGCCTGCTGGGTGTTATCCTTATGTGACGTGGGATAACTTTCACCCGGGGGAACGGTATGGTGGTAAGTTGCAACAAAAGCATGTGAAGGGCGGTATTTATTTTAAGGATATTGACTTTACGATAAAGAGGTAAAAGTGGAAAAATTATGTTAGATAATAGTGACAAGTTTATAATGTTATTGGCTGTTTTGGAAAATTTAGTTTTTATGTTTTGGGTGGCTCGAAAATGATTAAATTGAAACGTAAAAAGAAGACTTTAAAAGATGTGATAGTAGAACTTAATGAAATTAAATTTAAAGAATATGAAAATAGTTTAGTACGTAGTTGGATTGATTGTTTATGGGGAGATAAAGATGGCATGTAAAGGGCGGTATTTATTTTAAGGATATTGACTTTACAATTAAAAGATGATAAAATTACAGATAGGAAAGACTTAAAGTTTCATGCTTACTCTCATATGCGGATAGTCACACCTGAAGAGGGTGCCGCAATATGATACAGTGTTGACCTCATCTGTTTAAGCAAGCTTTATTGTTCTTTCCTTTTTAATTGAAAGAAGGTGTTTCGTTGGCGTGGTTTAATGGAGATTTTTTATACACACATAATGCGCTTATTAATATGGTGATCGGGCCTCGTGGTCATGGCAAAACGTACTGGGGTAAGTGTCGGGCGATACGCAACTTCATTAAAAAGGGTGAAGAATTTATTTACCTTAGAAGAAGAGTTACAGAAATTGACAAGGTCAAAAGCCAGTTGTTTGATGATGTGATAAGAAATGATGAATTCCCAGATCATGAAATTAGCTATACAAGAAGCGGTCAATATATGGTTGATGGTGAAATTGCAGGTTATCCTATTTGTTTGGGAAATCAGAACTATTTAAAAAGTATCAGTTTTGCGAATGTTACTATGCTTATTTTTGATGAATTTATTGTGGATGAAAGTAATCAGGAAAGGTACTTAAAGAATGAAGTAAATCGCTTGTTGAATCTTTATGACACAGTTGACCGTTATGAAGGACGTGTTAAAATGTTTTTGCTGGCCAATAGCTTAAGTTATGTTAATCCTTATACAGCATTTTGGAAATTGAGAAAGCCTGAACCCGGTGGTATTAGTAAGACGGCTGATAAGAATGTTTTAATTCATTTGGATTATGATTATGAATTTCTTGAGAAACAAAGAGCCACTAAATTTGGAAGTCTGATTGATGGCACTAAATATGGTGATTACTCACTTTATAATGAGTTTGTCAATGACAGTTTTGAATTCATTGAAAAGAAGTCTGGTAATTGTAATTACTATTTTGGTATGAAGTATCTTGATAAAGTCTATGGTGTTTGGGCTAATTATGCGAGTGGTATTATTTATGTGAGTGAAGATGTTCAGCCAACAAGTAATTTAATTTATAGTATTACTATGGATGATCACACGCCAAATACTTTGCTGATTAGCCGTAATAAGACAGTTGGGTTCTTTAAGGTCTTTATTGATAGTTTCTTACAAGGGCATATGCGGTTTGAAAGCATGGAAATTAAAAATGCTTGTTATGAGATTATTAGTATTTTGAAGGGGTATTGATATGAAAAAACTATTGAAGTTACTGAATGGGTGGAAGTGGAAGTATAACAATGAGTAAAAATTACATGCCTGAAATCGCCCGGATATTGGGCGTGGAGATTGGAGAAGAGTTTGATATTCTTGTTAATGAAGCGGAAATGCTCGTGCATGGCCCGTATAAAATTACAGATAACGCAATTGTTGATTACGTAGGGTGTAAGACCAAAAACTTACTTTATGGATTATTAACCGGAGAATACACCATCCAAAAACGCCCCTTGTAGAAACTAAATGTGAACTTGATAGATTTAAAGAGGAAAATCTAAGATTGTATTGTAGAAATAATAGCGCAAAAACTGTACAAGATTATATTAATTATAAAGAGGATTTATGATGGATTTAATTACAGGCGTATTTATCGGATTTGGTGTTGTTTATATGTGTTGGTTGTTTAAGGAGGCGTTAAGGTGATATGGTCTTTTATTACAGGTTTATCTGTTGGTGTATTTATAACTATGGGTTGCTTAACTTACTTAATAAATAGGTGGACTAAATGAAAATTTTATTTAAAATTTATCTCATTGAAAATATGGATGGTGATAATCTTGATATTTTAGACAACGCTATTATAGTGGCTTCTTGTTTAACAGAAGCTAAACAATTTATAAAAAAAGAATGGCCTGAACTTAAGGATATAGAAATAATAGAAATTAATCAAAGCTTTTTAAAAAGACTAAATAAGAATTTTCCTGGTGATAAAATTTTGTGTGAAAGTAGGGTTGAATTATGAATAGAGAAGCTAGTAAGAGAATTGAAGCTGTAAATCGTAACATGCAATTCATGAATGTAACAAAGAATGTTTATGAACTTGAGAAATTGCACAACCGCTCTGTTAATCATTTGTTCGATTTGGCTTCTATGAATGTTTATAAGGAAGATGAAATGGAAAAATTTCATAATGAATTGCATGAGTGTTATCGAAAGAATTTGAGGAGGTTGTAAGATGAACGCTCAAGAATTTCTTAATGTGTTAAATTGTTTAAATGAAATACTCGATTTACATGAATATAAAGTCTTAGTGTTTTATTCAGGTAATGAAAGTAATAACGGATTTTGTGTAAATACAAGTGAGAAAACAATAGAAATAACTGTTGTTGAGGAGGAATAAAATGGCTATTTTTGGAAACCCGTATGAGGGAAATTTAACAAACTTAAACTATTATGACCAGTTTTTACAGGCTATGCGTATTGATTTGGCTGGAGAGTTAGAAGCCCAATTTTTATATCAGGCTCACTTGATGATTCTTGATCCGGATAGTTATCAGTATAAAGTGCTTGATGATATTCTAAGAGAAGAAAAGGTTCATGCCGAAGAAATACAGTATATTATCGCGCGTATGCAAGATGAGGGTGTTGCTATAAGGAGAGAAGCTGTTCAGGAGGTTAAAGATTTTATTGAGGGTAAGGAACCGGAAAGGAAAATTGGATGAAAGTTCAAGATTTGAAAAAGGCTATTAATGAGTGGCCGGACGCTTGTAATGCTTGGCCAGTGATTTGTTTGGGTGAAACCATTGATAAGGTTGTAATTAATATGAAAGAAGAAGTGGTTTATTTGTGTGAAATGCAAAGTAAACCCGGAAAGAAAACGAGGTATCGGTTTGACTAATACGATGTATGATAATTGGGCTTTGTTTGTTAAACTAGAAATTAACAGGATGATGAAGTGTATTTGCATGTGTGAAAGATGGTCACCATCGAATGAATATTTGTATACCTTTAATATAACATTTACTGAATTGAATTTAGAAATTAATCTAAGAGTTAATTTTACTGAATATAAAAGTGTTCATGATGTTATTACTTCTATTATTCGAGAGGTGAAAAATAAGTGTAATGAAAAGATAATGGCCTAACGCCGAGCGCCCTCCGGGGCGCTTTAATTCGTTAAAGTGATGGTTGCGTTGCTCAAAACCTCGCTTCGCTGGTTTTGCTCACTAAAGTGTCCGCCAATATAGACACTGGAGTACACTAAAGTGCGATATGTAGCAAAATGGCTCACCACGTTATACGCAATAAGCATAGGTTTTATTTTTGCCAGGACCACGACTGTTTCATTTGCCTCATGTTTTTGGGGAAAAGTTGCATTTGCGGTCCTGGTATACCTTT
>OCAN01001052.1_pt1 | contig 16618 bp, 31 predicted proteins | sample 1538321 | NCBI WGS metagenome assembly OCAN01 (sample SAMEA2580294, study PRJEB22360) | human gut metagenome | biome: human gut; feature: human-associated habitat; material: faeces | place: Denmark | collected 2008/2010 | reverse complement strand
TCCGGCTTCCGCTTCTTTTTCTTTTGTTTCTGCCTTGGCGGTTTCAGTAACCACTTCCGCCGCCGGGTTCACAACATCCTCGTTGAAATCCGGCGTTCCCGGCATATTTGCGCCAATAGATTTCACCAGTTTGAACAGTTCGGCAAAGTAGTCTTTCCCAAACTGCTTTTTATACTTAATGGGTGTGGCGGCATTGGATTCCAGCAGCACCTGTTTTCCGTCAATTTCCACAATTTTCTGCATGGCTTACTCCTTAGGATCCTGACGGCGGCGTAACAGCTTTTTCGTAAACTTTTTCGTACCAGGCATCATATATAGCGGCTGGGGTTCCCTGAGTCGTTTTGGTCTTCACATTCCGGTCAGATGGTCTTGCGCTGGCCACAAAACTCAGCTCGCTGGTGCCAGGTTCAACGGAATCGGTGCTTGTGCTGGAAGAAACAGTTGGCCGGCTGGCTTTGCAGTTATAGAGCACGTGCCGGGTGGCCTTGATGTCATTGTCAAATTCAAACAGCAGCGCAAAGCCTTTCGGTTTGGCGCCCTGGACTTCGGTGACCACCTTGTCGGTTTCGTCGATCACCTCGCCCAGGCACTCCGTCGCAAATGCGGTGGGGATATTGGCTACTGTAAAGGTGCCATCATACCCCTGGTTATTCGGCGCGCTGAAATACAGCATGTCATCTGCGTAAAATTCAATCATATCGCCTCGGGGCTCCAGGGTCAGCTCGACAGATCCGGGCAGTCGGATCGGGGTACCATAGGTGAAGGCACCGTCCTCGGCTTCAGTGATCGTGGCAAAATAGGCATTTTTAAGCCCATAGTTTACTTTCTGTTCTTTGGGTGTGTTTGGCATAATCATTCACTCCTTTTTAAAATTTCAAATTCATAGCCGCGCAGATACATCTGCTCGGACTCCAGATAGCTTTCATAGGTGGTGTAGGCAATGTCGCTGTGATCCAGGACCTCTTCCAGTTTTTTCTCGATGACTGGATCTTTCCGGTCCGTGTAGAGCTCAACGGTCACGCCGGTCACTTGCTGGTAAACGCGGTTATCCGCATAGAAAGGATCGCTGCTGTCCTCGTAGTAAATCAGATAGGGCAGCGGCGGCACCTCGCCCACCTCCCAGTGGTGATAGGTCACCGGCATGCTGGTGGTTCCTAAGAGAACCGCTAATGCTTGTAATGTCATTTTTGAAACCTCTTAATAATGCCGTCTTCAAAAGTTTGGACATATTTTTCTTCAATGGGCGCAATGTGGACCTTTGGCGGCACGCGGCCTCCGTCTCTTCGGGCGTGGCCTTTCTCAAGCAGGTGGGTAAGCTGATAGTTCGTCCGGTTGTGCACGTACCATCCAGCTCCCTCCTTTGTTTTGGTCCATCCCTTGTTGTAATCACCGGTATCCTTGGGCCCTGAAGCTTTAAGTTCCTTAACCGCTTTGGTGGCATTATCTTCTTTCAGTTCCTCTAAGTCCTCTTCGATTTCAGAGGTATAGTCCTTTAAGGCCTTAACAAGCGCCGATGCAAAGTCTTCAGCGCGCACTTTTGTCATAGCGATGCCTCTCTTTCGTCCACCTTGGGCGGGATCTGCCGCTCAATGGTGGCGTCATAACTTAAAGGGGATGTATCCCTGCGTTGCAGCAGCACAATCCGGTACTGGAAACCGTCCACGATCAGGATGTCATCCTGGGAGAGCTCGGGGTGGCGGGGCAGCCGCAGCACACGGTCAACGTTGATATCGGCGGCTTTCGCGCCAAAGAAGCGGTTAAACCCCACGGTCTTTTCACCGTACCGGAGCCGGTCAATCTTTGTTCGAGTGATCCGGTTTTTTACAACTTCACAGACAGTCAGCACGCCGTCGTTAAACAGCGCTTCATTCTGCGGGCGTTTGCTGATCGGCATAGCGTTCCACCTTTCGGTCAATCTGCAGGGCCAACAGCTCCGGCAGATAGTTTTTGGCATATTCGTCCAGGGCACCTGCCCGGACATATCTTACATAATCAAAAAGCAGCTCGCGGGGCTTTGCCTCTTCGGTAAAGTCCTGCTCGCTGCCAGCGATGCGATTGATATAGGCCATTCCCCGGGCGATGATCCCGGAGAGCTTTTGATCGCCCTCCGGATCCGTCCAGGTCATGTCGATGTAATTTTTGACGTCTTTCAATAGCCCTTCGGGTAATGCCATAACATCACCTCATTAGGCATTTTTCGTTACGGTAACGGTATAGGTTTTTGTCGCTTCACCATCTTTTACGGTGATGGTCACTGTATTGGCACCATCACTCCAGGTTGCTGCCGTATTATTGGCAATTTCATCTTCCCCAACTTTAATGATGACTTCCGCGGACGCCTTGGCCGGTACCGCCGAAATCACATTTGTCGCATTGCTGGTGGTGGCTGTATAAGTAGTCGTTTCTGCTGCAAAAGCAGGTGTCAATGACAAAGACCCGATTCGCAGATCGGACAATTCTGCGTTTTCGGCCACAGCTTCTGGTGTAATGTTTTCAACCCGATAGACGGCTGGCTGAAGCTCTGAAATATCAAGACATAAGAAAGAATTGTTGTCTTTCGGGAATCCGTTCCCATAGCCTTTGATTTTATAGACACGCTGATCCTGCAGGAAGCGGACTTCGTCGGAATATTCCAGTTTTCCCTGTTCTGAAAGTCCCAGTCCCATAAAGTACCTTGAAGCCATCCCATAAACCGCTTTTCCTTTTTTCATCAGCGGGCTCGGAATGATCTCAATCGCATAGGGCAAGGTGTTGGCATAGACCCCTGCATTGGTTAAAAACTGGGTCGCCGGTAATACTTTTGCATAATAATCACCAGGATTCACGATCATAATCAGGCCGCTTACCATGCGATCCATACCTTTTTCATTGGTTGCTAAAATCGCGGTTAAGGCCCCCAGCTGAACATTATCCATACGGGTCAGTTTAATGGGCTCTTTATCCGGGTACACGCCTCCCGTAACCGTAACATTTTCACCGACCTGTTTGATCATCCCAATCGGCTGGTTTTTGCCAGTGCCGTTAATAATGCCGTTTTCTAAACCAAACGCAAATGCCTCCATCATAACCGCGCGGATATACCGGTCTAAAAATTCAGGGCCTAAATCCAGCATGGCCAAAGAAATCGGCAGATAGGCTGAAAGCTTATTCTGGGTCATATCCGTTTCTTTAAAACCGCTTGAAAGTTCTTTTGTGATCTCATCGGTTAGCTCGCCCCAGATCGCCATCTGCAGGCCATTCGTATTGGTCAGCCACTTGGTCAGCGCGGTTGCCGCTACAAAATCAATCTTAGAAAGCAAAGGATGATTGGCCTGGAGTTCTTCAAAGACGGCGTTCACAATGGTCTCTGGCATCACGACATCCAGATTGGCAATTGCCTGGCGCGGCTCTTTATCACGCATCGCCACGGCCACCTTCTGATAGTAATTTCTTTCATCGCTGGTCAGCATCCGGATTCCACGCTGTGCCAACACCGCACGGTCTGTTTCTCCAATCAGTTCTTTCGCGTCCGCCAGCACTGATTGCTCAATATTCCCTGCTAGATCATTAAACGCCTGAACAAAGCCTTCCTGGTCATTACAGGCCGCTGCCTTCTGTAAGTTCTGTAAAATCACGATTTTATCTTGTTTTAATGCATCTAAATTTGTCATTTTTATTCCTCCTCAACTAAATGTGAAAATAACTGCAGGAGTGTGGACTCCCTTTTTTCCGGTTCCTGTTTTTCATGGTTAGGTTCTGTCAGGCTGCGAAGCTGCTTGGCCATCGACTGCTGAATCATTAAACGCTGCTGAAACTGCAGGTTTACTTTCTGCAGCATATCTTCCATTTTTGTGATATCGGCATCCTGATCCGCATATGTATCGGCAAATCCGTATTCAATACACTCTTCAGCGGTCAGCCATTTCTCTTCATCTAACATAGCGACCAGCTGATCCTCTGTCAGCCGATTCCCGACTTTCTGTAAATAGGCCTGCCGGTTGCTACGATTAATCGTATCAAGATCATCCGCTGCTTTGCGTAGCTCCGCGGCATTTCCGCAAACATAGGACCACGCGTTGTGAATCATCATCATGGCATTTTTGGGCATAATAACCCGGTCTCCAGCCATCGCAATGACGGATGCAACGGAACAGGCAAACCCGTCCACGTAAACCACTTTCTCTGCCGGATGTCTTTTTAACTGGTTGTAAATTGCGGTGCCTTCAAAAACACTTCCTCCATAGCTATTAATGTAAATATGGATAGCTTTCACGTTTGGATACGCAGCCAGCGTTTCTCTGAAATAATTGGCGGATGTTTCCGATTCAATCATCTGCCCGGTCCACCAGTCACGGTCATCGCCCTCTACATCGCCATAGATATAGAGTTCAAGCACACCCCTGTCTTTCTCAGACTGTTCAAGCTTCCACATCTGTTTTGTTTTCGGCATTCTCTTCACCTCCTAATGCTTTTAAAATATCCTGAATGGTACTGTAATTCTTCGTAATAAAATGCTGATCGGCCCAGGGTTCCGGTATGATCGGCTGCCCGGTCAGCTTGCGAATATCATTAATACTCTCTGCGCCGGAGCTGATCAGCTTGTCAATGCTGCCGCCAGCATCCAGCAGATCAATATGTTTGACGGCTTTGGTGTCAATCTCAAGTCGGTTTCCGCCGATAACACCTTTTCGGTATACTTTCCGGTTGATTTCCTCCTGGAGCATCACCACCAGCGGATCAATGCAGAAGGTTAAAAGCTCATCAACGGCTTTTCCTGTATCCTGAACATCCCCTCTGGCCAGTGCCGGCGGGATCCCCAAAGCCCTGGCCGTCATATTGACAACAATGTCAATCATTTCGATCATGGCTTTATAATCATCTTTATTGCCCGCTTTACCCGTTAGATCTTCATAGGTGTAGCCCTTAAACAATGGAAGCATACCATTGCTGCTTTTCGCGAAATTTTTAAACTGGGGCAAAACGATGTTTTCAAAATTATCCTGGAAATCTGGGGCACCACTTGCCAAAGCGTCAATCGCCATAATCCCTTTAACACCGCCTGCGGTTTCATACGAAGCCTTTGCATGGCTGATCATGCTCTTTAACAGTTCAAAAATACCATTCGACAAGCGCCGCATATCTTTAGAGTTTAGTTCAAAGTACAGCACCTCTGATGCTTTAAAGGTCCGCAAAAACGTAAAATCTTTTACCTGGACCTGCGAAAAAACATTGTCATAAAGCGCATACTCGGTCATTAAATAACTGTCTGCGACTAAAAGCTGTTTGTCCTGGGTTTCAATGACCAGGGCGGCATTGTCCTCGTATAGTTTTGTGATCCATTTCTGCACAAAAGCACTGGCGCTTTGATTTTTGTTCGGCTCAATGTTCCATCGATACCATTCATCCCCTTTCATTTCCTGGCCAGCCGCGAAAGTTTTAAACTCACATTTGCTGACCGCGTTGGCCACACGGTTGACACCGCTGTAAAAGGCCAAATCCCGGACATATAGCTCTCCGCCCATACGCAAGAAAGCTTCATCCTCAAAAAAATTAATATGGCGGACAACATTGTTCTGTGCTACCTGGTTGATGGCAAGCTCTTTCGCTTTACCCATTGTCCGTCGGCTGCCAAATCCATAACCCATAAACACCTCCTAAAATGTGTAAGCTTTCATCTTTTGCAGCATTCCCAGATCGGCCTGTTGGCCTTCCAGCTCTTCCTCCAGAACCATACAGTTTACAAACGCCATAAACGTGTCTGTTTTCCGGTAGTGTGGATCCTGTTTATCGTACCGGACATTTCCTCCTTCTATGACCTTTTTAACGTTATTGGTCATCCAAGCCATGATTGGTGTCTTTCCCCAGGCGATCTTCTGGTTGATGAAAGCGGAATTGATGAGCGGTGCTGCCTGCATAATATCCGACGGCCGGATAATACGGATATTCTTTATTTCAAAGGCATCGTAACCGATGGCTTTAAAAGCTTTATTCAGATAGCCATACCGAAATTTATCAATCCCGATTTTTTTCAATCTTAAATTGTAACGCCGGATCTGTTCCGCGAACCAGTTCGCCACAGTTTCTGCCGGGATCTCAACATCGTCGATAAAGGTCAGATCGCCTTTTCTTTCCCATTCTGCCAATGGTGCCACAATCCCCCGTAGATCTCTGCTCTGTCGGCAGACAAAAGTGTGATGCAGCACCACATAACCTTCCCCCTGTTTGAACAAGAGACAGACGCCCGTGAAGTCATTGGTCATGGAATAGTCCACGCCGCCAACACATTCTCGGCTGGTGAAGGAAAAATCATAATCTTTCGTGGCCGCCTGAATATCTTCCCAGGTTGCCACCTCTACTTCCTGATTCCCCACGGGATAGTTGCACCGTTTGGCCATATACGCCTGATAATAGTCTGGCGTGTAGGGCATTTCCCGTATTTCTTTTAAAATGGTCGTTCGCAGGGATTTAAAATCGTTGAGGCTTGGAATTGCCTTGACCAGTTTGTCAATTTGATTCCATTCGCTTTCTGCTTCAATGCGACACCAAAAGACCAAGGTACGATTGTCCGGATTGTACTCGGACAGGATTTTTTTGTTCTGTTCCTTTTCTCGGTCCAGTACACCGCCGCGCACATGCCCATCGGTGGTGATCGTAATCTCTCGGGCGTGTGGCACCTTTCCCAAACCAGACTTTAAGGTTCCGATATTGGTATCATCCAGATATTCGTGCTTTTCATCATAAATAACACAGCCGGTGCGTTTTGAATCCTTCCCACGTTTAGATGAGGTATTAAAGCGCAGCACCGACTTTGTCTCAATGCCTTTTATGATTTCTTTTGTATGGTAGTAATTTGCTTTTAATGCTCGGTATTCCGGATCAACCGGATCATCAATAATTTCATAGACATCGTTAAAGCTGGTTTTTGCCTGGTCCTCGCTATTGGCAAGCAGATCCACGTTATATCCTGTGATTCCATGGTAAGGCGATAAAAAATAAAAACAAAGAAAAGAAATGAACCCATTTTTACCGGATCCACGTCCAACAATAATCCGTATATCACTGAAAAAAATATCACCATCGGTTGTTAAGACACCAACAATCAACGCAAAAAGAAAAATTTCCCATTCAATCAGCTTGTACGGGAAATACTTTTGGAGCGACAGCCCCTCCTCAATTCTTTCGTTGTTAATGATGACATCGTCACGCTCCAGGACAGGGATCACAATATTTTGAATCATCTGTTCCTGTTCTTTACAATGTTCGACTTCATTTTTCAGTATTCTATTGATATAAGGGTCGATATACGGGCTATAGCGCAACTTTACCACCGCCCTTATCTTCCGGTGGCTTTAAACCTAAAAAGGTTAAGATATTGCGCATTTCTGAAGAAATCCTCCTTTTCTCGGCGGTCGCATCGGTGACAGCTCGAAGCCCAGAATTATCATCGGATTTTACTTCCATTATGGCTTTATTTATGAACTTTAAATCCTCATAAAAATCCATGTACTGGTCCACATAATCTTTATAAACGCGTTCTTCCAAACCGCGCTCTTTTAGCATATTTTCAATACTTTCGCGGGTTCGCTCTTTTAACGTTTCTTCACTTGGCGGCCTCGCCATTTACCTCACCTCCCTGCGGTCCCCGGATTTTTATACTCTCCCTGCTTGCATACCCACCCACCGGTCTCCCGTTTGCTTTATCGGAGTGAATTTTTTTGAGGGGGGGCATTACCAACGCTCCACGGTTACCGGCTTCTTTTTCTTCCGGTATCCATGCGCTGCTTCATGACAGTCATGGCACAGGCTGATCAGATTGCGCCGCGTCTTTCCGTCACGATCTTTAAACCAAAGCGACAAGGCCAACTCTGGATGCTGCTTGACATGGTTCACATGATGCACGGTGGTTGCCTTGGTATATTTGCCTTTGGCTTTGCAGTGCTGGCACTCGAACTTGTCCAGCTTCAGCGCGTCCAGGCGTATCTTCTCCCAAGGTGTCCAGGTGTAAAAGGCGTGCATATCCTTGTTGGCAATGCAGTCTCTTACAAAGTCAATCTGCTGTTTGGTCATCTGTCAAACCGCCGCCCGTGGATTAACCGCGCCTGGTATCGGATATCATATTTCAGTCCGATCCGATTCAATGACTGGTTCATTTTCTTTTTCTATTTCAATGTATAAATCCAAGGTTTCTTCACCACAGAAGTTTACCGCGTGCTTTATATCAGTTGTGTGTTTACAGTGTTCTGAGTTGATACCGCATTGTTTACAGGCCTTGCGGTCACATAAATAAAGAATCTCCATCATCTTTCCTCCAATGAAAAAGACCTCAGCGCCGGAGCTTACTGAGGCCGTGGTCCACTAACTAAATTGATTTCTAACATACGCCAGACAATCCTCCCGGCTGGAGGTGGATGTCTGGGTGATTCGCCTTGTACTGACTTTAAAGTCCTGGAATCCAAACACCTTAAGGACTTCGATCACATCACGCTCAATCATATTAAAAAAGATAAAATCCACCTGCATTTCCTTAACCATCTGCAGCATCTTCAGGGTTGCGCTTAAGCCAAAGAAATACCGGTTATCATAGGCTTTCTGTGTGCTGTTCATGTAGGGTGGATCCAATATGATAATTGTGGTGTCATCGAAATCTTTATAATGCTCTGTTAAAAATTCTTTGTAGTCCATGGAAACGCGTTCCATCTGCTGTACGGTTTGTAAGTATTCACGCTGCTTCTCCGTGGTGATGTCGTTATGAAAATAAGTGAAGTCCGAAGGCTTCAGGGTACCAGTCTGTTTTTCGGAAAAGACAAAGTTGTTGGCCAATAGACGCCAATACTTTTCATCAATGGTAGCGATCATGGATTGTAGGTACTCCCGCTGCGTATCATTAAGACGCTTATTACTCTTTATAAAACCTGCTTCAAGGCACTTTTTAATCAAGTTGTCCTTAATGTCCAGATAGTCCGGATACAAGTCAAACAGCCGGTCATAATCGTTTATGACCGCACGCTCGACAATGCCCTCTCTGAATAGGTTGACGCTCAGGACGGCACTGCCGCCAAAGGCTTCATAGACTTTCTTATAACCTTGATCTTGCACGATTTGTTTGACTTCTTTGTACCGGTTCCGCTTGCTGCCTGAAAATGGAATACTGATCATTTGCTCTCCTCCTTGCAATAAAAAAAGCACCAGAAATCTGGTGCTAAAAAGATAAAAACTTTTTGCATATTCGCTTGACAAGCACACTATAACGTGCTATAATATAAGTATCTTAAGAGAAAGGAGTGAGACACATTAATCAAAGGGACTGGATTGATATTATCTTGAGTATCTGGACGAATATCATCGCCACGATCGCCCTGATAATATCCATCAAAAAAACCGCTAAACGCAAGCAGAACCGTCCAAGGAAACGCAAACGAAAGCGGTAAAGACAAGGGGAAAAGGGCGAAAGCCCTTAGTACCCTACCTTTCCTTTAGTATAATGTAAAACCATGAAAAAATCAACTTTAATCAGTCTTGTTTTGACAGCTGGGTTTTTAACCACTGGCAACCTTTTAAGTGGATTTGCTAAAACAGCATTTACCTTTGCAGCCTTCATTTCTGCAGTATCTGCTCTGATTTCAGCCGTACAAAAAGACAAAAAGGAGTAAAGACCATGAACCTTAAAAGCATTCGTACAGGTAAAGGTCTTTCTGTCCCAAAACTCGTTGAGCTGTCCGGCATTTCCCGCCGAACCATCCAGGATATCGAAAAGCGCGGCGATTGTCTCGTATCCAATGCCATTAGGCTAGCTGATGCCCTAGAGGTGACACTCGATGAACTTTGCAGGACAAAAGACGAAAAAGCCGGGGAATAATCCTCGGCTTTTTTGTATACTTCCTATTTGTCTACCCTAATGATACTACAGACCGTTGTTTCATGTCAATGGCATGTTTGTCGCATCACTTCTTGTTAATCCCGTCAATTCCGAAAAAAAGGGCTGATAAAATCTCTGTACCGGAGTTAATTGCCCGATAGATGGTTGAGCGATCCACATTAAACTGATCTGCAATTTCCTCGATTGTCAGCCGTTCATCACTGACGTAGAAATGCCAGATAATCCAGTAATTTCTTTGATCTTCTTTTCGGCCACTCTGTTCAGAAATGACTTTGTAAATATCCATCATCTTTTCAATATGCTGCATGATCAGTTGGGTCCGCGCAGCACTTTTTCCAATACTCTCAACAAAAACTTTATCGCTATATCCTGGTTCTTCCATCATTGCCATAAAATCAATGATGCTTTCATCCTCTACCTGCTCATCCATAAATACAGCGCCCTCGCAGTGCTCCTTCAGCAAACGGTAATTTTTTAACAGCAGCTTGGTATTTCTTAACCGTCTGTCCTTTCGGCCTCTCCTGGCCTTCTGCTGCTCTTTTTCCACGGTTTCCAGGGCCACTTTTGCCCCTTCTGCTGCTGCCAGCTTTACCAGCTCCTTAACGTCAATATCCTTAGCCATTTCAGCCTCCTTTTCTTCAGCTTATCCTCTTACCGTCTCATAAATGTTCTTTTTATGGTTATAGATCACGGGTACTGGCATCCCACAGTCAATGCAAGGAATATCAAACATTTCCTCGGTCATGTTAGTCCAGTAGGTAAACCGGCGGCCGCATTCACAGTTAAGGTATAGTCGCTTTAAAGGCTCCTCAAATGGTGTTACAATACCGCAATCCTCGCAGAGAAATGACTGTGATTCCTTTTTCGCGTTAAATCCTCTGATTTCCCCACATTTCGGGCAACGAATATACATAAAGCCTTTATAACCTTTTTCAAAGCATTCCTGTTCCCAGGTGTTTTTCGTTTCGTTTACCGCCTCTTGATGCCGGATCGCCTCGCGGATCGGCGCGCTTATCCGCTGATCGGTCGCAATATCTTGCAACTTCTGCTCAATTGCCGGCGTCTCAGTGGTGCAATGGTCCTTGAGAAGTACGGTATCGGTCATCATGCGCCTCACCTCCGTTCTTTCCTCAATCCCCAAAAGTTTCAGGGCAAAGGCATTAAAAAGCGCTTCGGCCTTTTCGCTTTCCAGGTCAACGGTCAGATTCCGTTTTTCCATGATCAATTTAATCTTCATTTTTCTCCTCCCCATAGAGCACTGTATGCAGCGCGTCATCTAAATTTTTAGCCATTTCATTAAAAACTCCCATTAATCCACGATTTTGTTTTTTCATCTTTTCAAGCATCTCTTTATAAGCTTCTAATCGCGCTTTTTCTTCTCGGCGTTCTCTTACAACTTGAACAATTAACGCCCAAAATTCAATGATTACGATGCCTCCAAAGATGGCATAAGTGGCGATTCTTCCCAGAACAAGAAAAGAAATGCACATGCCCAACATAAAGAACACCCAAAATCTTATAACCTCTGGAAGCGCCCTGTTCGCATCTAACATAAAATCATTTATACTTTTGATCCATTTTTTCATTTTTTATACTCCTTCTTGTACCACGCCGTCCTCATCGACCGCCCTCTAATAGTAATTTCAGCATGTTTCTTCCTCCATATAATCTTTTCTCAGAATTCCTTGTTCGATTAACTGATTGACACCTTCTCGAAAACCTTTTTGCATCATCTTAGCCATAACATCAACGGTTTCCTCTCGAAGCGGCATACTCGTGTGTCCAATCATAACCTCTCCGGTTTCTGACACTCGTTGGACAACATCCTTTACGAGTGCCATGATGATACCTCCTACTTCTGCGAAGATATCCACAGCACTCCCTTCTTGTTCTATGCTTACTTCCGTTTGGTTGTTTTCTTTATCAATTTTTGCTTCAATCTTAATCATGGTTTTTTTCTCCTTCCTGCTGGTATTCCCACTGGATACAGCACCCTTCAATTTCTTTTCCGCATTCCGGGCATTTTCCGGGCTTGATTCTTGTTGTGGCCATTTGCACCTTTCTCTCTTGCCGGACTTCCTGAATCCGATCCAGTTTCATGAAGACATGGCCACATTCAGTGCAGATCGGAATAAAGACGACCATTGTCTTATCCTCACCCGCCACAGCATCCGCCTTCACACGTTTTGACGCTTTGAGCAATTCGTTAAAATTGTAATGATTGATTTTTTCCATTTTATCGCTTTCCCTTTCTTATAACTCATTCCAGAAATTTCAGGGTATTATCGAAGCGGATCCGGAAGAACTCCAGCTCCTCTAAGGTCATATACATCCGACCATAGTGCCTTTTCATGTTCCGCCATATGCGCCACGGCACCCGGTAATAATCTATGCCGTTCATGCATAGCAGCACGAAGGTTGCGGCCCCCAGATCGGTATGATCGTCCAGGGCTTCTTTCTGTTCCTGGGTAACGGCTGTCTGGTTGACCCGATCCCCTTCTTTGCTTTTGGCTTCAAAACAGACCGCCCGGCCGCCGGCTGCGATGATGGCTTCAAAGGCCTGGCCTTTTTTCTTGCTGGTGTAACCCTGTAGCTGCCGGCGTGGGTCTTTTCCTGCTGATGGCCTCATAATAAACCACGTCCTTTCGCAATGACCAAAAACAGGATCCCTATACAGAGGATCAGTAGATTGATAACCATGCACAGTATTTTTTTCCTCAATGTCATCGCAACACCTCTTTAATACAGCACGGTATAACCAAACTGTTTATTGATCCGGTTTTTAACGCTTGTCAGGCTAAAATACCAGTTTTGTTCGGGTGGTACGAATAACTTTAATATCGCTGTTTTGCCTTTTTGTTTATCCAGGGCAATGATCTTAATGGCCGGCGCTCCCGCGATCTCATCCGGCCAGACGGCGGTTTCCACGTATGGATAATAATTTTTCAGGTACTCGTGAACGTATTTGACATAATCGTCGGTTGTTCTGCTTGCTTCCATTCTTTTCTCCTCTACTCTGCTCTTTTATAAAGGTGCGCCTGCTCGATGATGGGCAGGATTCCCCGCTGCTTTAAAAATTCGTAAAGAAACCGGCGGCCTTTCTGGGTCCACTTGGTATGCATTCGGCTGCCAATGGTTCCGTCCTGGTGGTAATAACTGGCGGTCGCGCTGGCTGCGTATCCTTTGTTCTGATATTTATAAGTCAGGACCCACTGGTTTCCGTTGTAGGTCTGGATTCCTAGGTCTTTTAACAGCCGATTCATGGTCTTGGCGCCCATGCCGTAGTCCTTCGCGATCTGTGTCATATTGACCAGGTCCTTGCTGGCCAGGATGGTGTCTGTATAATCGGCCTTTGGGGCCAGCTCTTTTATCTGCGCTTCCTGGTGCTGTATGGTCTGGTCTTTGGCTTCCAGCAGCTTCTGGGCTTCCAATACGGCCATGGCCAGAAGGTTTTCTCCGGTCGGCAAATCAGCGCTTTCTTTTTTTCTGAAATAGTTGCTAACCAGACTCCTTTGAACTTCCCAGGCCAAAACGTCATTAAAACTTTTGACCAGCATCAGATAGCCAGACTCCGTCACAACCGTTAATCCGTTTGGTGCGATGGTGTTAAACTCTTTCTGGGCTATGTCCGTATTTAGGACGAAGTAATCCACACCCTTTATAAACCGGTCTTTGTGAAAATTGAACCGCTTTCTGGCGGTTCCCGGCGGCCGCTTATGGACCCGGTCGATATCGGCCAGGGTGACCACGCGGGTGCCTTGGTATTCTTTGACCTGGATCTGTTCGTCGTTGATGGTCATGGTCAGGTGATTCATGTTTCTTCCTCCTCTACTGTGGATTTCTTTTCCATTGCTTCTTTCAGGCAGAAGCCATTCAGATCATCGAGGCAATGGGGATTGATGGCACAGTCATCGCATTCTGTGACCTGTTCCCGCACGCTGTCTTCACGCTGGCTGTTTTGCGAGTATGCTCTTTGCCAACAGTCTTGACAGGCAATTGACGGGCAGGTGATATTAAAAAAATCCGCTACGCAGTATTCGCTGACCGCTCCCTTGCGTTCATCATATTCTGGAAACACGGTGCGAAAATAGTCTTCAAAGGTCACTTTATTGGACTTTTCAGTCTTGTCGGTCTCTGAAAAGTCAAGGATCCAGTTGGTGTCCTGGCCTCTGGTGGACTTTGTCTCCAGATTGTTTTTTCCCTCGGCGCCCTCATAGGTGACGGTGACCACCGCGGTTTTAAAACCGTCTGGTACGGTTATTACGATTGCTTTCATCTTTTCCCTCCTCATTCTTTCCGGATCATTGAATATTTTCGATACGGATAACCCGTGTAATCACTGTATCCCGTATAGAGATCCTCCAGGGTGTAGTTTTTCCAAATTTTCGGCGTTTTCCGCCAGCTGTCGGCTTTGACAATGGTCTTTGTAATGATGGGCTTTTTCAGGTTTCGGCTCGGTGTCCAGCGCTTTTTGCACGGGCTGTCTGGATCCCTGAAGGTCTTGCGGGTTTGTTTGATCAGATAAGCTGCAATCTTTTTATACTGGCCACTATGGTCTAAAACCTGTATTTTGACGCCGCCATGCTTCCAGAGTTTTTTGGCTTCCCGGATATCCACGCTTCCAATGCTCACCACCATATGGTGGTGGATCCGTTTATCTTTCCATTCTGTCACGTGCACATATTTAAAGGCTTCCCCTTTTCGCTTGCACAGATTCCGGGTGTTCCGGATCAGCTTCTGCCATTCCTTTTTCGCAAACTCAACGGTCGGTGGCTCTTCACAGCCATAGGTGTAGGTGACCAGATAGTCTGTCTCTGAAAAGTTGGTGTTCAAAATCCGTGTCAGATCCCGCACGGCATTCTTTTCATTAATTTTCATTTGCTGCTCAGAGGTCGGCTTCTGGTTCGGTTCTCTTTTTAGCCCTTTTTTCAGGGCGCGCCTTGTGTAATACTCCTCAACCTCGACCACCTTCCCCGCTTTGCAGACGACTCTTACATGTGGCATTGTCGGTGCTCCTATTTTTTATGTTTTGCTCTAAACTTAATTATCTTAATCCAGTCGAAAAGCCCGATTTTAAGCCGTTTTTTGAAAACTTTCCATTGCCTTTACGGTGCGAAAAATGGTATAATCACCGTAAGGCAATTTCTTAAAACAACCGGCGGCTTCCAGGCTACAAAACCGGTTGTTTTTTTTATTTATTTTTTTAACCGCTGCCCGCACCAGGGACAGTAATTGCCGATATAGCCGATCTGAGACAAGGGCGAATCCTTGTACTCAATGGCGATAATCTTCTCGCAGGTCGGACACGCCCAGGCGACGTCTTGATCTTTTACCTTTGCCCTTACCTGTTTTGGCTGCTGAAGCTCTAAGACCTGGATGGATAAATCCAGATCGTTCAATCCAAAGTCAACAGCGTTTCTGAGGGCCCGGCGTTTTCCGCGAAGGGTGTTCCGAGCCTCCCGGCATCTTCCGGGGTCCATCCATGGCTTTTTCATGCTTCGTCCCCCAACATTTTCTTTCTGACTTTTCTGAGAACCCGCTGCGCCTTGGTCAGGTTATGGAGCGGATCGCAGTGCTGGCAGACAAAGTACCGGGGATTCTCCCACTGGTAGGCGGGTATGGTGGCGATAAAGCCGCAATGGTTGCACTGCATGTCGATGGTTCGTTCTAAATTTCCCATTTTCTGCCTCCTGTTTCTAAAAAGGGTAAAAAAATTTCTAAAAAGGGTAAAAAAAATTAGGACACAGCTTCTCTGTGTAACCTTTTAAAAGGGCGGCGGTACGACCCCCGCCGCTGGATATGCGCTTACTTAATCATAAAAAGGAGACCCTACTATCTTTTCCTCTCTCTCCTTTTGTTTTAACTGTTTTTTTAAATCAATTGTTTCTGCTTTTAAGACGCGTATGGTTTCATCCCTTGCGTTCAAGGTGCCATTCATATATTTACAATTTTCCATTAATACTTCACTGACCTTTTTAAAAAAGCGATACATTTCTTTTTCGTCTACCATTATCATTTTTGTTTCCTCCGTTTTATACTCAATTTGGGTGTTTATTGTTTCTTTTATAATACGTACAATTTGAGTATAAGTCAAGAGTTATTTTTCCATGGAGGTAAAATTTATGTTTTGTGATAGACTCAGAGCTACTAGAATTTCAAAAGGGCTTACGTTACAAAAAACCGCTGATGCCCTTGATATCCCATTAAGAACCTACCAAAATTACGAGGCCGGGGTAAGAGAACCTCATTTTGATTTATTAATAACTATTGCAGATTATTTTGACGTTCCTACTGATTTTCTTTTAGGTCGGGATAATTTTCTGAACTCCCTCGGAGTATCCGTTGATGTATCCCTAGAATGTCCTCCAAGGCGTCCCAAACCTCAAAAGAACCATTGAGATTACCATATTCAATTTTTTGATAATGCCCCAACATTAAGCCCAATCGGTCGGCCATCTGCTGCTGTGTCATGCCCGCTTCTTTGCGGGCTTTTTTTAATCTTTCTCTTTTCATTTGTTTTTCTTCCTTTTTTCGATTGTTATGCTATAATGGCAATGTAAACTAATCTTTGCCCTTTTCAGCCTGCACGCTGTCTGGGGCTTTTTTCGTGGGTCTGTTTGTACCCTTGCGCCTTTTCTGCGCCAAACCCACAGCCTTTCTTTTCGATATGTTTATTTTTTTAAGTTTGTGTTGTTTTTTATAAAGAGGTCAGAGCGGCGCACTTAAGGCGGATGCTCCACGCAGCCTTTTACCCATTGGCTT
>OCAN01001036.1_pt1 | contig 16985 bp, 18 predicted proteins | sample 1538321 | NCBI WGS metagenome assembly OCAN01 (sample SAMEA2580294, study PRJEB22360) | human gut metagenome | biome: human gut; feature: human-associated habitat; material: faeces | place: Denmark | collected 2008/2010 | reverse complement strand
ACTAAGGCTTCATCGTCTGGGATGTCGTAGGGGAGCGGTGGTGATAGGACTAAGTCGCTAGTGCCATCCCAGTTATTAATATTATTTACAATGGTAGTAGGCAATCGAGTCGGTAAACTTACCGATGGAGCGGAAGCAATATGTGTAACATCATTGTCTAAAATAGCATTCCCGGAAATCTGATCAATAAATTTTTGTATCCCTAAAGCAGAACCAAAATACTTCCAAACAGAATCAGAATTATATCCAATAGCAATAGAATATCGGGCCGACGGGTTCTTTGTCATACAATAAAATGTTGCAGTACTTTTAATAGTGCCGTCAATTGATCTTCTATAATGAAGATAACCAGCAGGCCCCCAATTGCCATCAAACGTAGTATCGTCATTCACATAGTATGTTCCAGTATTGAAGATATTTGTTGATAAGAACCAAGGCCGATTTGGGATGCCTAATTTGACATAATTATCTGAAACAACTTTAGTAACAACATAATCCCCAAAATCCGACAATATGACTTCGTTTTTACCTAAAGTCCAAGTACGATCAATTGTTTTATCCGGGAATAAAGTCTCTTGTATAGCCTGTAAAAACGCGTAAATCACCGCCCCACTGGCAAGAGCTTTGATCTTGGCGCTTTCGGCACCGGACTTGATGGCTTCACCGAGCTTGTTAGCTTGGTCGATGGCGGCAGATCCAGCGGCCTGGAGGTTGGCCTGGGCTTTTTCGGTGATGGAAGAAAGATCGGCGGGGGATACTTTATAACCTCCGGAGATGGCACCAGAAGCTACTAAACTTGTAAGAATAAGTCCAATAATAAATGGAGATACCAATTTTAAATCACTAGGACTAAGAGCTTCAACCTTTTTTATATTACCTAAAGGAGCAATTGCAACCATAAAAGCCAATATAAAAACTAGAAATCGGTACTTAACCTTATTATTATTAATAGATTCCATAACTACTCCTTTTATGATATAATAAATACACTATAGATAGGGGGTAATGATCATGTTTAAAATGCTAACTTTATTAGCCTTAATGCTAATTACAGTTTTTTCCTTTTTACTAATATTTGCGCCAGAAAGTAAATTAAATATTCCTGTATTAAAAGATATTAGAAAGTGGATTGATAAACATAAAATTATAGGCCCCGGATTAATATATTTTGTTTTGTTTTTTATATTTGTTTTTTATATAATCTTTCAATAAAGACCTGCCTGCTAAATTAAAAACCTGCCTACCACAGGGGGAGTGGTGGCAGGTTTTTTTTAAGAGGATTAAAAATGATTGGTTGATTCTACAGGAAAGTGTAGATAATCCGGCGGATCAGGCTGATGCCGATCATGGTGCCCATGATGCCGAGGCCAATAGGAACCAGCGTGGTTAAGCCGGAATTAATGGAGTCAGTGACTGGTTTGAGCATTTCAGTGGTGATTTCCATAAATAGTGCTCCTTTCGTTTAGATTTTACAGGAAGGTATAAATGACACGGCGAATCAGGCTGATGCCGATCATGGTGCCCATAATACCAAGGCCGATGGGGACCATAACCCCCAGGCCGGAGTTAATGGAGGTGGTAACAGGCTTGATAAGATCGGAAGTGATCAGAAAAGCGTTGACAACCGGTTCTTCAGGCATAGGCGTACCTCCTTCTTTTAGATTTATATAACCGCCTGTCAGTAATCGACAAAAGCGGATATACACTTGTATAAGATCAGACAAACAATGATGGCCGCTGTCACACCAACGGCAAGATACATCATGATGGTGATCTGATCCAGTCGTTCAATGATGGTATTCAAAGCGTTGACGGTGTCCGTCACCGACTCTGCCACCACCGCAGGGGATGGGCTGGCAGTCGGTGAGGGCATGACCGTTGGCGCCGGGTTACTCGTCAAAGAACTGGCGGAATTTTCGAGGGCTAGTGTCAGGCTTGTCTGAAACATTCCTTGTGACCTCCTCTGGTACTTCCACATCGTCAAAGTCATCCGACATGGGGAAACCGCCTTTTAAAGGACAGCCCGTACAGAACTTGTACTCGCCCTGACAGCCGGAATGCACCGACCACTTGACAACACCGTAGACGCAGACCGCGCCGATGATGAAACCTGTGATAAAAACCATGGCGTCACCTGTCAGGCTTTCTTGTCAGCGTCAACGTCAATCTTGTCCATGGCATAGAACTTGCCTTTGTTGTTAAAGTAGATAAAGACAAACTTGTTCAGGTACTCCTTGAAATTGTAGTCTTTAGCAATTTTGTGTGAAACGAAGATATCCGCTGTGCGGGCACCCTGAAGATTTTCGGCATCGTCATTATAAACAATGAAGAGCTTAACCCCTTCAATGCGGTTGCCTTCCTTTGTTTCAAAGTCCATGGGTAAATAGCCGAGTAATTTTGCTTCCATAAATGTTTCTCCTTTTAGTTTTATATTTATTTTCAAGCCTGTAGCGGTTAAGCAGAATCAGGCTGAATGTTCATGCTGCTTTATTCATAATGATAGTAGCTTGCCTGACTGGGAAAGGCAGGCGGCTGGTAGATGGTGATGCGATTACCCTCGGGCACAATCATGATCAACGGGAGCCGGTGATTGTACTGCTTTTGAAAAACCGCATCGTCATAGAGCTTTTTCAGCTCCTCAAGGGATAAGGCCAGACGGGGGACTTCTTTTTCTTTATTGGGCAGTCTCATGGGGCGTTATCCTCCGTTAGTTCAATAGCAAATAGATAGTTTAAAAATTCATCCATTGACTGATGTCTTGCCCGATCCGCCTTTACCGTATCGTGTTCAAGATTCGATTGAGCCAATCCATAGGTATAAGCGTCGCTTAAAGCAATGGCAAAATAGGCGATTAAGTTGTTGCGTTGATCTTTAGTCATAATTGAATAACCTCCAAACCTTCAAAACTGCCATTTTTAAAGAAATGGTGCAAATTAGTAGGATTAAACGCAAATGTTTCGTCACGGATAACACTTGTAAGCTCAAAGCCCCGTTTTCGATACGAACAAATAAGCCCGTATTCAACATCAATGATAGAACCAGAAACGACAACAGCGGTAAAATCTTCAAAACCAGAACCATCACGCAGGTCATACCCCTGCACCGTGAAACCCACTAAAAGCATGTTATTTTTCTTCATTTTTCATATCCTCCTCAATTTCAAATGCGTTGTACAGAAAATTGATAAAATCAAATTCCGGGTCCGACTGGCTGTAAAGGGATAAATCGTTATCCAAAGCCGAAGCACGGCCCAGATCATAGTTATAGTGAAAAGCTTTCGTTGCAAGCTCCATGAGTTCAGAGCGTTGCGCATGTGTCATCATAAAACCACCTTAAAAAGTTCATTTGTTCTATGCGTTTTATTTTACAACTCAAGATACTGTCACTTTTTCGTAAATTTACTTTATTCTGACTCAGCTTTTTGTTATAATAAATTTAACTATAAACGAAAGCATGGTATAGACTATGGATAAACGTAATCCAGAGAGCCGCGAAGTCGAAGAGCTTCTGGAAAAAAAGAAGGATCTTTTTTCCCTTTTCTCCGCCTTTGAGGACCGGATCGATCATAAAATATCCCATCTCACTGATTCTGCGGAAATTCCCGTAGAATCCATCAAACAGAAAATCGTAGAATCCACCGGACATCATCTGGAGGATCCTGTTGAGGATCTTTTTGAGCAGGCTGTTTTAAAGAGCCAGCAGAAAACCCATGAAAGCGGCATCATTGGTTTCCACACCGAAGAAATCCTCGGCGTAGAGGAAGCCCTGGCCGAACTGAAAAAAGCAGAACCCGCTAACTCCTTTGAGGAAGAGCCTGCTGCAGAACCAGCCGAAGTCATTGAAATGCCAGAAGATCCTGTCATTCTTACACAGACTGAACCCATCCCAACGCCCAATCCGGAGATTTCAGAGGCAGAACCGTCCGGGACAGACACCCAGACGCCTGCTGATATCTGGGTGGAGACAGAAATTTCTGAACCAGACCTTTCTGTCGAAAACCAGGACAATGCCGACGGCCCGCCAGAAGGAAGAATTGCCCGTCATGATGGAGAACCAATGGAGCTCCCGCTTGGCGTTGACGAGCCCGATCTGGCCGAAATCGACGAGCTGCTGCAAGAAGCCGAAGAATTAATGGAGGATATTCCTTACAGCCGGTATATGGCCGCAAGAGCCGCCGTCGACAAGGAAGTTCTCGATGATAATCCGCTGGAAACATCCGGGGACGAAGAGGCTGATTTTGAAGCTTATGATGAAGAATATGACCCCGATGACTCGGACGCTTTTGAAACAGACAGCGACGAATATGGCGCCCTCTTTGAAGAAGATGACTTTGACGAGAATGACGCCTTTGACGACGAAGATTCCTTTTTAGAAGAGCACTCCAAGGAGGCAACTCTTTTCGAAGAAAACGGGCCTGAGGATTTTCCTGAGGGCGAAGACTTCGAGGAAGAAGACTTTTTAGCTGAAGATGATGCTATTTTCCAGGAAACCGTCAATGACACGACTTCCGAGGAGGCATCAGACCATCCTTTTGCCGATTTTTTTGAAGATACTATGGAGACCGTCAAGGAAGATTTGTTTGATGAACTCCCACTGGATAAAGCCCCGGAGGAAGAATATTCTGATAATAATCTGGATGACGTCACCTACGAAAATGTTGATGCCGTGTCCCTCGGTGCCTTTAAATATTCCGCCGTATCCCTGCGCCTGATTTTATTTGTGATTGCCATGCTGGGCATGGGGGTATTCACCGCCCTGTCCTCAGGACGTTTTATTGCTATGGACTACCTGATTCTTTTTGTCCTGTGCATTTTTGTGGCCCTGACCATGGATATGTCCTTCAATGCTACCCTCATCGTGACCGTAGTCATCATGCTCGGGTGCTTTGGGGGACTGATATACACCTTCTTTACCGGCGGAGAAGTCAGTATGTTTCACATGTTTTGGTTTATCATCATCCCAGCCTGTCTGCTGACCGCCTCCGGCCTGGTCCAGAAAATCAAAGAAGTTATCCTCGCAAACCAGCTGCTTAATGAGGAGTTGGACAGCCTCTATGCCGAACAGGAGGACACTTTGTTCGAGAATAGCGAGGAAGAATAAAAGCTTTTTATACCGTCAGCGTATGCTGACGGTTTTTGTTTTATGTTGATAAATATAGCTTTTATTATTCTTCAACTTTCATATAACACCTTACATCTCATGTTAGTCTTCAACGAAGCCTTTGGCGAATGGTGGGGAAGCCTAACCCCATTTAAATACATCTCATGTTAATCTTCAACTTTTTAAGTATTTCGCGATTTCATCAACGGTTCCGAATTTAAATACATCTCATGTTAATCTTCAACAAAGGTAGGACAAGACGGAACATTCAAAGCCTGTTAATTTAAATACATCTCATGTTAATCTTCAACGAGAAAAAAGAGGCTTACGAAAAAGAGCTAGGCACATTTAAATACATCTCATGTTAATCTTCAACTACAAGACAAATATTGTGGGGTTTGGGGTCAATGTATTTAAATACATCTCATGTTAATCTTCAACGGTGGCTGAAGTTTATTGACGGCGAATATCGCGCGTCATTTAAATACATCTCATGTTAATCTTCAACTTGGTCGGCCTTGCCCTAATCTAAGTTCATTAAATATTTAAATACATCTCATGTTAATCTTCAACGTATTGGTGTTGGAGCACCTCACCGGAATTGCGCAGGATTTAAATACATCTCATGTTAATCTTCAACGAAATTTTAGCCATTGCCTATAATTATATGCATTAATTTAAATACATCTCATGTTAATCTTCAACTCACACATCACATCGTTGAGGTGTTGGACGATCTATTTAAATACATCTCATGTTAATCTTCAACTATGGTGCACAAAGGAGAAATGATTGTCCCGGCAAAATTTAAATACATCTCATGTTAATCTTCAACAGTCTCGGCATCCAGCTACTTGACATGGGCAGACGCATTTAAATACATCTCATGTTAATCTTCAACTCTCCAGCCATTGAGCCAACCCATTCCATCTCCGTATTTAAATACATCTCATGTTAATCTTCAACTCCTGCTGGCGAAAATAAAGGAGAAAACAATGTTAAGATTTAAATACATCTCATGTTAATCTTCAACGCCTCTACATAACTATTGCCCATGTGCCTTATTGAGATTTAAATACATCTCATGTTAATCTTCAACAACGATCCGAGATGATCCTCGAGTCAAAATTCTAAAATTTAAATACATCTCATGTTAATCTTCAACGGCGTGTTTCAGTTCCTCGGCTTTGGCGTTGTCTTTATTTAAATACATCTCATGTTAATCTTCAACGACTTTATGGGTGTTCCATATTAGGAGATAAAAAAAATTTAAATACATCTCATGTTAATCTTCAACTTGATGGGCTATTCGATAAATGCAAAAACATAGAATTTAAATACATCTCATGTTAATCTTCAACGTTAAGGCCGAAAAGATAACAAAAGAGAATTATCTATTTAAATACATCTCATGTTAATCTTCAACTAAAACATACCTTATAACAAAACAGAATGGAAGAAAATTTAAATACATCTCATGTTAATCTTCAACGGTAGTTCTTTGCCAGGGCGATCTCATGTTTCACAGCATTTAAATACATCTCATGTTAATCTTCAACTCATAGGCACCTCCAATTGGGAATCACCTGCAGCGATTTAAATACATCTCATGTTAATCTTCAACACGGGCAGTTCCTTTAAAGACGGTCTGGTTTTCGAATTTAAATACATCTCATGTTAATCTTCAACTTTCTGCCAGTCGGTTAAAAGCATGGGGGTACCCCATTTAAATACATCTCATGTTAATCTTCAACTTCGGCATCTTTTTTATACTGCAAGGTGTCGGCTTATTTAAATACATCTCATGTTAATCTTCAACATCCGCTTTATGCAAACAATCGGATTAAGGAGAACGATTTAAATACATCTCATGTTAATCTTCAACCCGTATCGGTGATGACTGCTGGGTCCACGATTTGTGATTTAAATACATCTCATGTTAATCTTCAACGTTCGTTGAAAAACGGGTAGATTAGGAGACTTTTTAATTTAAATACATCTCATGTTAATCTTCAACCTTGGAGGGATAAATATCGCCTTTTTTCACCACAAAGATTTAAATACATCTCATGTTAATCTTCAACTTTGGCGGTGGTGATGGCTTTTAAATACAGGCCAAAATTTAAATACATCTCATGTTAATCTTCAACAGTCTAAGATGGCTTTTTCCATGTTCTGGATATCTATTTAAATACATCTCATGTTAATCTTCAACATGGCAGCGAGCAGAGCGCCACGGAAAACGTCTAATTTAAATACATCTCATGTTAATCTTCAACGACAACTGCTTTCTTTTATCCAAAATTCCCGCTAATTTAAATACATCTCATGTTAATCTTCAACATAAGCTGGAGCTAAAAAAACAGGCGTTAGACGAACATTTAAATACATCTCATGTTAATCTTCAACCCGCACAACGGCGTTTCCATCCCCCTCCAAAAGCAGATTTAAATACATCTCATGTTAATCTTCAACGCAGACATATTGCGCCACCAAAATAATAAAGGCGAATTTAAATACATCTCATGTTAATCTTCAACCATAACAATCAAGCCATTCTTCCTCTATTTATATTCTCTAAGCCCCTTGATTTCAAGCCATTTCTCTACAAATTTACCAGCCGCAGAGATTTTCGTCAATTCTTCTTTCAAATGGCGCTCAAACCTTTTGTTTAAAAGGATTTTGACTTTTTAAAATTTTCTGTGCCTGGTAAAACAGAACTACAGAAAAAGGTCTTCTGAGGATTCGGAGATGCCCATGACTTCTTCTCCAAAGACATTCCCATTCAGCAGTTTTACAATACAGACGAAGTCTTCATCTTCAACAATAATTTTTTTCAGTTCGTTTTTCAGGGCAATCAATTTTGAAGGGGTTATGTCTCCTCTGAATACAGATTTCTGATAATGCACAAGATATTTTTTGCAAATTTTAAAAATTTTAGCCACACGCTTTTCATTAATATCATAAAACACGAAGGCATAATTATAATTAAAATTTTTATCTGTACTCATAGCTTCTCTCCCATATTAAAGGGGATAAATGGCTTTTCCTCAAGAATGTCTTTGATCAGCTTATAGCAGTCCAACTTCAACGCAGTCCGATAGCTGGTCTTTCGTTTGAGCTTTGGATGCTCAAACACACTGTCCAAACGGGCTTCAAAGGCGCTAATAAAAATTTTTCGCCCCTCCTCATTCAGGATACAATAATTCAGCTTTTTTTCAAAATGCTTGTCTACCTGTAGTTTTCGGTTATTGACCACATCAAAAATTGTCTTGAAAACAATGGCTGGTTTAAAAACTTCGCATAAATCGAGACTCAGAGAAAAACGTCCCTCTGAAGGCTTATGAAGAAAGCTGATCCGCTGGTCAAGATGGGTCTGATAAATCACCGACACGGTTTTGCTGTACAGCAGGCTGTTTCCAAAGGAGACCAAAGCATTGATTGGATTATCCGGAGGCCGTTTGACCCTTTTGTTCATGATAAAATCTTCAGGCAGAAAATACTGAAAGCTGCTGTAAAACCGTTGCCAGATTTCGCCCTCGGCCTGCAAAACCTGCTTGACATCCTCTGCTTTGCCGAGCCGATCAGGCAGGTCATGCCTGATCCAGTCAATGGTCGGCTTGACGTCTTTTTTATCATGCTTATAATAATGATACAGCAATTCATCGATATTCTTTCCAATGCCGCCTACGATGGCCTTCGCAATGCCTAAACGCCGATTTTCAAATGCTTTTACCTGCGCGATGAGCAGTCTCCCGCTGACCAAATGCTCTTTGGGATAAAAGGTACCGCTGTAACCGCCGTAATAGTTAAAAAAATGTACAATGATTTCATTTTTCGCCAGAAAATCCAACAGCTTGGTGTTCAGCGATATTTCAGACATACAATAAATCTCACTGACCTGCTCAACCGGAAGATACTTGTTGCGGCTGCCCACTCGAAAACACAGCGAATTATCCTTTCGGCTCAGCTCACCCATGGAGGTTAAATACTTTGTTGTTCCCATTTTACCTTCTCCTATAAAACACAGTAGTCAAAATACGCGCATTGACGACACTTTTTACCCGTCTCCCGCTCAGGCGGAAAGGGGGTTTCCAGCAGTGTCTCAATGGCGCGAATGATTTCCTCTAATTCTTTTTCGCGCTCCTGGGTTAAATCCTCATAATAGATTTTCCGCTCGGCCTTTTTCTTTTCGATAAATTCAATTTTTCCTCTGCGCTCGATCCCCTTATCCTTCAGAACCTTTAAATAAAACAGTACCTGCCATTTGACCGCTTCATAATCCGCATCCGATTTTTTTACCTCGACCAGATAATCCTTCGTAATCTTATCTAAACGGATATTCTCAATGCTGATTTCCGTCGATTCACTTTCTTCTGCCCTTATCTCGTGCAGGGCTTTTCCAATTTTCACATCTTCACTGTTGCTTTCCAGGTTGATGCGGTTTCCATGCAGCCAGCACTGCCTTTTACAATGAAAATAATAATTGACCAGAGTTCCGTTAACCTTCATTTTATTTTCCTCACAGAAAGTCGTTTTCACGCTTTAGTTTTTCACGGCTGAATTTTCCGTTTTCAAAAAATCGCTCGCCGTCCTTAAAATAGTACAGCTCACCCAAAAGCTCGTCTTGGCACAACACACAGGCATCAGCAAAGCTTTTGTCAATTTCATAGATAAAGTAGTCCATCTTTGCCTGCACCTCTGACAGGCGGACCCGCTTTTTGGCGTAGGACATCGCTGCATCCTGCAGTAGCGCTCCGTAGGATTTCCACACCTGGCTTCCAACAAGGACTTCGCCGTCTTCACTGATAACCTCCGTATTCAGGAACAGGGATACTTTCCTCCGACTATCGTCAATCAGGCGCATCCTTTCCTGTATCTCGGGAAAATTGAAAGTCCACAGATGCCGGTCCCGAAAAACTTCCAGATTTAAATCATTTTCTTTTCGGCTCTGCGCCTCAAGGCCTTCTAAAACGCAGGCATAAAATTTTGAAAATTCTTTATTGATCAGGATTTCCTGCATGGCCTTGTTGGCGCCGGTCAGCCTCAAATTATCGGCTTTACGGATATCCTTCTGATAAATCATATCGGGTGAATCCAGGTTGAAAAAATACACGACAGCGCCTTTTTTCCGGCAGGAACGGTTGATTCTCCCGAGAAACTGTTCCTCGGCGTCCAGAATAGAGGTGTCTTTAAAGCCAATGTCCATGTCGATATCGACGCCGGCTTCTATGACCTGGGTGGCTACCAGTATGATATTTTCTGCTGTTCGCACCTGGCTGATAATCCGTTTGCGTTCCGCCTTGTGGTCATCCCCGGTCATCAGTTCAATGGATACCCGATCATTTTCCACAACGTCCTTCAAACGGTTATAGAAATCAACAGCCGAAGCTTTTTTGATAAACTCAACCACAATTTTGTTTTCAGCGTCTGGATTTTTCCTGAGGGCGTTTGAAACCTCGAGGACCTTTTTTAAAAGCGCATCAAAGGTTTCTTCCGGTTCCAGCTCCAGCATGGAGAAATCCAGCTCTACTCTGTCTTTAAACAGGGGATTTTGAAAATAAAATTCCCGGTTTTTCACGAGATAAGTCACCTTTTCATCTCCAACACTGAGCCGGTTTAAATCTGGCAGGGTTGCGGACATAATGATCACTTTAAAATTTAAAATACGCGCATAGGCTTTCAGAAAGATAATGATTTCCTTCCAGATCCGGTTTTTATAGCTCTGTATTTCATCGAGAATGATGACGGAATTCGCCAGATGCGCCAGCGGAAATACCGCCTCGCGGCCTGTTCCGAAAATACCCTCAAAAAATTTCACATGGGTGGTCAGCACAATGGGATAGTGCATAAACTGCCGGGCCAGCAGAGACTTTTCATAATCAATTTTATCCTGTCTTGTATAATCCCATTCGCCTTCATCGGTCGTTTCCCCGTATTTCTTGATGGGTGTAATGCTGTTAATGACCCCCATTTTTTCGCCGAGGGCTTTCCCAAAGCATTCTTCCAGGGAATCCCGGGTTTGCTCGACCAGGGTGTTGAAGGGAAAAACGTAGAGAATCCGGTTGAGCTGTTGATCCTTTTTTATGAGCTGCAAAGCCAGATTGATGGAGGTTTTCGTCTTCCCAGAGCCCGTGGGCGCCTCTAAATAGTACACATTATCCTTTTGGCTATGAAGCAGATTTTCTTCTGCTTCTAAAAACAACCGGCTTCTTAAAATATTAATATCGCCATCAGGCGCTTGATCTTTTTTAATTTTTCGGATATTTTGTGTGACGGGATCGGCATTGAACGCATCTAGATAGGGCGTGACGTCATCCAGTACGCCAAAATCATCAACCGGGGCGCCGTTCATGTATTCTGAGGTTGCGTAGAAATCGCAGGCAACCAGAATAGCGTAGAGGAATCGGGTATAGATGTAAAAATCCACACATTTCCACGGGTTATTTTTATGTATAATATTCAGCCTTTCCTCAAAAAACAAACCGAGTCCAGCGGCAGTGTCAAAAGTCGTCAGATTCCTGTAAGCCTCCAGTTCCTCTCTCGTCTCGCTCAAATCATTCTCAAACCGCTCCAGAAAAACGCTGAATTCCGTCAGACTGCCGTGATGCTTTTGGATGACAAAGGTGTTGAGCAGCAGAAAAACGAAAAACAAATCATACTGCCGGTCGTCCTCTACCGCATCAATTTTTTGATAATAATAATCAAAATAAACGCGGGCTGAAAAAGCAGAGTGGTTCTGGTTATTGGATTCAGTGCGACTAAAAGCTTTGTTTTGCATCTTACCCCGCTGAAAATTGGGATTAATCTTTCCAATGTCATGCAGATAAAGGGTATTCAAAATCATTTCGCGCCACAAAGACACCGTTTCTCTGGCGCAGTCTGGAAAAAAGTTTTTTTCCAGACATCTGAACACACTTTCCAGGTGTTTTTCCCGGCACAGAAGACCAAAATAATCCAGAGTTAAATCCAGATGCTCCTGTAAGTTTTCCGCTTTTTTTTCATCTTTGATGTGTGCATAAAAGGGCTTATCGGTTTCGATAAGCCCTGCAAAATCAAAAACTGGCGTCTTTTCAAAATAGGAATTTACTTTTTTAGAAAAAGACATAATGTCTCTCCTCCAGACGGAAAACGCTGGCCGCATCGGTCAGAGAAACCCGCTGATTCGTGTCGATCATCGCCTGTGTCACGTATTGGTTACACGCTGGTTCCAGAGCCACCGGAAGTCGTTCCTGGTATTTGTATGGTACTTCCCGGCCAAGAGGGCGGCGGGCAGAATTCTCTGACAGGCTGCCCTGATTTGCCAGAAAAAGTCCGTATACTCTCAAATTCTCCCTTTTTGTCTCTGCCTCCAGTTCCACTTCCTCCACATTTTCGATGACCGCAGTATGGTCGTTTTTTCCAAGGTAGGGTAAAAACTCAAACCGGGATTCTAAAATCCGCTCCGCGAGGTTCTCAGACTGTGGATCGTCTACGAGAAAAGCGATCTCCCACTTCGGATTTTCCAGCCATTGCTCCTTGACGATGAGGTTCCCGCCCTCCTCCTTAGAGGCATAACCCACCGAATTGTTAAAGGTCTGTACCTTTTTGGGAATATAGCCCTTTTCATTCAGCGGACAGATCGATACCTTCAGATTCTTCAGCTTTTCATAAAACTCCGGGTAGGTTTCTGCTTTAGTCTGCCCGTTATACCCCCGGAAGCCCATCACCGCACCAAATATTCCCAGCAGGGCGATCTTATGGATACAGCCGTAGGTATAATAGCAGTAAGTATTGACATCCGGTTGTTTGAAAAAAGCGGTCTTCCCCCTTAACAGAAATCTCAGGGCTTTCATTTTAGAGCGCTTCCTTTGTGAAAATATGGTAGGCCTTCGCCTTATCCAAGCTGCCTTCCAGGATTGTCGTCAGGGGATTATAATAGATTTCTATGGATAAAATCCGGTCGACAAAGGCGTTTAACAGCTCGTCTAACCCTAAAGATATGACGCCTTTTTCATTATCCTCTGTTTTTTCAAATCGGATAAACTGCGCTAAATCCGGCAAGTACAGATCCGCTTCCGTTTCCACAAACAGGCCAAACTCATTTTCACAGCCAACCTTTGCATTGGTGTTAAAAGCCGTGGCGGCCATTAAAGCGGCTTCCTTGAATTTTTCATAATCGTCTTCGGTATAGCCTTCAGTTACGCCCATTTCCACAAAATCTTTGTAGGCTGTCGGATTAATGGCAAATCCGTAAAAATAATGGGCTTCGTTGCTGACAATTTTTGTGCCGAGGGTGGACTGCTTATCTTCTTCCTCTTTATCTGCTTTTTCATCTTCCTCATTTTCATTAAGAAGATCTTTTTTCGTCTTATTTGGATTATTATTCGGATTTCTAAAGGGCGATAGTATCTGTTGAACTTCTGTTTCACAACCTTCGTATTTATTAAAGCCTTGACCAATCTGAACCGCTCCCGTAATGGCAAAGTTACTCTTTTTCTCTGCAAAGGTTGCTCCGAAATTCTTTACATCAATTGCTTGAAATAGCTTTTTTAAAATCTCAATATCACTTTTTTCTTTTGCTAAATCCTTAACGCCAAAGATTTCTTCATAACGCTCTTTCAATGTTTTTGGTATAATTTTCTCTTTTTCTTGTTTATAAGATTTTATATATAATATTTTCTCTCCTTGCTCCTGCCACATTTTTTTTATTGGATACTTAAAAGCTTTATCACTTCCAAATATCTCACCTGTTGAGATACTTTTTGGCCTTCCATTAAAATCTGCATTCCAATTTGCCATTATTGATTTAACCCCCAAAACACCAAAAATTCTATTTCTCATTTTCTTTTCCCTCCTTAATTTCTTCATATATCTCTAATTTTCTATACATAATACAGGGATATAAATAGCCCGCCAAAATCATATCCGTATTTGGTTTACCTTTTAGCGATTCACCCGCAACCATCGCACACAATCTCCTAAATTTTTTTGTATGGTCATTAAATGCAAAATTATATTTCTTATAAAGAATCAGCATTTCCTCTTTTAATTTTTGATTGTTTCTGCAATTTAGTATATTATTAATTTGCCCTATTGCTACATCAGAAGTTCTTGCTTTAGAAATATAATAACTCGCCAATTGTCCGATGATAAAATAGTATTCATCTTCATCATCACATACTGGCATATACAAATCATCTGGAATCTCTTCTTTTTTATATTCTCTATCTAAATAAAATTTCTTTAAAAGGCAATCATAAATATTTTTAGCTTTATTCTCCACATTATTACTCCCTTTAAAATGCGCTAAAAGCGCTTGATTAAGATTGTACTGTTCAATCGCTCGCAACCTATATCCCCGACAAATACTATCGATAGTTAAGGCTCTACCATAAAACGGAAAAACGTTAGAAATAACCGTTTCATCTCCTTTATAAAACCAATCAATAAAGCCTTTACGGCATTCAATAATGGCTGTCTTTATAAGATCACTTGGTGCCTTAATGTTTTTTTCTTTTTTATAATAGTTAGGTACCAGTCTTTTGAAGAAGAAAATTTCGTTTACAATCCCTTCAATTACTTTTAACTTTGTCACATTCTCATATATCAAAGATAATGGATTTTTCCCGTTATATTTAATTTTTTGTTTTAACTCTAAAGGAGCTATTTCAGAATGGTATCCTGTTATTTTATCAAAATCTCGAATTTCAACAAAATTACCTTTTGCTTTTGTATTTTTAATGTCAATAAGCATATAATAGCCATTAAAACTACTTTGAGGATAACCTTCATTTTGTTTGAATGATTCAATTCCTTTTTCTTGGCTTAAATAAATACGTTTCTTCCCCAACAAAGCCTGGTTATATAAATAGTCAAAAAATTTTTTTTGAAGAAGCACTTCATCTTCAGATATTAAATATGGCAACGAGTTTTTCCTAGTCCTGCATTCTAAATAAGGTTTATCTTGATTGAGGCCATTATTATTATCATGCACGCCAAAAACCTCTCCATTCAAATTGATATTATAATCATTTTTATTATAAACATTGGTCCAATAGTATCGATTTCCTTCACGTTGATAAACATTATTATCAGCACTAAAAAAAATTTTTAAATACGTTTTATCATCGGTCAATCCAAGGTCGTTAACAATATTGAATATGTGTTTTTTAATCCACTCCCTGTGCTTTTCAACAATTTCTATCTCTGGTTCTCCGATACGTGTTTCAACTGAATGATAGATCTCTAATCCTTTCTTCTTATATTTCTTTTTTGGTTCTTTCAACCGATCAAAGTATAGATCAATAATCTCATTTGTTAACCCCTTTTTATCATTTTTTAAATTTTCCTTTTTGATCCAAAAAGAGTAATAGTTATTACTGTGTACTTTCTTCTTTGGAACATCTATCCCTTTATTTGTTCCAAATATTTTAGAGCAATAATCTTTTTCCAAAAAATCGTCGAAATCTTCAGGGGGTTCATTCATCCGTTTAAGTTCTCTTGTCTTTATGACATTTCCATCTTCTCCAACCAACACATAAGAGCCTTCCTCAGGAACATAGGTATCTAAAATCAGGCTTTCCCCTTTTTCTTCATAAATTTTTTTAAAGACATCAAGACATTCCTTAAGCATTCAATCACCCCTTTCTAAAGGTATCTATAACCACAGAAGCCGTTTCCCCTGGCATTGTTTTCTCCAAGCCCGCAGCCCAGTGCCATGTAGGCAAGCTCCTGAGCCATGGGATTCTGCGCAAGCTGTAAAGTAATCTTGTCTCCCAATAAGGTTATTCCTTTATAAGGACAGGAGATCGGGCCTTTATTGTCAAATTGCAGATGCGTGTAAAGATCAAAGTCTTCGTCACATTTTTCACCCATGAAGTTGTTATATTTTTTTATCAGGTTTTCCTTAAGCCTCCGTTCAAATTCATCAAGTGTGGCAATCTCTTTCCAATAACCGCCATCGAATTTCTGGATGACTGGCGTTAACGTGTAGATTCGGCTGATGGGAATTTTTTTGATTCTTCTCACGGTCATAGTCAGGGACTTCATCTCTTCGGTATAAGCATTGATGAGGTGTTCCTTGAAATAATTCATCAAATTTTCATCTATTGTCCGTATCTGTATGGTGTAAATTTTATCCTGTCTGTAGACTCTCTCACTCTCTACTGGACAAAAACCAGAAAAGCAATAATTTTTATAGCCGACCTTTTGATGAAACGCCGCCATCTCTTCGCTTCGTACCAGCGCTTTGTCGATTAAAGCGGTGATTTTTTCCTGCACTAAACTGATCAGAACATCCTTGAGTAAAAATACTTTTAACCGTCCTTCATAAACCTGCATCTTATCACTCCATTTCAATTATAATAAATTTGAAAGTCCCTGTTTTTTTATAATTCGAATAGTATTCTATAAAAATACCAACATACAACGCTTTTCTGAATTATCCTTTGAAATCTTCTGTATGTTGGCATTTTACATTTTTAACCTCAATAATCTTTATCGAACTTTTTCTTTTGATATATAAATTTTAAATATCTTAAACAACTCTATTCTAAAGACAATCTTTATTTTCATTTATCCCTTTCTAAAGCTTCGTTATTATGATTATAAACGAACATCCAATGTTAACCTTCAATAAATCATTTCAGAAAAGCTAGATTTCTTTTCCATTGAAAGTAAATAAAAAAAGAACCGACTAGCGGTTCCTTATACTCCACACAATATTAAACGCCAAACAACCTCTGACAATTCTCAAATGTTGTTTCCTGCACCTCTTCCACTGGTATCTCCTTAATCTCTGCGACCTTTTCGGCCACAAAACGGACATAAGCGGGCTCGTTGCGTTTTCCCCGGTAGGGGACTGGGGTGAGGTAAGGGCTGTCGGTTTCGATGAGAAGCCGATC
>OCAN01001010.1_pt1 | contig 17548 bp, 12 predicted proteins | sample 1538321 | NCBI WGS metagenome assembly OCAN01 (sample SAMEA2580294, study PRJEB22360) | human gut metagenome | biome: human gut; feature: human-associated habitat; material: faeces | place: Denmark | collected 2008/2010 | reverse complement strand
GCCTTCCGAAAACCGGACCACCTTTTTTAAATGGCGTCTTCAACGGATCCGTCAGGCCGCTTCACGTGTTTAGTCTCAAGTTTGCGCACATCATCCATGCCTTTTGCAAACAACGGCACCACATGGAACTAGCCCACCGTCAGCGTGGAGCGGGGAAATTCGTCGCAGACGAAGGCAATGGAAGCCGGAGATATGTCGCAGATCATCTTAATTAATGTTTTGGGCGGAGCCACTGTGCCGCTTCAAATATTCGACAAAGGTTTTAAGGTGTTCCTTGCCGGGAACCGCAAAAAGGACCGAGCTGCTCCCTATAGCGACCCCCGTTTGGAAGTAGCCTCATCCAGAACCATGCTATACACGTCTGAAAGGCCAGCCCGTTCATTGTCCGCAACACATAATGACGGATGATGCGCTATATGCATTTATTGGTCACGCCTATATGGCGAGCAATGGCAGGTACCGATATTTCCCAGGCAAGCGCTATGATCTCTTCCTCAAATAGCAAGGTAAATCCGCACATTCGTCCTATGAGCGCAGTGCTCGGGACACACTTCACCCTCGGCACTCTCGCTCTAAGAAAACAGGAATGCTGGAAGACGTTCAGATGCCGCCAGAGCATATCTTTAAAGTCGTGTGCCGCGCACAAAGAACCGCATGTCGGACACGGGTATTTGCCCGTACTCCGCACCAATTTTAAAGCGCAGCTCAAAAGGCTTCTTGTCCGTATCGAGTCTCCAACCCTGCAGCTTCCATGGGGAGTCAACTCAAGTCCAAGTACAAAAATTTTTTCCGCTACCGGGGGCGCAAATATCGTTAATTTCCACAGTAACCGTCGAATCTCCTTATTTATTAGTTATTTTTAATGCTTATGCAATTACTGGAGTACTCAATTTATTACATTTAACAAGGGACATAGCAGATAAGATCATATTCATAGACAAGGCCATAGTCGGGGGCCATACCGCGGAACATGAATCGGTATCCTAGGTCCAAGCTTTTTATGTATCTAAACAATTCGAACATTTGCCCCGGAGCCGCCCATTCGTGGTATGCAGCAACGAGCAGAATAGGTTTGTGCTTGCGAATAAGCCCCTCAGCTCCGCGAAGCGCGGCTTCTTCAAATCCTTCAACATCGAATTTGATCAGCCCGATTCTTCCGGACTCTTTCCAAAAGTCATCCAGGACAACGCATTCAACCTCGATAGTTCCATCCTCGACTATCCTCGACCCGCCGCCTAAGTACCCGGCACCTTCCATGTGCAATGTCGCGGACTTGTCACCCACAGCCTTGTTGTGGCAGATAAAGACCCCATTATCTTTGTTGCGCGCCACATTGTCGCAAAGGGCGGCAAACGTGGAGGGATTCGGTTCAAAGCAGTGTATGGCGTCAAATCCATACGTATGCAGCATAACGGCCGTATCGCCAACCCATGCTCCACAGTCTAGAGCGATTGTTCCGCGCGCATATTCAAGCACGCTGTCCGGAATATAAATAAGGCCGTTGTTATAATAATGAACATGCAGAGAGATGGGAATCTCGGAAATATCGTAAGATTGTTTATAAATATTTGTTATGTCAATTAATATCTTATCTTTGTTGGTGACCAAGAAAAGCTCTTCCGGACTAAGCAGTCCTGCCGCATGAGGCAAGTTGAATCGCTGTAGAGCTTCGACACCAGTTTCGTTTCCGTAATATCTTGGAAGCATTCTTGCCTTCTTGAGCCAGAGTCCCAAATGATTCCTGCTTTCTTCATCTATCTCTGAAGAAAACTCCTCAACTTTTTTGTTGAATTCCGGATCATTCTTCATGGCGGCAAAGACGGCAGGCAAATTGCCACACATCATCGATACATGAGTCTTAAACAAGAGCTCCTGAGCAATATATCCATTAAACTTTTTTTGTTCAGAAAACCCAGATGTAGCTATTTCATTGATCTGAGTCAGGTCGCTTCTTAATTCGTCCAGTTGATTGAGATACTTGCCTATATCGACGTGCTGGTCAAGCGCGGCAAGTCGGTCTGCTAAGTCGGCAGTCCGATTTAGTAATGGCTGTGACAGAAAACGGATGAGGGGATAGCGAATCCAGTGGTTTATAATGTCTTTCAGTTTTTTTTTAAAATTCATGTCGACAATCCTCCAATTCTGGTTCAGATTATTTGATTCCGTCTTTGCAATAACAAACCAAAATATACTCGTAGATCATTGAAATTTCCGGCTGCATCCACTTGAATTGGAATTCATATCCGAGATTAAGATTTTCAATGAATTCTTTGGCTGTGAAAATCTGTTCCGGATCCACCCAGGTATGATAGACAGACACCAGCAACACTGGCTTATACTTTTTGATGGTATCCACCGCGCCATGCAGCGCGGGCACCTCGCGTCCTTCGATGTCAAGCTTGATGAGCCCGACGGGCTGCTCTAGCTTTTTGCAAAAATCGTCAATGCTGACGCAGTGGCATTTTACGGCTCCGTTGTCACTGGCCAAAGAACCCTGCCCGTCTTCCCCAATATTGAGAAAGTTCAGAGTGCCCCTTTCAGCATCCACCGCGCATTGATGCGGCTTGATCCATTTGCCTAGATTGTTTTTTTCGATATTGCGCTTGAGGATGGTATAGGTCTCGGGAATCGGTTCAAAGCTATGCACTTCTTTGAACCCGTAACGCGCAAGGGGAATAGCGCTGTCTCCAACCCAGGCACCGCAGTCCAGAGCTATGGTTCCGGCGAATTTTTCCGTCAGCCGATAAGGCACAAGCTGCACCCCGCACTCAAAGTACATGTTATTGAAACCTATAGGCACTTCGGACATATCCAGGTTTGCATATGCCTCCCGCATCTTTGCCAACAATACCTCTTTATTCGCAAGAATGAAACGTTCTTCGTCGCTAAATATATCCATAGAGAGAGGGAAGATGTATGTTTCTTCTGTCTTGGTCATTTGTGGGAGAAGGGAGAACAGTTTGAAGTAGCGATCCACTTGGAAGCAACTGGCCTCGTCCATACCGGATTTCAGACGTTCGATTCGTTTAGAAAGGATGTCCCGGTTAGCCCGCAGGTAATAAGCGAACTGTCCGGAGGGATGGGTTATGACCTTGGCGTATAGTCTATCGGCCATTTCCTTTCCGGCTCCGGCAAGAAGAACGTCCAGCTTCCGGTGTGTTTTGTCGACAGCGTTGTGCAATGAAGCTAAGGCTTCACCTTGTGATGCCAGCGCCTTTGCGTGATTTCCGGCTTCCCAGGAAATGGCGTCAAGTTGGTGCGCCAGTGGTTTCAAAAACAATGCAAAAAAGGGTTTGCGCACCCAACGGATAAGCACATCTTTTATGCGACGCTTAACCTTGAATCGTAAAGATGTCGGGGATGCTTCGTATGTGAGAGGGGGCAAGGAAGAAGTTTGCGGATGTGTCGTTTTCTCCAGTACCCAATCCCATACCGGCCTGACTTCTCGCTGTACATAGTCGTTAACATCAGGGTGAAAACGCAGGCCATCCAGAGAGATGCCAATTTCTGTCGCTTCGGAGATCATCGTTCGCGCTTTATTACGGAACTCCTCAAGCGCTTCGCCTTTTAGCCGTTTGCTGTGGAATACCAAATCTAGGAACTGGTGCGCGTAATAACCATCTTTAAAGCGTTCGAAGCTGCCGTGCTTTTCCAGGAAATCGCGGATGAACTTGTAGTTTACGAACATGGCGTTTGCCTTGGTAGGGCTCGCACTGGACGAGCCCTGGGCCATAACGCGGTAATGATATACAGGCTTGTCAATGAGTAACACCGTATCGAGCAGCGAATACACTGAAAATTTCCAAACCACGTCCTGATACGCCGCGCCTGTTGTTTCCAGCATAACGAGGCCATTCATCTCAATGAAGTCCCGACGGTACAGGGCTGTCCAGATAGAAGATTCAAAGATAACCAGATGTAAATCGTCAGCCGGACATGCGTACTCTTCTCTTTCGCCGGTGATATGCTTCATCCCACAGACATAGGGGCCGCGTCCTGCTTCGTGTTTGTAAAACGAGCCTTTCACAATGGGATGATCGCCCTTTTTCGCCGCTGAGTACAAAGTCTCAAGCATATCCGGTTCGATCCAGTCGTCTGTTTCGACAATGGCTATATACTCGCCAGTGGCGGCGTACAGACCGGCATTAATAGCTTTTCCATATCCGCCGTTAGGCTGATGAATAGGTTTGATCCTAGGATCCTTGGCGGCATAGGCGTCCATAATGGCGCCGCAGTTGTCGGGACTGCCATCATCCACAGGGATGATTTCTATGTCGCGCAAAGTCTGGTCTACAACGCTGAGCAGGGCTTGCTCAAAATATGGTTCCACTCTGTAGGTGGGCATGATTACACTGACTTTGGGAGCCACAATATATCTCCTGGTTATCTTCTCTCCGGTGCGAAGGCCAGGCGCTTGGCCCTGGCCGCACGGTCATAGGAACGAAATGCTTCATATGAGGAATATTTTTCTGCGAACGCGTCATATACCCGTCTGCTTTCGGCCGCCATGTCCGCCAGTAGACGCGGATTGTCCGCTATCCGCTCAATGTGCTCGGCGCATCCGGCGATGTCCGGCACCAAGTGGTAAGGTTCGCGCACACCAATGCCGGCGCTTGCCGCATCCGTGCAGACAAGTGGCTTACCGTAAGAAAGAGCTTCAACGCATTTTACTTTAAGGCCAGAACGCAGTGTATCGGGATTGATGAGCACGTCGCAGGAAGCGTAAAATCCGGAAAGATTTTCAACAATACCTAGCAGTGTTACCTTCTTTGAAAAAGCTATACCGTCCAGTCGTGAGCAAATGCTGCCAGCGATCAGGACGATAACATCGGACCTTCCGGGAAAATGTTCGCAAAAAACCTGCAGGGCTTTCACATTAGGGGCATGCCCGGAAGCTATATATCCCACGACCAGCGGGGATGGATTTTCCCGGCCGGGCTGATAGTTTTTTTCAGGGACATACGGGAGGGTGCTGGCACGGTCTTCCCCCACCAAGGTCACGAAGTATTTCCGTTCTTCTTCCTGAACGGCCAGCACAAGATCCGCCCGGCGCAGGCCGACGGCCTCCTCTTCAGCCGAAACGGAAAAATAAAAGTCGCGTTCCGGAACGCCCTCATTGGCCATGCGGACATTGCGATTCCAAAAAATGTCATGAGTATATAAAATTTTAAAGACGTCAGGTGGGAGTGTTTCAAATGCTTTAGATAAAAAAACATAATGGCATAGGCAAATTTGGAAATCGAAAAATTTACTAATCCCTTTAACGAATTGTGTGAGTTCTTCACCCGCCCAGTCGTCGATTCGGTTTCTGTTGAGGCCAGAACTATTCTGGTGGATATTCCATTTGCCAAAGTTCTCATGGCTTGCTTTGATAGTATAAATATAATCCCAAGATTCTGATGATGGGCTATAATCTGAGTCATTATATAGTATAGCGTGGATTGCGTAGCCAAGTTTACGTAAGGAACTACACATGCTCATGATATTAAAAGTTGTTGCATCATATCCCCAGAATGGGAAGATCACGAGCGCATTTTTTGTATACCCTACCGCGTTAATATCAACAGGGATTATATTTTTTTCTTGCCCTGATGCGTTATTGGCATAGTGAATGTTTAACGCCTTTTGCAAGGCATGTTTAATAAAAGGCCTGTTGACGACGACGGCGAATTTTTGCCAACAGATCTGTCCCAGTTTAGTATGATAAAATTTTTTGAAGCTCTGCTTAACATATTGCTTAAACACAGTGTACATTTCGTCCTCGGTTGTATCAGCAGTCGGTGGCACATAGGGCACTTTCTACAATTTCACAAAGTGTATGCCCCAGAAAAATATGCATTTCCTGGATCCTTGGAGTTTCTACCGAGGGGACATTCAGGAGGACATCGGCAAGCTCTCCCATGGCTCTACCTTCTGCACCGGTGAGGGCGATATTTTTTATACCCAATTCCCGCGCGGCCTCCATAGCCAGCACAATGTTGTGGCTGCGCCCGCTGGTGGAAATGCTAATAAGCACATCGCCCGCACGTCCATGGGCCCTGATCCCACGAGCAAAAACCTGTTCAAATCCATAATCGTTCCCCACAGCGGTTATGGAAGATGTATTGACATGCAGGGCATGAGCGTCCAACGGTTTTCTATCGAATTTGAAACGGCCGGTAAACTCAGCGGCCAAGTGTTGGGCATCGGCTGCCGATCCACCATTACCACAGAAAAAAAGTCTGCCGCCTTGACGCAAGGCTTCAATCATAAGGGCGGCTGCATCCGTGATACATGTGGCAAGTTCTGTCAGGTTAGCGAATGTTTCTTGGTGGCTTTCCAGATTTTTTATAAATACCATTTGCATGTCTTTCATAATTTTTGTGCTTATTGTTGATTATTCACGATCCACTGTGCCGCGTCATACAAAAAATCTGCCACATAAGACGGCCGTGATGTACCAGTTTTTTCCGTCTTACGTCCGTAGCCAGTGCGCACAAGGACCGTCCTCATGCTGGCATTCACGCCGAGCATAATATCGCAGTCCTTGTCTCCCACGACAAAGGAGTCACTTAAAGATATTCCGTATTCAAATGCGGCCTGCCGCAGCATGCCCGGTTCTGGCTTGCGGCATGCGCATTCTTCGACCGGCGCGTGTGGGCAGTAATAGATTGTATCCAAAACTACCCCCTCGGCGTGAAGTAGGTCCTCAAGGCGTCTATTTACGGCGTGCATATCATCCAGAGAATAATATCCACGACCGATTCCAGCCTGGTTTGTGGCAACGAGGAGTCTGAATCCGTTTTGCTGAAGAAGTTTTAACCCCTCTACCGCACCGGGCAGCAGTTCCACTTCATCCGGTTCATGCAGGTAATTTTTCTCGACAATTATTGTTCCGTCCCGGTCCAGAACGACGGCCCGGACTGTGGCCTTGCGTCTCCAAGCAGGCAGTAGAGTCTGGGCTTCGGTGTAAGTTGAAGGTAAGCCCATATCTAGAAAAAAACCGTTGCAGGTTAGCCCGGCAAGTTTTCCTTTGTCTGCCAACAAGGGGAACAGATCCGTTTCCAGCGATGAAACGCCGGGAGGAAGCATACTCACAGCTTCCGGCGTGAGTACGTAAATACCACCGTTTATAAGGCCTGGCCCAGAAATTCCTTTTTCATAGAACCCTTGAATCAGATCGCCGGATAACGCTATAGAGCCAAACCGTCCGACATCTGGAACATTCCGCAGGGCCAAACCAGCCTTGGCTCCGCTGCGTAGCGTTAAATCAGCCAAAGCGTGAAACTGGCAATCCAGCAGCGTATCCCCATTAAGTACGAAAAAAGGTTCAGCTAGGTTTGCCGCGGCAAAGCGCACGCCGCCCCCCGTACCTAGTGGAGAGGATTCTTCGGCATATGTGATGCGCGCGCCGATATTTTTTCCATTCCCAAAGTGTTCCCGAATTGCGGTTGCACAATACCCCGTTGAAAGTATGATGTCTGTTATGCCCCAACGAGTGAGGTTCCAGATTACATATTCCAAAAAAGGTATTCCACCGACAGGAAGAAGTGGTTTGGGCATATTGTTGGTAAGATTGCCCAGACGCGTTCCCCTTCCCCCCGCCAGCACGACGGCTTTTGTGATATGCAGTGACAAGTGTCTATTAACGGTGAGAGTATCCACTGGAGCATCAGCGCACAAGGGTGACTTTGAAATTTCCGCCAGGAACGACATCAAATCGCCCTGTGCGAAAAAATTCCCATCTAGTGGTTTCAGAGCGCGCAGATCGCAATATATCGACGAAATATCCGAGGTGGATGAAACACCGCGAACGCCTTCCCCGATCAGCGTCTCAAAGAGCCTGCGCCCAAAAGCGCCATTAATCCCGTTCATATACGTTGCCATAACACGTTAACTCCTGTCAAATCCGCCAAGAAAGGACTCCTTGAGGAGTGAAACTGAAGGGAACGACCCTGACGTCGGTTTTTTTCAGTGCGTCAATAACGGCATAACGGTTATCTCCGCTGCAGATCAGGAACATGTAACCTCCTCCGCCCGCGCCGGATATCTTGCCTCCTATGGCTCCTGCTTTTTTCGCGGTTTCATAGAGACTGTCTATCTGCGGGGTTGAAATATGCGCGGCGCTACGCTTTTTTTGGAGCCATGACTCATGCAGAGCCTGCCCCAGCGCGACGAAGTCGCCGGTAAGTAGAGCTTTTTTAATGAGGTAGGCGCTGTTTTTGACCTGATGCAACGCGTCCATTTTGTCCTGCCCCCCAGCGGCTGTTACGGATTTTATCTGTTCATTGATGATGTCGGATGAATAGCGGCTAGTTTTCGTATGTATCAGCACGCATTGGTGCTCAAGCTCGTTTACCAAATTCTGGCGCATGCGTAGCGGGTTCACGAGGACGGAATTGTCTTTAAGAAACTCCATGAAATTGAACCCCCCGAAGGTGGCTGCGAATTGGTCCTGCTTGCCCCCGGCCATTCCAAGATCAATACGTTCGATTTCATAGGCTAACTGGGCTATTTCGTAGTCCCCAAGGGGCAGCCTGTGCCATTCAGCAAAAGCGGCGATTATCGCCACCACCAAGGTTGAAGAAGATCCCAAGCCGGAACCGGGGGCCGCATCAACGCTGGTGGTCAGCCGGAAAGGGGTGGCCGGAATATGGTAGTCACGAACCAGACGATTAAATACGCCGCAATGTAAGGCAAAATCTTTGTGCAGTTCTAATTGTTCTGCGCGTGGTATCTGGGCCGACATGCCGCGATCCGGCGATATGAACTCAATTTGTTTGCCATCCAAGGGCTCAATGGATACCCGCGCGTACATGGAAATGGTGGCATTAATGATGGCTCCACCAAATTGCGAGGCATAGGCCGCTAAATCTGTTCCGCCACCGCCTAAACCAAGACGCAGGGGGGCTTTTGCTCTGTATACGGTTTTCATATGGTCTCCTGCAAACTAAGCAATGTGCTTCGAATTAAACATAAATTGTTTTTCACTGTAATCCGCTTTGTTTATATATGAATATGAAGAAAAAGAAAAATGAAATAACGAATATCGATATCAATCGATACATTATTGCTTTTCCCTTGGATGAAAACTCTGTTATATCGCTAATACAGTTTCTGTAGTATTTCGCTGCCGGTTTTTCAAACGCATAATAAATTAACGCTGAGAAAAAAAAGCAGTATTAAAGTGAATAAAAAGAATGATGATTTTTTATCTGGATTGATAATGTTAAAAATATCTCGTAATGTCCAAAATAAAACATAGTGTATCATGTATATCGAATATGAAAAATAACCAATATAGTATATTTTAAACTTTTTAAAAAAGTATGATAATATTCCTGAATCAAAGGAAAAAATGATAATTGCAGTACAAAACAAAATTATATAACACACATCTATCCCATACAGATTTGTATTCCTTGTTATATATGCGAATAAGATAAGAGATGCAAGTGATGCCAGTTCACACACTGATAGAAAAAATAATCTGGGAATCCATTTTGATCTGATAAACGCATAAATATCATAGAGTATTGTTCCAAGAAAAAAACCGCCGATAGTGCGAAGAAATCCTGTCGAAATAAAATATAAAGCGGGAAATCCTGTAACGTCTATGGTCCCGCAGCTATTTACCAAAAACAGATATGCAAGAAAGGCGATGCTTATTCTGATGAAAAATCCTTTTTGAATAAAAAGGCAAGCAAAAAGAATATTTGCCCAAAATTCGGTCCCGATGGACCATGACGAAGGATTTACTGGGTTGTTACCGAGGCTAAATCCCATACCTTGGATCATGAAAACACTTTGCAGCAAATCAAAAGGCACAGTTCCTCTCCCTTGATTCAGGGGAGGCACATACCCTACCCATAGCCATTCCAGTAAGATAAGAAAAAGAACGGCAATATGCAGGGGATAGAGTCTAGCAATGCGATGACTCACAAATTTATGCAAAAACGATTTATCATCTGGCATTACTGGACAAAAATATTTATATTGCAGAATGAACCCACTAAGAATGAAGAAAAAATCCACGCAATACCACGCCTTGGCCCAGTAGATTCCATATATTTGCACATGCATATACGCGACAAGTAAAGCAGCTATGCCGCGAAAAGTATCCAGTGAGTAAAAGTATGGGCGTTGAATTTTTGCACAGTTCGTTTGAGTATCCATCGATATGAGTACTGTTATATAATTATATTGTTTTAGTAAAAATGAATATATCTATTCTGATTTTTACTTTGGGATTTTTATATTAGAAATAAACCCTTTTATCCTGCCTTTGAAGACGGCAAGGCGACTGCGCACGGCATTCAACCTGTGCCTTGGAAACTCGAGTATTAGGACGCAAAGCGGGTATATTATATTAACCAGCCTGAACCAAATAGGAAAACCCTGCTTACGCAACAAGTACATTCTACCCATTCCGTAGGCTTCTATTTTCACGAGAGTGCTGTCTGTTGCCGGCAAAGCGTCATGAAAAACACGAATTGAGGGAGCCCGGTACACAGCTTTTCCAGCGGTTATAAGCCGGAGCAAGATATCCGTTTCCTCGCCACTTTGCCACGGAGTCGGGGCGCCAATGCCCATATCCTCGTCAAACGGTCCCACAGTTATAAGAGCATCACGCCGCAAAAAAATGCACCACGATGGCGCATTTTTGAATACCCCGTAGCGGGAAAGGCGCGTGGGCGATTCCAACTTAGCCGCAGGAAACGCATCCGTCTCTGGGGAACCTTTAGCTATCAGCGCAGCAGCTTCCGGATATCTCTCCGCATAGCAGACCATGCGGGCAAAGCTGTCAGGAGCATAGTGGCAATCGTCATCCGCAAGGATGACATATTCCCCTGTAGCCATCGTCAACAAACGATTTCTTGCTTCTGACAGGCCGCATGGCGCTAAAAAAAACCTTTTGCACGGAAACAGCCTTTCGTATTTTTGCAGCAATGGATCAATATGTCCCGGAAGATTCTGGTCTCCCAAAATGAGTTCAAAATCTCTATATTCCTGCCGGGCCAGGCTAGAAAAAAAACGTTCCAGCAGCGCATAGTCACGTCCGCGGGTGGTCGCAATCAGGCAAAGATGCATACACAACCCTTAAAATATGGCGATGGATACGTGGCATGTCGATATGCCTTTATAATTCTCAGCATGCTTCTCTGTCCTGGTAAGTTCGCGGCTAGTCTTCGTACCTCTCTGAGACCGACTGTTTTTACTCCTCTACCGGAGGGAGTAAATATCGTCAATTTCCACAGTCAAAGTCGAAGAGCCGTATAGTTTTCGTTTAACAAGTGATAAATAAATCAAAAAATATCTAGGCGTATGCCACAAAAAATCAGCTAGGCCATCGCAGCCCAAGGAGGGGGATATGGCCCACCCTACATACAACACTCTTCTCTCAAATGCTATCCCTGATTCCCAGACATATTCTTACTTGATTACGAACTATTTTCAGACACTATTTGATAAGTAGTAATTATTGTATAGTTAATAAAAACAGCATGTTGATAACATTTGTAATTCTGTTCAGTTTCAAAAGAGGATGAGCGACGCAGATTTTGACCGGTTCTATGGAACCGAAGAACAATGCCGTGAATCCCTTTTCGAGTAACGTTGGCCCAAAAGTATTGTCCATCCCGTAGGCAGCAAGTATAGTAGCCTGATTTTAGACTCCCATGTACCAATGTTCGCATGCTGTGCATAGACACCTCTCACTGTGGGAACGCTTTTTCACTCCACCCAATTGCCGCTGAAGACATGGTTTCGTGGTGTTTACTATATAGCGCAAAGTAAAGGCGGAATTTCCAGTCTAGAATTTATCCGTTTATAGATGAGAGTCTGGTGGACACCGAATTTGGAACATGGCTCAGTAATGGGCTTCTCGCGGGAAAGGGCTGTCAGTGACATCTTGGCCTGGGTGTAGCCTATCACATCTGTCCGAACTTTGGGGAGCACTTCTGGACAGCAAGCAGGCTTTCCTGGTGGCGTGCGATAGATTTTATTCTACGGCCGAACTCATAGGAACAGATACCTTGCTTGCCCCCATGCGCAAGGCCCTGCGACCTTCGAGGTCCTCCACAGCAAGGAATGCTTACTCTCAAATGCCAGACTGGAGAGTATAAACGGACTCTTCCAGGCCACCAGAGCCCAGGTAAGGGGATACTGAAATGTGAACTTATTCATTACCATGATCTACCTGATCGGCGCTCCAATCACTACATTGCTCAAAAAATCAGTTCCACACTAAACGTCGAGGAACCTTTTTTATTATCGCCAAGACAGTTAGAGCTTTACCATTGGCTTTTGAATTGGTACAATTTTTTGCTGTGTTGGCTGTATAGCTCGCAACTGCTTGATCGAACGATAAATTAATACATGGACGAATCTCAAGTTAAATGAGTTACGTGTAAAGGGATAACAAAATTGTGGCCTGTTTAGGTATTCGCATGTTCTTTTGTTTCACCCTCCTGTCGGCGTGTGCTGTAAATATGTTGGGTGCGACGGCAGTGATTGTCTTAAGATGCTATTTTTATGAATAGCAAATGTATTCAGCGTGTTAGGCATGTATCTTTCTCGCGCGATGATAAATGATTGGCCTGTGCCTCATGGATGAGGCTTCTTTTTTGTGTAGCCTCGTCGTACTAATAACGGATGCTTCGTAACTTCGGATATATCTTTATGAAAAAATATACAAAAGTTCTTGTGGTTGGTGCTGGCATGTTCGGATCTGTTGTTGCGGAGCGCATTGCCAATGACAGCGGAATCCCGGTAACAGTTCTCGATAAGCGGGCGCATATCGGCGGTAATTGCTGGTCGGAGATATGTCCGGTTACTGGCATTGAATACCATAAATACGGTTCGCATATCTTCCATACATCCGATGCCGTCGTCTATGAATATATCTCCAAGTTTATGTCTCTTAACTCATACCGACATACGGTATATACGACATGCCAGGGCCGTGTTTATTCCATGCCCATTAACTTAGACACCATCAACACATATTACGGTGTCAATTTGGGGCCGGAAGAAGCTCGTAAATTTATTGCTGGAGAGATAGACCGAGATACTATCGCGGATCCGCAAAATCTTGAAGATAAGGCTGTATCCCTTATTGGTCGACCGCTGTATGAAGCCTTTATAAAAGGTTATACACAAAAACAGTGGGAATGCCCACCACGAGAACTTCCTGCCTATATCATTACCCGCCTACCAGTGAGGTATTCGTACAACAACAGGTATTTCAGTGATATTTACGAAGGTATCCCCGTTGAGGGATATGCCCACTTTTTTGACTCTCTGTTAAAAAATTACCGTATCTCATTGTGTTTAAATACAAATTTTTCACTGTCAGATAAAATAGAAGATGACACCCTAATTGTTTTTACCGGCCCCATTGATGAATATTTTTCGCATCGCCTGGGCCGGTTGGAATGGCGTACCCTGGATTTCGAGTATGACATCCTTGATACGCAAGACTATCAGGGGACGGCGGTTATGAATTATGCGGATGTAGAAACCAAGTATACGCGGGTCCATGAGTTCAAGCATTATCATCCAGAGCGGCCGCCAGTTCCGTCTACCCTCATTTGCCGAGAATACTCCCGTTACGCTGGTGCTGACGATACCCCCTATTATCCGATCAATACCGAAAAAAATCAGGCGCTATACAAAGCCTACAGAGAGCTTGCCGCTGCACAACAAGACGTGGTGTTTGGGGGGAGGCTTGGCAGCTACAAGTATCTTGATATGGATGATGCAGTTAAAGCTGCTCTAGTATGCTACGACCAAGAGATTAAACCGCGCTTGGCGAAGAGATAGTAGTATGAGTTTTTTTCGTGGACTACCTCCGTTTTTTTTTAGTTTCCTGGGGCGTATTTACGCTATTCTCCCATCAAAGCTGCGGAGAGTCATTGTTTTCCTATTCTTTATGATGCTGCTACAGGCTTTTTTCGAGCTTTCCGGCATTATTCTATTCACCTATATGGGGCAGGCGTTGGGGAGCCCTGACGCAGTCAAGAATATTCCTGTTATCCAACTTATTTTACGCTCATCTCACTCCTTACAAGAATGGACGAACAGTGCGCCGACACATTTTTTGATCTTCATGTCAGCTGTGGTTTCCATCTGCATGATATTGAAAAACATGGTCAGCATGGCGGTCGGGCGGCTGACCGCGCGCACGGCGGAGGCAACTTCACTACATGTTGCTAGGGAGATTATGCTGCGGTATCTCTCAAGCGAATACGTCTGGCACCTTTCCAAGGAAAGTGGGCAAGTTTTTCAAAAACTGCTTTGGCGCGGCTATCTTTCTTCGTTGTTGGTTGTTACGCTTTCCATGTACACTGGTATAATTACGGTCTCTGTACTGTTTGGCGGATTGTTTCTGGAGTCTCCAGCGTTGTCTAGTGTAATCATAGTCTCCTCGGCACTGGTCGGGACGTGGACTTATCTGGCTGTGAAGCACAAAACAGAAGAGGCTGGCAAAACAGAGGCTGCCGCCAATGAAGCGGAGAATGACGTTATTTTTAAATCCACTAATGGCATTCGTGAAATCTTGCTCTACAATCAGCAGCAGGCCTTTTTAAACGCTCTCACGGCACAGATGCAGAGAGGTGCACCCTCCAAGGCCTTTCTTGCCGTTGCTCCTTCTATTCCCAGCAGTTGTTTAGAATCTTGGGGTTTTTTTCTCATCGTGATGACCATCAGTCTGATGTCATACAGGGACATGCCGCTGGATGCCATTGCAAGCGCGGTCATTCTGCTGGGGCTAACTGCATGGCGAATACTGCCATACTTGAATCGCGCTGTAGGACAGATGGTGGCCATTCGTGGCCTTTCTCCCTTAGCCTTGCCGGTCTTGGAACAGCTTGAGGATTTGATGCGGCACAAAACTATCTTGCCAGCTCCTCCTGACTCTGATTTTTCTTTTGCCAATAACATTTCTCTGAACAACGTCTCGTTCAAGTATCCGCAGGGGGCCTACACGGCCTTGAATGAGGCAAGCCTGACTATTCGCAAGGGTGAGCATATTGGAATTATTGGGCCGTCCGGAGCCGGTAAAAGCACTATCGCCTATATTTTGAGCGGCCTTATCCTTCCAGTGGAAGGGCAAATACTCGTGGATGGCGAGCCTCTTGCCGAAGGTAGGCTCACCGCATATCGGAACACCGTGGGTTTTGTAGCCCAATCTCCTTTTATTATGGGCGGAACGCTGGCGGAGAACATTGCCTTCAGCCGCTGGGCCGAGCCGGTGAACATGGAAAAAGTACATAATACTTGTCACCGTGCGGCCATTGATTTTATTGATAACCACCCCGACGGACCGATGATGCATATCGGCAACCAGGGACAGGGACTTTCCGGCGGTCAGGCCCAACGTGTGTCAATCGCTCGGGCTCTCTATGCTGACCCTCAAGTATTGATTTTTGATGAGGCAACAAGTGCCCTGGACATAGGCAATGAGCGGCTTATCCAAAATACCATACAGGCATTGGGAAGACAGATAACCTGCATTATTATCGCCCACAGGCTGAGTACTGTGGAGCAATGCGACAGAATTATCTGGATGGAAGGTGGACGTATTGTCAAGGAAGGACCCCCGGAAGAAATTCTGCCGGACTATGCCAAGGCGCAGTATGCCAAGGTGACTACCGGGGAAAAAACGGGGTGAACTCCCCGCGCATGCCGTGCAAAGCCCCCTTGAGTACCTTCAATGCCCCTTTCGGATCGCGTTCAAACACTGCCGTAATCAGCACTGCCTTGCTCAGCAAAAGCATATATAACATGTAGGCGAGCGGTGAAAGCTCGCCTTTTTTTTGCAGATACCGCATGACGAACCAGTAATTGCGAAAAAAGTAATAGCGGGAAAAAACCGTAGAACTGAGAAATTTTTCTCCAAAAAGGCGCAGCTGTTCTTTGTCGAACTGCTTACGCATGCACACAGTTTTAATATAGATGCATGGGAAATGCTCTGCTGCTTTCATCCCATAGAATGTATCGTCCCAGCAGATGAAAAAGCGTTCATCCGGCAAGCCGATGGCTTCCACTACCTCCCGCCGGATGAACGCACCTTCAAAATTTCCTGAATTCACTGGCAGCCAGCCCTTTCCTTCCAGCTCCGGTGCATGGTGCACATATCGGCGCCATAGCGTTTTGCGACTTATTTCGCCTTCAAATGCGAAGAGGCCTCCGTCTGCGCACTCTTTGGCGGGGTAAACACAATAGGCATTTTCGCTGTGGGCGAGTAAGTTCGGCAGAGCCTTTGGCAAGGGAATAACATCATCGTCCATGAGCCAGAACCAAGCATAGCCGTTGTCGTAGGCTTTTTGCAGGCCGGCGGCAAAACCGCCAGCCCCACCGGTGTTCTCTGTAAGTTGTAATATCGACAGTCGAGATTCCCCGGCTGCTGCCTGCTCAAGATATTTCGCGGTGTCGTCGGTAGAGGCGTTGTTCACGACAAGTACATGGAAGTCGCCCTGCTGTGCCAGGCATGCCTCTAGAGTAACGCGCAGGTTGGCTACGCGGTTGTAAGTGACGATAATGATGGCGACAGATCTATCGGCAGTGAGGTGTGTTTTATTCATTAATATGTTATTGTTGAGAGAGGGCGTTGTTGAGTTATGAAGCTTTTGGGTCAGTGATTGAATACTATTTCGACGCAGTATCTCCAAACCGTTGAGCGCACCAAGGTCAGGAAACAGATCATCAAGTACATCATATCAGGCTGCCCCGATCGTTACGTATTTAAAATAGCCTGCTTGCGTCTCACTAAGAACCACCGAACAATCCAAGTGCGCTCAATGCGTTCGCGTTGCTTTACGGAGCAGCTTAGTGAGTTTCCATGAGCGAGAACGGTATAAGCCTTTCCAGTTCCGTTTGCAATGCCTGACACTCCCGTTCGGCTGTTTCAGGGCGCGCAACGATGATGCCACGTCTTGGCGCAGGGATTCCGCCTCGTCATCAAGCAGAAGGTGTAATAAATTTTATGAATCGGCGAATCATGTTCCCCGAGAATCGGAGGACAGGTAATGGTCGATCCCAAAGATATTCCCGACAGACTGATTGATACGCTGCTTGCCAATGACCAAGAGCCCGACGACCTGCTTAGGGAAAACTGTATTCTGTAACAATGGACTAATCAGGTCGTGTAGCGCGCACTGCAAGCCGAGATTGACCCATCACTTGGGTCATGAAAAGCACGGCAAGGTGGTCAATGCTGACGGCAACACCCGGAACGGCACGAGCAAAAAGCTCCTGAAGAGGCAAAACAGCTCTTTGCCCATGACCGTGACGGCAGTTTTAAGCCGCAGCTGGTAGAGAAAAACAGACCCATTGGGCTTCGACGACATCATCTCGCTTTACGTTCGGGACATGAGCGTGCGGGAAATCCAGGGGCACCTGAAAGAGTTGTACTATACTGCGCCTTTTCGGAGGAAAATTTCTCAGTTCTACGGTTTTTTCCCGCTATTACTTTTTTCGCAATTACTGGTTCGTCATGCGGTATCTGCAAAAAAGGAACCCACCGGCCTAGCCGGTGGTTCTTCATATGCGCCTGTAAGGCTCT
>OCAN01000991.1_pt1 | contig 17971 bp, 8 predicted proteins | sample 1538321 | NCBI WGS metagenome assembly OCAN01 (sample SAMEA2580294, study PRJEB22360) | human gut metagenome | biome: human gut; feature: human-associated habitat; material: faeces | place: Denmark | collected 2008/2010 | reverse complement strand
GTGGTGTGAATCTGCATCTTAGTAAAGGTACTACCTTGCTTGCGAGTGATAATATTCAGGACTATCCGGAATTTCCTTCCCGCATTGCCGGTATCGAAATGACATGGCCTTCGGCCGTTATCAATATAATGGATGCGGAAAATGCCGCTCTTACGGGGGAAGGTTTTATCGATTGCCGCGGAAAAGTATTCTGGGATAAATATTGGGCGATGCGGGAGGAATATGAGAAGAAGAATCTGCGTTGGATTGTGGATTATGATTGCAAGCGGGTGAGGGGAGTACTGGTTTCCAACAGCAAGCATATCACGTTGAAAGACTTTACGTTGGTGCGTACGGGATTCTGGGCTTGTCAGATTTTGTATTCGGATCATTGTTCGGTGAGCGGACTTACTATTAATAATAATGTAGGAGGTCACGGACCAAGTACGGATGGCATTGATATTGATTCATCTACCAATATTCTGGTAGAAAACTGTGATGTGGATTGCAACGATGATAATATTTGTATTAAGGCAGGGCGTGACGCCGACGGACTGCGTGTGAATCGTCCCACGGAGAATGTGGTGGTTCGTAACTGTATTGCCCGTAAAGGTGCAGGGTTACTGACTTGCGGAAGTGAGACTTCCGGTTCTATTCGTAATGTACTGGCTCATGATCTGATAGCGTATGGCACAGGATCTGTATTACGGCTTAAATCGTCTATGAATCGTGGTGGGACAGTAGAGAATATTTATGTCACAGGAGTTGAGGCTGATAGTGTATCTAATGTATTGGAGGTGGATTTGAACTGGCATCCAAAATATAGTTATTCGAAATTACCTGTAGAATATGAAAGTAGGGAGATTCCTGCACATTGGAAAATAATGCTGACTCCAGTAGAACCTAAAGAAAAAGGGTATCCACACTTTCGCAATGTTTATTTCTCTCATGTAAGAGCGAAAAGATCTAAATGTTTCATTACAGCTTCGGGGTGGAATGATAGTTTACGTATTGAGAACTTCTATCTATTTAATATTCGAGCACAAGTGAAAACAGCGGGAAAGATAGTGTATGGAAAAAAAGTTCGATTAAGTGAAATTTATTTGGAAGTGGAAGATAAGAGTCAAGTAAGACAAGAATACAATATTGATAGTAAAATAGAAATCAGTTATCAGTAGGAATATTATGGACAGTGTCCAGAAATATATAGAATGAGGGTGTATCATTGATCACCCTCATTCTGTGGCTATTTGACTAGCGTTACTCCCATCAATCCTATCACGACTTCATTGGCTGTCGTCTCCAAAGATAATGATTTTAATTCTTTAACTGGATTGAGTGGCAGATCAAGCATTGTAGCCATACCACCATCAATAGATATCGGGTTGTTCGATATTGTTTTTCCAAGTTCGCCTGCATGATATTTGCTTACATCACCTGTTTTAAGGCGTACTCTCCACGGACGTGGATCTTTAGTGTTGAAAGCATATCCATCTACGAATATATCCTGATCTAAAGGAATTAAATTATCTGGTAATATAAGTTTCAGTACTTCTTTTTGTCCATCTGTATATTCTATTTTGATTTCGCCATTTACTATATGAGATTGCATATAATAAGTGGAAGCTGCAATGAGGAAATAGGCTTTAGAAGCTTTACCGTTTAGTGGTATATTAATGGAAGTCGGGTAGTTATCCCATAATGTGGTGAATGCAATATTATTATATTCTTTTTCTCCTGGAGTACTGAAAGGTATTCCTTGTGGCATAATGAATCTATTGTTATTTCTTGAAGCCTTATTTCTTATTCCACGGTCATCAATAACAGAAATACTTTGAGGATGACACCATTGTCCCATACCTTGGGTCGGAACTTGTAATGTGGTGTATTTCCATCTTGGGAACATATATTTTCCATAAGCGAATATATTACTTACTTTGTCATTAAATATTTTCTTCATGTCTACCGTCTTATAAACTGATTTTTCCGGTACAGAGATATTCCAATTGATGGCTCGAAAAGAGTAAGTGTCTTTTCCGGATTTGACTTTTATTCTATTAGTTCCTGAAGATGCAATGGGAATATCAAATTCATAGTTGTTTTTTCCATGAGCTTCTATATTGATGTTTTCATTCACCTTTTTACCATTGATATACAAATCACCTTTTATCACTTTATCCATATTGTTTTTCAAGGTAAAAATAAGAGAAGAAGATTCAGAATCACAAACGATATCAAGCGGATTGTTGACATTTATATCTATGGGAAGCCAATAATTCATATTTCCATTGGTGATATTGACAAATACAGTGCGATGTCCGTTTTGAGCGGTTATAGTGCCGGTTAGTATGTCATTCTTTAAGTTTGCATGACGCAGAACGTTTTGCGGGTCATATATTTTTCCTGATTTATAAGGAATATTTAGTCTGAACTGGCTGCCATTGGCTACATTGACAGATATCATGTCTCTGTTTATTTTTTCTCCGTCCCATTCTATCGTGATATCGTATTTGTCAGCTATTCCTGCCTCAAACTTAATTTCTGGAGATAAAATAGTGGTTGTAAGTAAAGTATAGGGTGTATCTTTTCCATTTACTTTGATAGATTTAATTTTGTTTCTTATAGCTTTTATTTCCATTGACAAGCTGACATCTTTTTTGAGTAAATTAGGAGTTATAGAATACCTTTCTATATTGCCTTTCCTTTCAAAAGTATATGCCATATTTTGAGTTTCAATTTCTGCAAAATTCCAATCATCGGGGAATCCGGGTCTTATCGTTAGTCTATTATTAATAAGATCTGGCATGATACCGTACATACCCTGTACAAGAGCACGTACCCCTGTCGCTATTCCATCGGCAAAATCACGATATGTCTCTCTGCGGGCTGCGTCATAGAATGACAATTGTGTGACATTTCCCGGACCTGAACCAAGGTACATCGCATCCAGAACAGCTCCTTTGAACATTTTGAAAGCCTCTTCATAACGTCCTGTTTGCCAATAAGCAAGGGCGGTATGTGAGATTTCTCCGAAAGCGACATTGTTGATAGACCACATATAAGGTTGCCAGTTTGTTGTTGAAATCACATAATTGGCAGTATCCTTCAAACCTTTTCCCATGACGGGGATGTGGGGGATTTCCGTATCTATATATCGGGTTGCCTGATATGCCTTGAAGGGATCATGTATATCAGAATCTATTGCATGATAAATAGTCCATATGGCAGCGTTGTCATGTCGTATCCGGTTTCCCATATTATCTTTAAACTCCGCCCACCATCCTTTGTCTTTTATCCATAATTCTTTGTTTATGGCAGATAATATAAGTTCTGCTTCTTTTTTGTATATGCTTGGATCTTTTCCTAATTTTTCGGATATTTCTGCCATTATTTTATTTGCCCGGTAGTTATATGCAGTAGAATGTGTCACTTTACCGCCATTGTATTGTAATGCGTCTGAAGCCCAGATACAAGCATAGGCATCATATAACCCGTCGTTATCGGGGTCGAATAGTTTTTTTTCCCATGTAAAGTGACGTTGGAGGGCAGGATATATTTCTCGTGCGTAATCAAGATCTCCGGTCCATTTGAGATGCCACAACAGTTGGTCTATAAAGACTAGATTCATATCATAATGATGCATGACGTCTCTTCTATTAGGAACTCTTCCTATATAACCATTACTATACATGGGGGTTCCCCATATTTTTGCAGACCGTGCGAGGTTTAGGGCTGTGTCCTGAAGATGGGGTAATGTGACGGGAACATCTATAACTTGCGAATTAAGATAACCGTTAAAGTGAGTTTTTGCCCTATCTTCTAATCCCATCAAGTCTGCGAGATAAGCCCCTCTCCAACCGGTAAGAAGTAATTCGCGGAAACAGATGGCTCCATGTAGATACGATGGAGATTGCCATACAGCATCTTCCGCTCCAGAGAAGGTGCCTCCTAATGTGTTCAGAAATGGATCAGGTGTTTTTATTTTGATTCTGGAAGCTATTTGGGTTCTGAACTCAACACCTTTGTTGAAAACATTACTGAGATCATTATATTGAAACTCACTATGACTTTTAGGGTTGTGCAGTTCAATATAGAAAGGAATGGTACTAACCGGATATTTTGCTATGATAACCGGTTTGTTTGATTTGCGGGATGTGATAAGTTCGTCCAATTGGTCAATAAGGTTTCCATCCACTTCTTTTATATCAGTTCCGATAGGAAAGGTTCCTGCTATGGACATTACTTTATGTTGAGAGGCTCTGTTGCTGGTGTGGTGCCCGTATTGTATCGTAAATTTGTTTTGATTAATTTGATATATATTTCCGGAACAATTGTTGGCTTTAATGAAAAAACAATCGGCTGGGTCGGAATTCAAGTCTCCCTCACGTCCGAATTTCTGATTGTTGGCTCCCCCCATATATCCACAAGATTTTAGTGCCGGCAGGGATGTCTTTGGCTTTGTATCTTACTACTAATCCATCGCCATCGGACATAGCTACAGCATCAATTGTCAGACTGCCGTTTCCTAGATGTCTCCTGTCTCTCACAATGTAGGTGCGTTGCCCGGATTTAAAACGAGATTCAATGAATTCCATATCTTTTATCCAAGTAATATTTGAGGGGGTAGATATAGCCATATATACACTTCCACCGAGGTTAGGCATGTAAAGTCCGAATTCGGGGAAGTCACTGGTTTCAAAACGAAAGCCGGTATTAGTTCCATAAATAGCTCTAGTAAATCTTTTATTTCCATTGGTTATTACAAACTCTTCTCCTTCGGGTTTATATCGAAGAGTTCTTTCTTCTCCGTGCCAATAGGAGGAGTGAGGCAAGTCTTTTGCGTTTGCCGGGAATTGCAACAAGGTAAATAATATCAATATAATTTTTTTCATAACAGTTTTTTATAAGTGTACTTTAAGTTCTATGTTCGTTTATTCGGGCTTGATTTTAAAGACGAAACCTGAAGATGTTTCTGCTTTTCCCCCTTGGGAAGCCGTGAAAAGGTAAGCCGGTTTTCCATTTTTCATTAGTACTTGCGGGCGTTCGAAACGTCCATAACGTTTGAGATGTTTAGGAGCGGGTGGTTGTTTGATATAATGCTCTGCTCCAAACCAACCAATTTGAGGGTTTTGCCAGTTCAGCCCGTCTTTGGATTCGAAATAGAGCCCCACTGTATGGTCGTAGAACCCCATATCTCTCATTAACATTTTGAATATACCGTTTTCATACCAGATATACGCATCTTCTACTTGCCTGTTTTCTCCGAAACCGGAGAAATCGACGATCGGATTTTTTTCATATCGTCGATAAGGTCCTGTGATTTTATCTGCAAAAGCTACCCCATATTTCCGGTTACCTGAAATACCATTGATATGTTGGTTCACATATTCATTTTCATTACAAGATTTATAATAAAGCCAGTATTTTCCGTCCGGATGTTTTAAGAAAGCTGGATTAGTGGTAATATAATCATCCCATTCACCTGTATTTCCAGGCATTAATAATGGTTTTTCGCATCTTTCCCACGGTCCCCAAATAGAGTTTGCTACAGCGTATCCGATACGTTTCGTTCCAAATTTACCATTGGTTGCTCCCATGTAAAATAGCCAGTAACGACCGTCTATTTTATAAATGCTTGGATTGTGACATGTATTACCATCAAAATAGCCCGGGCGGGGGGACAGTACTGTTGATACATATTTGTATGGGCCTTCCGGTTGGTCGGCTACGGCGTGTGCGATTTCACAATGCCCCAGCCATCCTTTCATTTCATACTTTTTTTCCCAACGTGAATAAAATACATGTACTTTATTCTTTTCATCTATAATTGGTGCACAACACCACACATAATAATTATCGTCTTCCAAGATGCGTCCCATAGGTTCCAGACGTTCAGCAAAAGAAGAAATAGCATCTGCTGGATAGTTCTTCGGCTGGTCAAGACTTTGGGCTTGTGCCGACGCAATCTTTAAAATAAAGAATAATGCATAAAAAAGGATGTGTTTCATAATTTCTGTGATATTTATATATGATTAATAATTCTTTTAGACCTGTATGACAAAATTAGGTTGATTCTGCAAATAGCTATGATGAAAAAATTCCATTTTGTATGTAGTTTTATCCACAAATAGCGATATTATGGTTGTAAGGTATTAGATATGGAACTTTGTTACAAATACTTTTTCTTATAGTAGCGCACTCTTGACAAAGCCTTTTTAATTTTGTATATTTGCAAGCGGAAAGATTAATGGATAAAGAATTTAAAAAAGAATGAAAATAGAATAGTACAATATTATAACAATATATCAGAAGCTCCTTACAATAGTTAAGCTGTGAGAGTTACCGTATAAGCTAAAGGCTGCAAATCTTTATAAGGTTCGCAGTCTTTTTTGTTATGAAAAAGTACAGGGAGAACCTTAAAATCGAAATTTATAATTTATAATAAACTTGGATACCGTTTTTAATAAACTCCTCAATAGTTTATTAAAAACAGAAAGCTTGTCTATTAAAGATAAGTCATTTTTTTTCTTTATGTGAAGGAGGAGGATAATACTTATTATGATGTAAAATGACAGAAGTGAATTTAAGTGACATGATTGTAAAAACAATGGAGCATTGTACACAATTCAATGCTCCATATTACATCATAATGCAATAATAAAAATAGATTTTTATTGAGCTATCACACCTGCCCAACTGGAAGAGAAGCGGAAGTTACCGACATTTCCGGTCAAATCATCGCGGTTCCTAAATGAAATAGAACGAATCCCCCCTTTTAATTTGTTATTATCTTCGTCCCCCTTCGCTACCACATCGGGTTGAGGTTCTTCTGCTGTTAAGGCTGGGTCTACAAATAATGAAACCTCGTTCTTTTTATAATCCAGTTTGAGAACCAATAGATGCGTCTTATTAAGCGCATGGCTTTTGAAGGATTCTGCATTAACTCTTAACAGATTAGTCCCGAATCGGATATGTTCATCGTCTATCTTACCGACATATACTCTGGCACGCAGATTACCGCCAGTATGAACAGGGGAAAGAGCAATGAAATCGCCTAAGCGACTGGAAGCGACGGAGGAAAAGTTTGCCAAAAATGAAAGGTATAAAGTTCCCCTGCAATAGTCATTCTTTTCAGAAATGGAATATACGCTAAATCTTGAACCTTTCACATTTTCCGGGAGTTCTCCTATTTTGATAGATACTCCTTTTTCCGTATATCCCTCATAACTGAGCTCTTGTCCGGTAATGGGACTACCGGCATTCTTGTCAGTTTGGGAAGAGAATGCTTCACACCAGGTATCTATTTTTATCGGAGCATCAGCTTTATTATATGTAGCTTTTTCCAATTTATCACCTTGTTTATATCCATTTAGCAGATTGCTTTTTAATACTTGTGCGTTGCTTGATAATACAAAGGCTGCCAGGCTTAAAATTAATACTGATCTTTTCATAATGCTATAATTAAATGTGTTGATAATTTTTTCTGAGACAAAATTAGTCTGAACTTTTTATTCCGACTAGTGAAAAAATTCCATTAAACATGTACATATGTTCACAAACACATAAATATATTTATTAATCTTCGTTTATTTCTGTTTCTCTTATGCCCTCTTGGTATCTTTTCTGATAACTGGAAGGAGAGATGCCAAATTGAGCCTTAAAACATCTGCTGAAATAGAACGGGTCATTGATGCCGACCATATAAGTTACTTCAGATACGGTATATTTCTTGGTTGACAACAATTCAGCAGCTTTCTTCATTCGCATGATACGAAGATATTCTTTGGGAGTATATCCGGTCACTCCACGCACTTTACGGTAAAAGATGGTGCGACCCAGTGACATCATAGAAGCAAAATCATCGGCAGTAAATTCAGGGTTAGTCAGTTGTTCTTCCACTATCTTGGTCAGATTTTCGACAAACTCCTTGTCTTTATCCGATGTACACATCACAGGACGTTTGGCTGACAAGTCATTGGAAAACTTCTCCTTTAGTTTGTCACGCTGTTCTATCAGTTTGAATATGCTTGCCAGTAACAGTTTGGTACTGAAAGGTTTTGTTATGTAAGAGTCTGCACCGCTTTTCACTCCTTCCAGATGGCTTTCCGCTGCATTCAGGGCTGTAAGTAGGATTATAGGAATATGACTGGTACTAAAGTCACTTTTTAGTTTACGGGTTATCTCGAAACCATTATATCCAGGCATCATGACATCGCTGATAATGAGGTCTATATCATTATTATGGGCATACTCCAGACCATTTTTTCCATCCGCTTCGGCAGCAACCTCGAAATATGGGGTCAGTTCTTCTTTCAAGAATTCCCGTACGTCATTGTCATCCTCGATAATAAGTATTTTCCGTTTGTTTAGAGGACCCTCTTGATCAGATGCGTTCAGTTCTGTTTTTAGTTCTTTCTCTATATTTTCTACTTCTTTATCTATTTCTTCTTCTGATTCAGAGTGAGCATTTTCCTCATTAAGAGCAGAAAGCGAAGGATGGTTTTGTGCTTCTTCTTTTAATATGGCATTTTCAGGAATAAGGAAGTCGTTAGATTGATAAATGGAAGAATCAGTAGGTAAAGTTACAATGAAAATAGAACCACCTGACGGATTTTCTTCATAGCAGATGTTCCCTTTGTGAACATGAACCAGTTCATGGGTAAGATGTAAACCTACTCCTATACTGTCGCTAGAAAAACTGCTTTGCATGAAACGTTTAAACAGCTCATTACGTTTTTCTTTGGGTATGCCTACACCTGTATCCGTTACTTTCATGATTAATAGCTGTTTCTGTTTATCAATATAAATGCTGAATTCTATCTTTCCACCGGAAGGAGTATATTTGAAAGCATTTGATAAAAGATTGTAGGCGATTTTGTCGATATTACCTTTATCAATATACATTTTGTATGAATTGACGGATGGTATAAATTTGAAATCCATATTCTTGGATTCGGCTGTATCCTGAAAGCTTAGGTAGATTTCATATAAGAAAGCGATAACGTCAGTTTCTTCAAGTGAAAGGGCGAGTTTGTTGTTCTGCATTTTCCGGAATTCAAGTAATTGGTTGATCAGACGCAGCATACGCTGGGTACTTTTGTCCATTAGTTTGATAGAGTAACGTATCTCCTTGGGGATATTGTGGGTACGGTGGATTCTGTCCAAAGCCCCTTGTATTAGTGTAAGCGGAGTTCTGAATTCATGTGAGATATTGGTGAAAAATACTAACTTGTATTCTGTTAATTGCTTTTCTACTTTAATTTTATTCCGCAAGTTGTTAATATTCCTGATAGTACGATATACAAAATACATGATAATGCCTGCAATGAGTATGTAAACAAAGAAAGCCCATCCGGTTGCCCAAAAAGGGGGAGTTACTTTGATTTCAAGTGTCTCCTCGTTATCACTCCATATACCTGATACGCTGCAGGCTTTGACATGTAGATAGTAGGTACCTGCCGGTAAGTTTTTATAAGCTGCAAAGTTTAATGTAGAAGGAATACTCCAGTCATCGTCATATCCTTCAAGTTTGTAGCTGAACCTTGTATTAGTCGAAATTGGATAGTCAAAAGTGGAGAAGTCTATGACAAAGGAACTTTGGTAATATTTCAGACTGATGGCATCTGTATATGCCAGAGCGGCTGTCAATGGAGAGTCCATATCGGCAGGACGGACTGATATTCCGTTTAACTTTAAGTCTGTAAATGTAACGGACAGAATTTTCTCTTTGTTTTTAATTTGCTTAGTATTGAGTATTATAAGTCCGTGGTTGGTGCCGAAAGCCAAACGACCATCTTTTAATTTGGCACATCCTTCTGTATATACATTCCCCAATATATCATTAGAAAAGAAGTAATTGTTGAATATTTTGTTTTCCGGGTTAAAACAAGAAATCCCATATTCGGTGGATACCCAGATATTTCCTTCATCATCTTCAATGAAAGCTTGTACTACACTGTGGACAAGTCCATCATTGACCGTATAGTGAGTAAAGGATATATCTTTATAATCATTCTTTATATTGGCTACGCAAAATCCGATACCTGATTCGGCAATCCATATCCTGCCTTTCTTATCTTGTATAATTGATTTTATTTCATTGCTTTTCAGGGCATGGTTATCCAGATTGTATTGGTAAAAATCGTTCGGGTCTTTTATAATACGGTCAGGATCGAATACAAAAACACCTTCACTGGTTCCTACCCATATCCATCCGTTACGGTCTTCGCAGATAGTGCGGATTTCCTTTTGGCCATAAGTCTTATTGAAAAAATGCCGGAATATGTATTTGTCTTTTTTAGGAACAGCGAGATCAAGTCCTCCGCCGAACGTTCCTATCCACATACGTTGTTTGCGGTCTTGCAAAATGCAGAATACTGGATCGGCAGCTAAGGAATTTGTATCGGTTGCCTGATGTATATAGTGTTGGTCGTCTCCGACTTGGAGCCCTTTCCCGCGTGTTCCCAACCATATATTACCTTTACTATCCTCACATGCAGAATAGATATTTATATCATAATACTTTTTGCTTTTCTGTTTTGTTAGTTTATTATCGTAGATATATAATCCGCCTGCACGCGTTGTTATCCATACTTCGTCATCTTGCATGTGGGATATGAAGCGGATGGCATTTGCCCTGTCGATATTTAATTCACCTTCGGGATATACTTTTGCAGCCCCTTTATTTATGATTTCAATTTGGGATATACCGGAATATTCGCTACTTGTCCATAAATTGCCCGAGTGATCTTCTATTATATATTGAAGATAGTTTGAGGCGATGGGATTTGTATGATTGGCGGTTGCGGTAAAATGTTCCAGTTCTTTAGTAGTAGGATTATAGGCAAAAAGTCCGTTCCCATAAGTCGTTATCCATATAATGTCTCTGGAGTCATGATAGACATGATAGCGTTCGTAATCAATGAAATATGGAAGCTTTGACGATCTTACATCAATCTTTTTGACACTACCGGATTCTTTTTGAATATAGTTAATGTATCCAGTCTGATTATGAACCCAGTAGTTGTTGCGGTTATCTTTCACTACCAATCCATTACGGATATTGAGCTCTTCCGGAGCAATTCTGGTTGTATTGGTCTTGGGATTGAATAAGATTCCGCCTTGTTTGGTAAATAACAGCCATTCGTTACGTAATACAATATTGCCTGTTAGCAAAAAATCAGTTGATGTGGCAGTATTGGCAACTTTCGTGAGGTGCTGCTGGTTGTATTTCCAAATAAATCCCTCTGATGTTATGAAATAAATAGTATTATCAATGACTGCGCTTTGAAGGAAGTAGTGAGTCGAATCTATACATTCGAGCGTGTTATCTTTAAGTAAATACAGCCCTTTTCCTGTACCAATCCAAATGGAATTTGAATCAAATACACTAAGAAAACGTATATTGTCGGATTTTAGTTTATGGTTGTCGGTAGAATATGTTTCCGAACTGAATTTGTTGTTTTTATAAGTAATTTTCCGGCAGCCTTGCACCCTTCCCCAAAGCCATATATCCTTATTAGGGAGGATTGTGACTTCATTATAACGGTCTTTCATTTCTCCTTTGCCGGTGAAATCTACAAAACAGTCTTTTTTCAAATCATAACAACTGATTTGTTCCGCGGAAGTTGTAATCCATAGGAATCCGTCGGAGTCTTCCTGTACACTTCTGATACGATGATCCGCTAATGACAGTTCTTCACCGCTCTGGGGACGGAAAGTAACAAATGAATTTCCATCATAACGGCTCAGGCCATTTAAAGTAGAAAACCAAATGAATCCTTTGCTGTCTTGATAGATATGCCTGATAGAATTATTGGCTAATCCGTCAGTGGCAGTCAGATTCCTAGCATGTATTTCTATGGAGGCGTTTGCCGGATATATAATACATGTACATATAAAAAAGAAAATTGTAGCTTTAATGAAGAATCTCATACTTGTATAGTGATAATAATGATTGTGTTTTTTTAGATTTGCGGTAAAGATAGATAAATAGCACGTAATTTTAAAGTTTAAATTCAGACTTTTGCATTGAATTTCTTGAATAACCTGAAAAAAAAGAAAGAGGGACTATATAAGAATGTTCAGGTGGACAAATGTGCATGGTATATGGAGAAAAATGCATGAGCAGCTTCATGTATGCCGCTATATTTGCTGTTGAATTGATAACTGGATTTTGTATTACCATGGTTTATGAGATTGTATAAAACTAATATTATTAAATGAAAACTAGAATGTATGAAAAGCACTGTTTGTGAGATTAGCTGTTGGAGAAGAAAATATATATTTTTCTTCTTGATGATGATTTCGGCTCTCCATTCGGTCACAGTATTTGCACAAAAACGTACCATATCCGGTACGGTGGTTGATGAACGAAATGAACCGTTGATCGGGGCAACTATTGTAGCAGAAGGGAAGTCTGGAATGACAATTACCAATGTGGATGGCAAATTTACTCTTGCAGTTCCTGATAAAGCTAAGACAATTGAGGTGTCTTATTTGGGATATGCTTCACAGACTATTTCTATTAAAGGAAAGAGTGTTTTTGCCATCAGGATGAGCGAAAATGACGTGCAAATGGACGAAGTGGTTGTAATCGGTTATGGTACAGCCAAAAGGGGGAATGTGACCGGGGCCATTGCCAAAGTTGATGCAGCGAAACTTGAAGACCGTCCGGCACCCAATCTTGCCTCTTCATTGCAGGGGCAGTTGGCGGGAGTAGAAGTACGGTCAACTAATGGTGCGCCGGGATCAGAATTACAGATTCGTGTGCGCGGAGCTGCTTCCATTAATGCGGATGCCACTCCTTTATATGTAGTAGATGGAATTCCGATAGATGATTTGGGAAGTATCAACCCAAATGATATTCAGTCGATTGAAGTTTTGAAAGACGCTTCATCTTCTGCTATTTACGGTTCTCGTGGTGCTAATGGTGTTGTTTTGATTACAACTAAAATGGCTAATAAGGATGATAAAGTCCGGGTACAGTTTTCTGCTGCATTCAGTATCCAACAATTGGAAAAGAAAATAGATGTACTAAGCCCGGAAGAGTGGATCACTTTCCGGACTGCCTATAACAATAGTAGATACCTTGCTGCTTTAGGAGGAAAAGGAGCTACGGCAGATGATGATTGGGATACCCGTTATGCCTTGAATGGTAATCGGGTAAACTATGAGTATATGAATGACCCGCGATGGACACAGCCCGGTTACGGTGGATTAAGACTAATTGACTGGCAGGATGAATTTTATCGTTTGGCTCCGATGCAGAATTATCAGCTTTCTGTTTCAAATGGTAGAGGGAATACTCAATACCGGCTTTCTCTGGGATATATAGACCAGCAAGGTATTGCTATAGAGAGTGCTTACAAACGTTTGAATCTGCGGGCTAATGTGGAGACAAAATTGTATGATCGCATCACTTTAGGCGTTAATATGGCTCCGTCAATGGACTGGAAAGATGGTGGGCGTGTGGATGGCAAAGATCAGCAGGCAAATCAGGTTTTGACAATGTGTCCAGTTGCAGAGCCAGATGCTGGGATATATTCCGGTGCGGAACCTTATGCCTCTTATTTATGGTCTAGTACAAAAATCAGCCCTATTGCTTATATGGAGCAGGTCACCAATCATATCGAAACGGCCCGGTTGAATTCTTCAGCTTTTATCAGAGTCAATATTATTGACGGATTGAGGGCGGAAGTGAAAGGTGCGTATGATTTTACAAGCCGTCAGACTCGCACTTTTACTCCGAGTTCGGTAATTAAGAACTGGACGGATGGTGAAGGGTATCATAGTTCTGCCAACCGTATAGATATACGGTCATCCAAATATCTGTTGCAGGCTGTATTAAATTATGATAAGAAATTAGGCAAGCATAATATTGCCGCTATGGCAGGTTATTCAATGGAAAGTTCTTCGGGAGCCACTACAAACTTGTCTGCGCAACAGTTCCCGGATAATTCACTTGAAGTTTTCAACCAAAGTGATGAGGCTATAAAAGTTGCGTTAGCTACCTTGTCAACTCCCAATCGCTTATTATCCTATTTCGGGCGTGCCCAGTATGAATATGATAACCGTTACCTGTTGACAGCAAGTATTCGTCGCGACGGTTCTTCACGTTTCGGAAAGAATAATCGTTGGGGGATGTTTCCTGCTGTTTCTGCTGCCTATCGAATCTCTAACGAGAAGTTTTGGCCGGAAAAGTTTGTGGTCAATCAAATGAAAATACGCGGTAGCTGGGGTATGAATGGAAATAATTCTATTTCTACTAACGCTGCTATCGGGCTGATGGGTAGTTCCAACTATTCAATTGGTGGAAGCCTGACCAATGGTTTTGCTCCCAGTTCAATTGATAATAAAGAACTTGGATGGGAAAAGACACACAGTTGGAATGTTGGTTTGGATTTGGGATTTTTTGATAACAGGATAACTCTTGCTGCCGATTATTATGATAAAACGACTAAAGATTTATTATATCAGGTTTCTGTTCCTGGTACAATGGGATTCACACAAGCATGGGGGAATATCGGTAGTATAAAAAATAAAGGGTTTGAGATTGAACTGACTACCCAAAACTTGACAGGAAGGTTCAAGTGGACTACTTCTTTGAATATAGCTTATAATAAGAATAAGGTGTTGAGTTTGGGAGAAGATAATAGTACGGTTTTCATTGGATGGGATAAATCGAATACACAGGTATTGATGGTTGGACAACCTTTGAGGGCATATTATATGTATGATGCTGTAGGAGTGTATCAGTATAAGGAAGATTTGAGGAAATATCCTACAATGTCCAATTCTATCCAGGGTGATGTGAGATACCGTGATGTGAATGATGACGGTAAGATTAATGACCAGGATCGTACGTTGGTTGGTAAACCGGATCCCGATTATACTTTTGGTATGACAAATACCTTTAAATATAAAGATTTCGACCTGTCTGTATTACTGACTGGACAGACAGGGGGAATGATATATAGTCTGCTCGGTCGTGGCATGGATCGTCCGGGTATGGGAGCATCTATCAATGTATTGTCACGTTGGAAAAATATGTGGGTTTCCGAGGAACAGCCGGGTGATGGGAAAACTCCCGGTATTAATAACTCTAATACAGGTTCACTGTACGATACCCGCTGGTTGTATAGTACCGATTTTATTAAAATTAAAAACGTAACGCTGGGCTATCGTATTCCCATCAAAAATAAGAAGATAATTAATTATGCCCGTGTTTATATTTCGGGAGAAAATCTTCTGATGTGGGATAAATATGAAGGTGGTTATTCTCCGGAAGTAAATAATGACGGAAAGAATAGTGACTATGATTACGGTTCATATCCGCAGGCTAGAACTATTACTTTAGGGGTAAATGTAACATTCTAATAAAAGAAACTATGAAACTATATCAATATATACTAAGTGGAGCTATGAGTATGGGATTGTTATTCTCTTCTTGTAGTGACTGGCTAGATGTCACTCCGGTAGATACCCGTACTACTGAAAACTTTTATACGACCCCGTCGCAAATGGAGCAAGCGTTGATAGGAGTATATAACGGACTGCTTCCGTTGTCGACTTATGCTTTACTTATGTCAGAGGTTCGTTCGGATAATACATGGTGCGGAGAACTGAGTACGGCACAGCGTGACTATATGGACATCAGTTCTTTTAATCCTAATATATCGACCATTGCAACAGTTCGGGATGCATGGAATGACTTGTTTGAGATTGTTTCGCGTGCCAATTTGTTTTTGTCCAAGGTAGATGGGGTGAATTATACTATTGAAGGAATAAAGGAACAACAAATAGGAGAAGCGCGTTTTTTGAGAGCATTAGCTTATTTTGATTTGGTTCGTTATTACGGGCGTGTTCCTTTGACGCTTGTTCCTCAGACTATTTCAGAAGCAATGTCGACTCCGCAGTCGGAGGCTGTAGAAATTTATGAGAAGGTTATTATTCCTGATTTGGAATATGCTGTCGGAAGCCTGACGGAGGAACCGAAGGATTATCTAGGAAGGAAATCCGCCAGTGGCCGTGCAACATTGACTGCGGCAAAGGCATTGTTAGGAAGAGTTTATCTGACAATGGCGGGATTTCCTCTGTATGATGAAACTAAAAAGGAACTCGCTAGGGAGCTTCTTGAAGAAGTAATTGATTATGCGGATGCAACCGGTAAATTTTGGGCTAAAAATGCAAGTGAATGGCAAAGAATGTGGATAAATGAGAATGATAATAAATATCACATCTTTGAAATTCAATATATAGTCGCTAAAGATTATGGTAATCCGATGGTATTTCACTCCGTGCCTCGTTTACCTTCGAAATATGTTACTCTTGAAATGTCCGGTAATAGTATTGCTTGTGCGAAGGGGCTTGATAATTTATTGAAAGAGGAACAAGATGAAGAAGGACATTTTCTTGATGTACGGTGTCTGGCTACTATTGATACGACCAAGTTTGTGAATGATGACAATCCTAATAGTGTGACGAAATATGCAGGTGAGGATTTCTTTATCAAATTCCTGGAACATAAAATGAAAAGAGAAGCATTGGGGTATGATGATATTAATGCGCAGATAGTGGATCGTACTTATTTCCCTCTGAATTTCCCGTTGATTCGTTTGGAAGATGTGATGTTGATGTATGCCGAGATTGTAGGTCCAACTTCAAAAGGGGTTGATATGGTCGACAGGATACGGCGGCGTGCAGGAATACCGGTATTGACAAATGCCGAAAAGGAACCGGCTGCATTCCGGGAATGTGTTGACAAGGAGAGACGGAGAGAGTTGGCTTGTGAAGGAATCCGTTGGCATGATTTGGTACGTCATAATAATCTTCAAGCTGTTCGTGATAAATTTCAGGAATATGCAGTGGATGCCAATGGTAATGTCATACGTCCGACTTTGTTATTGTATATCCGGCAAATAAAGGATGGAACTTATCTCTATCCTATTCCCGATTCGCAGATGAAAGTGAAAGAGGGGCTGTATGTACAAAATGAAGCGTATCGTTAAAAATTGAAGTAAATGTAATAAATATAGGATAGGAAAATATGAATAAAAGTTGTTTGATTGGTTTTCTGATGTGCTCTGCGTTCTCACTTGTTGTACAAGCAGCGACAGATGGGGCGCATATAACAAAGACAATTTCCCAAATTGAACGTAAAAAAGGGATAAAACGTACTATACAATATCGTCCGGATGGTAATGATTTTGTTTGTGTGAACGGCAAGAATCGCTATACTCGTGCATTGTACGGAGGTATTACAGACTTTAGGATTGAAACGAGCGACCGGCCTGTGTTTGCTGCTTATAAGCCGAAGGATAGTAAGCATATCTGTTTTCGCTTGCAATGTGGTAATCAAAGTATAGCCCTTGATTCTTTAAAATTTTGTGAGGCCAGATACAGGGCGGGAAGGCGTACTTATCGTCTGACAGATCCTTTGTTGGGCAAAGGTGAATTAAATATCTCCGTACTGGCATTTCCTGACGCAGAAGGAGGGATATGGCGGTTTACAATGAAGGATATGCCGGAGGGGGCTCTTTTACATTGCTATATTTCAGAGATTAGAGCGAAGAATTTAAGCCGCAATGGTGATATGGGTGCTGATCGTGCTGATAGTTTTGATGCTCCCCAACTTCCGAAAGAACAGAAACATTATAAATTGAGTTTGGATGGAACGACTGCTTATATTGTTGTGGAAGATCAGGAGTTACGTTTACCAGCTCTTGTTGAAGGAACTTCCCTATACGATAAGTCTGAAAAGTGGTGTTCGGAGATAGAGTCATCTCTTCAGATTTCTACTCCGGATCCCTATTTTAATCCATTGGGAGGGGCTTTGGCGGCTGCCGCTGATGGAATATGGGATGGCAAAATATGGCTTCACGGCGCTATTGGCTGGCGTTCGCAATTAAATGGCTGGCGTGCTGCTTATATCGGTGATTTTATTGGCTGGCATGATAGGGCTCGTACGCATTTCGATTCGTATGCAGCAAGT
>OCAN01000906.1_pt1 | contig 19824 bp, 23 predicted proteins | sample 1538321 | NCBI WGS metagenome assembly OCAN01 (sample SAMEA2580294, study PRJEB22360) | human gut metagenome | biome: human gut; feature: human-associated habitat; material: faeces | place: Denmark | collected 2008/2010 | reverse complement strand
CCGCCGTCGCGCCTGAACTGAGTCCGGCATAGGCGCTGCCTGCTCCGACTGCTCCACCGACGATGGTTCCCGCTTTTTCCGCGCTCCTGTCTCTGACCACAAATTTACTTGTGTTGCAGCGTGGGCAGGCTGGTACGAGTTCTTTCACGAACACCTCCTTGATGGTTAATCAAAACCACCCGCATAGCGGGTGGTTTGCACAAGCCCTATAAGGGCATATTACCGGCCAGCGCCTAAATGACGCTGGCTTTCACTTCGTTCAAGCCCAGTGCCATTGCCACTTTGGCTACCCCTTGAAGGGGTCCGCATACTCACGGGTACTTAGCTTGTCTTGCATAATGTCATGCTTTTCCTGCTGCTGGATGTACTTTTTGATCGTTACCTCATTGAGACCGACCGTACTTACATAGTAGCCCTCTGCCCAGAACTTCCTGTTGCCAAATTTATATTTCAAGTTGGCATGTTTATCGAAGATCATTAGCGAGCTTTTCCCCTTCAGGTATCCCATAAAACTCGACACGCTGATTTTTGGTGGGATGCTCACCAGCATGTGCACATGATCGGGCATGAGGTGCCCCTCATGGTTGCGATTGGCTTGAACACCCGAATCGTAACCGGAAAGGTGTTTTTTGGTATAACCTTTGTCGCCACCCGCACAGCGGGTGGTTCTCTGTTTCAGTCGCTCCGCTCCTTCAACTGGCTAAAGCCGGAAAAGAACAGCGCCAGGCTGAAGGGCCTGACGCTGCGAGTTCAGTTTGTTGATAAGATCAGGCTGCCGGATGTCCGGCGATGAAAGCGCGTTGCAGCATTCCGAACATGGAAGGAGCGAGTTCCGCGATGCTGTTGATAACGCTGCTGCTATCGGGAAGAAGGGAGAGGATGGATGCGTTTGCGATGCCTATTCCGTACACTTCCATGCCGAGCTTTCTGGCCTCAGTGATGGCGGTCTGAGCGAGTTGGGGGTTATCCGGTTGACCATCGGTAATGATGAGGATCATCTTGCGCGATTCCGGCATGGGGTGAAGTTCTTGCAATGTCCACCATAAGGCGGAATCCAGCGGAGTGTTCCCGGCTCCCGACATGGCGAACCGGGTGTGCATTTTCTCACCGTGCCGGAGTACAGGCGTTACCGTCTCCCAATGTTCCCGCTGAGAACCTTCATACACACCGCGCTCTCCGGGGAAGGTGGTGACGCCGACGCTGATGCCCTTGATACTCTGCAACGCCGACGCGACGGCAAAGCAGGCTTGGCATGCGAGCTGTATATCCTTGCCGTTCATGGAACCCGAACTGTCGATCAGGATATGAACGGCGGTGTTAACCCCCACCCGCTCGCCTTTGCGTAGGAAGACCTTGGCGTTTCCGGTTGTGAGGCTGTGCAGTTTGTGGATGTTGAGCGCACCCACATAGCCGCTGTGATTCCTGACGGAACGAGTACTCTGCATTAACGCCTGAAGCCTGGTCCGCAGGGCCGTGGTGCTCTGGCGGGAGTTGTCCAAATCATCTTGCGCCAGTTGTCCGGTAGGCTTGCGGGTCACTACCGCTACTTGAATGTGTTCTCCTTGCTGGCCGCAAGCGTCGGTAATGGCCTCCTTGAGCTTGTCCCCGATGTCGCCGGGGAACATGCCGCCGTCAGCACCTGCGGAAAGGATCTTTTGCAGGCTTTGCAGAGCTTGCGCCGGGTCCGTCTGACCGGACGGGTCTGATGACGCTTCTGATGAGGCGTTGTAAGCTCCCTGTCCCGCTTGGCTTTGCCGCTGGCTCTGTTGCTGTTCCATGAACCAAGCATATTTTCTGATGATTTTTGCGATTTCACAAGCGAAACCGAAAGCTTCCAGTGTGCTGGTGCAGTTTTGTGGAATCAGCCGGAGGTGTGGCTCTATCTCATGCGTCAGGCCGGGATAGTGGATTTCAGCCGATGCTCGCAGGTAATCACACTCCTCGTTCAGTTCCGCGACATCCCAGGAGCGCACGGTAATAAGCAGCCATTCCAGGATGAGCATGGCCGGATCAGGTGTGTGTTCCTTACGCTTGCGCTTCCCGGATTTCGGGAGGAAGAAGTGCTTAATGAGCCATTGGAAGTTCTCGCGGCAGCCCGGATAAATTGCGGAGAGAACATTTTCAACCCTCCAATCCTCAAGGATATTCCACAGATGCTTCTCCAGCGGAGTCAGATTGGCTGCTTTCAAGGCGTCAAAGTCGGTGTCACGGATGTGGGCCGATTCATGATCAATCAGGCCGCGTACCAGACAGAGCAAAGTTTCTCCGCAATTCAGAGGCAGGCTGGGCAACTGAATGATATCGCCGTTGGTGAAAGCCTTGTTGCCGCCGATGCGTACCTGTACCCCGTACTTGCGGCCCAGGACGGACGCAAGCAGGGGCAGCGATTTGATGATGTGTTTGGGATTCATAGGTTTCTCCAAAAAGGAAGCCCTCCAAGCGCAGTGCTCAAAGGGCTTCCGGGTTCGTGTGGCGTGTCCGTTACCATAATCCGCAACTCTCAATAACCGGTGGCAAAGCCGTACCGTCAAAGAATGGTTCATCCAGTCCGTTTTCTTCCGCTTCGGCATCGCCTTCTGCTTCCACCTGCGCGGCGCACTCGGCCAGGAGCAACGACTCCAGAATCTTGTGGCTGTTCTTGCGTCCATCCAGAATCATCTGGCCGTGTTCCATGAGCGCCTGCGGATTCCGAAGCAAGGACACCAGACCTTGCAGCATGAGCAGGATGCTGCCGGTAATGGCTCCCCGTTTGGGGATGCTGCGAAAAGCCGTATCCAGCAGTTCCGCCACCGGCGCGACTCGCGGTTCCACGAAGGTCAGGCCCATAAGCTTGTCGTAGATGGATTTCAGGGGAGACAGCGCCTTGCGGGTGATTTCCGTTTTTCCGGCATAGCAGCGGGTCCAAGCTTCACCCGCTGCCTTGGCTACCTCGTCAAAGAGCGTATCACCAAGTTGACCGATGTCGTCGTTAAGGTTGTCAAGGTTCTGTGTAGCGTTTACAGCCGTAGGTTGCGCCACCTGGAATACCTGCCAACGAAAATCAATACGCGAACGGACGTATTCCTCGCTGACCGTGGAACCGGCAATAATGCTGCCCCATTGCGGATGTTTGGCGATCCAGTCTTGCACGGACTGGTCATAACGTAGCAGGAAAGCGTCCTTGGCCGTATTGAACTCGTCACGGATTACGGCAAGTTCCCGCATAATCTCCGGCAGGCGCGTATCCGGCACAGCCCATCCGCTGAGGAAGCGTATCCCGTTGCTTTCCAACAGGTTCACAGCGCGAGCTTTGAGAGTGCCGAAACTGCGCAGGTCGTCGGGATTGCAGATGCGCTTGCTGCCGAGCGAGGCCAGGTCTTCGGGTGGAAGCTCCGCTCCACCCAAATCGAGTGGAACGAGCTTCTTTCTGGCCGTCCAGATGTGGATATCGAGATTGACCACAACCAGGTGGTCAAGAACGGTGATGTCTGTAGTCATGTTTTTTCTCCTTACGGCAATCTTGTTTCTTGCAGATTAAGATTATAGCCACTGTTCATTTTGCTTATGAATCGGCGCTTGAGTTCCAGGAGGGGGTTCTTGTTCTTGCAGCGGTCCAGCGGGAAATACTTCAGGGTGCCTTGCGTCCCTGTCTTGCCCCACCTGACCGACAGGCCGTTTTCAATTGCCACGCCGAGCCAGAACTTACCGCCTGACACGGAAGGGCTTTCCAGGACGATACGATGGTATTCGGGAAGGGTGAGCAGGGAGTCAGGGTTGTTCTGTACGGAGGGGATAAGCTGGTCCAGACGTTGGAGAATGGGAGGAGTTGTGAGCTGATTGACCGGATACCAACCATGAGAGGCGGTTTCATCCTGTGCGGCAGAGTCGCCTCCTGTCACTCCCCCAATTGCTTCCCCTGTTGTGTGAAGACGCGCTGTATCAGTTCATGCAGCATGGCCCTCGTCTCTTTACAGGCTCTGAATCCCAAGGCTCTGTCGAGCGCGTAGGCCACCGGCTGGATGCCCTGATTCGCCAAAGGCTGATACCGGATGGCCAACTCTGCCCAACGCAGCAAAGAGCGTGTACTGAAGGTGATTTCAATGCTGCCGGTGTTATAGCTGTTCCCGGATTCCCCCATGAACAGCCTTCGTACTTCATTGGCGTATTCCACCATCTTTTTGCGAACACCATCCGGGAGTTGCGGAGCCGTTTTTTCCAGCAATAATTCTTCGGCTTCGGCTCTGGGATAGGTCACTTCGCAAAGCACAAAGCGATCCATGAGCGCAAGGTTCTGACGCAACACGCCTTGATACAGGCCGGTTTCATCGCTGCCGCCGTTGCTGTTGGCCGTGGCCGCGAATCGGAACATGGGGTGCGGCACGACAAGCTCGCCGCCGTTTTCCGGGATACACAACGGCTGTCCATCAAGAATGCCGTTCAGCCCTGCGGCTGTGGATGGTTCGAGCAAGTCCATCTCGTTGCACAAAAACAATCCTCCGAACTTCATTGCCAAGGCCAGAGGGCCGTATTCAAACTCCATGTTCCCCTGGCGCACAACATGATGCCCGACGAGTTCCGGAAACTCCAATCGGCTGTGGCCGGTGACTTCAAACACCGGGTAATTGAGCTTGGCCGCGAGTTGCTTGATGATAGTCGTCTTGCCACAGCCGGTCGGCCCGTAAACATAGAGCGGATCGGATGTGTCAATGAACCAGACCACGATGTCCCGGCTCTGCTTGTGAAAAATGTAGTTCCCGTCAACAGCCGGAGTGAACAGCGACGGGACTGCGTAGCCCTTGACCATTTTGCCCGAAGGCGTGCCGCTGAACAGGGTCCCGGCGTCGAAGGCTGCGGGTTGCAACGATTGCAGGATGGCGATGGTATCAGTCATAGAAAAATCCTCCTAAAAATTGTGCTTGTATTTTATACGGCATTGCCGTATAGAGAGGCCATGTACTATGAATTCATAGAGCTTGTTCCTTTTACCGCTGTGCGTGATGAACTGTTTGGGGATGAACAGTTTCTGGAATTACAATGGTACTTATGCCGGCGTCCTGAAGCAGGGGATGTGATCCCTGAAACAGGCGGTTGCCGTAAACTTCGCTGGAAAGTCCAGGGTAAGGGCAAACGCGGCGGTGCGCGGGTGATCTATTTCTTGCGGACAGAAGCCGGGCAGATTGTTCTGGTAGCGGCCTATGGCAAGAATGAACTTGATGATGTGCCGCGCCAATGGCTACGCAAGCTCAAGGAGCATTACGATGAGTAAGACAACTGAACTTTTGCGGCAGATGCTGGACGATCCCAGCGGGGAGATGTTGCGTCCCGCGCGCAAGACTGAACTCCTGCCTCAGCCTGACGGTTCCCTGATACGACGCATTACGGACAAGATGGGCAATGTAACCGAAGATACTATCAGCGCGGAGCAGCGTTTGTCCTTGGATGCCAGGACACAGCTTAAAATGTCACAACAACAATTTGCCGCTATGTTGGGTATTTCTGTGCGGACTTTGCACGATTGGGAACAGGGACGAAGAGAACCTTCAGGAGCGGCACGTACTTTATTGAAGATAGCGGCAAGTCATCCTGAAGTTGTACGGAAAGCTATACAGTCAGTTTGAGTATTCACATCCTTTCTGACATTGTATTTCTCTCCTTGCAGAGGGTGTTACTACAGATTCGCTGTCAGAATCTCTTTTGCTGCATGGACGGCGTTGCTGGTTAGTTGCCGTTGCCATGCATGGAAGCGCGGCGACCATTTGAAACCCCGCTTTTTGAGCAAGCCGCGAAGCACTTCACCGGGTTTATCGGCAAAAATGATTTGCAGACGATTCGCTTCGGCATTGGCAACCACTTCGCCGCCGTTAAACATCCAGCCTTGAAAGGGATTTTCAGCACGGCGCTCAAGCTCGGCGATGCGTTGTTTCACCCGCTTGATTTCCGCGAGGTTGTAGGAAAGGCGATAGGTCGGGATGAATCCCATGCCCGTATATCTTTCCAAAGCGCGCCGCATTTCATCGGTAAGGCCGGGGCAGCCATCAAGCGTTTTGTGCTTGTGATAGTAGGCGTTGACGGCTTTCATGTCCGCATGACTCTGTTCCAGAGAGGCAAGTCTGCTTTTCAGCTTCGCAAGAGCATCCGGGTCGTCAGAACGTATGCTGCCCGTCCCTGTGGCGGCTATTTTAGTCAAGAGAGCTTTGATCCTCTCATAGTCCCGCATGTGCTTGTCTCGTGCGGCGTTCTGTTTTTCCTTTTTGCGGATAGGAAAATTACTCGGACCCGCTATCATCACCGAAGGGCAACGGCTCTCGATGGCAAAGCCCTTGTTATACCAGTCGGCAAGTTTTCGGGAGTAAGCATCCAGAAGGGCGTCGATTTTTGCATGGAACATGGAATCAACACAGTTTTTCTTTTCAGCGGCAAGCGCGGCTGCCGCATCAACCAGTTTCCGATATTCTTCAGTAACCTTGCCTTCCTGGAAAGCATAAAAGCTGTTCATATTGTGGGCTATGCGGGCAGCGTTTTCATCAATAGCGTAATACATAACGGCTCCTTTCAGATGCTTTTGTTGACAGGGCTGACATACAGCCGTTCATAGGGTTCACCGGTTTTATATCCGGCCTGTATGACGGCTTCCGACTCATCCGCCGACAGGTAGGGTGCGAGCGCCGTGAGCAGGCGGTCCTTATCCAGGGTCTTCCGGCCCTCGCAGATTCCCACGCGGAAACGATGCGTGACCGCACTGATCCAATCCCGGCCGGTACCGATTCCCCGAAAGATTTGTTTCATCTTGTCTTCCATCTCCCGGATACGAGTTGCAGCCGTGTCCCGTGCGCCTTTGAGGGATTGCAGTTCAAGCAAATCCTGCTCCATCTCCGGCGCGGTCAATCCGTCAAATCGGGGACAATCCGCATTCCATTCGCAGGAATCGCAGAGCGGATGCCAGCCTTTGGTTGTGGAAATCTGGTTCAGATTCAGTTTTTCTTTGCGAACCTGTTCCGCGTTTTGCCAGATGCTTTCCGCAAGATTCAGGCAGACATCCAACATGATTTTGTTGGGAGTGTAGGAACCGAATACTTTGACATCGTTCATGGACAGCATAAGGATGGTGCCTTCGATGGCGACGTTTTCCGCCTGCTCCGGCAAAGCAATATTGCAGACGTGCCGCACCAAATCCGGGAAGGTTCGGAGCTGTCCGGGCTGGACCATGAAACAGGGCTGGCTCCAGAGAGCATTCAGAAGTCCGATTTGGCCGGAGAGCTGCACCTCGTGCGCGGCATACGCCGTATCGGGAATCTGCTCGCAGCTTTTCACCTCCACAACCTGCACACGGGGAGCGTTGCCGCCGGTGACAAGCACCAAATCCAGATGCGCGATAATTGGGGTCTGGTGGTGGCGGGCATGAATGCCCATCTGATGCAAAAACGGTATGCCTGTTGCGTGAAACGCCTCGGTAATGCCGCTCTCAAACCAGTGTCCGCGTTGTATACGCAGGGTTCGCAGAAATGTATCGTGAGAGCATGGGGTTGCTGTTGTCAGTGTTTGAGGCAGGTACACCTTGCCCGCCACGGCAGTCCTCAGACAGTCAGCCGCTTTGCCGATATCGGAAAGACCGACATACTTGCTTCGATCACCCAAACTGAGTGTCGTGCGTGCATGGCTGGAAGCCTGTAATCCCTGCTTCAAAAGAGAACACAATTCGTACATGAATTTCTCCGAAAAAAGAAAGACCCGCTCCGCGTGTACGAAACGAGTCTTTTATGGATGTGATGATTTTGGCGTCATGCGACCTCTGCATAACGCCACCAGATTTTGCGTTGCTCGCTGTATTTGAAACCGGCTTGCGAGAGAATATGCTTCTTGTTGGCGGTATTGCCTGAAGCCACAATGCAGGTTTTACCGTCCTGGGTTGTGGTCAGGCTGTAGATGATGCCGTCAAGCCTGGGCATGGTTGCAAGAAGGATATGCTCCTCAGATTGGTTCTGTGGTTTTGCTTCAGTCGTTGGCTTGTTTCCGGTAGCGATAGGAGTCTCTTGTTGTCGTGTTTGGCGTTTCCGTTTGGTCTGTCCGGCAGAATCCGTTCCAGCCGCAATGCCGTCATCATCTTCCTCTGTGACTATGCCGAGCAACGCTGAAAGACCGTAGCGCCTGCCATAGGTCAAGGCACTGCCGTAGCCCTGCGGGTCCGCTTTTGGGAGGGGCATGACCATGAGCGACGATTGCCATTGCCCGCTTTCGGCGTGGGTCAGTTTGGTGACAAGCCCCATATGCCCGGCTTCCACAGGCACAGGGTATTGGGCAAGCCAGATGCCGTTGCCGATGAGAGCTTCACGGCAAGCGTCCATGACTGAGTTGAGGGTTGCGTAACGTGAATGGGAAAAGGTGTTTTCCCGATCCTTGAGAGCCGGTTGCAGATCCGCCTGCACTTTGAGCATGGCTCTGGCAAGTTCCGTGATTTCCGTTGAACAATAGGGAGTGTGTTCCATAATGCCTCCAAAAAAGAATGACAAAACCCGCCGACGCAATATGCGCCAGCGGGCTGATGAAAACTGTACTCTTTCAATGCATTATATATATTTGAAATTTGTTAATCTCTCCATGTATCAGGTTGGAGTCACTTTTTGGCAAGCCAGCCAACAAAGAGCAATAGAATCATGAAACCCGCCAATTCAAAAAATCCGCTGAAACCTGCTATAATCAGGAGCAGGATAATGCCAGCCAGGGCTTTCATCGTCTCACCTAACGCGGCATTTGCCGGAGCATATCCGACATTGCTTTCAGCGTCTTTTCATTATTTATCCCATATACATACTTTGCAATGAAGACTTCCGGGTTACTTACCCATTCATTATTGAGAGACAGCGTATCTATCTTAACGAACTGTGTCAGTCCGACCTTAAAAAATGAGCGTGGAACCACAAGACTGACCATCTTTACTCTGCCAACATCCTGTATATCAAACTCTGTTATGACTCTTGCAGCGGAACCATGATTTCCAGCCTCATAAAAATCGACTCTTGTAATACGAGTATTATCTGCGAGAGCATCTTCAAAAGATTGACCGATATCAATATTCATGTTCTTTTTTACATCGTCGCGGCAATTTTCTATGAGTCTGTCAAGTTCATTGAGATTCCCTTTGGTATTTGCCGCTTCAAGCATGAGCTTTGGAGGAGTAAAAAGAAAGTCGAGCAAAGACGCCTCCTGTACGGCGTCAACCTCGTCATTGAGGATCAAAAAATAAACAGGTGTGTATATGGTGTAAAAAAGCAACAAAAAACCAAAAATTGCTGCCAAGCATCCCGGTTTGCTGTTTTCAGTATCGCTCATACTTCCTCCCAGATTACTGTTTGATGGCGAGTTCGACAGCCTCTTTTAGAGGACTGTCTTCAATTTTCAGCCTGTTTGTTTTCAATAAATCCACTGTCTCGCCGTCAATAACAGCTTCCGCCTTCCAGATAACGATGCGCTTGGCTTCGCAGTCTCCCTCCCAATAACTGACTGTGGTACGTGTTGCGTCACTGTCCGCAAAAGGTTCCGTGTGCAGGGTATCGGAGGCGAGCCGGTTGCCTTGGGCATCAAAGACATCCACTGATAAAGAGAGCTGTTCAATACCGGTTGCGCTTTCAAAGAAAACGCCTTGGCCGTCAAAGGTCAGTTGATACGAGCACATCCCCTGCACCCAACCAGTGTTGGAGTGCCATAGGAGTATAGGGGCTGCTGCCGGTACGGCGCTGGCCGAAGGATGGTTGCTCTGGGCTTGTGGTTGCCGGGACACATCAGGAATGCGAACGCCGATAACCTGTCCGATATGGCTGATGCGCTGGTGTACGGCGTCACAGCCCTCAGCCCCCAATTTTTGTTGTTCGGCAGCACCAGCATGAAGGCCGTTAGCAAACATGGAAACAGGAACTTTCATGTCGATGCGCGGATTGTTGACCTGATACCAGCGAATATATGCATCTGTGAACGTGCGGCCTAAATTGCGGTCCACATTGCTGTTGTCCGCAAAACAAACGGAAAACCTGCCAAACAAAATTCCTTCTTGCCACATGATGGCGTTCAGGTCTTGGGCCAGAGTGGTCCCACCTGACCAAACGACAACAATCAAGATGAGTAACAGCCGTAAGAGACGTTTCATGCCGATCCCCTCACTATAGCTGCCGTGGCTTGAATATCAGACCGTATCTCGGATCGCGCCATTCCTCGTTATCGGTGCGCATCCTGTCCCCGAAGCGTTCACCGAAGTTATTGGGGAGAGCTTTTCGATATGATTGCAGGGAGGCATCAAGTCTGTATATTCCCATAATTTCATACTTGTCATTGAATTCCACTCCCGTTGGAGCAGAACTCATTATGCTGATGGTATTTTCAGCATCGCTAAACAGAGGACTTCCGGCACTAATCCGTAACATATAGCAATTTGAGGTTTCATCAGTGCATACGGAGAGAATATATCTATCTCCATCACGCCTATGGGATTTCACGACAACTTCATCTCTGAACAAGGGCGTGAATCCGCAAATTGTATTGTTGTTCAGTAGAAATGCGCCTTCCGGTGGCGTGCTTGCTTGCTGCGCTTTTTGAACGAATTGTGCTGTGTCTTCATATTCCGGGGCAGACTGCGGGACGAGGTACTCCATGCTGTCCCCACCGGCCAGAAGCTCAATATGGTAGCCCTCCGGCCTATCCTCCGCGCTTTCCAGTTCTCCGGCAAAGTACGAATCGAATCGGCATGGGAACGGCTCTCCTGCCTGCGCTATCAGGCAGGATGACAATAGCAGGCATAATGCCCAGATGCTTTTCACAATGACCCTCATCCTCTATTCCTCCCCAAACGGTTAATATGCCGGAGGCATCGGCATGGCTTCGTCCCATAGCCTTTGCCATTCCCGCGTATATATTCCGGCAAGTTCCGGCATGTTCCAGAGCATCAATACATTCTCAGCATTCCGAGAAACGGCCGCCGCGCTGTAATTGAAACTGCCGGTCTGAACATGCTCGCCGTCAATGACCATAAATTTGTGGTGCATGACGGCGTAATTGCCATTCTTTCTGACAGGGACCTCATAGTTGGCGAGAAAGTTCGCCGCTGTGTACCTGCCGGTATTGCTTTTGGCGTCCACCACTACGCGCACGACCACTCCGCGCTTGTGCGCCGCCAGCAACGCTTTAGCTATGGGTTTGCTGGTGAAGGAATATCCGGCGACCAGTATTTCCCTTTCGGCGGCTGCGATGCCTCTCAAGATAAGTTGGAGGGACTCGCCATTCGGAGAGAAAGCCACTTCGAAGTGCGTGTCTGCTTCGGCGTCCGATTTCGGCCATGCCGTGAGGCACAGCAAAAAAAGCAACAACCCCCACCAAATAGAGAGGCATCCTGTGCGTACAGCCCGCATGTATGGCGTTGTCCTCCTGCGGTATGCGGTTGTAGCTTACATGATTAAGATTAAAAAGTCGATTAATAAGATTTTTAATCAGTTAAAGGGAATTCCTATTCGTGAGATTATGCACAGTTGCAAAAATTCACGAGAGGATTCTATGGCTACCAATAAACTGGCTGTGATTGTCGGTGAAAATATATCCGAGAGGCGACGGAGGCTTGGCCTCAGTCAGAAGGAACTGGCAGATCGGTTGGAGATAAGCCAGGATGCAATGGCAAGAATGGAGAAGGGACGCATCGCGCCGAAGATGGGCCGCTTGCAGGACGTTGCCGATAACCTGCAATGCACTGTGGCCTATTTGTTTCGTACCAATGACGAAGCCACGGAAGAGAGGGCTGCCAGCATAGCTGATATATTGAAAACGCTTCCTGCTGACGGACAGGAAGCGCTTGTGGAATTGGTCGCTAATGCGGCTAGGGTGATGTCACGCAACACCGATGAATAACTTACCTTATTCTTCTAGGCCAAGTTCCCACATGAGAATTTTGAAATCCTGGTGTGCCTTAGGGAAAAATACCTTAAGGACGGACTCATATCGTCTGTCTGGGAAATAGTCTGACTTATGTTTTTTCTCTTGTAGCTCTACCAAAGCATCATTAATCTTTTTTGCAAGATCAACAGGTATATCTTTATAAAACTTGGTTTTTCTTGCTACGGCATGAAAATAACAGAAGAATCTTCGCACCTGTCGGTTATTTTTATTAAGGGTATTCCTGTAGAGTGATTTGTTGTTATCGCCTCCTATAAAGGTTGGCCTCCCTTTTATCGCAGAAGCTACATACTGGATAAGGCCAGATGGGTTACTATATTCAAAGTCCAAGCCGCATTTTTCTCGAAAAAATTCCTGCCGTTCCCAATATGGAGAGTTTTGCATCTTATCTGCAAGATCAAGCAATAGAGCGCGATGCTCTTCTCTTTCACGTTCCTTTTTACGTTCCTCCTGTATTGCTTCAAGTTCTAGTTCGCACTTCTTATAGTTCTCTTTAAAATCATAGAAAAATGCTGTGCAGTCATTATTGAATTTTATATCTTCAAGTGTGATAATTTTGGGAGGAGGTGAAATAAGTTTTATCTGGTCGTTTACTAATGAAGGTTCTTGATAAAATACCTGTAAGTGTAGCTTGTTATGCTGATAGGATAATTTGACACATTCTTTTGTTAGGCAAAAAGCATTCCTGTTATTCCCATAAAAAATATCTTTCTGCGCCAACGTCTGTTGGTACGAATCTGTAGAAAATGCGTTGAACACCCAAATCAGATAGGCTCCTTTACTCTGGTAATATTCTTCCCTGGCTTGGATAACGGTTATGAAGTCGGAAGAAATTTGAATTTCAAAGATGATATTTTTATCGAGATAGTACCCTTGGACATCCGGTTTGTACCGTTCCTGCGGAAGACGCCTTTTAAAAAGCTCGTCTATATAAACATCACGACAGCGGCCGGTATCCCGTGAAAGAATGCTCCCGATGGTTTTTTTCATCTCTTTGTGGCAAGGACTTTCCTTAACTCCATCATAGATGATGGCGCGCATGACATCCTTGGAGATTTTTTCTCCGCGATGCAAGGGACAACTTTCAGATTCAGGGCTAGGAAGATGAAAAAAATGAAGCCGTTGCTTGTTGCCTTGGTCTGATCCACCTTTCAGGCAGAGCGGCCCTCGGCAATAGCCACAGACAAGATATTTCTCCCCATGCCGATAGCAGCGGGTGAGTTCTTTTCTAAGTTCAATCTGACGACCTTCTTCAAGGCTCAAGAAGTCGAAGGACGTATGTGGGGTTCCATCCCGAAAATTGATGAGGCTTTCTACCCGCAATGGTTTAAGTTTTGACATGAAACTCACCTCACATCTGTTTCCAAAAACAAGCGCCAATGCCGATAAATTTCAATTTTGGTCGAATGTTTATTGGATTATAATACTTATTTTCCACTCGGAGTCAAACCAATTCCAGGGCAGACAATGTAATGGGGTCGGCTATATGATAAATCTGGATGTGCCAAAGTCCCTGTACCCGTCTTTAGGCTCAGATTTATCCGCATCCTTTGCCAGATATGAAAGTTGGTAGTGCACGGCTGCAAACTTTTTTACGAATTCCTGAATCTTGTATCTCTCGATCAAAATTCCATTTGGGTGTTCGTTGCAGCGGTGAATTAATCCACTTTGGTAAGTTCCAAGCGTTAACTGCCAATACCGTTCGGCGTTTTCAAAGACATGGCTGTAATGCCGCATTTTGTTGCCATTCAAAAAAAGAACGCAATGGTAATGCGGGTTGTGACTGGAAGCTTTTTCTCTTACCCACGCATAGTGCGGGTTCAAGCCATCGCGCTTATAACACTGAACCAGCTTCGCTATCATCCTTGAAATATCTCTGTTATCTCCTGAAGAGGAGTAATTTACTGGATAACGCACGTCAAAACGTACACAGAGAACTTTGCCGTTTTGCTCACATACGAACTCAAGTAAAGCAGTGAGAGTGCTTTGGATATTGTTTCTGACTTTGAGATCGCCGTCCCTGCCCATGTTAACAGGATATCTGCTTGTGTCGTATCTCATTGTATGAACCTCATTTAGGAATGTAAAATAGCGCATTGCTTCCTGACAAAAGCAATGCGCTTCTGTTCCTGTTAATAAGTTTATGGATAAGGTTTGTTCTCAATATACTTGTAAATTAGCTGTTGACGCTTTGTTGTATTAGTAGGTTTTATATACGGTACTACAGTACAGCCTAGAGCTATACGGCCAACGGAAGAAGGTAATTTTGATTTCTACCGAATACTCATTGTTTACTTCCTCTTAAATATTTTGAATGAATTAACTACACATAGTATAATGAGCTAGTAATGTATTACTACAATATAACTATCAGCGCACTTGTATATATAGCGATACCTCATGTGTTATGAACGATTAAAAAGGATGAGAGATACGTTATCCATCTAGTATAGAGGTGTAGTATAAAATTTGATGGATCTACATCCAGGCAATTCACAACCCCCATCTACTAAACGTGATAGATGAGGGTTGATGCGTCTGAAACAGGCTTTATTTGATATATTTATGATAGTACAATCGCGGATTGATCACGCATCTCCGTCCAAATTTGTATGTATTGATAACACGTAGATAACCATGCTGCTCTAACATGTTCACGGCGGCGGCTACGTTGGCCGGTGTGATTCCAGATATATCTCTACTCAGCCGACTTACATTAACATAGTCCGGTCTGTCTTCTAAAGAATCCAACCAATTAATGATTGCGGCTGCGTTATGGTAAGAGCTTAATCCTGAAGGAGCTAAAGCAAAGGCGGCATGTGGGATGGTGGATTCTGCCAGTTCTATCGCTGCCTGAGTCGTGTAATGGTCTACGGGATACCTTTCGGGCTCATCATACACCCAGGCATGTATAGCTCCGGCAAGCCGGACAGCCTTACTCGGCAGATGGTATATAAAGTCTTCCACAAACGGATAACCCATCAACTCACGCAAGTTTTCCTCAAACCGGCCAAGTAGCTTCAAAGAGCCTTCGGTAAAGGGTATCGTCTTAATTTTTTTGTCAATATCCTGAGTATAGTTGGTATTTAGCAATCTGCTTACGATAGCGTAATAGTCTCGCGGGATATCCTCGGCATGTTCTTGGGTGCCATCATATCCATGTGGCGGCAGAGTGATAAAATATGGAATGAACAAAGAGGTAAGGCGCTCGTCACAGAAGGTTTGCTTCGTATAAAGTCTATATGAGTCTTCCTGCCTTGTGAAAAACAGCAAATTAGCTGTAGGGGTTGGGATGGAGTCTGACCCATGCTTTTCAGCATTCAAAGCGATAGATTGCATCCAGTAGCTTTTACGTATGAGGTCACGATTGGGCTTTGGGTCATTCAACATATTGATAAGAATAGAGCTGTCAGCAGTTATTGCCGTTAAGGTTCCACCTTGCTCAACAAGGCTTTTAGTCCACCACTTGCTCGTCAATTGATTCGTCAGTAGGTTCGGCTTGGCAGGGGCAGTTTGCCTAGCAAGATGTCTTATTTCGCTTAACTGCGCCTGAAACCGAGTGGCAGTATCTTTCAGTTTTTCGATGTCAATACTGCCCTCGAAAGTATATGCTGCCTTTATGCAATCCCTACTGATAGTTTTATACAAATTCCGTTCATAGTTTTTGTAAAGCGGAATCGTTGCTGCATGTGTAGAACACTCTTGTGCATATTGAGCAGATCGGACCTCAGCAAAATTAATAAACGGCAGTGCCAAATAAGACGTCATCCAGTCCTCCCCAACCCTAAGCGGAGTGCTGAATATAAAATATAGTCCCGGCGCTTCATGCCATTGTGCGGTAGGCTGATACCGGTATCTGCCACACATGCCCGCCGAAATTCCACCCAATAGCGAGAGAATTACCGGCACTTGTCCCCAGTTCAAAACATTGTTCAGTGAGTCTACAACCTGAACCAAGGCGGGAGGGAAAAGATCAGGACTCTTGAGTTCGCTGTGACGTGATATGAAGCCAGCCAGCGGCATTGGAATAACATGCTGTAACTCATTTTTAACATCAGTTACGCGAAGGTTGAATGCCTCTACGCTTTGAATATTACTATAAGCTCTTTCCAAAGAGGCATTTCTTACATAGTTTTCCAGTTCCCAATTTCTTTCCTCCGTATCTTTATTAAGGACTGCACGTCCGCGAGCGCCGATAACCAGCTCACCGGGCTTTCCGTAGGAAAAATTTTGTGTGGACATATAGCCTCCATACCTCGGCAGGTGTATGCCTGCCGGGGTAGTGATCTTGTTTTTACTCATCGGTTACCATTGGTTCTGTTTCAACCACAGGGTTCGGCTCTCTATCGGTAGGGGACATTTCTTCGTTTTGCGAGAAGGCGTCAGGGGCATTCGAGAGCAGTGGTCTGGCAACTGGCAGAACCTCAAGCCGGACACTGTTATTGTCCCTGATGACTTTGATTAGCGACTCGCGCTCAGCCCCCAGGTATGTGAGGAGTATTTTCGGCAAGCTTTTGGCCGAAATAGCTTCATAATCAGGTTGAGTGCGTTCAACCTCACCATCACAGAAAGCTTTCGCCAAATATTTTGCAAGGCGTTCATGCGGTATCTCAAGAGTCTGCATGATTTCTTGCAGCGGTTTGCCTGAGTTGAACATACGAATAACATCATCCCGCTCTTTTTTAAGTGCGGCGGCATTTTTTCTATTTCTGGACATATGTTCTCCTTATTGGTGAGACCACCAATGCGCTTGGCTCGCTCCCGAGCACAGTCCAATCCGTGTAAAATAAAAAAGGACCGAGACGTTTTTCTCGGTCCTAAACTAAAAAATATCACGGTGCAGTCCGGTTATGATGTACCGTCCTATCTTAGTGCGATATGGGCAATATTTTGTTGCACTGGATACACTTTTCCGTGACGGCGTATAAATTCTCGGCTCGCTCCAGAGGACAATTCAAAAAGAAAGAAAAGCCTTGGCCGACATGCGGACTGGCAGCCATTTTCATGGCATCTTCTATATCTTTTTTGAATGAATTCAATGCCTGAGAAACAGTTGTGTTCATAAGGTTATGTTTCTTATCCCATAGATACAGCCCAATAAGTCGGCTATGCATGCCACCCCTCCTATTGGGAAGAACTGTGACGTCAAAGTCGGGATGATCGGCAGCCTTGCCCACTTCTTCGCTTATATGACGTTTAAGTTGACTCAATCTCGGCGGTGGTTCAGGAAGGTGCGATCCAATGACAACGGCTGGCATCCCGTCGCAAGTCGATCTATTCCAATATCCAATAAGAGATTTGTTTACCTTGTTTTTATCCACATCCAATAAAAAATTTTGTTGAAAATAGATATATTGTTCTATGGCGGGAATGACAGCATTGTTTTTTAGCAAACTCGTTGGCGGGTACTCATACTCGTTTGCAATATCTATAGCTTCTTTTAATATCAAATAAAGACAATTTCTTGTAATCGTTGAATATAATTCGTTATGCAACTCTGACAACTTTATTTTACTACTGATATTCTTTGCGAGCCAAAGCACAGAATCAAGTTCAAGATAATCCTGATATGCATCGCAGTCCCATATGTCGACTTCCACGAGGTTGTTGTTTTTCAATGTCTCACAACAGGCTAAAAAGATATGCTTATTTGCGCTGAAGTCTTTATAGCGCGGGTCATGGGCTTGAAAGTGCCTTTTGGCATACTCAAAACTAAGGAAAGAAGCTTCTTTTATCCGAATATCTTTCTCTACTTCACGTTTAAACCGCCTTTGTTCATCGCGAAGTTGGCTCATGCTTTGCCTCAACTGTCTTTCTTACCGGGTTGTTTGCCGACACTTTTGCTTTTCTGCTTCTCAGGCGTATAGGCGCGAAACCTGGAGTTCATCAGGGCAGACAAATCCAAACCATAATCCAGCTTCTCAATGACTTCCGCGTACTGTAGTTCCATTGGGAACCGTGAGCCGTACTGTTTGGTGGCCAGCTCAGGGGTGTCATGCCCGTACAATTGACGGAAAAAGTCTGTCTGCAAACCTTTGAGCTTATAAAAATCCGCAAAGGTATGCCGCAGGGAGTGGAAGGATTTTTTCTCAGGATTGCCCAAAACCTCGTTGACCACGGCGCTGAACTGTTTCCCTGGCTGCTTGCCGAGTTTTGGGGTTCTGGCCGTTCGTTTGAGTTCGGGGAACAGGCGGATATGTTTGGCTTTTGCAACCTGCGCACGGTATTCCAACAGGCCAAGCTCGATCAAAGTTTGGTGAATGGGGATTCGCCGGTGTGCGTTTTTGTTTTTAAGGCTTTTGCCAAGTCCAAGCTCATCCTGGCCGATGTCGTTCACATCAATGACCCATAAGGAACTTTCCTTGTCCTGGTAAATATCCTTGCAGAAGAGCTGCGCGATTTCCTCAAGACGCATACCTGTGAAGAGCCCGATAAGCGGTATCCAAAAGTAGGCGGGGTGTATAAACTTGCCTTGCGCGAACTTGGGGTGAGCAAATATACGTTCCAGATCATCCCGCGAAAAGGCTTCCCGCAGGTCTATGGCCTGCCGGGTGTCCTTAACCTGCAAGCCCCTGGCTGGATTTCTGTCAAGAATGCCTTCCCACACATACCACTCCAGCAGGCTGCCCACGGCTTCGAGAGCGGTGTTTATCGTTGCCACGTTCAGCGTTTGTTCGGGATTCATCGCCAGCACTTCCGTAATGCTTTTCCCGGCATATTTTTTACTTTTGTTGCGGTGCGGCGGGAGCTTTTGCAAAATCTCCATGAAGGAACGCATGTCCTGGCGGGAAATATCCTCAAGGGGCATGTCACCTTTGATTTCAACGAAGTTAAGCAGTCTGGTCCGTATGTCCGGCACGTTGTGCGGCTTCCAGGCGTTTTCCTGGAGTTTGGCGGCGATATACTTCTCTACCGCTTCGGAATAGAGAAGTTTTTTAGGTGCAGGCGGCGGTGCCGGAGATGCTGCCGGGACAGAAGACGGATTGGCTGTCGCCAGATACTCAGCAAGAATCTTCTGCGCTTCAATGGTGTTGCCGTCTTCGTCCGCGACAACATAGTCGTTGAACATAAGACACGCTTGCATCAAGGCTTTGCCGATAACCGCCTTGTTCTCCTCAATTTCTTCTTGAGAGAAGAATCCTTTTCTCACCAAGTAAGCGGCATGTCTTTCAGTATATGAAGCGAAAAAATATTCCGACTTGAAGGGTTTATCTAAAAGCTCATTGTATTCCTCGGCAGTGATGGAAGACAGAACAGGCCCATGCAGTTTTTCGGCCAGCCAATTCTCGTACATGGCTTCCTGACGCCTTCTGTCCTGATACAAAGCTTTTTGCTTGTACCGCAACTCCTTAGCGGATAGGGCATCGTCCGCATTCTCATAGAAGGAGTCGTGCTCCATCGTTTCAAACTGGCCCGCCTGGAATTCGGCCAAGTTGGTCACAAGCGCCGCCAGACGCTTTTTAATTTCCTGAAGACTCAGCATCAGTTGTCCTTGCAAATCAGTGCGTAACGCATCATGCAGTTTATCTGCCAGCCTTTTTGCTTCGCGGATATATGCGGTGCGCAAACTGAGCCGTATTTCCGTGCCGCCGAGTGATTTCCGCATGTGCTTGGGAAGCACATACCGAAAATAGTAGATATTCCGCTTCCGGTAAAGATAGGAAGGCGCATGGGAGTGGGAGTTCGCAGTCTTCCCGCAGGCTTGGACGAAGGTAAGGGTTTGGGTCATGACTAACCCCGTGCCGGTGGGCAGGTTGGACCCCTGTTTGGACCCCTTTGGACCCATCAGGGATTTTTCGCCACGGCTGAACCCTTGGAGAGATAAAAAAGAAGAAGGGTTACAGCCTGTTAGCCATAACCCTTGTACTCAAATGGTGCCGAAGGGGAGACTCGAACTCCCATGAAGGAACCTTCACT
>OCAN01000903.1_pt1 | contig 19916 bp, 39 predicted proteins | sample 1538321 | NCBI WGS metagenome assembly OCAN01 (sample SAMEA2580294, study PRJEB22360) | human gut metagenome | biome: human gut; feature: human-associated habitat; material: faeces | place: Denmark | collected 2008/2010 | reverse complement strand
ATGAGCAATTAACCAACGCTCAGTTCCAATAAATTACACTCTTTTCGTAACTTCGAACAACAAATCTTAATACGACGCTCAACCTAACCTACGTGTTGACTGACGTCGTGGAAACGCTTCTCTACGATTTGAGGAGTGAAATGGGAAAACAAGGCTATGAATTGCGTCATGATGCAAAACGTAACTTCAACACTGCGATTTCCTCCATCCGTAAATTGAAGCTTGACGTTGACAAAACGCAGCTCTCTACACAGGAAAACTTCGGAAATGATTCCGATTGTCTTCTTGCCTTTATTAAGCTGTTAATAGATCGCTGCGGCGATGATGACAGGAAAATGTTCGAGTTTTATAATTATATCAAACGTTACCCGTCGCAACTCGGCTTGAAACTGTCTGATGAAAAGTGTGTGTTTGCGCATGTTTTTGAGAATAAGTAACCATCAAGACAAATAAGAAAGGAACTAATATGAAATTAACAAAAGAAGAAGATAAAGTAATCTGCAAGTTTTTAAAAAATGTATCGGACGAAGGAGGTAAAAGCCTGGTTAGATTAATGCAGTTTGTTCTTATAAAACTATCAGAAGATGCTATTCGGATGAACGCTGCCGAAGTAGTTTTAAGTCAAATTATGGCTTTCGAAGGCGAGAAATACAATACACGCATGGCCATCCAATACTCTAAAGTCGGTGAAAAAACTTTGGAAGAACGTGCATACGAAATAGCTGACCGGATGCTTTCGTTAGGATCTGAAAACTGCGATCTTCGGGAAGAGTTGAAAAAGGCTATTTTAGCCGGATATAATTTGCATCATGAAGATTTCGATGACGAAGAATAATTCAAATTAGTATAGACATGAATATAGATACAAAATTTAATGTAGGTGATAATGTATGCTATCTAAGTGGAGACAATATCTGTCATTCCACTGTAAGTAAAATAACTATTGAAATATCTCATATGGATAGGAGTTTCTCTATGGTTTATAAGCTATCTGATGGTTTTAGCGTGCCAAGAAACAATTATCCCCAATGGGATAAAAGGCTTTTTAAGGACAAAGAGAGTCTAATAAAATATTTATCAGAATCATAACAGAATAGACATGAAAATAAGAAACAATGATTTGTCTTATAAAAGTATTGACATTGATATAGCAGACGGAGTTTCAATCCACCTATATAAATGCGAGTATGACGAACTTATTAAGCTCCTTTTGCCTGATATGGAACAAGAGATAAAAAATGCCTATTCTCTCCATCAGAGGGCTATGGAACAACGTCAGCAATGCTGGGAGATGGTAAAGGAAATTCGAGAATTATTCTATGAGTGTTCCGATGAAGAGTTCTGCATTCGGAAAAGTCTGGATGAAATAGAGGAAAGTAAATTAGTTGAAGTATTGGAAAAATACCACAAACTATTAGGATTTGTTTAATTCAACACAATAAAGATATGAGCAATAATAGCAGTTATGATAAAATGGAGTCTCTGTATCAAAAGTATGGAGGAATGGAGATTGAAACTACAAAATATAAGGGTGTTGTATGTGGGTTTACTTACAAAGTCAATGACGATTATTTAGAAGGATATATCATTGCTGTAATAGAAGAAAGAAATAATTGGCGAGGGATTCACTATTTGCAGCGTGGGGACGTTTATGTGACACATAAACAAAATCCTAAAGGCTACGATTATGTACTCCCCGATGAATTGGAATTAATATTGAATCAACGATAACCCTCAAAACAAATTTAGATATGAATTAAATTAATGTAAGATTTACCAGACATGAAAGAATCACATGCAGGCATTGGGATATGCCATTGTTATCAATGCCGAATGGATAAGAAGCATTGCAGTTCTAAAAAAAGAAAATTTGAGAAACGGGCTATAAATAAGTTCCGTCGGAAACAATTGAAATTAGATGAAATAATAAAATGCAATCGTTTCGGAAAATATTGGGCTTGATTTCAATAAAAAATAGCCCGATAAAGAATTAAATAGTTAATAACCTTTTAAATGATACGATCAAAGCATTACAATTATCACAACCGGTCCAGTCCCGCCAAGCGAGAAAGGACTATATAAATCACTTCTGGCAGGAGATCGGCCGCCACGAATATGTATCTGACCGGCCGCATGAAAACATTGGAGATCATGAAACTCACCGGACATCGGTCAGAGCAAAACTTTTTCCGGTACATCCGTTTTACAGGAGATGATGCCGCACGAGCGATCAGTGGAGATATGTTTTTCAGAAAATAAAAATTAACTCAATAATTATGATAGACAATGATTTATTGACAGACTCAATAAAGTCTGCTTTGAAAGTTGAGTTCCTTTCGTCAAGTAAGGAACTTTTGTTGTATTCTAGAGCACTTTACTCAGCTGCAATCTGGGGGAGGAATATTGATGAAAGAAACAGGATTATTCAGGAAAGAGATAAGTCTTTAAAATAGAAGAGGAAGAACCAGACCGCACGACCAATCAAGATTCTTCCTCTCTTACACGATTATGATGCAAATATACTATTTACTTTTAAAATAATCGTGTTATGGTGAGAGAATTTTCAGCAATATCGGAGCTTAAATCTATCAGAGAGCAGAAATCAAGACTCTCAGAGAGAGAGCAAGAACTGATCAAACCTATTTTATCGGATCTTAATATTATTCCTGTAATATACAAATGGTACTGTGAGGTTGTGGGGAATTGCGGATTACCCGAAAGAAGGGCCGGTGCCAGCTTCCGCCAGAAATTCATTTTCATTATTCTGTTTCTTTATTCCCCCAGTACATTGGCTGGAGGTAAGATTGCAAAGGGGATTCGTGATATGCTTGCCGGTATATTGGGCTTTAAAGCTCCGACAGGAATTTCTAACCTTTGCGTTGATGTCATGTTTTACTATAACAATTATAAGGATTATCGTGCAGATATAGACTATCTTTATGCTGAGATTATTAATCGGTTAAGATTTAAAGGGCTAATCAATTGAAAGCCGGAGTTTAATGCTCCGGCTTTAATAATTTATAAATTCTGTCTCGGCATTTCTGTTGAAAGACATTTAAGATTGCAGGTATTTCTCTATATAATGATGTATATTGATTATTGTATGATTTAAGGAATTCCACTTTTCTTTTTATTAGCTCTTCTTGGATTTTTCTTTCTTGCGCTTCAGCAGAATTTAACAAGATATTTAAAGGACGTATCTCTTCAATAATACTCCTTAATCCTTCTAATTGTGCCGCCTTAATAATTAATTCTTGAGCTAAGCAATTTAATTCCTCGTCTTCTATGAAAAGTTCAAATTTAGAAAGGGATATATAACATAATTCTTGATTTTTTTCTAATATTCTTGAGAATTCATCAACATCAATATTATTATTGCTATTGAGCCTCCAATTAATCATATAACTTCCAACCCATAAAGAATATTTTTCATTGAACTCGATAATTGTATTTCTTTCTTCAGATAATATTCCAGAATGCAGATTTGTAAGTATTGTGAATTTACTTTCAACAGATTTTATCTCATTGGTAATATTGCCTATATCTTCTTTAGTGGCAAGATTCTTTCCTTTCTCTTCATTGTAAGCTTTCTTTCGAGATATGCTATAAAGGCATATAAAGTTGCCTACTGCTAAGATAATAGCAACAACATTGATAATTGTATTAACATCCACAGCTATTCTTCTTTTTCTATTTTAATTTTCTTTCCACAGTGAGGGCAGATAATGGTGTTCTCATTCTCTTTAATATCCATATCATCGATAAAGAAGTCACCAACCTTACATCCGATAACATCCGCTATTTTCTGCAATGTTCCTACTGTCGGATTTCTACTAAGGTTTTGAGCAAGTGTAACCCTTGTTATACCCATTTTTTTTGCAACGGCTTCCATTGTGAAGCCTTTCTGCTTGATTATTGTCTTTACTTCCATACATGTATGATTATAATCAGTTGCAAATATAGTGGTAAAATCTGAATATACAAATGAATTGTTATTGTTTTGATTGAATATAGTCATTTATTTTAAAATATATTTAGGTTATAGTCATACTTGTGCTATTTTTGTTAATATGTGATAATAATCATACAAACAATACGCTTATTTATTTTGTGTATGATTTTAATCATTATATTTGCATCATCAGAAACGAAGTAATAACAATTAAAACTTAAAGATATGAATATTATTTCTTATAAGAAAGGTGAGAATGAAGGTGCATTGTTTATTCATGATGAAAAGAGCTATTCAGCTTGTACGGCAGTAGAAAGTAGCAAAAGATTCAAAACTCTCAAAGGTGCAATAGCTTGGTTGAATGCAAGGGGGTATAGAGAAGCATAAGTTTGAATAACAATTAAAAAATATACGATTATGGCAGCATCAGTGATTAAGCAAAGAACAATAGAAAAGTTCATCATGTCAGAGTTTGTACAAGGTAACTTAGATACAGAAGAACAAGTAAGCTGTATGCTTATCCTGATTCGAAAGAAGCTGAATATGTCAGTAGAGCAAGCAAGTGACTTTATGAGAAAAGCAATTGGTATTAATGCTTAAATACATACGATTATGAATACAAAAGAAATAGAAATAGGTTTGAGATACAGAGTATCTGGTGATTTGTCTAATGGTCGCTATGCAGATGGCACACCGTGTATAGTACATGAAGATGTAGTAAGAGTAATCAAGCGAATTACAGATACTCACGTGATTTTAGAGTGTGGACGTGGGTTCATCATTAACGACAATCTCAAAATAGAAAAGTTCTAAGTTTAATCCGGTAGCCTTCGGGCTACCACAATATACACGATTATGAGCAAAGTTTATAGAGTTGTAAGATACTTCGATGGTTATCCAGAATACACCATGTGTAAATGTGATACAATCGAAGAAGCGAGAATTAAGTGCAAAGAGTATAACAGTAAAGAGAACAAGCCCTATATCAGTTATCATATATTAGTATATGGTGATGAAAAGTTTGGTGGTAGAACTTATAGAACTGAATGATTATGGATAGAAAAGAACAATCGATAAAAGCAGCAGAACAATATAAACTTGCTGTGATTGATAATGCTGATTTGCATATCAATTATGAAGAAGATAATTATGATGCCGGTATTATGTACGCCATTAATGAAGTAACAGAAAAATCTTTCAATGCCGGTGTTATTTGGGCGGACGAACACCCTAAAAATCCGTGGATAAGCGTTAAGGATAGATTGCCAGAACCAGAAGAAGAAATTCTACTTTATGATAGAGATTCTGTTAAACATTATGTTATAGGATGGCTTTGCAAGAAAAAGGGATATAATAAAGCCAAGTGGTTTGTAACAAATGGCTATGTTGCCGATGAAAGTATAACCCATTGGATGCCCATTGTAGCACCTAAATAATCATGATTATGGAAGAACAAATAGTATCTCTTGAAGTGGCTAAGTTACTGAAAAGAAAAGGATTTAATGAGTTTTGTACATTCGCTTATGCAGATGAAGACTTACATCTAATGGCTCTGAAGACAACAAACTTTTTCATTGATGAAATAGGGATAGGCTACTCTGCACCCTCTCAATCCATAGCAGCTAAATGGTTAAGAGAAAGACACGAAATAAATGTGTCTGTACTTAGGATGACAGAAAGATATGGTGGTGCAGTTGCTAGACATAATTTGCTGAAATACTTCTGGCATATTCAAATCCCTAACAGGCAATCTATAGTTGATGTAGGCGTATATTATTTCACCTATGAAGAGGCTTTTGAAGCAGGTATTAAAGAGGCATTAAAACATATTAGTTTATGAACTCAATTAACGACAAAAACGGTTGCAGCGTATGCCAGCCCTGTAAAGAGAATTATTGTACCTACAACACCAAGTTGAAAGGTAAGAGAGTGAAAATGTACCAGTACGACTACCGTACTGAAAGTGGTGAATTGTTTTCTTGTTGTGCATCAACTTTAGAGGTGTGCAGAGAGAAAAGAGATGTCTGGTTGAAAAAGATTCTGTGACTTAAAACTGATTGTCACAGATAGAATTTGAAGATATTTCGTTATCTTTGGTTGTGGTAGTATCTTTGGGGTACTATCGCGGGTTAGAGAAGTCTAGTCATCTCGCCACTTTGACTTGGTGGAAATCGCAGGGGCGGAGCCTGCACCCGCAACAATGAATATTAATTTAAAAAAGACACGATTATGAACATTCTTACATTAAGTATCAAACAGAAATATTTCGATGAAATCTTATCTGGTACTAAAACGCACGAATACCGTGAAATTAGGCCGACTAACGCAAAGAAGTATATCACTTATTTATGTGGTGGCAAAGAGTACAAGGTAGATGAAGAATTACCTGAAGAGGGTGAAGTTGAGTTGAAACCGATTAAGTACGATGCGATTAAACTTCTTACGGGTGCCTATAGTGGTAAACGCCCTTATATTATCGTTGAAGTGAAGAACGCAGAAGCGGTCATTCTCACCGATGAAGACGGTAATGATATTGTTTACCCCTATCAGGGTGAAGAATATCTCGCAGCCCAAATGGATTATACATTAGGTAAGATATTAGAAAAACATCTTTGATTGTTTAATTTAAATTTTATTGCTGAGTCGCAAGAAGAGTAAACAGAGTAGCTGGCCCCCGCAGAAATATGAACGGTGCCGGCGCAGGCGGTAGATTAGTCGCCAATCGTAGGGGTACAGCAAGTGCCACACAGTTAGGATCACGCAGACAGCGTTACAGTGATCTTCGTATTTCATTTGGATTGTCAGGTGGTTAGCTATGAATAAAGTAGAGCAAGCGAACCGGTATATAGACCTCATTCGGGTAAAATCGAATGAGGCTTTACTGTTTTTATCCTTGGGTAAAGATTCGCTTGTCTTACTTGATTTAATCTATCCGAAGTTTGATCGGATTGTTTGCGTGTTCATGTACTTCGTCAAAGACTTGGAGCACATAAGCCGGTGGATTGGCTGGACAAAAGCCAAATATCCAAAGGTTGAGTTTGTGCAAGCGCCTCACTGGAATCTTACTTACATTCTTCGTGGCGGGCTGTATTGTATCCCTAATCCAAAAGTGAAGCTGCTGAAGCTGGCTGATGTGGTAAAGGCTATGCAGCTTACTCACAGAGTTTATTACACGTTCTTAGGCATGAAAAAAGCTGATGGTATGAACCGCAGGCTTATGCTGAAAGGGTATGAGGTAAACGGTTACGAGAATAACGGTATGGTTTATCCTTTAGCTGATTGGACGCAAAAGGATATCCTTGCTTACATGAAGCAGCACAACTTACCCGAACCAGTTAGATATTCATTGAAAGCCAGTTCGGGAGTAGGCTTCAACCTTGATTGTATGCTTTGGATGGAAAAGAACTACCCGCAGGACTTACAGAAAATTTACAAAGTTTTCCCAATGGCTGAAAGAGTGCTTTGGGAATACTATAATAAACAAAAATAATAGGAGGATTGCCGAGTTAGACGTAGGAAGACAAGAGAACAAATTTACGCTCAAGCAGAAAGATTGAGCGAAGCGAACTGGAGAAGAAGAAATACATGGAGTAGTAGTGCAGCAAGTAGGCGCGCAAAACAATCCCGCGATAATCTTATTGCGAGAGCCGAAAAGAATACTCTTCGACAGAGAGGGTTTGGATTAAGCAATGGCTAACATGGAACTAAGTAAATACATAAAGAGTGAATCGGTGGAGCTTAACCGCTCTGCCATTCACTTTGCGGACTACAACCCAAGAAAACTATCCGATGAATCCCGTAAGACATTAAAGCGTGGTATCAAGAAATTTGGCTTGGTCGGTGGTATTGTGGTGAATAAACGTACAGGACTAACCGTAGTCAGTGGACACCAGCGTTTGTCCGTCATGGACGAATTACAGAAGTTTCCCGATAACGACTACTGTATCCGTGTCGATGTCATTGATGTGGACGAACAGCAGGAAAAAGAGTTGAACATTTTGATGAACAACCCTAACGCACAAGGTACTTGGGATTTTGATGCTCTTGCCCGAATTGTTCCCGATATTGATTGGAAAGACGCCGGTTTAACGGATGCCGATTTGAACATGATAGGTGTCGATTACCTGTTACAAACCGAAGAAGAAAGCTCTATCGCAGACGCTCTGTCTGATATGATGGCACCAGTAACCGAGCAGAAAGAAGCTGATAAAGCTGCCAGGCAGTTAGAACGCGCCGAGAAGGTTGCCCATATGAAGGAGGTCAAGCAACAAGTAAAGGAGAACGCACAGAAGACAGCCGAAGATATGGATGCCTATGTGATGTTGTCCTTTGACACCTATGAAGCTAAAGCCGCTTTCTGTGAACGGTTCGGATATGACCCCGATATGAAGTTCATAAAGGGAGAAGTATTTGATGAACAAGTAGAAAGAATTGATTAATTTTTAGGGAGGAATGCCGAGTTAGAAAGAAAACATATGGTCAGCTATATCAACAGTCCAGACGAATAATGTATAATGCCGGAAGACAATACGGACTTGGTACAGATAAACAAAGACGCATAAGAGATCGGACGAAATCCATAATGGGAAGATATGGTTCAAGAATAGATAGCTATTTCTCAAAAAGAGGAATTAATATCTATGGAAATAAGCCGGTCTCTCGCCGCATATATATGGGTAATAATAACGGATAATTGATTATGAGCAAAAGTGAATCTACAAATAGAAAAGGTAAAGGAGGAAGAAAGCCCAAGTTTGATTATACAAGTGAGGACTTTCTTTCTCTCGTGGAATCGTATGCTAAAAAGGGATTCACTGACAAGGAAATAGCCTACGCCATAGGGATTCTGCCTCAAACATTCTGCGAAAAGAAAAGTGAGTACACCGAAATATCCGAAGTCTTAGCGCGTGGGCGCGCGACAATCAATGCCACTGTAAGGGCTAAATTCCTTGCAATGGCTCTCGGTGGCATAAAAACCAAAAGCACCGTGGTAAGAAAGCTCCGTGATTCAGAAGGGAATTTGACGGGCGAAGATGAATTACAAGTAAGCGAAAGCGAGTTGGCTCCTAATTTGCAAGCAATGTCCGTTTGGCTGTACCACCATGATGAAGATTGGAGAAAGATTGAGCGCAAACAAGATGAAGACGCTGATATTCCAACAGACATAGAGCATGGCATCAACATTGATTCTTGGATTAAAGACAAGCTGAAATGATAGTACCTCAAGAAATTTACCATCCATTATACGAGGATAAGGAAAAATTTATAATTCTTATCACCGGTGGACGTGGTAGCGGAAAATCTTTCAATGCTTCCACCTTCATAGAACGGCTGACCTTTGAAATGACCCCGGTAGAGAAGATTGTACATCAGATTCTCTACACCCGCTACACGATGGTTTCTGCCGGTATGTCTATCATACCAGAAATGATGGAAAAGATAGACCTTGACGGAACAACGAAGTATTTCAAGACCACCAAGACAGATATAGTCAACAAAATGACTAAAAGCCGTATCATGTTCCGAGGTATCAAGACCTCTTCCGGGAACCAAACGGCAAAATTGAAATCCATCCAAGGTATCACTACTTTCGTCTGTGATGAAGCGGAGGAATGGATGAATGAAGAAGAGTTCGACAAGATAATGCTCTCCATCCGTAAGAAAGGGATTCAGAACCGGATAATCATCATAATGAACCCTTGCGACTCTAATCACTTCATCTACAAGAAATACATTGAGAAAACTCACAAACTGGTGGACATTGACGGAGTGGAGGTCCAAGTCTCAACGCATCCCAACGTACTTCATATCCATACTACCTATCTTGATAACTTGGAGAATCTTTCTCCAGAGTTTCTGAAGGAGGTTGAGGATATGAAGGCGAATAATCCCAAAAAGTATGCTCACGTGGTTATCGGTCGGTGGGCTGACGTTGCGGAAGGTGCTGTATTCAAGAAGTGGGGAATTGTTGATGAATTCCCGGCTTGGGCTAAGAAGGTGGCTATCGGGCAAGACTTTGGCTACACACACGACCCGTCCGCTTCTATTCGGTGCGGTATTGTAGGTAACGCTCTTTATCTGGACGAAGTAGATTACCGGACCGGACTTCTTTCTTCCGACATTATCAAAACGCTTCGACCATGGGGATTGAAGGTTATTGCCGATAGCGCAGACCCTCGTTTGATTCAAGAAATACATAACGGAGGTATTAAGATATATGCGGTGGAAAAAGGTGCAGGCTCTATCAATGCCGGCATCGATAAGATGCAGGACATGGAGATATACATAACCAAGCATTCGTATAACTTGCAAAGCGAGTTCCGAAAGTATGTGTGGGCGAAAGATAAGGATGGAAAGTATATCAATGAACCCGAAGACCATGACAACCACGGGATAGATGCTGCCCGTTATTATGTTTTGGGTGAGCTTCTGGGAAAGATTCAGAAGCCGAAAGATTTAACTGGAATATTCACACACTAAAAATATAAGCTATGCCATTGAGTTTAGAAGAAATATTAGTATTGCCCGATATTGGGCAGAAGATAAGCTACCTGAAGAAAGGTAGGAAAACTGAGCTTCCCGACCGCTGCAAGTTGTGGGATGATTGGAATCCGGAACGCCATGAAATTATGGTGGATAAAGAGAAGTACCCGGACAGGAAGGTTCTTGAAAAGGAAGCGGAGAAAGTTTTCGATGAGAAGACCGGCAAGACCTACGAAATCGAAGCTCAGTATAAGACCGAACCGGTAAACCGTATCTCTATTCCCTTGGAGCAGGACATCGTAAACATTCAAACGGCTTTTACAGTAGGCACTGAGCCGTCTATAGACTGTACTCCTGCGGATGATGACGAAAAGAGACTCTTGGATGCGGTCAAAGCTGTATTTAAGTCCAACAAAATCAAGTATCAGAACAAGAAGATTGTTCGTTCCTGGTTATCCGAACAGGAAGTTGCCGAGTATTGGTATGCGACCGATGATGATTCGTTCTGGGCTAAGTTCTGGAAGAAAGTAAAGACTACTTTCGGGGGCAAGGTTAAGCCTACCAAGAAACTGAAAAGTGTGTTGTGGTCGCCATTCAGAGGTGATAAGCTCTTTCCGTTCTTCAACGATGAAGGTAAGATGATTGCTTTCTCCCGTGAGTATAAGAAAAAACTCATGGACGATTCGGAAATTACCTGCTTTATGACTATTACAGACAAGATGGTTTATCAGTGGGATTTATCTAAAGGATATGAAGAAAGAACTCCTTTTGTTCATGGATTCTCAAAACTACCGGTTCTCTATGCTTATCGTCCTGAACCTTATTGCAAGAAGATAAAGACCTTCCGGGTCCGGTTGGAGAAACTATTATCCAATTATGCTGATTGCATCGATTATCATTTCTTCCCACTGCTGAAGCTAATTGGAGATGTAGAGGGTTTCATGGGTAAGGTTAAGGACAGAATGGTCAAACTTACAGGTGAAGGTGCGGATGCTCAGTATCTAACATGGAATCAAGCAAATGACACCGTAAAATTTGAGGTAGAAACCCTCTTTGAGAAAGCATATTCTATGACAAATACACCGCAAATCAGTTTTGAAAAGTTGAGCGGCGCTGGAAATGCCTTGTCGGGAGTAGCTTTCGATTACGTGTTTCTTTCGACACATTTGCAAGTTCAAAATCATGCCGAGGTGATAGGTGAGTTCTTGCAAAGACGTGTGAACTTCATAGTCTCTGCTTTAGGCTCTATTAATCCATCTGAATTTAACAAAGCATCTGAAACGATAGATATTAGTACAGAAGTTGTTCCGTATCGTCTTGATAATTTAGAAGATAAAGTTAATATAGCTGTAAAAGCTGTGTCAGGTGGTGTATGGTCGCAACGACATGGGGTAATGTTTGCTGGAAATGTAGACAGAATCGAAGAAGAAATTGCAGAAATAAAAGAAGAACAAGAAGAAAAGAGAAGCGCTGAAATGCAGAAGCAAATCATAAAGAAAGGGGAGTGATTTCACTCCTCTTTGAATTTCCATTGATAGCCACCTGCTTCGCTCTGTATTCCTCTACAGCATCTGCCAATTCTTGGACTGCTTATATTAGTTACCCTTGTCGCTTCTCTTATACTGCCAAATTCAGCTATTACATCGCCATTTATTATTTGATATACAGCTTTAGAACGGTTATGGTATTTGCCGGATTTACCAAGATGTGCCATGCTCTTTTTTCTGTGCAACACATTATAGCTATGTACTATCTGTTCGTGGAATGTAGCCCACTCTAAATTAGAAACAACATTATTGTTGCGAATACCGTCTTTATGATTTATGGTAGGTTTATTTTCTATGTTTGGGATGAACGCATCAGCAACAAGTCTATGAACGAAGAAAAAGCGTTTACTGCCTTCTTTACACAGTCTGATACGATGATACCCACGTTTAAGACTTGGAGTTACGATGTGTTCCCGAATAACTCTGGATGCACTATTTCCACTGGAAACCCTTCTCTCTAAAAATTTCACCCTGCCCAAATTTGATACTTGGTACAGACCCTCGTACCCTTCAATGTCTTTCCAAATTTCGTCCATAATCATTTAGTTTAAAAGTTAATAATAAAAGGCAGCCTTTAAAGTCGTGCGAAGACTGCCTTTGGATAATCGTGTTAAGAATTACACTGCAAGCATATCAATACACGCAGCATGATGATTCACGCCCTTATAATGCTGAGAGAACTCTCTAAATTGGTCTAACAACCCCATCTGTATGATAAAAGAATATAACTCGTTCTTAGCTTCTTCTCAATATCAAACCGCTTTTGTACTTCATTTAAAAAGTCACTGAATACGGGTATTGAATGTGTATTTGAACATTCAATCTCAACTGTTGCCATATTTTTCTTTTTCATAGTCATGCGATTTTAATAAGGTTGCACTTCTTAAAACATCTATACTCTTCTTTCTCTGTGTCCCAGTACACTTGCAGATTGTCATTCGGCTTTCTGCCAGTACCTTTCACATCACCGATTAATCCTTCTTTGAGAGTGCCAAAGGCTTGACGTAACGTTCCATCGGTCTTTTTGAAGTAGAACTCTACTATCTTCACTTTCAAAGCCGCTTTCAGCTTCAAATTAGCCCATGCGCATTTTAATGCTTCACTCATTGAATAACCGTTCTTGCGAACAAAAGACCATGCCATTGACATAATCTCTTTCATCTGACTTCTAAATTTTGTGCTCATACTACTTATATGTTTTAAATTATACTACTTCGTTTAATTTGATATTGCAAAGTAAAACTAATTAGTTTAATTTTGCAATATTTAAAGTAATAAATAATGTTAAAAATAAAACTAAGTAGATTTATTTTAGCCATATAATTGTATTATATGGTATAAATATCTAATTTTGTCGAATAAAACTATATAGTATTATGGACTTTAGAACAAGGATAAAAGAACTTTGTCAAGGGCAAGGTATAACTCAAAAAGAGTTAGCAGAAAAAATGGGAATATCTGATATAAGTCTGAATAAGACTTTACGAGGGGAATATCCGCAGTTGCAAACATTAGAAAAGATTGCGAATACATTAAATGTTCCTATTGCCGAACTATTTGAAAAGCCGAATGCCAGTAATATTATCGGCTTCGTAAAGGTCGGAGATACCGTGCATGAAGTAAAGTCTGCGGAAGATGTGAAGAATTTAGCTGGAAAACTTTAAATCAATATATTGTTATGAGTCAAGAAGATGAAAAGGATATAGAACCTGTAATAGATAAAAAGAAAAAAGAACCTGAACAATTTGGAACGAGAAAAGCTTTTAAGAATCTTCCCCGAGATTTATCTCCTGATGATTTGAACAATTCTGGTACACAAAAAATGTTGCTTGCAGAGTTAGAAAGATTAGAGATAGCAAATCTCAAATTGGAAACAAAATATGAGGAGATAGGAAATAAGCTAGAAGGATATAAAGATATGTACCATAAATGTGATAAAGATAAGGCTGTTTTAGAAAAAGATATAAACCATGAGACTAGAAATGAAGTGCTTTATGCCTTTTGTTTAACTTTAGGTTCTGCTCTTTTTGGAGCTTCTTTTAGTATAAGAGAAGCTACATTCTGGTGGATAACAACTTTGTTAGGGCTTTTTATCATGTTAGGTGGCTTAGTATATAAATTTAAACTTATCAAATGATGTTAGAATTTAAATATATAAAAGATAAAGGTGATCTTGATTCTGAAAGGTCTGTTTTTAAAGTAATATCAGATTGTAATTTAGGTGATTTTATTGCATTTAGAACAAAAGAAACATCGGAAGATGGAATATCCAGTAAAATAGAATTGCCTTTTTGGTTCCCTGATAAACGCATTAAAAAGGGAGATACTGTAGTATTATATTCTAAGAAAAGAAGAGTAAATGAGAAAACTAATAAAGACGGCAGTATTAGTCATTTCTTTTATTGGGGTAATGATACTCCGTTATTCTTAGAAGATGATGATAGTGTTTTGTTAGTAGAAATAAGGAGGTGGTTAGCTGGTAATTGATTCAATTGACGATAAGGTTTCTACTGCCGTCTCCGCAGTCAGAGGTGGTATCTGGTCAACTCGCGAGGGTATTATGTTTGCCGGGAATGCTGATAGGGTAGAAGAGGAGCTTGCAGAAATCAAAGAAGAACAAGAAGCTAAGAATAAGCAAATCGGAAATAAAGAACAGAAAAACGCTTCTTAGTCAGAAAAAATATGGGGTTTATAATTCGGGTACATGAAAAATAGGACCTTTGGCGGTGATTCTTCAGAGTTGCCGCTATTTTTATTCATAGTAAAATAATGAATAAATTATTTGTTAGTATTCATATTATTACTATATTTGCATAGTAATTAAGTCCAAAGCGTTATGAGTTACAAATCAGTGAAAGACGTTGTAACTATGTTGCAAGAAAACGGTTTTGTTCTAAAGAGTCAGAGAGGTAGCCACATGAAGTTTGAAAAAGACGGTAAAGTAGTTATCGTACCGAATCATAACAGCAAAGGCGTTGAGAAAGGCACTTATTACAGCATTTTGAGGCAAGCGGGGCTAAAGTAGCCCCCTTGTTCTCTTAATTTAAAAGGAGGTAATATGAAAACAGTAGAAGTTATCGTTGAACACGCAGGAAAGAACCTGAGTGCTTATATTGAAGGTGCTCCCGTCATTACAGTTGGTAATGATATGAAAGAGTTAGAAGATAATATGAAGGAAGCAATCGAGTTGTATCTGGAAGATAATACTAATCCTTGCGAGGTGTTGTCTGGGGAATTTGAATTAAAGTTCAAAATTGATGCTGCTACCTTTATCAACTACTACAGCAACATTTTTACTAAAGCTGCATTGAGTCGGATTACGGGAATCAATGAGCGTCAGTTATGGCATTATGCTGCCGGAGTACATAAACCGCGCAAACAGCAGTTGGAGAAGATTCAGAAAGGTATTCAGTCTTTGACTAAAGAGTTGGCTGCTATTAATCTCTTGTAGTTTGGCAAAGATAGAGAATGAGATAGAACATGGTGTAATTTGCCAAAGTGTAGAAGACTTCTTCCTATGACAGATGATAATATCCCACCGACTGATCCAAGGCTGATTGAACTAAGGGTTTCATCAGAATTAGTTATTGAGTACGAAGAAGAATATTATCCGATAAAATACTAGTTGATATAAAGGAATAAATATTTTTTGGGGGTAATAAATTTTAGGCTTGCAGTTATTCTGTGAGCCTTTTTTCTGCCATTATCAAACCTTCTCTTTATTGTTCGTTATCACCTATTTAATTATTTCCCTTCCACCTACTTACTCACTACTTTTATACCGCATTTGTGACATCAAAGCGAAGGTCACGAATCAGAAGTTCAAATATTTATTAATCATCCGTATTGGTGGTATTTTTACTTCCGCAAATTGAATTTCAAATTTAATAATTCATACGGTATGAAAGGAAAAATCTTAGTAGCACTAAAAACGAAGTATAAAACCTTTGGGTTTGGTGATAAAGCATTTGACGGGGTGGCCGACTACTTATCTAAAACCGTTACTGAAGAAAGTCAAATAGAAACTGCTATTAGTGGGGTCGAAGGACTTTTAAAAGCTTTTCAAGGAGACATTGATACTGTTAGAAACGAAAAATCGGGTCTGCAAAAACAATTGGACGAATTGAAAAATAAAATCGAGAACCCTAATCCCAATCCTAACCCAAATCCAAAGCCGGAAGATAAGAAAGATGACATGGCGACCATCATTGCGAATGCGGTGAGTGCTGCTGTTAAGCCTCTTTCCGATGAACTCGCTCAGTTTAAGGCTGAGAAGTCACAGGCTACCCGACAAGAGCAGATTTTGGCAAAGGCAAAGGAGTATGGTATTCCCGAAACATTCGCAAAGCGTTATGCGATTCCTGATGATGCAGACTTAGACATTTATTTTAAGGACGCTAAACAGGAACTTGCCAATATCGGCTTTAGTGGTGTGACTCCTCCTGAATCAGCGGAAACAAAGATGGAGAAGGAAGCTGAATCTATTGCGAATATGATTTCGGAAGGAACAAAAACTATTGTTGAATCTAAAAAGTAAAATTTATGGCAGCAGGTACTAAGTATAACTTGACCCCGGAATACAAACCGGAAGAGTTCTACCGTGTTGAGACGGGTGTCAGAAAGAGCGGACCGTGGAAGTTGGATATTACCAACCTTGTAGTAGGCTCTATTCTTCCTGTATTCACACCTGTACAAGCGGACTTGAAGAAACGGACACTCGTTCCCGTCCGCAATGTGAAAGTGGTTGAAGCTTATACCACAGGAGACTCTAATCTCACCATCAAGGTGGCAAAAGATTCTTTGGCTTATCAGGGTATGTTCATCGGAAGCGGAAAGAAAGGCGCAGAGGTAGCATCTATCGACAAGTCAACCAAGGATTATGATGTATTAACCATCAAAGCGGCTTTCGGAGAAAATATCGCTAAGGATACGGTTCTTTTCGAAGCTACCGCAGTGGGTGGAACAGTGAAGAAGAACACTGCAAACTTCGTTCTTTATGATGCGAAGAAAGTTGAGAGCGATGGAGCGGTTCTCTGCACTCTCTTGATGCAAGCCTATGAGGTAAAGGAAAGCAAGTTGGTTCTTCCGATCCATGAGATGGATAAGGTGGGATTGACAAGCCGTTTCCAGTTTGAGTATTAATCATTAAAAGTTTAGATATGAATTTGACCATACAAACTTTATTTACAGATCCCAATATCGTTCAGGCGATTATTGACCGTGTCCTCCAGTTGAGACTGGACACAATCTACTGGAAGCAATACGGAGATTTCTTGGAAACCAAAACCCGTGTTTTCAAGACTTATCTTGGGACAGTAACGGGTGTTGTTGCCGGTTCCATTCTGGGTAAGAATGATCAGAAGCCTATTCGTGAAAGACGTAGCCTTGGAAGTGGTTATACTGAAATTGCTTACTTGGGCGACCGTTATCAAATGGATATTGAGCGCCTGTCACAGTTACAGGATATCATTGACAAGTTCAATGCAGCCAATACAGCTGATCAACGTACAATCTTGCAGGAGATTATCGATTTTATAGTTGATGATTACCGTCAGATTCTGCTTGCTCCGCACAAGCGTATGGATATTATCGTTCCTGAATTGTTGATGACTGGTAAGGCGCAGGTTCATTTGGCCGATAATAAGGAAAACATCGAATTGTTGGACATCGAGCTACCGTTCCACTTCCTTACTCCTGACGCTTCAGCAAAGAATGTATTTATCTCTTACTTGCAGCAGGAGATTCAGAAATTGAAAGCCAAATACGGTGTATTCTCCAAAATGATTATGTCTCGTGGTACGTTTATGAAGAACATTGTAGGGGCTTCTGAGTTCGGTGATAAATTCAAGATGATTCTTGGTGAGCGTGAGTTCATGGTTAATGCAGGGTTGGTGACTGACCAGATGGCATCCAGCGTATTTACTGGAATCGGGCTTCCTGCAATTGAGATCAAAGAGGACTACGTAGAGAATCAGGCGGGCGAGAACGTGCAGATTTACGCCGACAACCGCATCACCCTGTTGCAGACGGACAAGGTGATGAAGATGCGTCACCATAAGCCGTATGTAATGACGGACCCTGTTCCGGGACGTTCTTACAATACTGCTGAAGGTCAGATGTCGGTTTGCAACTATCGTGACGAAGAAGGTCGATACATGGAATACACCGCCGAATGGATTCCTGAGTTTATCGCTCCTAACAAGATTGTGAACATTGACCTTTCAACGATGAACGCGTAAATAGTAAGGGTGTGAGGGTCGCACCCTATTGTCTAATTTTATAAATCAGTAAAGAAATGAAGAATTTTATTTTTGCCATGTGTGGCTTTTTGATGATGTCTTTGGTTTCGTTGGGTGTACAGGCATCAAGTATTAGTGAACCTATTCCGTCCAAATCAGAGTTAGCTGCGGTGGATGTTGGTCTGCCGGATATTCAGTATGTCACTTTTGAAGCTGCTCCGTTGAATTGCTTTGTGCTGACCGATTCGCAGCCTGTGATGCTGATAACGAATAGTCCGGTTGTACAAAGTGTAATGACGATGAATGTGGCTACACAGGGGAAGCAGATTTCGGTTCCTAAGTGTCCGTTCCGGTACATCTATAAATCGAAGTATTGTACGCATTATAGTTACACTGTATATAGTAGATTGATTACACCATATTAAGATGACGGTAAACGGCTACATACAACAGAAGTTCCAGACCTTCGGCATTCAATTGTCGGAGGCTGACCTTTTGGATATGTGTCTTGCCTCGAAGATAAGCGGAGAGGAAGAGATGAACGAGGATTGCTACGGTCTTGTGTCGGTGGCAATTGCAAAGTTCATCCCCTCTCTTTTACTTCGTGCCACTTCAATCAGTGAAAGCGGTTTCTCTATGTCTTGGAACATTCAAGGTATTAAGGACTACTATTCGCTTCTGTGTAAACAGTACGGATTGAAAGACGAACTGAGTAACAAACCTAAAGTGACATTCTTATGATATTCGCTCCACACATATTGCAGGTAAAGGTTATCACTCCGATGGATAAGGATGAGTTCGGCCGGCCTATTTCCGGAACAGGTGGTGAAAGCTGGCAAGACGTATGCAAGTGCCGTTGTGACGATAACACTACGAAAGAGTTTTCCTCTGATAACGGCTCTGTATATCGTCCGAATTATCATGTAGTGTGTGAGAAAAGAATAACTATCAAAGTAGGGCAGGAGGTTCGTTGCATGGATGGTGATGGCGTAAGAGGTCAAGGCGAAGTCTACACGATAAAGAGTACAAACTACTTTAACTACTCGGAATTATGGATGTAGATTTCGATTTCTCAGATGTCGACTCCTTTTTCGATGAAGGAGAATGGGAGGTCGAAAAGAAGATGATTGATGTAGGCGATGAAGCCGTGAAGTACGCAGAGGAACATGGGGATTATCAAGACCATACACTCACTTTGAGAACGTCCAATGATTACGATGTCAATAAAGACGGTTTGACATTGAAAAACGAAGCGGAATACGCATCATTCGTAGAATCTAAAGGGTATGATGTTTTGAGTAGTGCTGCTCTATATGCGGAGAAACGGTTAAAAGAAGAATTTGAAAAATGAAAAGAATATTCAAGTATGAATTGATTGTTGCAGACCATTCAAAACTATGTCTGCCTATCGGGGCGAGGATATTGTCTGTTCAAGTACAACGAGGTACTGTTTGCTTGTGGGCTATCGTAGATGAATATCAGAAAGAATTGTGCTTTGTGGATATTTATATGTACGGAACGGGGCAACACGTATCAGATGCAGATTTGGCTGGAAAAAGATTTGCCGGAACGGTTCAACTTGGAGATTTGGTTTGTCACGTATTTCTCGAATATGACGAAAACGTCCAATATTTGATAGTATGATAGTAACTACCGACATAGGAAACATTCTCTATCGGGACTGCAAGGCTTTCG
>OCAN01000890.1_pt1 | contig 20287 bp, 17 predicted proteins | sample 1538321 | NCBI WGS metagenome assembly OCAN01 (sample SAMEA2580294, study PRJEB22360) | human gut metagenome | biome: human gut; feature: human-associated habitat; material: faeces | place: Denmark | collected 2008/2010 | reverse complement strand
TGCAGACGATGTTCAGCGTGATTTGGTGCTTGTTTTGAAAGTACTCGGCCAGGATGCGTGCTGCGATATCCACGGCCCCGCCGGGGCCGAACGGGATAATGATGGTAACGGGCCGATCAGGATACGCGGCGGAAGCGGTACGAGGCAGGCCGGACAGCAGCAGGGTGCAGACGAGGAGGGCGCAAAACAGGGCTTGAAGCTTCTTCATGGTCTTTTCCTTGCGAGGGTAAAGGTTACAGGGAAACCTTCGCGGCGGGTGCGAATGCCCGTGCGGCCTGAATGGCCGTGAGCGCCGCGAGTTTGCACCGGGGAACAAAGGTAGACGGGATCATGTATTCGTCCGCGGAATGCAGGTTGGAACCTTCCGGCCCCATGCTGCATATCGCCGGAACGCCAAGGACGCTGGAGCAATAACCGGACTCAGCCGTCCCCTTGGAGGGTGCCGAGTGGACGGAATACCCGATGAGTTCCCCGGCCTGTTCAGCCAGGGAAAAAAGCTTCATGACGCCGGGAGTGGGGACAAGCGGAGGAAGGCGTACGCCGCCGCTGATGTGTGAACTCGTGCCCGGGATATGGTTCTTTGCGGTTTCAGCGCGGAGCGCTTCAGCCAGTCTCCGTCCGGCTTCAAGCGTCTTGAACGTAATATGGATGCGTGCGGAAGCATTGGGAGCGACCGAGTTCGCAGACGTTCCGCCGTTGACGAGCCCTGTGTTGACCGTGGTGTCGTGGTCAAGATCCACATAGGCATCGAAAGCGAGGATCTTGTGGGCCAGTTCGAGGATGGCGGAAGCGCCGTCCTGATAACAGCGCCCTGCGTGGGCGGATATCCCCATGATTTCAAGGAACATGTGGCCTGAACCTTTACGTTCCAGCGTCACCCCGCCGCCGGGATAGCCCGGTTCGGTACAGATGACGGCCTGCGCGCCGTTGAGCTGCTCGCCCAGAATGGGGGTTGTGGAAGGGGAACCGAGTTCCTCGTCGGGCGAGAACGTCAGCGTCATGGGGACGTCCATCAGGCCGAGTTCCTTGAGGGCTCTGGCGACAAACATGTTTTGGACAATACCGGCCTTCATGTCGGTTACGCCGGGACCCGTGGCGCGATCCGCCGCGCGATCAAGCCGGAAAGGACGCGCCCCCGCCGTACCCGCAGGGAAGACGGTGTCCATATGCCCAATAAAGGCCACGCCGGGTCCGCATTCCACAGAATGGGTACGCGCCGAGAAGACATTGCCGAGGCCATTCATCCACTGCTCGTCAGCCGGTGCGGGCTTTTTCGGAAGTTTTGCCGTGTGGAAACCGGCCTCCGCAAGCCATCCGGTCACCACTTCGCCTACCTTGTTCACGTCGGCGGCATCGTTGGTGAAGGAATCCATGTTGACGATGCGTTCCAACATGGAGAGCATTTCCGGTTCCTTCTCGGAAAACCATGCATCAATCCGTTCCTTACATTGAGAAAGTTCCATAGCTGAGGCTCCTTTTGAGGATTACGCCGCTGCCTTGCGACCGGCGCGGAAGTCGTCGTAAATGGGCTTGAGGAGGACGATCAAACTGACGAGCAGAATGATGCAGGCCACGGGGCTGGTGTAGAAGATGCTGTAGTCGTTCTGGGAAATCGTAAGCGCCCGGCGGAAATTGGCTTCGGCGATGGGCTCGAGGATCATGGCGAGCAGGAGCGGCGGCTGGGGAAAGTCGCATTTGATCATCAGGTAGCCGACCGTTCCGAAGATGGCCACGACAAGCAGGTCGAAGGTGGAGTTGTTGACCGCATAGCCGCCGACCACGCACAGGGTGATGACGATGGGCATGAGCACGGCGCCGGGGATGGCAATGATCTTGCCCGCGCCGCGTACCGCGATGAGCCCGCACACCAGCATCATAATGTTGGCGATGATGAAGGCGGCGAAGATGCCGTATACGGTAACGGGGTGTTCCACGAACAGGAGCGGGCCGGGGGTGAGCCCCTGAATCATGAGCGCGCCGAGCATGATGGCGGTAATGATGTCTCCGGGCACCCCTAGGGTCAGGAGAGGGATCAGCGCGCCGCCGCATACCGCGTTGTTGGACGATTCCGTTGCGGCGATGCCCTCCACACAGCCCTTGCCGTACATTTCCGGCGTCTTGGAAAAGCGCTTGGCTTCCGAATAGGCGAGGAAGGATGCCGCACTGACGCCCGTAGCCGGGATGATGCCGATAAGCGTGCCGATGACGGAGGAACGGATGAAGTTCACGACGTTGCCCGTCAAATCCTTGAGCGAGATGCCGTGCTTCGATACGGTGCTTTCCTTGAGGGACACGCCGCGGACTACGTCTTCGATGGTCACGAGCACCTGAGAGACGGCGAATAAGCCGACAAGCACGGGAACCAGAGACAGGCCGTTGAAGAGATTGGGGTTGTCGAAGGTATTGCGCATGTCCCCCGTTACGGGATCGAGGCCGATAGTGGCGAGGAACAGGCCCGCAAGCGCGGAAATGAGCCCTTTGACGAGATGCCCGGACGACAGCGAGGCCACCACGGTAAGGCCGAACACGGCCACCGCGAAGTATTCGGGAGCGCCGAAGGACATGGCCGCCCGGGCCAGCATCGGAGCGATGAAAATCAGAGCCAGCGCACTGACGATGCCGCCGACGAAGGAGGCTATGGTAGCCATGTCCAAAGCCCCGCGGGGTTTCTCGCGGGCCCCGAGGGCGGGTATGGGCGTCCGGGCATCTTTGGTGAGGGCGATGGTCCCCCCGCCATAAATGGCTCCCACATACATGCCGAGCAACGCGGAAAAGGCTTCCACGGCGGGCATACCGAAGGTTAGAGGGATAAGCAGGGCCACCCCCATGGCTGCGGTAAGTCCCGGAAGCGCGCCAAAGATGATGCCAAGGGTGACGCCCATAAGGTTTGCCAGCAGGGAGCCCATGGAAATGGCGTTCATGATGCCGTCAAGAATGTTCGCTAACATAAATCCTCTCCAATCCGTCATAGAGATTATCTGTAAGGGAGTTCCGGGCGGCTAGGGGAGCAGAACCTGAAAGAACCAGCCGAAAGCGAAGACGAGTACCGCCGTCGTCAGGACGGCTACGGACAGGATCTCGATGGGCTTGCGTCTTCCCAGCAGTGGAAGGGCTATGAGAAGGAAGAGGAAGGTGCTGATGCTGAATGCCCCGTTGGCCTGAAAGGGGGGATTTTCCATATTCAAGAAGAGCTCGCCGAGTCCCGTCAGGGTAATCAGATATAGGTAGAACAAGCCGATGAAGGCGAGGATCTTCTTGAAAACCTTGGATTCGGGCCAGTAGACTTTGACGGGGGAGCGGCGGAACCCCTGCACGATGAGAACAAGGCTCAGCGCGGTCAGGAGCACGAGAATACCGGCGGGAAACGCGCCGGGGCCGACATGCTCCATGCCTCCGGCATCCGGCAGGGTAGCGACGCTATAAGCGCCGACGCCGCACAGCCCAAGCAGAATGAAACCGCTGACGACATCTGTGGGACTCTTCATGGCTGTTCCTCTTGGTGGTTCAAGTAGGGGTATGGTTACAGGGCATTCGCCGACATACGTACACCGGCGGCAATAGCCGTACGGCGGAACACTTTCTGAGCTTAGGAACGGATATATGTATTAGGTACGTGAGCCCCTATGGGCGCAAAGGCACGCTCACCTCCTTGATGCCGAAGAGTGCTTAATTCAGCAATGGTTCCCCGCAGGCAGAGGGTGAAGATGGCAGTCATCTTGCTAGTCCCTTGCCGTGACGAAAAGGTGTTTGTGAACGATGGTATCGAGATGTTCTTCGACGGCTTTGCGGCAATCTTCAGCGGACTGCCGCTCAAGAGCATCAATGATGCGCAGGTGGGAAGCGACCGAGAACTGGTGCCACGATGCATCGCGTAAGTCCGCGGTCCGACCGCCGGCGTATTGCTCGTTCAACAGCGCCACAGTATTGATGAGCAATTTGTTGCCCGAACACTCCGCCAGGCAGAGGTGGAATTGGGCGTCCAGCTCGCCGTCATCCCCGTCGATGAGTATGCGGCGCTGTTGATCGCAGGCAATGATCTTCAAGCGGTCGAGCTGCTCGGGGGTGCGGCGGAGCGCGGCAAGTTCGGCTACCGCGGGTTCGAGTATCCGGCGATATTCCATGACTTCGTCGAACATGTGTCCTTCCGAATCCACCGCCTCAAGAATGGCGCTCCTGAGAGGTTCCATGTCCGGCACTCTGACATACGTGCCGTCGCCATGACGGCTCTCAAGGAGCCCCCGTTCGGCGAGGGCATGAATGGCCTCACGGACGCTGTTTCGGGAAACGCCAAAGGATTCCGCCAGAGCCCGCTCCGGGGGGAGCTTGTCGCCATCCCGGAAATGGTTCTCGGCCATGAATTGCCGGAGGCGCTCCGAGAGCTTCTGGTAGCGCCGGGGGCGGACGGTGGTAGGCAAGGGTGTCTCTTTGAGCATCTGAAACCTTTCCTGTTAATTGGTAAGACCAAAATGTCCGATTGTTCTTTTCTTGTCAACCATTTTGAAAGTATCAAACCAATGTATTTATGTATAAAAACATGTATAAACAATATGTTATGAGTAATAAATATGGACATGTTTTTTTCTTCTTTGTAGAACAATCGGCACAGTGGAGGAAAAGGGCTTTTTGGCGGCCTGCAAAGATAAGGCCAAAATACAGCTGATTGGTTTGGGAACTCAAAAGGTGAATTCAATTGGTATGATTTCATATAATGTTTTACGAACAATGAGTATATTGCAAAAGACAGAAGAAGGGAGCGTGATGCCGTGGCGTATTCTTTTTGTTGCGGTGATGTAAGATGGTATAAATTGGTTTGATAGTATTGTGTACAATATTTTCACTGGGATAGTATACTTAGTTGGATAATATTATGAACTGATGTGAGGTGCTTTCCGGCTTTTGAACCTCTTCAAAAAAACATTGCCCTGCGATTGCAGACAGTCGTCCCGTATGACAGGCATTTGCCATGGCCAAAAGCTCTCAGCTGGAGGCGCGCCTTTTCTTGAAGGGATGAGCTTGCGTTCATGTGGGCTGGCGCGTAATCTCCTCAAACAATAGTCTATTGATAGCCTTGCTATAATTGGTCCCTCCCGTTGGGAGGAAGTCGTAGAGGAAAGGAGTGCCCCATGTTTGAGTCCGCGTCATTGGGCCGGAGTTATCCGGCAAAGGAATATGCAGCTCTTGAAAACGACCTGCGCATGAAGCTGTTCAAGGCGCAGGGGACCTGCATTGAGCACAAACTTCCCGTCTTGATTACCATAGCCGGGGTGGACGGTTCCGGGCGCGGCGCCGTCGCCAATATGCTTTCCGAGTGGATGGACGCCAAGACGATCCGAAATCATGTCTTCTGGATGCAGACGGATGAGGAGCGAAACCGCCCTGAAGCATGGCAGTTTTGGAACAAGCTCCCTGCCGGAGGCGAAATCGGTGTCTTCCTGGGTGGTTGGTATGGTGGAACCATCAGGCGTTTTTGTTGCGGAGATATCGGCGAGAGTGAGTTCAATGCGTCGATGGAGCGCTGGAGGAGGCTTGAGCATACGTTGGCGTCATCCGGGACTGTCATCATCAAGCTCTGGCTTCATCTCGGCAAAAAAGCCCAGAAGGCCCGTTTGAAAGATCGCCTGAAGCATCAGGAGATCCACCATTTCACCCCTTATGACAAGAAGAGTGCCGAGAACTATGACGGCCTTGTGAGTGCGGCAGCCAAGGCCATTACTCTGACGGACAGGGTGGATGCTCCTTGGACCGTCATCGACGCGTATGACGGCAATTTCCGTAATGCGTCGGTAGCCCGGGCCATTATTGCGGCGGTTGAAGCGGCGGTTGCCGTGAAGCGGCAGAATGCGGTCTCAGTGGTTCCAGCGAAAGCGAGTGAAGAAGAGATAGGGCAGATTTCCGCTCTGGATGCCATCGATCTTTCCAGGACGTGCGAACGCGGGGTATACAAGAAGGAATTGGCCGAGTTGCAATCGGAAGTGTACGATTTGACGTATAAAGCCTACAAGAAGGGCATTTCCAGCACGATTCTTTTTGAAGGCTGGGATGCGGCGGGCAAGGGGGGCGCTATCCGGAGGCTGACGGCGGGCATAGACGCCCGGATTCCCCGGGTCATCCCTGTCAGTGCTCCGACCGACGAAGAACTCGCCCATAATTATCTGTGGAGGTTTTGGCGTCACATTCCGCGGGCGGGATTCGTCACGATTTATGATCGCTCATGGTATGGCCGTGTGTTGGTGGAGCGGGTGGAAAAGCTGACGCAGCCGGAGGATTGGAAGCGGGCTTATGCGGAGCTGAATGACTTTGAGGAACAGTTGCAGGAACATAACAATATCCTGCTCAAATTCTGGCTGCACATTTCCCCGGACGAGCAACTGCGGCGGTTCAAGGAGCGGGAAGAGATCCCGTGGAAAAACTATAAGATCACCCCGGATGACTGGCGCAACAGGGAAAAATGGCCCGCCTATGTGGAAGCCGCCGACGAGATGTTCCTCCGGACAAGCACGGAATACGCGCCGTGGCATATCATTCCAGCCGAAGACAAAAAATGTGCGCGGCTGGATGTGATACGGATATACCGGGACGCCCTCAGGAAGGCCTTGGAGCAGAAAAAGAAGAAATGAACCCGGGCGGATTGTTCTCGGGACTGCCGGAAGGATGAATGGATCCTGAAACCTTCCGATCGAACAAAAAACGCGCCCTCCGTTCTCAATGAAACAGAGGGCGCGTTTTTTAGACTTAAAAGTGAGGCGTTATCGCTCCATTGTCCTTGTCTCTATGCAAGGAAAGGCACTGTTATGAGGAGCGATGTCTGATTTTTTTCTGAACAAGGAGGTTGACGCCTATGGTCGTCAGGACGGAAAACGTCATCCAAAGCACTCTTCCAAGGGGGGACCATTCACTGAGCGGCGTATACTTCCAGAACAGGAATACATCAAACATGAACCAGAATACCGCTGCAAGGGCAAAAACAATCAAAAGAAGAAAAAAGTAAAAGATACGTTTGATGATAAACTCGAATTGGGGAAATTCCATAGCGTTTTCTCTGAGAAAATACGTTTATGAGTGTCTCACTGAATACAACGTCCAGCCTAAAGTTATTTTTCAACAGGCCGGATTGAAAAGAAGCTCAACATCTGTAAGGCGTTTTCATTTGCAATGCAGTTTTCCCGAGAGGCCGTACACACGGCCATATCCCTTCTGGGACACCGATCTGTCATATACAGAATAACATGAACTGTCTAGAAGGTACCGCCACTTTTTAGGAAGGAATGGGAGCCTTTGAAGGCAGAAGCGCGTAACCAGAACCATTCGGGATAGCGGTTGCGTCCCTTACGGCATCGCGCTATCACCGTCCGAGCATAAGCCCAGGGAAAGGAGATGAGCATGGACTTCATAAAGGTATACGAGCGGATCAGAGAGAGCGGCATGGAGGCGGAATGGGGAACCCTGAACAATGGCTTGCCGCAGATCAGCGTGCGGGTTTTGGGGATTACCTTTTTCGTCGTACCAGATCATTTCCCCGGGTATGAGAAAGTGGAGAGCGATTTCATCTGCCTCAGGACCTTCATGCCCATGGAAACGGTCAATGTGCGCCACAAAGCGTTTCTTGATGCCGCCTTCAATAAAATTGCCAGCAATATCCGAATGGTAAAAATATACAGTGTGGAAAATGATGGTATTCTATATGCCTTTTTTGAGGTACAGGTGCTGAGTACACCCGAGGATTTCGTCCAGAGGTTATCCCTGTATGCGAATGAGTGTGTGCGTGCCATCAGAGGGGTAGCGGCATTCGTCAACAGTCAGACTTCGCTTGCGGAGAGTTGAGCGAACCTGTCGCTGACAAATAAAAAGCCCTATCCGGTCATTCTTGGATAGGGCTTTTTTTCAAGGGCGAGGCATCCCTTTATTCTTCAAAGGTTCCCTTCTTGCATAGCGAGCCTTCCCGCATCATGCACTCGCCGCGCGCGATAACGGTATGCAGGGCCAGATCGGGCGCGAGCAACAGAATGTCGGCATCGGCGCCGACCGCGATATGTCCCTTCCGGGAGAGGGAGAAAGCCTGAGCCACATTGCGAGTAATGGGGCAAAGCGCTTCGGAGAGCGGCATACCTTCCTTTACACAGTCAGCAAACTCCGTGTGGAGGCTGCCGAGATCAGAGGCCACAAGCCCGCTGACACTGCCGTCGTCTCCATAACGGGCCGCGCTGCCGTTGCCGTCCGAACTCATCAGGATACGTTCCTTGGCTACTCCCTGACGCATGGCTAGAGCAATGGCTTCCGATGGTTTCAGCGTGTCCGGCCCCAGGGTTTGGGCGTTCAGGCCGGAAGAAATATCCATGAAGCCGCCTTTGGCAACCAATTTGGCAGCTTCGGAAAAGGCGAAGGGGCTGCGGTTGATGTGTGTGGCGATCAGATGGCGCCCCAAGTGCGGCGCGCGTTCCAGCGCGGCGAATACACAGGAAAGCCCTTCCGCTGCCGCTCCGATATGCATGATCAACATACCGATGAATCCGCGGAGCATCCCGCCTACACGGGCTTCCGTGGCAACGGCAAGCAGGGTTTCGGCGGAAACGGGAGCGACTCGATGGTCCGCAATGGCAATTTTGCCGCCGCGGACCTTTTCGATGAAGGCAATATCCGAACGGATTGAACCGGTCAGCGTCGGAGAAGGTACAGGATAACCTCCAGACATGATGAAGGAACTGACGCCTTCCTCTTCAAGGGAGTTCGCTTTGGCGAGTACGGCGTCAACATGCCGGGTTACACCGTCCGTGCCGAGAAGGCCACCGACAGTCGTCACACCCGAGCGGATAAGCTTTGAAAGCGGAAGAGGAGGGACCTGAGAAGAAAACCCCGCCTCACCGCCTCCTCCGGTAATGTGGACATGCGCATCGATGAATCCGGGAACGGCAAAGAGCCCTTTGCCATCCATTTCCTGCACCGATCCGAGCCATTCGGGGATGGAAATATTCTGTGCGATGGCGGCAATGCGATCGTTGATGATCAGGATATCGTTGGTTCCAAGGGGGTCGGGAGAAAAAAGGGAGGCATTACGAATAAGAATGGTAGCCATGATATTTCCTTTAGGAGGAACCGCCGCCCTGGGATAGGCGGCGGTTCAAGGGATAGGATGCGGGAGGGAGGATTACTCCGCTACGAACTCTTTGTTTTCTTCCGCCATTTCCTCGGGGGTAAGCCGGGTCATGTTGATGTTAAAGGCCGCGTAAAGAATGGACATGAGGGGAGTGAGGTACAGGACGAACGCCCACGGTGCGTAATCCATATACGAGACGCTGAGCATACTCATGGGGAAGAGGGCATTGGAGGCCCAAGGGACAAGGGGGCCGCCGAGCGTTCCGGCGTCTTCAACGACGCGTCCTCCCTCCGGGGGGTGTGAGCCGCGTTTGCGGAACAGGGGAGCCATGACGGTACCGTTCATGACGATGCTGAAGTAGGCGGCGGCCGTCAGCATAAGCGTCCCGTAGCCGATGAACAGCGTGGCGAGTACCAGAGAGAGGCCGGAAGTCGCACGGCGGGCCACGGGTTCCAGCACGACGTCGATGATGCCGATGTGGCGAAGCATACCGCCAAGCCCGCAGGCAAAAATGACCAGTGCGGCGATGTCGAGCATACTGGTGATGCCGCCGCGGTTGAGCAGCTTCGCCAACATGGGATTGGCGAAATCAGCCTTGTAGCCGCTCCACATGGAGTTGAAGGCGGTCGTCAAATCCATACCGGCATATCCTACGGCGATGAGGACGCCGAAGAGCGCGCCGCTGACGATGGCGAGGACCGGGTTGGTCTGGCGGATCAGCAGGCCGAGCACCAGCAGCATGGGCAGGGCAGGGATAATGCCTATTTGGAAATGTTCGTTGATGCCGGTGAGGATGGCATTGAGCTGGGACGTATCGGCTACGCCAGAGCCCTGCTTGAACCCGATGATCGCGTATAGGATAATGGTGATGATATAGGCGGGCGTGATCGTATTCACCATGTGGCGGACATGCCGGAGCAACGGAACCCCGCTGACCGCGGCGGCCATATTGGTGGTGTCGGAGAGAGGGGAAAGCTTATCGCCGAAGAACGCGCCGCAGATAATGGAGGCCGCGGTAATACCGGGATCAAAGCCGAGGCCGGCGCCAATCCCCATGATGGCAAGACCGACCGTTCCGATCGTACCCCATGAAGTCCCTGTCGTAAGTGACGTCACCGAACACAGGATAAGGCTTGTCACGAGAAACAGGCTGGGGGAAATGATTTGGAGGCCGACATAGATCATCACCGGGACCGTTCCGGCGGAAATCCATGCCCCAATGAGCGCTCCGACGCACATCAAAATGATGACGGCGCCCATAGCTCTCTGGATGAGCTCATAGGCGCCGACTTCGAGTTCCGTATACGTATAACCCAGACGCCGGGCAAACAGGGCACAGACGACCCAGCAAGACATCATGAGCAGGTGAAGTTTCAATTTGAAGAAAATCATCCCGCAGGCAATGATCGTGACGATGGAAAGCAGCGTGAAAAGGGCGAAGGCAAGTGTCGGTTTTTTATGCGTGGTCACAGTCGGTCTCCCTGTAGTTGCATTGTCGGGTTTGAAAAATCTGGAAGGCTCTTCCTTATTCCCGCAAGATACAGAGAATCCGATGTCATACTCGTCGTCCCGGCATTCAAAGTCGGAACAACTCCCGAGTCGTACGAGCTGAAGTCTGTTTTTGTCAGGTTTTCTATAGATAAGGAAAAGATTCGATTGCAGCTGGCATTCCAGATAATCACTCCATTTGCCGGGCAGCGTGTGCGCCGGCATACCCACCATGAATTCAAGATCACGCGCCAGAATGGAGAGCAGGTCTTCAACGGTTCGCTTCCGGCCCGGATCCTGGCAGACTCTTTTCAAGTCCTCCTTGAAGGTTGGGGTTGCTTCAATTGTTCTCATCAATGCTGGCCATAAGTGATGTGACAGACTCGAAGGATTCCAGCGTACCCACATTCACGTCTTCCATAGCTCGGATTGTGCTTGTGTTGGGAACCCTGATTTCGAAAGGCAAAGCCTTTTCTGCCGCCACACGAACAAGGAGCAGACGCACAGCATCGGAAAGAGACAGGCCCATGCCGTCCAAGGCGGCACATGCTTCGCGCTTGAGCTTTTCGTCAACACGGATGTGGACCATTGTCGTACTAGCCATACTCACCTCGTATCGTATTTGAGTTATAATGCATCTCAATTGAGATACTGTCAATCTAACGTCCCGAAAAAAGGGACTGCTTAGAAACATTTCTTGTGTCCATCTTCCGAATTTTTTATATTATACTGTATTTACAGGATAATGTCTTTATTTGCTCCCATGCGTGCACAAAAAAGAGGGCGGACCCAAGCCCACCCTCCCATATATCCGATTTTTTACGGAACTATCAGGCATTTCCCCCGATAGCGGCTGTTTCTCTAGCAGCAGCCCTTTTATTGCCCAGCATGTGCAAAATGAACACACTGATGAGCAGCAGGACAAGGGAAGAGCCAAGGCTCCACCACAGGTTGGCCTTGGTAAATCCGGCAACAACGTAACCGACGAAGCAGCAAAAAGCCACGATGCACGCATAACCCAGCTGTGTCGATACGTGTTCGATATGATTACATCCGGCTCCGGCACTGGAGAGAATGGTCGTATCCGAAATGGGGGAGCAATGATCCCCGAACACGCTGCCAGCGAGGGTCGCGGAAAGGGAAACCACCACGAGATCCGGATCGACAGCCTGAGCCACGGGGACGATGATCGGGATCAGGATGCCGAAGGTCCCCCATGCCGTGCCCGTGGAGAAGCTCAAAAAGCCTGCAATCAAAAACACGATGGCGGGGAGGAACGCCCCGGATACGCCTCCGTCCGCCACAAGGGACTGCACGAAAATAGGCGTTTGGAGAAGATCGCGGCAGACACCGCTGATCGTCCATGCCAGCACCAGAATGATGTTGGCGGGCAGCATGGCCTTCATGCCTTCAACGGCCCCGTCCATAAATGTCCTGAAAGACAAAAGGCCGCGAGGAACAAAAAGCAGGAAGGAAACGGTAAGGGCTCCGACGGATGCCCAAACAAGCGCCTTGGCGGCCGTACAGTTGCCGAAGGCCGCGCCCATGGTGTGAAACGCCGGATCCTTGCCCCAGTAACCGCCGCTATAGAGGAGGCCGAGTACGGCAAAAACGATCAGGCTGCCGATGGGGAGCAACATATCCCATACGGTCCCACGTTCCGCCGGTTGAACCTGCTTCTCGGAACTTCCATCAATGGCGCCAAGATCACCGTGTTGAGCGCGTTCCTCAGCTGTGCGCATGGGGCCGAAATCCGAATTGGTCAGGCAGATAAGGCCCACCATAGCGATGGAGAGCAGGGCGTAGAAGTTATAGGGGATAGTGGAAACAAACGCGGCAAAATCGCTGGTGAACGCCCCGGTTGTCCTGAGGTTGCTTCCCACCGCGGCGGCCCAGCTGGAAATAGGCGCGATGATGCAGATGGGCGCGGCAGTGGCATCAATGATATAGGCCAGCTTGGCGCGAGAAATTTTGTAGGAATCGGTGACAGGTTTCATAACCGTACCGACGGTAAGGCAATTGAAATAGTCATCAATGAAAATGAACGCTCCCAGCCCGCCGGTGGACAGCAAGGCGGCTTTTCGGCTCTTGATCCTGCGCGTAGCCCATTTCCCGTACGCTCTCGTCCCCCCCGCCATGGAAATGGTGTAGACCAAAGCCCCAAGCAGCGTACAGAAAACCAGGATGTTGAAGTCGACCTTGTTGGCCATAGTGTCAAAGGCCGATTCAATGGTTCCCATGAACAGGACATCACTATTCATCCCGACGGAATAAATGAACGTTCCCGTCAATATGCCGATCAGCAAAGAGGAAATGACTTCTTTGGTCAGCAAGGCCAAGGTGATGGCGATAACTGGCGGCAGCAGCGAGAGCCATCCTGCGTAATACGGTTCCACGATCTCATCCTCCATGCAGCCGATATGAATCCGGCAACATCTTTTTATGCTCCTCTAAGCTCCGCAACGTCCATGTCGGCAATCGACACAAGCCGATCCGTTTCTTGCCGGGCATGGGCGTTCCCCTTATGTCGGGCAGAGTGAAGCAGTATTCAAGAGAGCTGTTTAGGGACAAAAACAGCATGGAAAATATGCCATTCGGGGGACTATAATACAGGCTAAGGGGGGTTGTATACCTGTTTTTATTTGGAATGAGCGTCACTGCGTTACGGTATGCATACGTTGATTTTTGAATGGAGTGTTTTGTATTTAAGGCGGTCTATTTATAGCTCATAATTATTTATAATTATGTAAATTTTTATACACTCAACACACAAAACTTTCCATATAAACAAACATAGTTACGCAAAAATTCTCAAAACCATAACAGCACTCGAAACAAATTCCGCGCCAAGACCTACAGTGAGAATCCCGCCAGTCCGAATGGTTTTCAGCATAGCCCACTTGACAACGCGTCCATTTTTTATACCGTAAGCCCATGAATTGCGGATACTATCACAGGATAGCTTCTCGGTTGCCTTCAATCATATCGAGGAGAGTGCGGCATTCAGCCGTATTTTTTGATAGAAACAGGATGATGCTATGAAACGATTTGGTGTGATTGGTGCTGCGTTGTTGTTGCTCTCTGGTTGTGCCGCGAATGATACGGGAACCCCCTCAAACCTTGAAGGGGCCGTTTCTGAAGCCCCTGCAGCTAACACTTCCCCCCCTGCCGTAACCGATGGACAGATGCATACGTTAAGCGTCGAATTGATGACGTATCAGGGCGGAACGAATGGCGCTCGGGAATACGTCGTGGCCCAAGCGAAACAGGCTTGCGACAGCATCAATCAGGAAGTGTACATCGAAAGCCTTACTTCGGAAACGACATGGCGCGGGGGCAGGGCAGAGTTGACTTTTGCCTGTGTCGATAAAAACGATTCCCGCCTCAAGCAATAGCGGGCAGGCCCGCCACGCAGCTTTTGTGCGTTGTTGTGCCAATAAAAAAACTCCCCGGTAGCTTCGGGGAGTTTTTTTATTGAGGTCATGAGTTGCTATTACCCATTGAACGCAAGCGAAATCCGCTAGGCCCTCATAACAGGGAATTCAAGGACAATGGATGTCCCGCCCCCCTGTGCCGCTACAGCCCGGATGGTGCCGCGGTGATCGGCGATGATGGATTTGACAATGGCCAACCCCAGCCCCGTGCCCCCTTTCTTGCGGGAAAAGTAGGGCTCAAACATGCGTTCCCGTTCTTCCGGCTGCAATCCCGGGCCATTATCGGAAATGATGAGCCTGAGGCTACCACGTCCACGGTCGTGGACAGCTGTAATGCGTACCCGCTTGGTGGCTTCGGGCGGCAGGGTATCCAGCGCTTCCGCAGCATTGGTAAAGATATTCAGCAAGGCACGGTGCAGCGCCGCAGGATCCAAAGCTATCTTGGGCAGGCGTTCGGGCAGATGCAAATCCCACATGACGCTGCTATGGCTTGTACGGAAGAGCGTCGTGAGCTCGTCCAGCAGGGGGGCGACATCGTCTGGTGAAAGCTGTACTTCCGGAAGCTTCGCAAAAGAGGAAAACTCCTGCACCATTTCCTGCAGCCGCTCGACTTGTTTGACGATAAGATCAGTACATTGACCAAATGCCGGATCTTCTATCTGCTTGCCGAATTTTCTATCCAAGCGCTGCGCCGATAGCTTGATTGGAGTAAGCGGGTTCTTGATCTCATGGGCGATGCGCTTGGCGACTTCGCGCCATGCGGCCATCCGCTGCATTTTCTCGAGTTCCGTGATATCTTCAACAACAATGACATATGCCCGGATACCGCCAGGCCCGGAGAGCGCAACCGCGTGCAATATGAGCTTCCAGCTCCGATCCCCAAGCAGAAAATCTTCCTGGCGCTTCCAATTTTGCTCGGGGTGTTCGCGTAACGTTTCAAGCATGGAAACAAAAATATTGGAGTAGCTTCTGGGAAGAAATTCCGCGGGGTTTCTCCCTTCGAGCCTTTCGGGCTGGGCATCAAAAATGGAACTTGCCGCTTTGTTCATTGTCCGGATGCGCCCATCCGCATCCAACGTGATGACGCCTGTGGTGATATTGTCGAGCACCGTTTCGATGTAGCGATTGTGTTCGGCCAGCATCGCGTTGGCATGGGTCAGGCTCATCCGGCCTTCTTGGAGATCTTTAGCCATATGGTTAAAGGACTGCACAAGAAGCCCCAGCTCATCAGCGCCCTTATCCTCGAGACGGAAATCGAGATCGCCTTGCGCAATGCGTGTGGTCCCTTGCGCCAAAGCCAAAATGGGGGCTGTGAACTCTTTGGACAGACGGAAGCCAAACCAGACGGAACCGAAGATGGTGATCATTCCCAGCACGCCCAAAATAAGCAAAAAAGAAACCTTGAGCGGCTTTTTGAGCTGCTTCAGCTGAGCGTATTCTTCGAAGCCCTTTGAAATCCGTTCGAGTTTGGCCAGCAAGCCCTGCCCAATGCTCTCCGCCGTGATCAGGTAGCCGGTTTTGCCTCCATCAATCGCCAAAACGCCGATGACGTAATCGGCATCATCCGTTGCCCAGAGCAAGGAGCCGAAGGTCGCTCTGGCCACATGGGTCCAATCGATTCGCGTGCGTGCTTCCTGCCATCCCTCGGTAAAGGCTTTGGGGGCGTGCCAATACAGTTCCTTCTCCTGCGGCGTGACAAAGCCTACCAGGGTAAGGCCGTATTCTTTTTGCTTTGTTTGAAGAAGCGTGTTGGCGCTGGAGGCCGTCCAAGCGATGCGCCGTTGTGCGGCTTCCTGAGCGATCGCCTCGGAACGGCTGTGCAAACGTTCCGCCGCTGCCGCATAAAAACTTTGTCCCACATCAAGGGCCGCCTGGAGGGATGTTTCCGTCTGCCGGGTAAACCAGTAGTCGACGCTGGTTGCGACGACACGGTTGGATGCCAGAAACATGATGACTGTAGGAATCAGAGACAGAGAAACAAAGACAACGACAAGGCGGGTACGGATTTGGGCGCCGAAAACTTTTCTGCGCCGCTCCATGATCAGCTTTACGACATTCCGGGCGACAAGGAACAGGATGATGAGCATGAAGATGGAGTTGATGTTCAGCAAGGCGATGAACATCCATGAGTCCACGCCATAAAGCGTGAGCTGCGTCCATGTTCCCCCTAACACCAACAACAGCAGAAGAAAGGCCGCCAAAAGTTCATAACGCCTGCGGCGCCGTTCCCTCTCGTCGGGAACGCCAATCTGGACAACCTTTTCCTGTTCCGTCATGCGTGCCCCCGAGCCTTAGAAAATAAAGTCCTGAGAAAAAGATAAGGGCGGAGTGACTTCCCATGACCAGAAAAAGAGAGCTTTTTCCAGCCACGGAGGAACTTCGGCGTGTTCCAGAGTGATCTTGAGCTGGACGCGATAAGTTTCCCCGGAAACAAGCGGCGCCTGCAAAGGAAGAAGAAAATCCAGATGCTGAAAAGCTGAGGCGAGCAGGGTATCAAACTGCTTTTGCCGCACAATGGGGTGCCCCGGAGACGACAAAATGAACTCGCGGGAAAGCAAATCATGGCGCAACTGGTATGAGCGCGATTCCTCGGAGATGACTTCATTGGAGAGCAGGGTACGCACACGCTCAAGGGCAAGTTTGCAAGTCAGTGTCATGACGGCGCCATCCCGCAGCTGCGACCGGACCACTCCGCCGTTTTCCAGCCCTATTCCCGTGCTGACATGCACGCCGTCGTTAAGCATTTCAATCGTAAAAGTACGTAATTCCAGCTTTGGTGTCTGCCCATTAGAGAGTGATCCGTCTGACGTTTTGAGTTCGACGGACGTGCGGCTCCCCCGTTCCTCCCCTGACGCTGATCGGGCATGGGCTTCCGCAAGGAAAAAGAGCAGAAGGGCCAGAATCAGGCAGGCCGAAAAAACGTATGGTATGCGCTGGGGTAATGACATAGGGCAAATGCTGTTGAAGATGTGGAGCCTGAAACGGACGATAAAAAACACAAACACTGTTGTTTGGCACAGGAACCAAAACTTGGCAAGCTCGGTGGAGGCACGCCGTCCCAAAAGAAAATGACAAGACACGAGAAAAGAGCCTTGTCAGCGGTTAAAAACTGGCTATATAATCGGCAGTCATACACGGCACGACGTCAGAATGGAGTTTTCCCCTTATGCCTATGTACGATTTTTATTGCTCTTCCTGCTCTTGCGAGTTTGAAGACATGGTCGGCCCCGATGAAGCCTGTCCGCCTTGCCCCAATTGCGGAAGTACAGACACCGAACGGCTGCTTTCGGCCGCAAACCTGAAACACGGGGCGAAGCCTTTCAAAGTGGGCCCTGTCCGGCCAATGCCTCCCAAACCCTTGCGCGGAGGAGGCCCTTGCGGGGGCGGAGGCTGTGGCGGCTGCGGTATGTAGCCAAAAGCCGCTTGTATCGATGATACAGGCGGTTTTTTATGGAAAAAAGGCCCCGGACGTGTCCTGTCCATCTTCTTGGGTTCGTACCATGCCGCATGGCTCCTGTAAATAAAGAGAGGGGCGATAGGACAGCGTTTGGGTGGGGCGAATGTCTTTTTTGAAGCGATTTTCCGACACAATATACAGAAAAACAAAGGCGATCCGGAAGGATCGCCTTTGTTTTATGTGTGCCGTTTCAATCAGGCATACATTTGATCGATGGTCGCCTTTACAGTCCGATGATGCTCGGTATCGGAATATACAGAGGCATACCGCTCATTGATAGCTGAGAACCAATCAAGGATATCTTCACTCAACAGCGCAAAATCAGAGGAATAAACGCCGTCGAACATCAGGTTCTTCACAAACGGGTTCCCCGGATCGACGATTTCGATGAACCGGACTTGCTTCCAGAGATTTACCATTTTTTGTCTTCTTGAAATCATGTCTCCTGCCCCTCGCAGTTATTGTGAGTTAGTTCCTGTTCGCATTACTATAGGATTTCCTCCTGAAAGGGAACCCTTCTTCACGGAATGGGGCAACAATTCCGCTTTGGAAAAGAAATCTCCCTTTATTGAGAGTTGGATAACATTGCAGCGTGCCGCCGCATCATGAAGGAAGAGCCGAGTCGAGGGTGGGGTGGCGAAAGACAAACCCATGCTCCAGCAGACGGACAGGAGAAGCCTTTTGTCCGGCAAGAAGCAGCTCATCGGCCATATCTCCGAAACCAAGCCGTAAAAGAGGCGAGGGGACGGGAAGCCATACGGGCCTTTTCAGCACTTTTCCGAGGGATTGCACAAAATCATTCATGGTACTGTGCTCAGGGGCCACAAGGTTGAAGGGGCCGCTCAGCTCTTCATGATCGAGTAAAAAAAGAATCGCGGCTACTTCATCGTCAAGATGAATCCAAGCGAACGGCTGCCTTCCTGTCCCCACCGGCCCTCCAAGCCCAAGCTGAAACACCGGGAGCAGCTTGGCAAGCATACCTCCACCCAATCCCAACACGGGCGCTGTCCGGATGATGCACCGGCGGAGTCCCAAATGCTCCGCCTGCTGTGTTGAACGCTCCCATTGGATGGTGGTGGTCGCCAAAAACCCTGACCCGGGGGGACTGTCTTGGGTACAGTCGGGAGCCGAAGCGTTTTCGGGCCAGAATCCGTAATAACCGATTGCCGAAGCCTGTATCAAGACTTTGGGTTTTACGATTGGCATTTGCAGAGCGATGACGAGCGCCTGCCCCGCGAGGAGCCTTGAGCTGATGATGCGTTCTTTTTGTGCAGAGCTCCAACGTTTCGCCGCGATGTTTTCACCAAGCAAATTAATGACGGCATCGGCCCCATTGAGGAGTTGGCTCAGGCTCGAGTGATCCTGCCCATCCCATAACTGGTATTCTGGGCCGGTGGAGGGCGTTGCGGCTGGGACATGCCGAGTCGGAACAACCACCTCATCGCCACGGGAAATAAGCGCCTGCGTCAGGGCTCTACCTATGAAGCCGGAACCACCCAAGATAATGACCCGCATACAGCACTCCTCATCAAAACTGATATCCCTCAGCGATAAAGAAAATGAGGGGAGCTTTATATGATTACTTCGGCGGATACAAAAAAAGCCGGGCTGTGTCCCGGCTCTCGGCTGTGGAGAGAGGTTATTTCATCTGGAGAAGCCGGTTGGAAAACTGCATACAATCAAAATTGGAAGGCTCCAGTCCCCGATCACGCAAAAGGATTTTCCCGATGCCAAACGCAAACCACAAATGCTTGGCTTCATCCATACCGACCTCAGGGACTTCCGCAATGCGTTTGTCTGGGATCTTGTCAAAGAGCTCGTCCGCCACTGAACTGACAAAGACCCGCTTGATATCGTACGTTTCGGCAATTTTCAGCAGGAACTCCTCGTTGGAAAGGCCTTTCTCCTGAAATTCCGCGCGCAAGTTGTCAGCAAGATCAAAAACATCCATCATGCTCCTCCTCTATGGGTATCATTGAACGCAAAAGGTTTCGGATGACGTGTCGTTTCCCATTCGCTATCATGCTGTATCCATTCTGTAAACACAGAAAAAAATTCAGACTGTACCGTAATATATCCACGACGCCCGTTCGAGATGGAGCAATGGCAGCCAGAAAGGATACACACTCAAGGGGGTTGCTGAAGAGAGGACATGGCGGGCATACCACAAGAGAGAAAAAGCCCCTCCCCAAATATTCCGGGGTGGGGCCAGTTCATCAGAGGCATCTACATGGCGCTCTTAATACCGATGCGTATGAGCCACCAATTCATGGGGTACGCGGTGATGAAGCCGCAAATCATGCTGATCTGCATCATGAGCCAAAAAACGGGCTGATCGGGCGACATGGGGCCTACCAAAAGGAACACAGCTATGGCCATCCAGCCGTACATCCCCACCTGCCAAGCCGTAAGCGACAAGAAGTCAACCTTGAAAGCCCTGAACCAGAGGGAAAGCCCCCGGTCATGGCTCATCGAGGCCAATCCGGCATATTGGAAGAAAACGCCGATGATCAGGGCCAACACATAATCCACCGCCCATTCCCCATACAGTGAGCTGCCAAAGAGAACGAAGGGCGCCATGCGAAAGAGGAAGGGGCCTGTCAAGTCGGCAAGTGTGCATCCCGCCCCGCAATGGAGCGTTCCCGTCATGACGCTCTTCCAGTGAGGGGTATGTGAATGCATCGGTTGCATGGGCATTTCCATGTGCATGTCGGACATGCCATGCCTAGCTCCACTGTCACCGTCATGGGAAGGCATACGCCGATTGGATGTTTCATAGGCCCAGATACCCAAAGGGCCGGCCCATAGCGTGATGAT
>OCAN01000885.1_pt1 | contig 20413 bp, 16 predicted proteins | sample 1538321 | NCBI WGS metagenome assembly OCAN01 (sample SAMEA2580294, study PRJEB22360) | human gut metagenome | biome: human gut; feature: human-associated habitat; material: faeces | place: Denmark | collected 2008/2010 | reverse complement strand
GCCACTGGCAGCGCAAGTACCAAGCCATAAACCCCGCAATGACTGCGGAACAGAGAATAAGAGGCTCGATTCGATAATCAAGATAAAGCCTTCCGCCCATCAAAATGACGAACATGGCAATAAGCGGAAATACGGACTGCAATAATGTTGGTTCTCTACCGGAAGTATTCATAGTGACCTCTGGGAGTTTGCGATACCGTATTCAGTAACAACCATTGTATTCCTGCTTTGGATATGGTTGTCGGGCAAGTTATCGGCCTTTGCTTCAATCAATATTTGTCATGATATGGATATCGCGCTTGGCCAGTTCGGGCTGCATCAAGCTTAAAGGTACCCGCATGGGCATGACCAGTCCTCTTTCCGTGAAGTTGCCGTTGGCAATGAGGGAGGCGGCGATGGCTACGGTAAACCCCACAAGCCGTTGCATGGAAGTCAGCCCGGCGTCGAGATCCGCATAGTCAATGATGGTATGCGTAACGCTGACCGGAGTGCCGTTCTTGCGGCCCCGGGCCTCCACTCGGATATAGCCCACATCCCGTTCGTCCTTGCGGTACCAGAACTGCTGCTGTGAAGTGAGCAGCGCCGTACAAAATTCCAGAGGGGAAACCGGGGTCCCGTTGACCATGACCGGCTCTTCTCGCAAAAAGCCACATCGGACCATGACATCCCAAAAAGCACAATGGCCGGGGAGACGTGCCGAAAAACGGTTCATGTTTCGGACCTTGCCGCTGATGCCGAACATGTCGGCAAAATTCTGGCAATTGCCCGCCGCGTAGCATTCGAGGTCGCAACCCAGTGTTTCGTCATGCAGGATATGCGTATTTTCAGGAGCGAACAGTTTGTCCGCAGGCACAACTACCGTCTGGCCGTCCACGATCTTCTTGGTTTCGCGGTAATAGGAGACGAGGGTGCTGTGTGGCGACCAGGAAAACTTGTATGACAAAGGGTTGTTAGAAGCGGCTTCTTCTGGGAATCCCGCTCCGTAGGAATAGAAGTCCTCTATCTCGTCCATCCTGCTCAGCGCGTCAGCGCCCAGCAAAAGATCAAGGCCGGGATCCATACCGAAAGCGATGAGCAGGGTGCAGCCATTGCGGCGCGCGATCTCGTCGATTTCGTCCATCTCCTGTTTCATCTGCCTAAAGAGAACGGGATCCGTCATGGATTGCCCTATGTAGTACATGCTGCTCACCAGGTGGGTAGCGGTTTCGGCCGCGATGCGTCCCACTTTCATGGCCAACGATATGGGCAGGAGTTCAATGACGACATCGTGTTCGGCCAGCAGATTGCGCAGGGCCTGTTCATCATTGGCGTCCACCGTCAATGCCCGGACGCCGCGCGCTTCATAATCCGCTTTTTCGCTTTCGTAACGTGCGCCGCAATCAGCCACGGTGACATGGGCAAACGTATTGTGCGCCAGTACATCGTGCAGAGCCCCCTTGCCCTGCAACCCCATGCCCAAGATCAATAAATTCTTAGAAGACATACAGTTACTCCCTTTGAAAGCACGGTTTAGCGCCCACGCAGCAGCATTGCCACCAGTGTAAAACGCATAAATGTGTTTCTAGATAAATTTATTAATGCATTCATTACGAGCTGTGATTAGAACTTAGTCTCCGCATTTTTTGTTGTCAAGAAAAATTGTGAGGCGCTTGCCCTTTTTGGGGTGCCCAGCGGAAAACCTTTACAGGTCACGGCATCGTGGGTATCTTTCACGAAAGTCAGGGAGATAACATACATGAAAGGCAAGGAAAACGCCGAGCAAAAAGCCTATCGGCTCATTATCCACGACATAAAAACCAAGTGCCAGCCCGGCGATTTTCTCTTGGAACGGGACTTGGCCGAGCGTTTCGGCGTAAGCCGCACTCCGGTGACCATTGCACTGAACCGCCTTGTAGCTGAGGGCTTGCTGCAAAAGCTGCCCAAGAAAGGCTGCTTTATTCCCAATCTCAACTATGATGATGCGCGCGCCGCTTTCAGTGTCCGCATTCTGCTTGAATGTGAGGCGGCAAGATGTGCGGCACAGAATGCACAAGCTGAAGACTTATTGGAAATGGAACGTATCTTGGCGGCTACGGAGGAAGCTATCGACACAGACAACTTCCTCAGCTTCACCTTCCGGGACGAGGACTTCCATCATGCGCTGGTGCAGGCCTCCGACAATATGTACTTGTATGAAGCATGGGCACGCATTTATCTGCGCTGCAATCTATACACCCGCTTTTTCGATCGGCTTTACACTCGTAAAACACCGCTCAAATCCGGCACGTTGGCGGAACATACGGCCATTTTCAATGCGCTAGGCCACAATGATACGGAACTGGCCGTCTCGCTGGTAGAGAAGCACTGCAAGGATGCACTCTCGTATGTAACCAATTCATAATCTGCCTGAAGTCGTCCTCCGACATATTACGCAATCAGCATCTTGCCTTGCTTTGGAGCACCTTCCCACTGTGGCATAAAAAAGCCATGAAGGAATAGAGAAATCCTTCATGGCGTTGGGCTGTCAGGCTGTGGGAAAACATTGCTGGAGTTATGGCGGTGCTGATACTGCAAAGGTTTTCGCAGGGAAGATATTGTTCATCCCCTATACAGCTCAGAGAGCATAGAAAAGCCCCCATGCAGAGATGGGGGCTTTTCAGCTATTGAAGAGACTTATTTTACCAATTTCAAATACGTATTGGTAGCATACTTCCCGTCTTCCACCTTCTGGGCTTCGTCAGAGGTAATGCGGTTGATGTCCCTGAAAAAGGCCGCTACAGATGATTGCCACCGCTGTATCTGGCTGGGAGCGCCGGTATCATCAAAAAGTTCCAATTGTTCCTCAAGGCTGAAGACGGGGTGATATTGCAGGTCCTTCAACGCGAGGGCCGTATCATAATCTTTACCCACAAACGTCTTGTAAAAACGCTGGTATTCAGCAACGAGGTCTTCTGCGGGAGTCTTTTTGAACGCATCCACAGCGCGTAAGAATACCCCAAGGAAACTGGCTGTTATGTCGGGATACTTCTCAGCATACTGGGTATCCGCAACGAGGACGACAGGGTTGCCCTTTCCGGCGGTACGTACGTCTGCGGCCATTACCGCACCCTTGTTCGCGGCGACGAACATATGGGGAGCCCATAACGCAACCCCGTCACACTCATTGCTTTCAAATGCCTTGAGCACCTGCGCCTGATCCATGTTTTTGATGACAATGTCGCTGTTGGTAAGACCCAGTATTTCCAGCCACGAGGTAAGGGCATAATGGGCCGAGGAAAGCGTGGTTACCCAAAAAGTCTTGCCCTTGACCGTTTCTGGACTACCAAGCACTTCGGGGTACTTTTCGTTCCACCCTTTGGCCTTTGCTATGGGGCTGTCGGGATATACCATTACCGCGTTGCAACTGGATTCGTCGTTGCCGAGGGCGATGATGGATGTGCCGTAACGCAAGTTACCGAGCATGGCGGGGACGGCTCCCATCCCTGCATAGACCCATTTCCCGGAAGGAAGCGCATTCAGGATATCAGGGCCGGAATCGAACAGCTGCATCTGAATATCCAGACCGGCTTCAGCATCCCAGCCTTTTTCTTTGGCATACCACATCAAAAAAGCTTCATGCTCGCCCAACCATGCGGTGGGAACTTTCACAATCTCAGAGGCCATAGCGAGGTGCATGGTAAGGCAAAGAGTCATGGCGGCTGCTATCGTCTGCAATACTTTCTTAAACATAACGTACTCCGAAGGTGTTTTTCCCCGGTACGCCTTAGAGCAAAAGACACGAGGTGACGCACCACAATCAGAGAAAGACACCGAGATAAAGGATGCCCAATATCAGGGAAGTCGGAATCTAAGACAGACTTATTTACAGCTCGCAGAAAGACTCTAGCTTTTTTCATTCCTAGCGGCAAGCCTATGCTCGTGAAATAGGCGACATGTTTTTAGCCGAATGATTTTTATATAATAGTTTTAATGAGAAAGAGAATAAAAAGACTCCTCCTATTGTCCAGGGCCTCGGTTTCCGGTATTTCGCTTTCGATAAGACGTATCATGCCGGGAAGAGTACTGTTTACGTGATCCGCCTTGCCGCCGCTGTTTTGGGTTCATTTTAAAGAGGGGTTCCGGGACACACAAGGCCAAGCCTTGGTGGTTGGGGCTTGGCCTTGCTTTTGAAAGAGGAGGGGCAGCGCGGGATCCGCTACAGGAACACCTTGCCGATGAGGATGACCACCGCGCTCGCAACGATGAGCGAGAGCACGATAAGGAACGGGGCGATTTTCCAGATGCTTTTGGTGTTGGTCCAGTCGTTGCCGTGCAGCATGGCGGCTGTGGAGCTTGCGGCGGGCGTGAGGAAGGCCAGGCAGCAAGCGATGGTGATGAGGATGACTGGCAGTTCGGACGACACGCCGTTGGTCGAGCAGTAGGTATGCACCACCGGCATGAGCGCCACAGCCAGAGCGGTATTGTTGATGAACTGCGTCATGATGACGGCCACGATGCCCATGCAGAGCACAAAGATCGTGCCGGAACCCGAGCCGAACAGCGGCTGGAGCATCTCAAGCATGAACGCGGTAATGCCGCTTTTGGGGTCGGACAGCGGCCCGGCCAGAGGCAGCGTGAAGGCGAGAATAAAAATGATGGGCCAGGCCACGCCCTCGTTCACCATGGCGCGCCACGGAAGCAGAGCCTTTCCTTTAACGCGGATGGCGCACAGCAGGGCCACCAGCAGGATGCACACGCCGGTATTGCCGATCTTTTTGAAGAAGATGGTCACGGCAAGGTCTTTGGGGAGGAAACCGGGCAGCATCATGAAGATGATGAGCGCGACGAGGAAGCCCAGAAGCAGCTTCTGGATGCCGGTCAGCGTCATGTCCGATTCCTTGATGATCAGCTTGATGTCGAGCGACTCGAGCTTGCTGACGTCGGGCCGGAACAGGTGCTTGCCCAGAGCGATGAACAGAAGCAGGCAGAGGAGGCATGTGGTCAGGGAGGCAAGCAAGTAGAGCGCGTAGTCCACGGAAGTGCCCGACAGTTTTTCATAGGCGCTGATGGCCACGAGCGGCAGGGATTTGAACGGGACGAGCGACATGCCGAGCTGCGCGGCGAACACGGTGCCGATGATCATCATGATGGGATAGCCGTCGCCTTTTTTGTAGCCACAGATGTCGAATACGCCGTACAGAAGGCTCCAGCCGATGACGGCCGCGGGCGTGGCGCTGGTCAGGCCGCCCAGGATGGCGATGGCGAGCAGCAGCGCGAAGGTAAGCCGCCACGGTTTCCCCATGACGCACTTGCGGCTGACGAACCAAAGCGAGATATACTTCGCCAGGCCGTAGCGATCGAGGGTGGCGCTGAACACGAAGATGAACATCATCATGATGACTGTGGGATCGCCGAAGCCCTTGTTGAGCAGCGCCGTTGCGGGCAGGACGTCGAGCAGCATGAGCGCGAGCAGGCCCACCATGCTGGGCCAGATGATGTCGATAAACACCCACGCGTAGATGACGCCGAGGAATACGCCGATGGTATTCATCCCGAAGGGGGTCAGCGGCGCGATGGGATCTAGCTTGCCGAAAAGGAACGTGATGCAGAGAAAAACTATTATATGAAAGAAATAGTTGACGTTTCCTGAGTTCTGGGAACCGGCGGCGACAGATGCCATACTGACCTCGTGCAGGTTTCAGGGGAGAGGCCCGCGCACGCGGCCCCCTCCCTCTGTTTTTTTAGTAAGGCTCGGGCGTAGCCCGTCCCCGTTCGGTATCCACGGTGATCGCGTGCTTCGGGCAGTAGATGATGCAGAGGAAGCACGACTGGCAGTCTTCACGGTATACGATTTCAGGCGTGGTCTTGCCCTCGCGCAGCACGTCGAGGGGGCATATCTTCACGCATTTGCCGCAATTGACACAACTTTCAGCGTCTATGGAAAAGATGGGCATGGAGAACTCCGGTTCTTGCTGAGAATGAAATGGATAGCCGGGCCTAGCGGGGGAGGACGTCCAGCCCATAGCGTTCGAACTTTTCAAGCGGGATGGGTTCGGCTTCGACCACGATCTTGCCATCCTTAAAGCTCGACTTGAGCCAGACATTCCAGTGTTCGCCGTCGGTTTCCGTGTAGTCTTCACGGTAATGGGACCCACGGCTTTCCTTTCTCTGGAGGGCGCTGGTGAAGGTCAGGCGCGCGGTCGCCAGCATACCGTGCAGCTCGTGGTAGAGCATGAGCTCGTGCATGTCGCGCACGGCTACGTTGGCTTCGATATCGCGTTCCACCTCGTCCAGACCGGCCAGAGCCTCTCTAAGGCTCGCCTCCGAGCGGATGATGTTGTACTTCGCGGGGATAGTCAGCGATTGGATACGGTAGATGGCATCGCCTACGCTCATATGCCCCTTGTGGCCGAACTTGGCGAAGGTTTTTTCCTTGAGGGCGGCGATCTGCGCCTCATCCACGGGGAGCTGCGCTTGGCCTTCACAGGCTTCCGCCGCGCCTTCACCGGCCTTCCAGCCCGTCACCAAAGCCCAACCCAGGTTGATGCCCCCGGGCCCGGCAATTGCGCCCATGACAAGGCCCTGATTGGCCATGTCCCCCGCTGCGAACAGGCCGGGGATGGTGGTGTCGCAGCTGAAGGACTTCAGCGTGAGGCCCGCACCGCAGCTGGTGGAACCCATGAACCCCGGGATCCACTCCACAGGCTCCGAGAAGGGGTCGACGCCCTTGCTGGCGCAGGCTTCAAAGAACATGGGGAGCATCCGCCTGCTCAGATCCTTGTCTTCTTCACTCATCCCCCTGAGGTCAAAAGAGATAGGCCCGCGTCCGGCCCTCACCTCCTGCGTCATGGCGCGGACGAGGATGTGCAGCATGGCGCCTTCGCCCTGTACGGGGTCATACTTGTGCATAAAGGTTTCGCCAAGGGCGTTGGTGAAACGACCGCCCAGGCATTGGAAACGGCTCATGCCGCAGATGTCGAAGTCCTTGGCTGTGGCGTTGTAGGTATTGGCGAATTCCATGTTGGTGAATTCCGCGCCCACGCGCAGGGCCATGTCGTTCCCTTCGCCGGACACCATGTCCTGCCCGTGGTACTGTCCCTTGAAGCTGCACGCGCCCGTGGAAAGGACCGTATTCTTCGCTTCGAACACATAGAACTGGCCCGTGCGGACATTGAAGCCCGTAGCCCCGGCCACATGGCCGTCCGAGGTCAGGAGTTCCGTGATCATCACGCGGTCGACGATGACCACGCCGAGCTTTTCGAGGATGCCGCGGAGCTTCTTCTGCATTTTGTAGCCGGGGAAGACCACGGCTTCGCGGTGGCCGCGTCCCGGCTTGCGCTTGAAGCGTCCCTGTGCGTCTTTTTCGAACTCCATGCCCCATGAGTCGAGCATCAGGATCAGCTCGTGTACGTTCTTGCCGTACCATTCCAGCCATTCGGGATCGAACATGCTGTCTCCGGCCTTATTCCACCGTTCCAGCCATTCGTGCATGTCGTCCTGCTCAGGGTCGTAGTAGAGGATATCGCCGGCGGCGAAAGTACTCTCGCCGCTGCTGCCGACCCACGCCTTATCGGCAAGGATGACGGTACATCCCTTCTTGATCGCTGCCACGGCGCCCATGCACCCGGCCAGGCCTCCTCCGAGAATCAGGACGTCCGCGCTCAGTCTTTCCGTTTTGGGAATCATAAAGCCTCCTCAAGAGTTTGTGCGAAAAAGGACTTTATGTTCCCTGTAGCAAGTAGCGTGCTAACTTTATAACATGGCAATATTCCATAAAAAGAGGAATGGCAAAGAATCCACGGGCATCATTTTTGTTGCATGAAGAGACGAAATGTTTCACAATTGATGAAACATTTTGGAACGGATGCCCGCTTTGCCGCCCGGAGGGATCATGAAAGACATTCTCGTGCTTGTCACACTCCAGCCTTTACTGCGCGCTATTCAAAAGTATATTTTGGAAGAGGACAGAGCCCGCGTCGATATCCAGTACTGCAAGAACCTGAACGGCATCATAGACTTTATTGACAAAAAACTCCCAAGCTCCGTCGAAGTCATAATCAGCACGCCCGGCCCGTCTTTCTTCATCGCGCAGCTCATCAAGAAGAAAATACCTATTCTTCCGCTGGAATATAACAATATAGACATCATCAAATCGCTGCATATGGCCCTCTCCGTGTGCCCCGGCGGCGTTGCCTACGGGCACTATCTCCAGGAAACCCAGTGGCTCGACGATATCCGGAAAATGGTAGGGCAGGATTTCGGCAACTTCCTCTTCGGCAACGACGACGCCACCAACGCGGATATTCTCAAAAAATTGCAGGGCAGGGGCGTGCGCGCCATCGTGGGTGGCGGCTACATCTGCAACATAGCCCAGGAAATGGGTTTTCTCGTCTTCCCGGTCGAGGTCAACAGGTTCACCGTGAAGGAGACCATCCACAAAGCGCTCTCCATCGCCGATACCCAGAAATATGCGCGGTATTCCCAGAAAAACATTGATACCATCCTGAGCAATCAGGCGGAGGCCGTCATCACGGTCGATCAGGACAACGAGATAACCTTCTTCAACAAGAGCGCCGAAAAGCTTTTTGCCGTGTCGGGAGCGGACGTTATCGGCAGAAAATCGTGGAATATATTCCCCCAGAATACGTTCGAGGCCGTGCTGAAAGGAGGGGAACCCCAGGAAACCCACCCCCATACGGTGCACGGCGTCGACATCGTGGGAAACTACAGGCCCGTTTTCGACAACGGCAGCGTTATCGGGGCCGTCGGCACGTTCAGCACGATGACGGACATCCAGAAAAAGGATGAGTTCATCCGGAAATACTACGCGCCCAAAACGGCTCAGGCCAAACATTCTTTTGACGATTTCTACGGCGGGGGGGGCCCGTTTCCAGAATTTGTGGAACGCGCCCGTTGTTTTGCCCGGACCGATGAGACGATTCTGATCACGGGCGAAAGCGGTACAGGCAAGGAAGTGATGGCCGGGAGCATACACAATGCGAGCCGGAGGAGTTCCAAACCGTTCCTGTCCATCAACAGCGCCGCTATTCCCGCAACGCTTATGGAAAGCGAGCTGTTCGGCTACGAGCCCGGCGCATTCACAGGCGGCAAGAAAAACGGCTCCCCCCGCCCGGTTTTAATTTCCCACCGGCGCTTTCCGGCATGTTTGAATTTGCCCACGGCGGGACGCTCTTTCTCGACGAGATAGGGGAAATGCCCCTTGATCTGCAATCCAAGCTGCTGCGCGTCATTCAGGAAAAGGAGGTCCGGCGCATCGGCGCTTCGCGGGTCATCCCCGTTGATGTGCGCATCATAGCCGCGACCAACAAGGATCTGAACGGCGAAGTGGCCGCCAACCGCTTCCGGGCGGATCTGTACTACAGATTGAATATCCTGCACCTGCACCTGCCGCCGCTGCGGGCGTACACGGAAAGCGCCGGAGAGATAGCGGAAAAGATCCTGCGGAAGCTGGCCCCCGGCTCGGAGTCAGACCGTGCCGCGCCGCTTCGAGCGCTGTTGGCAAAGACGGGGCAGTACCGCTGGCCCGGGAACCTGCGCGAACTGGAAAACATCGTCCGGCGTTATCTCGCGCTCAGCCCCTATCTTTCCAGAAGCATCAAACTCAGCGATATCTTTGAGCCCTCCGAGTTGGCGGAAGGGCCGCGCGAGTCTGGAGGCTGGGAAAACAGCGGCGAATTGCAAAAAGTCCTTGCCACGTATTACCGCATGGGGTGCAGCAAGACGCTGACAGCGCAGGAACTGGGCATTTCCCGTTCCACGCTCTGGAGAAAGCTGAAGCAGATACGGAACCCGGACAGCTGATCTGGCTGGGTGCCCGTACCGCTGCCACAGCCATTGGGTTGGCCCGGGCGCGGGCGGGGAGGGTACCGCCGCTTGGAAAGCAGGGTGTGCTATGTGCCCGGCATCGTGTGGCTCTCATCGGAGAAGCGGGAATGCGGGCAGAAGTCCTCGGCTGAAAAGAAGGGGATGGGGAGCGAACGAAAAGGCACGCCGGATAAAGCCGGGATGTCTAAGGCGGTAACCCGCCAGCCTGAAAGGGAAAAGGCGGGGTCCTGTAGATGCCTTGACGGTATGGCAGGTAGGCGTGTAAGAGAAGGAATTATTTTTATTTAAACGGATGTTGGATGCTGGATACCGTAATCACTGGATAAGTAAGTTCCGCTGACCGTAAGGCCGGTGGAGCGCGACTCTGGCTAGCCGCCCTTGTGCGGCGTCTTGTCGATTATCCTTTGTAAGGGGTATTCTCGTGAACATTTCCCGTTTTGAGCAAAGAACTCTCCATGCCCTCGCCAAGGGTGGCAGAATCCTGATAATTCGCGACGATTCCGGCAAAGTGGCCGATGTGGAATGCTATACCCGCGAGGGCTGGCTGCTCTGCGATTGTACTGTGGAGATATTCAAGAAACTGAAAAGCAAAAAGCTTATCTGTTCGAAAAACAGCCTTCCTTATCGCATTACCCCGGAAGGCCTGCTTGCCGTGCGCTCCCAGAGTGATAACCGCTGATTGCCGGACATGACGGTGTTGGCTCGTCCCCTGCGCCGGAACCACGGCAAAAGATGCGATTGGGCTGATTGCCCGTAACCGTGAATCTCGTCAGAATCCCCCGCTCTCCTTGCTGAGGAGCGGGGGATTTTTTTATGCCCGGGAGGCTGCGTTGGATTCCGGCTTTTCCTCCGATTCCGGTATGCGGATTCTTTACCTATAAAGGCATACAGGCCTCCACGTGAGAAGGGCAGCCCGAACGTGGCGCGGTCGACGTTCAAACAGGCATTCAAACACCGTAGCAAGGGAGGCCGCGTAAAGGCGTCGTCACGCGTTGACAATCAGTTTTTTCTCTTCGGTTTCCGCCAATTCTGAAAGAGGTTTTCTTTATCAAAAGAAGCCTTTTTCATACACAATATATGGGTACATTCGGCCAGATCTTTGCGTGCCGCCAAAGGTTGGAGCGATTCCTTTGCCACACGGCATTCCGTGATGACGTCATTCAGGGCGGAGCGGAGTTTGCGGGCATTGTGAGGGACAATGACCTGCGTTTCCGCGAGAATCCGCTGCACGTTGCCGAGGGCGGCCCCGGCGCGGACTACGGAGGTCAATACCTCGGTCCTGTTTTGGGCGGGAGGGACGGCGTTTTCCTCCGCTTCGACTTGCGCTTCCAGCCAGCGCAAAAGGATATTGTTGCCCAGTGTTGAACAGAGGCGCGGTATCATTTCCAGGCTGGGGAGATAGTTGTCCCCTGCATTGAGATAGCGTTTGATTACAGAAGGAGAAACGGTAAGCCGTTCAGCGATTTCTTCGATAGTAAGGGCGCTTTCATCCTTTGCGAGTTGGAATGCTTCCGTTCCGGTCATATTCTTCAGATCCGCCATGTGGTCTTTTCCTTAAAATGGATACAGTGATTCTTATTCTTATACCTTATATTTCTTTCCAAATAACGATATATTCACAGGGAGGCAAATGATGAGCTTACGCAAGGAAGAACTCGTATTGGCAGCATGTCTTTTGGAAACCACGGATGCGTCGCTTTCGGCTGAGGACGCTATGGGTGATGTGAAGCAGATTATGATGAACCTCCCTGAATCGCTTGATCCGGCGTATCGAGGCCTTCTCGCAAAGGCCGCGTGTATTCTGCTTTCGTCAAACAGGTTTTCGCCGGGAGCGGCAATAGCTGAAGCCCGGAAAGTCATGACGCTCGCCGGGTTTTGATATATTCTTCTCCATGCCTTTCTTCCGTATCGGGGAGGGGGGGTAGCCTTGAAGCCTCCATCAGCCTGGATCCTACAGCCATAAGGGAAAGGCGCTGATACCAGTGGGAAAAGGCATCTTGGCATAAGAGGCGCTCAAGAGCATTGGGCGCTGAGGGCATAAGAGAAGGCCGAGGATCGGAAACGTCCCCGGCCTTCTTTATTGTCTTGGCTCAATGGAGCGGAAGGAGTGGCGCCGCTCCAAGCAACCTGTCGTGGTAACGGGGATAGGCCGCTTCCTTTTCAGGGGGCGCCTAAAAGCGGAACCCGTATGAAACGCCATAGGTATTGAAGCCGGAGTTGTGGTTGTTGAGGCCGGCGTTGGAAAAATGGGCCACGTCAACCTGAACATCATGGCGATAGGATTCTCCAAAGCGGATACCGGCACTTCCTTTGGTGCGGAACTGGAAGTTGCAGCCAAGTGCATGCGAGGCGATTTTATTGTCGGAAAGCATGAAGCCGCCGAAACTCCCCGACACATAAGGCCGCCAAGAGCCTTCCCGCCAGAAATCCACAACGGCTCCGCCCGCAATGCCGCCTCCCCAGATAGTATCGTGATCCCGTTTCCAATAGACGCCGGCACATTCGATTAAGGGGCGTATTTCCAACATGTCGTTTCCATAAAACGGATTCAATGTATACCGCAGGCTGAGATCGCCGGTTATCGTATCCGCGTCACCTCCGTTCATGCCTAACGAAACGGACCATTCTCCGGCAAAGCAAGGGATACAAAACAAACAGAGTACTGCCGCCGTGAGCAGAAGCCGGCGTAAGGAAACAAGCACATCATACTGCCTATTTTGAAAAAAACGCTTCATGGCTTCCAATACCTCATGCTGCAACGGATTATGGGGTAAAACGATATCGTAATCGGGAACTTTTTTCAATTGCCTTTGGACATTCTTGAGCAATGTGCGGCTTGTCCACCGCTTTTTCCTTTTGATACACAGGAAAAGAGGCTTCCCCTCTGTCTGAGGCCGTGTTTTCCGGAAAACGGATGCGCTCTCGCGGGAGGATATCTTTGTGTTAAGGGAAACGGCGGTAAAGGAAGCCGATGACCGGCGCAGCGCACCGCTTGTGCAGGTGAACCTGATGGCTTGCCGGTGGAGTCCGCCGTCGGTTTCGCTTGCGGCCGTTTTCTCCACGGCAAGGGAACAACCTCCACTTTGAAGTAGTACCGTGTACAAAGTGGTCACATGGCACATGAGGCTGAGCAGGCAATCCGGCGCGCCTGGTTGCTCTCCTTCCTTCTTTTTGCTATCCAAAAGTTATTTTATTGACGATTTCAGCGTTGCTATTCGTATATCATTTAAATAACAATAGCCAACAAGCCGTTTTTTCTTTCTTGTATAGGCAAGCCGTTTTTTTAGTAAAGCTGTTTACGTGACAAGCAAGCGTATCATCAAAACTGCCAAGTCCTTCCGGTATTCTTTATGAGAAAGTTGTTTTTTTTGTTTATCCTCTCGCAATGCTTTCTTTTATCCGGTTTTTATTTCCAACGGGGCAATCAGAATGTGGAATACGATAACCCCGCCCTGTACCCGCAAGTCCTGCTGACGTTTTTGGGGGTTCAATACCCGTCCGAAAATAAGGCAGTTACAGAGCATGTTTTAAATAACTACTCAAAATCACATCCTAATATCCTCGTCAGTTACGAATGGATCCCGTTACGCACGTATCCTTGTATCCTCAAGAAGCGTATCCGTTCAAACAGCCTTGACGACGTGTTCATGCTTTCGCTGGACTCCCGATATCAATTACCGGAGGGGGTGCTTGCCGATCTCTCCAGCCTGCCGACCTTGGCAGCGTACCGTCAGCAAGTCCTCGCGCAAATGCGGAAGGGTGACACCATCCCGTATGTGACGACCAGCCTTGGAGCGTTCGGCCTGTTCTGTAATCTGAACATGCTTGAGCGGAACCGGCTGAAGGTCCCACAGACTCTGGACGAGTTCCTTGCCGCCTGTGCCGCCTTCCACCGCATCGGGATCACCCCTCTTGCCGTGACCCGGGAATGTTTGCGTGCTTTGCTCATTGCCAGGGCCTATGAGCCCGTCGTCTTTGGGGACGCCAACGCCTTCTTTCATTCGCTCAATACGGATGAGGCCTTTTTGAGGCGAACACTGCTGAGAGGGTTCCTTTTTCTGGCTCTGCTGCGCGACAAAGAGTATTTTGATGTCGACGACCTCGTCCTGATACGGGAAAACATGCCCGGCATGTTCTTTTCGGCGGGAGAGCAACCGTTCATGATCGGTGGCAGCTGGTTTTCCCCGGTGCTTGGCAAGGCGCAATCCGCGTTTCGCTTTTCCGTTTTTCCTCTTCCGGTGACCAGCCAAGGGGCTGTCACCGTGCTCGGCCTTGATACGCCGCTTTCGGTCAGTTCGCGGAGTGAGCATGTGCCGCAGGCCGTCCAGTTGGTGGAAGGGCTGACGAGCCCGGAGAACATCCTGATTTTTAATGATGGGCAGGGCGGCTTCAGTCCGCTGAAGAACGCGCCCCTTCCCGCTGACAAAGCGGTGCATCCGCTTTGGAAGAGCATGGATGCGGGGAGGGGGATCTTCCATTCGGATATCAGGCTGCGCTATAATCTTTGGCACAGGCTTGATTCCGGTATCGAATTGATCCTTTCCGGTGCGTCCGCCGAGGAAGCGACGGAAAGCGTCATTCAAGCCTTGCGCGACGCCCAACAGGGAAAAGAGGGAAAACAGTCATGATGACGTCGCGAAGGCAAAACCTGTTTATCGGCTCCGCCGTTGCCTTGCTTTTCGGGGTGTTGTGTTGGATTTCGTTTGATTTCATGCATTCGGTTCAGCAGTCCCTGTGGGATAATTCGGTCAAGAACATTATGGAAAGCACCGCGCGCGGCGCGAATGTGCTCCAGCGCGGATATATCAAAGATCTTGAAATGCTGCGTATGCTGGCGAACGAGCTTGAGCAGGGAAAATCCTCCGATTCTGGGCGTATCCGCAGTAAGTTGAAGAGGTTTCTTTCCGATACGGGCAACCTTTCCGCCCTGATTTTCGAAGATGGGACCGGCTATGTGGACACCGGGCTCGCCGTTACGCTCACGCCTCAGGAAATGGAGACCTTCAAAGGATTGCACGAGAGCAGCGGCCTGCTGTTCCCATACCGCAACCGAGGGACCGGGCGGAGGACATTCACCATCTATACGGTGGTGGATTTCCCCGACGGGCGCAAGGCGTACTTGTTCAAGGGCTATAATGTTGAGACTCTGTACGCCACCTATGCCATGTCCTTCTATAACAATACGGGGTTTTCCTATGTGGTGGCCCCGGACGGCAATATTGCCATGCGCTCAGTCCATCCCGCCAGCAACAAGACCTTTTCCAACCTGTTCGATCTCATCAGCCAGAGCGAGAACAACCCGGATGTGGTGGAGTCGTTCCGCAATTCCTTGAAAAACGGCAAAATGGGCATAGCCATGTTCAGCAACCGGCATGAGGAATTTGTTTTTTGCTATGTCCCCATGCCCGAGATGGACGGATGGTATATCGTTTCCGTTGTCCCCAATGTGGAGATTATGCGGGAAGCGAACTCCATTATTCAGAAAACATTGTTTATCTGTTTCCTGATTTTTGTGGGTTTTCTGATCTGCTTCCTCATTTACCTGTACATCACGCGGGGCTATCAGAAAGAGATCTACGCGCTTGCCTATACGGACAAGCTCACGGGAGTACGGAATTTTACGAAGTTCAGGCAGGATGGCGAAGGGATGCTTCAAGCCCGGGACGGGCTCCCGTGCGCACTCCTATCCATCAACATGCTCAACTTCAAGATATACAACGACGTGATGGGGTATTCGGAAGGGGACGCGCTGCTGAAAGCCTTTGCGCGCATATTGGAGCGCGAAGCGCCCCGCCCGGTGCTTGTCGCGCGCATGTTGGCCGATGCGTTTCTGGTGCTGTTCCCCTACAAGGGGAAAGAGGAGCTTGTGACGTATTGCGAGGCGTATTCCCGTGCGCTCAATGGTTTCATCGTGTCCCGGGAGCAAAATTACCAGTTGGAGTTGCGTTCCGGCATCTGTTGCGTGGAAGACAGCGACGCCTCGGACATCAATTCGCTGTTGGATCGCGCCAACATGGCCTTGAAGACGATCAAGATGAAGGGCGCGGCCCAGTGGAAATTTTACGACCGCACCATGCGTGATAAATTGCTGCGGGAAAAGGATCTGGAAATACGCATGGAAAAGGCTCTTGCCGATGGGGAATTCCTCGTCTACATCCAGCCGAAATATTGGGTCGGGACCCGGGCCCTCGCGGGCGGGGAGGCTCTGGTGCGGTGGAAGAGCCCGGATCAGGGATTCCTTTCACCCGGTGAATTCATTCCGCTTTTTGAAAAGAACCGCTTTATCGTCAAGCTCGATCAGTTCATGTTCACATCTGTATGCGGTCTGTTGCGCCAATGGCTCGACGCCGGGATCGAGCCCCGCCCCCTGTCGGTCAACGTGTCGCAGATGCAGTTCCACACGCCCGATTTCGTTGAACGGTACATCGGGATAAAGTCCCAGTACGCCATCCCCGACGGCCTGTTGGAATTGGAGTTTACCGAGAGCATCTTTTTCGACAATGTGGCGCTGTTGAGTTCCGCCGTGCATGAATTTCGCCGGGCGGGGATAAAGTGCTCCATAGACGATTTTGGGGCGGGGTATTCCTCGCTCAATGTGCTCAAGGCCTTGCCTGTGAGCGTGCTCAAGCTCGACGGCATGTTCTTCCGTACGGCGAAAGACGATGAGCAGGCCAATATCGTCATCAGGAACATCATGCGCATGGCCGGGGAACTCAAGATGGCCACGGTTGCCGAGGGCGTCGAGACGCCCGAGCAGGTGGCATTTCTGGAGACGACGGGATGCGACATCATCCAAGGTTACGTGTTCGCCCGCCCGATGCCCGCAGCGGAATTTACCGAGCTTCTTGCCGGGGAGGGTGGGCATGCGGAGCGTTGATCGGAAAAAGGCGGTTTGTCCGGAAAACGGGTCGCCCTTGGCCGTCTTTGTCCCGCCCGTGTCAGTGGGGTTGACTCCGGTCCCAAAGTGGGGGAGGGGGCTTCCCGTCTGGCGGCGTTTCCCCATATCCTGACATCTGTTCCCGACTCCCTGGTGCCCGAGGCATCCGGGGATCGGGCATTTTGGCGTCCCGCCTCTTTTTCCTCTTAATTCCGAAAGGCGCGGTAGACATCCACTCTAACAGCTTTATAGTGAGGCTGCTTCCGTCAGGCTCGGTTCGCCGCTGATCCGGCCCGGTCATCAACATAGCTTCCCGAACAGTATGCGATTCGCTGAAAGGCGAAGGGATTCCAACCGACAAGGGGCTCGACATGCGTTTTTTTGCGGACCGGACCACCACACTGTTGCAGATTTTCCATGTGATCGTGGACGGATTGTATGACAGCGTGCCCATTTTGCTGTCGTTCATGATCGTCGCTTTTGGCGCGCAGGAAAAGGACGCGGGGGTCATCCTGTCGGTTGCGGCCCTGCTGGGTACACTGGCGGGCCTGGGCACGAAGGGCTGTTCGCAGCGGTTCGGTTTTTTGCGTACGCTGTGCCTGATCACCGGCGCGTACGGCGTGGGGTATGTGGCGAACACGTTCTCCCAGAATATCTGGTTCTCGGGCTTTTTCTTCGTCATTGCCATGATGGGGTATGGCGTGTTCCACAACGCGGCGTTTTCGTATCTCACGGCGCGCACCGAGCGTCCCACGCTCGGCAAGGTGTTGGGGGACTTCACGGCCATAGGCGACATCGGCCGGATTCCGATCACCGCTTTCGCCGGATTCCTCGCGGCTTGGAGCTTTGCCGGAATCCCCGGCTGGCGGATCGTCTGCGCCCTTTTCGGGGCTGCTGCCTGTTGCATTACGTTGTACTTGTTGTGGATGTGGCTGCGGAACGGGGACGCTGGCGGTTCGCCCTGCGAGGAGCGCAAGAAGGCGCAATCCCTGCTGCCGCCTCTTTCGCTTCTGCGGGATCGCCATACGGCGTCCACGGTCGTCGCCAATATTCTGGACGGCTTCAGCGGCGATCAAATTTTCGCTTTCCTGCCGTTCCTGCTGTTCGCCAAGGGGATGGATCCCAAGGTCATCGGCAGTTTCGCCTTGGCCTTCACCGTGGGCTGCTTCGCGGGGAAAATGGCCTGCGGGCGGCTGGTGGGCATTTTCGGTTCCCGCAAGGTTTTCATCACATCCAAACTGCTTATGTCCGCTCTGTTGGCGGTGCTGGTGACGGCACAGGGCTTGCCCGTGATCATAGTCACCTCCATCCTGCTCGGCATCGTCACCAAAGGGACCGTCCCCGTCTTGCAGACACTGCTTGTGGAACCGGTGACGGATCCTCAAGCCTACGATGATCTGTTCGCCGTCAATACTTTCGCTCGCGGCTCTACCAATATCCTGACGCCGTTGCTGTTCGGGTTCATCGCTTCGGCGTTCTCTGCGGAATACATCTATGTGCTGATGGCGATAGTCTCCGTGTTTGCGGTGGCCCCCGTCCTGTTTGGGCGGCCCATGTGCGCTTAGCGATTCCCTCCGTGGGGATGGAGAACCTTTCCGGAAAAGGTGGTCCTGTTTTTTGCCGTTACCGTACGCAATGTTGCTTGAAGAGACAGCGTGAACGCCGTCCGAGATGAGGCCGGTCCTAAGAGGCCGTCTTCACTGTGGCGGCATTTCTTTTTTCCGTTTCGTCCACAACGGCGTCCAGCAGTTCGCCGGGGCGGACGCCGAACGCCCTCGCGTAATCAGCATATCCACATTGGGGACGCTGTGCCCGCCCTCCAGTGCGGAGATGAAAGCCTTGCTGGCTTCGCCGTAGTCAGCAAGCTGCTGTTGGGGCAACCCCGCAGCATCCCTGTAGCGCCTGAGAATCATGGGCATGACGTGTTTTGCGATTTTCCCGCATCCGTTGTTCATGGTTCTTCCTGTGTTTTTTGTCTCAGTGGGGAGTTTAGCTCGAATAAGCCGTTCATGAGGTGAGGCATGAGGGACGAAAGTCCCACAACAGGCTGTCAACATTGTAGGGTGACGGCCTAAACGGTATGGTTGGGGGTGAACCAATATCTCTCCAAGATTATACGGCGGAACACCATACCTATCTATTGGCTACGGCTGTTTGTTTGAGGCGGGAACCGTCACAATATACGCCAAGAGGCACGGCCGTGTCAGACCCCGGCTTTGGCTTTTTGAGCTGCCACTGTTCACATTTTTATCCGGCAGGCTTTTGAAGGGGCCTCGGCCAAAGAGCTTTCCATCGCAAAGATGGGCTCAGACGGCTTTGCCCCGAGAGCTTCCGCCAACACGAACAGTATTTCCAGATTAGGGGATTTTGGGCTGCTTTCCAGCATACTGATGTAGGATGTGACCACGCCCGCCTTTTCCGCGAGTTTTTCCTGCGTGACTTTCCGTTCGTTTCCAAATGGCCTGAGGACAGGGCCGAAGGCTGGGAGTGGGGGGTATTCATTTGAACCCCATAGCCCACAGCGTTTGGCTTGTTTTCACCTGTCAGTGAAATGGTCCATAGATGAAAAACGGAATACCCTGTTTTTCTCCTGTCAGGATATGGCGTTGCATCCAATGGCGCAAGCAGACAAGGGCTATGGTTGTTCCATTCGGCGGAAAGTTCGTTGAGTTCTCCGTCAGCATACTGTACGACGGTAAGAACGCCTGTAGAGGCGAACAAGACGCGTCAAACCGGAAAAGGAGCGTTAAAGACCATGTTGAAGCCAAACGGAGCAGCAGAACTCACTGCATTTACGGAAAAATCTTATAAGGAAACGATAACGCCCATTGTGCCCGGCATTTGGCATGTCCTCGGCGTAGGCCACAGCAACGCCGTCATCATCGAAGGCCGCACCAGCGTCATCTTGGTCGATACACTTGATACGCTGGAGCGGGGGCAAAAGCTGCTGGAGATTATCAGGAGCAAGACTGAAAAGCCGGTTAAGACCATCCTGTATACGCACGGTCACCCGGATCACCGGGGCGGAGCCGGGGCGTTTTCCGGTACGGACCCGGAAATCATCGCCTTCGCGTCAGCAACCCCCGTGTTGAAGAAAACGGAAATGTTGCAGGATATCCAGAACCTGCGCGGCATCCGGCAATTCGGGTATGCATTGAGCGATGAGGAAAACATCTCCCAAGGCATCGGGATACGCGAAGGGCTTGCCTACGGGGAGTCCCGAGCTTTCCGGCAGCCGACGACCGTCTACGATGAGGACAAGGTCGTCCGCGAAATCGATGGCGTCCGGCTGGAACTGGTCCGGCTCCCCGGCGAAACGGACGACCAGATTATGATTTGGCTCCCGGAGAGGCAAGTGCTGTGCTGCGGGGACAACTATTACGGCTGTTGGCCAAACCTGGATATCCTGTCGACTAACCCATGCCCTCTTCCGGGCGAGCCAATACCGCGACATAGCGGGCTGGTTGGACAGCCTCGACGAGATTTTGTCCTATTCGGCGGCCTATCTGCTGCCCGGACATACGCGGCCGCTGTGTGGCAAGGAGGAGGTCCGGAGCGTGCTGACGGGTTTCCGCGATGCTATTCGGTATGTTCTTGAGAAAACGCTTGCGGGCATGAATGAAGGAAAGGATATAGACACCCTGGCTTCCGAAATCGTACTCCCGCAGGAGTATGCCTCGCTGCCGTATCTGGGAGAGTATTACGGATGTGTGGAATGGACGGTCCGGGCCA
>OCAN01000830.1_pt1 | contig 21931 bp, 20 predicted proteins | sample 1538321 | NCBI WGS metagenome assembly OCAN01 (sample SAMEA2580294, study PRJEB22360) | human gut metagenome | biome: human gut; feature: human-associated habitat; material: faeces | place: Denmark | collected 2008/2010 | reverse complement strand
TTCTCAATGGGCAAAGTCTCCCCTGGAGCGCCGTCTGGGCAAGCCGGTGGAGGTGACGCTGGCCTCCGAGTTCCGCTACTGCGACCCCATCGTTACCGACAAAACCCTGGTGCTGGTCATCAGCCAGTCCGGCGAGACGGTGGACACCCTGGCCGCCCTGCGGGAGGCCAAGCGCCTGGGAGCCCGGGTGCTCTCTATCGTCAACGTGGTGGGCTCCACGATCGCCCGGGAGAGCGACGACGTGCTCTATACCTGGGCCGGGCCGGAGATCGCCGTGGCCACCACCAAGGCCTTCTCCACCCAGCTTGCGGTGGTGTACCTCATCGGCCTGTACTGCGCCGAGGCCCTGGGCACCCTGGACGAGGCGGAGTACGACCGCATTGTGTCCGAGCTGCTGCTGATCCCCACCAAGCTGGAGCAGATTCTGGACAACCGGGCGGACATCCAGTATTTCGCCTCCCTCTACTTCAACCACCCCTCTATCTTCTTCATCGGCCGCAACATCGACTACGCCATCGGCATGGAGGGCTCCCTCAAGCTCAAGGAGATCTCTTACATCCACTCGGAGGCCTACGCGGCCGGCGAGCTCAAGCACGGCACCATCTCCCTCATCGAGCCGGGCACCCTGGTGGTGGCCCTGGCCAGCTATGTCAAGCTCTTTGACAAGACCATGAGCAACGTGGTGGAGGTGAAGAGCCGGGGGGCCGACGTGCTGGGCCTCACCGTGGACGCCCGGGCGGCGGACATGGCCAAGACGGTGGACCACGTCATTCCCGTCCCCGACACCCACCCCCTGCTTCTCCCCTCACTGGACGTGGTGCCCATGCAGCTCTTTGCCTACTACGTGGCCCTCCAGCGGGGCTGCGACATCGACAAGCCCCGCAACCTGGCCAAGTCGGTGACCGTGGAATGAGGGGGGACGGAATGAAAAGGCTCACTGCTCTGCTCCTGGCCGCGGCTCTGGCCCTGTCCCTGGCGGCCTGCGGGCCGGAGGGCAAAGCGGCGGATACCGTCCGCTACGGCCTATCCAATGCCTGGGACGCTCTGATGCCCTACAACAGCCCCTCGGGGAGCAACTACTCCCGTATTATTTACGACAAGATTTACGACCGCCTGGCCTATGTCCACGCCGACGGCACCCTGGAGCCCCGCGCGGCGTCCTCCTGGGAGAGCGCCGACGGCGGAACGGCCGCCCTGTTCCACCTGGATGAGAAGGCCGCCTTCCACGACGGCACCCCGGTGACGGCGGAGCACTGGACGGATACCATTGCCCTCCTGACCGACCCGGCCTGCCCCACCCTGGGGCGGTCGGCCTTTGCGGTGCTCTCCGGCACCGACGACACCGGCGCGGCGGTGCCTGGGGAGGCCCTGGGAGCGGAGGCGGTGGACAAGTACACCCTGAAGCTCACCTTCAAGACCCCCACCACGCCGGAGGACTTCCTGCTGGACAAGAACCGGGAGTACTACGTTCTGCCCACCCATCTGCTGGAGGGGACAGCGCCGGAGGACGTGATGGAGCTGGCGCTGTGGGACGAGCCTGTTGGCTCCGGCCCCTGCAAATTCGTCTCCGAGACGCCGGGGAGCCAGCTAGTGCTGGAGGCCAACCCGGACTACCAGCTTGGGGCGCCCGGCTTTGACCGGCTGGTGATCACGGTCATTGACAAGTCCAACCTGCTCACCTCCCTGATCGCCGGGGATCTGGACTACTACGCCTTTGGAGGCAACGTGTCCGTGGAGGACGCGGAGGTAGCCCGGGCCGCCGGGCTGGAGGTGCTGGAGGGCACGGTGCCCAACTCCTTCTACGAGCTGATGCTCAACAACGAGACCATCCCCAGCGCCGCGGTGCGCCGGGCCATCGACCTGGCTCTGGACAAGGAGGCCCTGTGCCTCCATACCGCCCAGGGCCTGGGGGAGCCGGCGGCCTCCGATCTGACCCCGGGGACGGGGTATGACAGCGGCCTGACCTGGGCCAGGAACGTAGACGGGGCGAAGGCCCTGCTGGCCGAGGGAGGATACGACGGGCGCACCTACACCCTGGCCTGCACCGCCAACCGCTCCGGCCTGGCCGCCCTGATGCAGCAGGAGCTGGCGGAGGCGGGCATCACTGTCACCATCGAGACGGTGGACTCGGCCACCCTGTTCGCTGGCATGGCGGACGGCAAGTACGACATGGCCATCGCCAGCCACACCCCCGGCGCCCTGCCCCTGTGGTTCACCGAGAGCCGCTTTACCGCCGACAACAACCTGTTCCACGTGGCGGAGCTGACGCCCTACACCCAGGCCATCGCCGCCGTCAAGGGGGCGGCAGAGCACGACGAGCGGCAGGCGCGGGTGGAGGAGCTCCAGGCCCTGCTGGCCGGGGAGCGCCCCTTCATCCCCCTGTGGTTTGGGCGGACGCTCCACGTCCAGTCCCCCACGGTGGACGGCATCGACTACCCCTCATCCGCCTTCTCCAACGAGAACGTGTGGGACTGGGTGTACCGGGGCTGACGGAACCGAACAAATGAGAAAACCTCCGTAGGGCCGTACCATCCGGCCCGTGCCGCCCACGGGCGGCCGGAAGTGCAGGAGGAAGAAGATGGGACGCTATTTCCGCCGCCGTCTGCTGACGGCGATCCCCGTGTTTTTCGGGATTACCTTTCTGGTTTTTGTACTTTTAAGTCTCTCGCCCGCCGATGTTACCGACTTGGGAGAGGGGGCCTCCGGCGGTGCCCAGCAGGCCGCGCTGGAGGAGGCTCTGGGGCTGGACAAGCCCCTGCCCGTGCGCTATCTGGCGTGGCTGGGGGGGCTGCTCCGGGGGGAGCTGGGACAGTCCTACCTGAGCGGCCGGCCGGTGGCCGGCATGCTGGCCCAGCGGGTGGGGCCGTCCCTGCTGCTGACCGGCACCGGAGTGCTACTGGCCATTCTGCTGGCCCTCCCCCTGGGTATTCTGGCGGCCTGGCGGCCCCGCTCGGGCTGGGATCGGGCGGCCTCCGCCCTGAGCCTGGTGAGCTTCGGCGTGCCCGGCTTTTTCCTGTGCCTGGTGGGGGTGCTCCTCTTCTCGGTGCTCTTGGGCTGGCTGCCCTCCCAGGGCATGTATGAGTACGGCGTGTTCACCGGCGTGGGGGACGTCCTGCGCCACCTGGCCCTCCCGGCCGGGGTGGTGTGCGTCAGCGGCCTGGGGGAGCTGGTCAAGCAGACCCGCTCCGCCTGCCTGGAGTCCCTGGGGGAGGACTACATCCTCACCGCCCGGGCCAAGGGCCTGGGGGAGCGGGCCGTCATGGTGCGCCACGCCTTCCGGGGGGCGCTGACCCCGGTGCTCACCACCGTGCTGGGGCACATCCCCCACATCATAGGCGGCTCGGTGGTGGTGGAGCAGGTGTTCGGCTGGCCGGGCATGGGCAGCCTCCTCTTCTGGGGCATTGAGAACCGGGACTATCCGGTGGTCATGGGGGTGACGGTGGTCATCGCCCTGGCGGTGCTCCTGACCAACCTGCTCCTGGATCTGGCCTACGGGCTGGCCGATCCCCGGGTGCGCTATGGGAGGGGGTAGGCCGGTGGAGCGCTGTATGCTGTCCCGGAGCCCCTGGGAGCGGTTCCGGAGCGACCGGCGGGCCGTGGCCTGCTTGCTGATTCTGTGCGCCGAGCTACTGGCGGTGCTGCTCCTGCCCCCGCTGCTGGGGCTGGAGCCCAACGCCAGCGATCTGGGGGCGGGCTTCTGGGCGCCCCCCTCCGCCGCCCATCCCCTGGGCACCGACGACGTGGGCCGGGATCTCCTGGCCCGCCTGCTCTGCGGGGGGCGGGTGTCCCTGCTCATCGGCCTGTGCTCCGCCGCCCTCAGCGCCCTGGTGGGGATTCCCCTGGGCCTGCTGGCAGGCTACCGCCGGGGGGCCTGGGAGTTCTGCCTCATGCGGCTGGCCGACGTGTTTCAGAGCTTCCCCAGCATTGTGCTGGTGCTCTGCCTGGTGTCCCTGGTGGGGCCGTCCGCCCTCAATCTGGTGCTGGTGCTGGGCCTGCTGGGTTGGACGGGCATCGCCCGGCTGGTGTACGGCAATACCCTCTCGGTCCGGGAGAAGGAGTACGTCCTGGCGGCCCGCGCCCTGGGGGGGCGGACAGGGCGGATTCTGCGGAGCAATGTGCTGCCCAACGTGATCGCGCCGGTGTGGTGCGCCCTCCCCCTGCGGGCGGGGCGGGCCATCCTCTCCGAATCCAGCCTGAGCTTTCTGGGGGTGGGTATCCGCACGCCCCAGGCGTCCTGGGGCAACCTGATCCAGTACGCCGCCAGCCTGCCTGTCCTCACCGGGCGGCCGTGGGTGTGGGTGCCGCCGGGGCTGTGCATCATCCTGACCGTGCTGTGCCTTCAGGGCATTGGCGACGGTCTGCGGGACGCGCTGGACCCCAGATATGGCGGACACAGGGGGAAATAGCAGGATTTTCTTTTCAACACGGCCTGTTTTGTGCTATAATCAATTCAACAGAACGAAGCGGCCCCGGTCATTCGGACTGGGGCCGCCTGTTTTATTTGTGAGAGGGGGCTTTCATGGAATCAATTCTGTTACTTTGTGCGGTGGTCATTGTCATCTGCATCGTCGCCAGCCGCCTGTCTCAGCGCCTGGGTGTGCCCGCCCTGCTGCTGTTTCTGGCGTTGGGAATGTTATTCGGCTCGGATGGGCTGTTCCGCATCCCGTTTGATAACTTTGAGGCGGCGGAGCGTATCTGCTCCGTAGCGCTGATTTTCATCATGTTCTACGGTGGTTTCGGTACCCGCTGGGAGGCGGCCCGGCCGGCGGCGGCCCGGGCGGTGGTGCTGTCCACCCTGGGCGTGGCGGTCACTGCGCTGCTCACAGCGCTGTTCTGCCACTTCGCACTGGGTTTTTCTGTTCTGGAGAGCTTTCTGACCGGGGCGGTCATCAGCTCCACGGACGCCGCGTCGGTGTTTTCCATCCTCCGCTCCAAGAAGCTGGGCCTGAGGAACCACACCGCCTCCCTGCTGGAGGTGGAGAGCGGCAGCAACGACCCGGCCTCCTATATGCTGACGGTGATCGCCCTCTCCCTGATGGGGGTGGGCGGCGGCGGGGCAATCCCGTGGATGATTTTTGCGCAGGTCGTCTTTGGACTGGGCCTTGGGGCGGCGGTGGCGGGGCTGTCCATTCTGGTGCTCCGCAGGCTCACGCTCTCCGACGGGCTGGATACTATTTTCGTGGTGGCTGCGGCCCTGCTCTCCTTTGCCCTGCCCGCCGTGGTGGGGGGGAACGGCTACCTGGGGGCCTATCTGGCGGGCATCCTGATCGGAAACGCCAAAATTCCCCATAAGGCGGCCCTGGTCCACTTTTTCGACGGACTTACGGGCCTGGCGCAGATTTTGATCTTTTTCCTGCTTGGGCTGCTCTCCTTCCCACGGCAGCTCCCGGCGGTTTTTCTCCCGGCTTTGGCCATTATGGTGTTTCTCACCTTTGTGGCCCGGCCCGCTGCGGTCTTCCTGCTGCTGGCCCCCTTCCGCTGCGGGGTACGGCAGTGTCTGCTGGTGTCCTGGGCGGGGCTGCGGGGCGCGGCATCTATCGTGTTTGCCATCATGGCAGTGGCCAGCGGGGCCGCCATCGGCTACGACCTCTTTCACATCGTGTTCTGCATTGCCCTGCTCTCGGTGGCGGTGCAGGGTTCACTACTGCCTCTGGCGGCGCGGAAGCTGGACATGGTGGACAGTGCTGAGAGCGTCAGCCGTACCTTCAACGACTACCAGGCCCAGCGGCAGCTCCACCTGACCCGCTTCCCTATCGGCGCGGGCCACCCATGGGTGGGGCGGACCATCGGGGAGTGTGAGCTGCCCGCCGACGCGCTGGTGGTGATGCTCCGGCGGGGCAGCGAGAATGTGATTCCAAACGGAGATACCGCAATCCAGGCAGGGGATCTTATGGTGCTCAGCACGCCGCTCTATGAGGACGATGACGGGGTCAGCCTGCGGGAGGTGCCTGTGGCGGAGCACGGGGACTGGATTGGGAGGCCGATCAAGGAACTGGGTATCCCGGCGGAGGTACTCATCGTCCTGGTGCGCCGTGCCGACGGCACCACTGTAGTGCCCAAGGGCGGGACGGTTCTTCAGCAGGGGGATATGCTGGTGGTCAACGAGTGGGAGGAAACCTGACATAAGAAAAGCAAGAGGTGTCGAGCAATGGAGACGTTGGATCTGTCGCGGCGCGGGGTGCTGCTGAATGACGAACAGTTGGGGCCCTATCCACTGGAAAAGCTCAAGCGGGTGGAGCGCCTGACCGTGGATATCGTGGAGGATTCACCCCGGGTGGATGAGAAGGAGATGGCATTCGCCAAGTGCCGCCTGGGGGGCTTCGGGGATGTACTTAAGAAGAGGATGGAGGATTTTACGGTTCGCGTGCCCATTGGGGCGTCCTATTACCACTTTCAGAAGTACCTTAACGACTACCCGGAAAACGAGGTCGCGCCGGAGAAAGCGCCCCTGCCGGAGGATACGCGTATCGTGACACGGCACATTAAAAAGATGGCCTATTTCACTGGGGCGGAGATGGTGGGAGTGTGCGAGGTGCCCCGGGATGTGTATTACGCCACCAAGGTGGACGGCACGCCGGTGGAGCGGGTTTACCGATACGCGGTGGTGTTTCTGGTACGCACCCAGTTGCCCACCATTGCGGCCTCCCACGGGGACGAGTGGCTGGATGACACCGTTGCCTATCAGGCATATCAGCGGCTGGCCTGCATGTCCAACACCTTGGCCGACTATATCCGCCGCCTGGGCTGGCCAGCCCGCAGCGACGCCTTCAACAACTACGTGACCATCATGCCCCGGCTGGTGGCCCTGGCCGGGCTGGGGGAGTTTTCCCGGCTGGGTATCGTGGTCAACCCCTTTGTGGGGGGCGGCCTTCAAGGCGGCCGCCGTGCTGACCGACCTGCCCCTGGTGCCCGACGGCCCCATCGACTTCGGGCTACAGCACTACTGTTCCGTATGCAAAATCTGTGCCGAGCAGTGCCCCATGCACGCCATCTCCACTGGGGAACAGGAGGAGTACCGCGGCTACATGCTCTGGCGGACCGACGAGCGCAGGTGTGTGGCCCACGGGGCGGCCAACCCCCACGGCTGTACCTGCGGCCGCTGCGCCAAGGTGTGCCCCTTCACCCGGCCGGACTGCGGGCCGGAGTGCTTCCAGGACTGGGACGGGGATCTGTCCGTGCTCTACCGCTCGGTAGAGGCCCGGCGGAAGTTCCTAGCCAGCCACGGCTATGTGGAGCCGGAGGAGGAGCATGGAAAGTGGTGGCTGCCCCATGTGGTCCGGGATGGAAAAATTCAGTACGGCTGCGATTTCGACTACGAGGTGCAGAGGCGCCACATGGAACGGACCAGATAGGCGGCATGGCCGGAACAGAGGAGGCGGACAACGGTGGCAAGAACCATTGATCTGGAGGAACGGAAACAATTTCGCGTGCTGCTCAACCCGGTACGCCAGGATATCATTCACCTGCTGCGGCGGGCGGGACGGCCCATGACGGCCAACACCGTGGCGGAGAAAATGCTGCTCTCACCCAGCGCGGCCCAGAGCCACCTGAACAAGCTGGAGGAGCTGGGCGTGGTAGAGCTGGGAGTATATACGGCGCCGGACGGCCGGCAGGCGACCTATTACCGGCTGGCCGATGTGGAGATCCGGCTCTGCCTGGGCCGGAAGGACGGCTTTCAGGGGGAGCGGGAGGCGCTGGCCGCCCAACTGGTGGACGGCACCTTCCGGGGCGTGCTGCACGCCGCCAGCCAGTGCGGCGAGCCGGAACAGCAGGAGGATCTCCAGTTCCTGTTCGGCGCGCTCCATCTCAAACCGGAGGAGCGGGCGGAGCTGCTGGGACTGATTGACGGCTACCTCCGCACCCACAGCGTGCCTGAGGGGGGCGTGGAGCACTGGGAGTATGTGCTCATGGCCTACCGGGCGGACGAGGAATAGAAAAAGGAGGCCTGCGGCTTTACCGCAGGCCTCCTTTGTATGTTTAAAAGTGTTGCGCCCCTTTGCGGTATTCGATGTGGAGCTGTCCCCGGCCCAGGGGGATGTCCAGAGCGGAGGGCCGGGGGGCCGGGGCGCTGGAGGCCCAGGCGGTGTCCCGCAGCAGGGCGTCCATACGGAATACAGATAGGAGCACCCCCGCCAGGGCGGCGTCCACCAACAGGAAGAAGACGCCGTAGGACAGGAAGGGGAGGGAGAGCACGCCCAGCGGCCACCAGCCCAGGTTATAGAGCCAGTAGATGGCCGCCTGGAGGAACAGGGGAAGGAAGGCCGACAGGGCGAGGAGCTTGCCCGTGCGGCTGTGGAGGGCGCGGATGCGCCGGAGCAGCAGGGCGGCAAAGAGGACGATCAGCCCGGCGGCGGCCCAGAACACCCACCGGCCCAGGCCCTGGGCGGTCTCCGCCAGCAGGAGCTCCGGGGAGGAGCCTACAAAAAGGGAGGGCAATTCCCCCATGCGCAGTCGCTCGTAAAACAGGTCGGGCCCCAGGAAAGCGCCTATGCGCCAAGCAGCGTACTCCAGGTGCCGCAGGAAGAGCAGGGGGAGGATAGTCAGAGCGGGCCCCAGGGCGGCCAGCAGATTCCACCGCCGCTTTCCCCGGAACCAGCCCAGCCCCACGGCCGCCAGGAGTACCAGCAGCATACTGGCCAGGGTAACCAAATAGCCGGTACTGCTGATAGCGACAAAGGCCCAGATAGGGAGTGGAAGCGCGAGCCCGCCGCAGAGGAGAACCGCCCGTGTGCCGCGCCCCCGCAGGGAGACCACAAGGGCGGCGTAGGGGACGGGGAGGAGCAGGGTGGGGTAGAGCATGAGCTTGTAGCTCAAGAAGGGCCAGCCAAATGGCAGACCCCACAGGGGGGCCAGAGAGAAAAGGAGCAGCGCCGCCGCCGGCACCCATTTCCGCCGCAGAAGGAGGGTGTAGTCGGAAAACCAGAGTCCGGTCAAAACCCCGGCGGCCAGCAGCAGGCCCAAAACCTGCCGCCGGAAGTAGAAGACGTCCTTGGCGTCCCCCATGAGCCCGGCGGCGAAGAGCTGGAGCAGCACGCCCGCGGCAAAGAGGGCCGCCACAGTGACCGCCAGCCCCCGGCGGTTCTGGGGGCGGTGAAGGCGGTCCAGCTCCCGGCCCACCGCCTCCGGCTCTCCCATCTCGGCCACCGCGCCGGCCAGGGCCTCTTCCGGGCTCCGGCCCTCCGCCTCAAAGGCGGCGGCCTGATCGGCAATATGGTCGGACAGCTCCCGCAGGAGAACCCGCCGGGCCCGCCGCCAGCGGATCTGGCCGCCCACCGTCTCCAGATATTCGTTCACGCACTCACGCGCCACAGGGATTCCCTCCCTCCAGCACGCCGCGCACCGCGTCGGCGTAGGCGTACCAGCCCGCCTGCTGTTCAGCCAGGGCGGCCCGGCCGTCCCGGGTGATGGCGTAATAGCGCCGGGTGCGGCCATTGGCAACCCCGTCGCTGGAGGTTACCCAGCCCTGGGCCTCCAGGGAGTGGAGCAGGGGATAGAGGGTACCCGCCTTGAGGCGGAACACCTCGTTGGAGCGCGCCCGCAGGGCCTCGATCATCTCATAGCCGTACATGTCCCGGCCCTCCAGCAGGGCCAGCAGCAGCATGCCCATGCCGCCCGGAGCGGTGCGGTCATTTGCCATATTCCTCACCTCATAAATAGATTATCTATGTATAGTATAGATAGATTGTCTATCTATGTCAAGGAAATCTTCAATAGAGCTGGGATGGGCGTCCGGAGCCGCAGGCAAAAAGCAGCCCCCTCCGACCGGAGGGGGCTGTGCCGCTGCTTCAGGAGAGGAGGTTGACCACCACCATCACTGCGCCCAGGATGGTGAGCACCACGCCGGTGACCCGGTTAAGGGCCTTGGCGGAAGCCCGGTTAGCAAAGACGGCGGCAATTCTGGCGCCCAGAAGCGTGACCACCACACACACCGTCAGGGCAAATACATCCAGCCCGCCGCCGATGGCCACGTGGGAGACCGCGCCGGTGAAAGCGGTGAAGGTCATGATGAACACACTGGTACCCACGGCGGTCTTGAGTTCATAGCCCAGCACTGAGGTGAGCACCAGAAGCATCATCATGCCGCCGCCAGCGCCGATAAAGCCGCAGATGAAGCCCACCACGCTGCCGCAGGCCAGGGACTCCGCGATGCGGCGCCCGCGGCTCTTATGGGCGGAGCTCTCCTTGGTGGTCATCACGGGACGCACAATGAATTTGATGCCCAACAGCAGGGTCATGAACACGGAGAAGCCGCCCATGGTGGCGTTGGGCACCAGGGAGGCGGCCCAGCTCCCGATCAGGGTGAATACCAGCACCGCCGCCAGCATGACCAGCCCATTGCGGATATCCAGATTCCTATTTTTGCCGTAGGTATAGGCCGAGGCCGCTGAGGCCAGCACGTCGGAGGCCAGAGAGATGGCCACCGCCTGATAGGCAGGAAAGCCCAGGAAGGTGATGAGCATGGGGGAGATGACGGCGGCGGCGGACAGGCCAGCCAGGCCGGTTCCGATGCCGGCCCCCAGGCCGGCGACGACGCAGACGATGAACTTGACGAGCATGACTTGGCCTCCTTTGTATACCTAATTTATTATAATGCGAAATATTATGTTGTCAAGAATTCCTTTACAGGCCGGCGTCCGCTGCCGTATAATGGGAGCAGCAAGGAAGTGAACCGACATGAAAACTGGAATCGTTCTGGAGGGCGGCGCGGTGCGCACCATTTTCTCCACCGGCGTCTGCGACGCCCTGCTGACGCGGGATCTGCTGCCGGATTATGTCATCGGCGTCTCAGCCGGGATTGCCTATGGCGTCAGCTATGTGTCCAAGCAGAGCCGCCGCAACCTGGACATTATGGTAAACTACATCAACGACAAGCGGTATATGGGCTTCGGCAACCTGCTCCGGCGGGACAACCGGGCCTATTTTGGCCTGGATTTCGTCTTTGGTACCATACCAAACGAGTTGATTCCCTTTGACTATGACACGTTTGCCGCTTATCCCGGCGAGGTGGAGGCGGTGGTCACTAACATGGACACTGGAAAGGCGGAGTATTTTCCGGTGGAGCGCCGGGATGACCGGTTTAAGCTATTGCAGGCCACCTGCGCCCTGCCGTTCCTCTTCCCTGTTTTCGATATCCAGGGTAAGCCGTGTATGGACGGCGGAGCGGCCGACGCTATCCCCTATGAGCGGGCGCTGGAGAGGGGGTGCGAGCGGGTGATCGTGGTGCTGACCCGGGAGCGGAGCTACGTCCGACGGCCGGAAAAGCTCCAGCCCCTCATCGACGCGGCCTACCGGAAGTACCCCAGGTTCTGCGATACCATGCGCCGCCGGGCGGACGCCTACAACACCTCCCGGGAGCGGCTGTTTCAGCTTGAGAGGGAGGGGCGGGCCCTCCTGTTCGCCCCCCACAGCACGGAGGGCTTTCACCGCACCGAAAAGGACGTGGAGAAGATTCGGGCGCTGTGGAAGGACGGCTATGACGAGGGCATGGAGCGGCTGGACGAGGTGCAGGCCTTCCTGAGCGGCTCCTGAGCTTACAAGAAGCGGCGGGCGGCGCATCTGCGCCGCCCGCTATGGATTTTCCAGCGCCGCCCGCTGGGCCAGGAGCAGCCCGATGGCGTCCCCCAGCATGGTGAAGAAGGCGCCGAGCACCGCTGCCTGGGCGTCGCTCTTCCCCGCGGTGAGCTGGATGGCGGCCAGTGCGGCGATGGCCAGCAGCGCCTCGCCGGACGGCCCGGAGCTCGCCTGCATCCCACCACCCCCTGGATCAGCATATGGGCGGCGAGGCCGCCCTGTGCGGGAAATGCGCAATATCATGCAAGAAACAGGCGGAGGGACGTGCTATACTGCTTTTATCTCAGACAGAGGAGTACCCTATGGAACAGGAATTGCGGCGCGTGTACTACGATCCGGAGCTGGGAGTGGAGGCATGTCTCTTTCAGGGCATCGACCAGGGGTTTCCGGAGCATTTTCACACCTATTATGTCATTGGAACCATGGATCGGGGGAGCCGGGAGGTGACCATCGCGGGGGAGACCCTCCGCCTTGCCCCCGGTGAGCTGGTATTCTTTCAGCCCGGCGAGCCCCACGCCTGCCGTCCGGTGGGGGAGGAGCGTCTGGACTGGCGGGGGCTCCACGTGCCGCAGGAGGTCATGGAGCGGGCCGCTGAAGCCGTCACCGGCCGCCAGTTTGCCCCCCATTTCACGCCTTCGGTGCTGCCCGGGAGCGAACTGACCAGTCTGTTCCGGGAGGTGTGGGAGCTGGTAGCGGGGGAGCAGGGGGAGCTCCGCCGGGAGGAGGCCTTTCTCCTGCTGGTGGGCCGCCTGCTGGAGCGCTGCGGCGGCTGTCCCCGGCCGCCGGAGGAGGTGCGGCCCGAGGTGCGGGCGGTGTGTGACTATCTGGAGGCCCACTGCGACCGGCGCATCACGCTGGAGCAGCTCTCCACCCTGGCGGGGCTGAGCAAGTACCACCTTCTGCGCTGCTTCACCCGCCAGAAGGGGATCACCCCCTACCGCTATCTGGAAACGGTGCGGGTGAACCGGGCCAGGGCCCTGCTGGAGCAGGGGGCCGCCCCGTTGGACGCGGCCCTGCGGGCGGGCTTTGCCGATCAGAGCCACTTCAACCACTTTTTCAAGATCCTGACCGGCCTCACCCCCAGCCAATACCGGGCCGTGTTTGCGGCGGAACAGGGGGAGATGTGAACCGGGGGGGCATGACGGGGCACGCCGCAGCCCTGCTGACCATCTTCCTCTGGGGCACCACCTTTATCTCCACGAAGGTGCTCCTGACCGGCCTGCGGCCCGTGGAGGTGCTGTTCCTCCGCTTCGCCCTGGGCTTTGCGGCCCTCTGCCTGCTGTACCCCGGCGGCTCCGGCTGGCCGGGCGGCGGCAGGAGCTGTGGTTCGCGGCGGCGGGCCTGTGCGGCGTCACCCTCTATTTCCTGCTGGAGAACATCGCCCTGACCTGCACGCTGGCCTCCAATGTGGGGGTGCTGGTGTCCGTCAGTCCGATGCTGACCGCCCTGCTCTCCCACTTCCTCCTGCGGCGGGAGCGGCTGCGCCCCCTCTTTTTCGCGGGGCTGGCCGTGGCCCTGGCTGGGGTGGCGATGGTGTCGTATAACGGCGCCGCCGTGCTGGAGCTGAACCCCAGAGGCGATCTCCTGGCCCTGCTGGCGGCCGCCGCCTGGTCAGCCTACTCCCTGCTGACCCGCAAGCTCTCCGCCTTCGGCTACCCGGTGGTGCAGACCACCCGCCGTACCTTTGCCTGGGGCCTGCTGTTCCTGCTGCCCGTCCTGCCGGTGCTGGGCTTCCGGCCCGGGCTCGGGACTCTGACGGAGCCGGTTTACCTGCTCAACCTGCTCTATCTGGGGCTGGGGGCCTCCGCCCTGTGCTTTGTCACCTGGGGCTTTGCCGTGGGGCGGCTGGGGGCGGTCAGAACCAGCGCCTACATCTACCTGGTGCCGGTGGTGACTCTGGTCACCTCCGCGCTGGTGCTGGGTGAGCCGGTGACGCCCCTCTCGCTGGGGGGCGCGGCGCTGACGGTGGCCGGACTGGCGCTGTCGGAGTGGGAGCCGCGAAAGGAGGGGCGTAAGGGCGGAGCTGAGTGAGTTCAAGTGCGCCCTGGTACCGGACGAGTGGCTTCTGCCCGCGGGGAACAGGGGCGCTGTTATGGCGTCGACCCTGGGTGGGCCCCCAAAGCGGATCAACCGTCCCGCTGGCAGCCTGCCCCTGTTCCAATAAGACGAAAAGAGGATTCCGCCGGGCGGAATCCTCTTTTTTATGTGCGGCTCAGCCGGCGCTCCAGGTGGGCCAGGAAGGCGGCGGGCTCCCGGTTGAGCACCAGCTCCTCGGGAAAGTCCAGCTCGTCCAGCAGGGCCTGGGCATATTGATGGCCGCCCACGGCGGAGACAAAGTGGGCATCGCTGCCCACCACCACCGGTACGCCCTCCCGCCGGCAGTGCTTCAGCATCTCCGTCACGTTGGCGGTGGAGTTTACCCGGGAACAGGCGGGGGAGAGGGAGGTGTTGTTGACCTCCAGAAGCACGCCGCGCTCCCCGGCGGCCCGCACCAGCGCCGGATAGTCCAGGGGATAGCGGCCGTCGTCTGGGTGTCCCAGGATACAGATCTTGGGGCAGTTGTCCATGGCGCGGACCATGGCCGCTGTATTCTCCTCCGGTCCGCCGCCCTGGGGCATGCACCAGATATGCTGGCTGGCGATGGCCATGTCCAGATTGTTCAGCAGCTTGGGGGAGAGATCCACAGTGCCGTCAAAGTCCATCACGTTGAGCTCCGCGCCCATCATGACCCGTACGCCGTAGATCTCCCGGTCGATGACCCGGAAGTTGAGAAAGTAGTCCTTGTGGGTGGTTAGCTCCATGCCGGGGGCGTGGTCGGTGATGCAGATGAGCTCCAGCCCCCGGTCGGCCGCCGCCCGCACCATCTCCAGCAGGGTGCAGTAGGCGTGCCCGCTGGCCAAGGTATGGGTGTGGCTGTCCAGTCGAAATTCCATACGTTCACTCCTTTTTTCCCATCTATCATACCCAAAATGATGGAAAAAGGCAAGGGGCCGGACAGAAGCCTGGCCCCTTGCGCGTCAGATACCGTTTCCACCGTTCCACTTCCAGTCCCGGATTTCGGGCATGTCCTGGCCGTGGGCGGTGATATACTCCTTGTGCTCCACCAGCTTGTCCTTCATGAGTTGAATGAGGAAGGCCCCCCGGTTGCCCAATTGGGGCAGCCGCTTTACCGTGTCGATGACCAGATTGAAGCGGTCAATGCGGTTGAGCACCCGCATGTCGAAGGGGGTGGTGATGGTGCCCTCCTCCCGGTAGCCCAGTACGTGGATGTTCTTGTTGTGCCGGCGGTAGGTCAGCTCGTGCACCAGGGAGGGGTAGCCGTGGAAGGCGAAGATGATGGGCTTGTCCCGGGTAAAGATCACGTCGTAATCCTCGTCGGTGAGCCCGTGGGGGTGGGCGGTGTGGGGCTGGAGCTTCATCAGATCCACCACATTCACCACCCGCAGCCGCACCTCGGGCAGGTGGCGGCGCAGGATGGTCACCGCTGCCAGGGTCTCCAGCGTGGGGGTGTCGCCGCAGCAGGCCAGCACCGCGTCGGGCTCCGCCCCCTGGTCATTGGAGGCCCACTGCCAGATGCCGATGCCGTGGGTACAGTGCTTGATGGCCTCGTCCATGGTGAGCCACTGGGGCCGGGGGTGCTTGGAGGCCACCATCACATTGACGTAATTCCGGCTTTTGATACAGTGGTCAAAGACGGAGAGCAGGCAGTTGGCGTCAGGGGGCAGGTAGAGCCGCACCACGTCCGCCTTCTTGTTGGCCACATGGTCCAGGAAGCCGGGGTCCTGGTGGGTGAAGCCGTTGTGATCCTGCTGCCACACGTTGGAGGACAGCACGTAGTTCATGGAGGCGATGTCCTGCCGCCAGGGGAGCTGCCGGGCCACCTTGAGCCATTTGGCGTGCTGGCTCACCATGGAGTCCACGATGCGGATGAAAGCCTCGTAGCTGTTGAGAAAGCCGTGCCGCCCGGTGAGCAGGTATCCCTCCAGCCAGCCCTGGCACATGTGCTCGGAGAGCATGCTGTCCATAATGCGCCCGTCGGCGGACAACCCCTCGTCGGTGGAGCGTAGCTCGGCGTTCCAGCGGCGGTCGCTGGCTTCAAAGGCGGCGGTGAGCTTGTTGCTCAGGGCCTCGTCGGGGGCGAAGATGCGGAAGTTGCGGGCCTTCTGGTTGAGCTTGAGCACGTCCCGGACATACTTGCCCAGCTCCGCCATGTCCTCCGCCACCGCCTCGCCGGGGGCGGGCACCTCCACCGCGTAGCGGGTGAAGGAGGGGGTGCGCAGATCCCGCAGAAGCATGCCGCCGTTGGCGTGGGGGTTGGCGCCCATGCGGCGCTCCCCCTGGGGGGCCACGGCCCGAAGGGCAGGCACCGGCGCGCCCTCGGCATCAAAGAGCTCCTCCGGCCGGTAGCTGCGCAGCCAGCGCTCCAATACCTCCAGGTGCTCCGGATGGGCGGCGTCCACCGCCACCGGAAGCTGGTGAGCGCGGAAGGTGCCCTCGGTGGGCGCGCCGTCCACCTCCTTCGGACAGGTCCAGCCCTTGGGAGAGCGGAACACGAGCATGGGCCAGCGGGGGCGGGCGGTCTCGCCGAACTCCCGGGCCCCCTGCTGAATGCGCTGAATCTCCCGCACCGCCCAGTCCAGGGCCGCGGCCATCTTCTGGTGCATTTGGGCGGGCTCGTCCCCCTCCACAAAGCGGGGGGTCCAGCCGCAGCCCTTGAAGAAGTCCTCCACCTCCTCTGATGTGATGCGGGAGAACAGGGTGGGGGAGGAAATCTTGTAGCCGTTGAGGTGGAGGATGGGGAGCACCGCCCCGTCGGTGACGGGGTTGAGGAACTTGTTGGAATGCCAGGCAGTGGCCAGCGGGCCGGTCTCCGCCTCCCCGTCACCCACTACGCAGGCGGCGATCAGGGTCGGGTTGTCCATCACCGCGCCAAAGGCGTGGGCCAGGGAGTAGCCCAGCTCGCCCCCCTCGTTGATGGAGCCGGGGGCTCGCGGGGGCGCGGTGGCTGCCGATGCCGCCGGGGAAGGAGAACTGGCGGAACAGGCGGCGCATACCCTCCTCGTCCTGGCTCACGTTGGGGTAAAACTCGCTGTAGGTTCCCTCCAGATAGGTCTGGGCCACCACCGCGTTGCCGCCGTGGCCGGGGCCGGAGACATAGATCATGTTCAGCTCATGGCGTGTGATTACCCGGTTCAGGTGGGTGTAGATAAAGTTTTGGCCCGGCACCGTACCCCAGTGGCCCACCAAGGTGCGCTTGAGGTGCTCGGGGCGCAGAGGCTCCCGCAGCAGCGGGTTGTCCAGCAGGTAGAGCTGTCCGGCCGCCAGGTAGTTGGCGGCGCGCCAGTAGGCGTCCAGCTTGCGGAGCATGTCGGGGGTCAAAGGGCCCTTTTTGGACATGCGGGTGGAGGTTTTAACGATCACCTTCGTCTTTTCCTTGGGGGCTTTTGCCAATCGAATGACCTCCTTGTGTCGGCTTTTGTACTGCTTATTATAACCGATGGGACTATACTGTCAATAGAGTGGGGTCAAAATCCCTCTTAAAAGAAAAAACCGGGCCGGAAGCAGCGGCTTCCGGCCCAGTGGGGAGGGGGCATTTATTCCTCCATACCGGCCAGCCGGCCCCGTGCGGTGCGGCGGTAGAGCAGCAGGGCGGTGAGACAGGCGGCCCCCTCGGACAGGAGGAAGGCCAGCCACACCAGAGAGGGCCGGAGCGCGCCCAGCAGCAGGGCCAGCGGGAAAAGGAGCACAAGCTGGCGCAGCAGGGAAACCACCAGGCTGGAATTGGCCGCCCCCAGGGCCTGGAGGGCGGCACAGAGGATCACCGACACCCCAGCGCATACGAAGGAGAGGGCAATGAGGCGCAGGGCGGAGATACCCTCGGCCAGCACGGCGGCATCTGCGTCGAACAGACGGAGGAGAGGGCCGGGGATGGCCAGAAAAACCACGGTGCCCACGGCCATGATGGCGGCGGAGAGCACCAGGGCGAAATGGATGACCCCAGTGATGCGGCTGCGCTGCCGGGCGCCGTAGTTGAAGCTGACAATGGGGATGAGGGCGTTGTTCAGGCCGTTGACCGGCATGAAGAGGAAGGACTGAAGCTTGAAATAGGCCCCCAGAATGAACACGCCGGAGGCGGTGAACAGTGGGAGGATCAGATTCATGCCCAGGTTCATCACCGTGGCCAGGGCCTGCACCAGGATGGCGGGGACGCCCACACGAAACATGGTGCGGATGATGGCGCTGTCCGGGCGGAAGCCCCGGAAGGAGAGGCGCACGATGGAGCTGCGCCGCACCATACACAGCCCCACCACCATGCCCACCACCTGGCCCAGCACGGTGGCCAGGGCAGCGCCAGCCACCTCCATCCGGGGGAAGGGGCCGATGCCGAAGATGAGCAAGGGATCCAGGATGAGGTTGATTACCGCGCCGATGCCCTGGATGACCATAGGGCCCACAGTGTTGCCGGTTGCCTGAAGGGTGCGCTCTCCGGCAAACTGCATGCAGATGCCGACGGAGGCCCCGGTGACGATGGAGAGGTATTGGATGCCGTAGTCGATCACCTGGGGCTGCCCGGGGGCGAAGAGCTCCATAAAGACAGGAGCCAGGCCCACCCCCAGGACCAGAAAGACCACCCAGCAGACCAGATAGACGAAGTAGCCGTTGGCCACTACCCGGTTGGCCTCGTCGGGCCGGTCCTCCCCCAGCCGGCGGGCCAGCAAGGCGTTGAAGCCCACGCCGGTGCCTACGCACACGGCGATCATCAGGGTCTGGATCGGGTAGACAAGCGCCAGGGCTACAAACCCGTCGGAGCTGAGCTGGGCCACGAACATGCTGTCCACCAGATTATAGAGGGCCTGGATCAGCATGGACAGCATCATGGGCCAGGCCATATTCAGCAGCAGCCGGCGCACCGGTATGACCGCCATCTTGTTTTCCTGCAAAGCAATTCCTCCTGATCAAAAAAGACGGGTACCGAGGACGCGCCTCGATACCCGTCTGCCGCACGGCGTGGCAGCCCGTGCGGCTATAGCTGTTTGGTGTAGCGCAGATCCACGCAGGTCATGTCGTGGGGGAAGGGAATGTGCTCCTCCGTCCCGTCCCAGGCAAAGCCGTGCCGGGCGTAGAAGCGGCGGGCCCCCTCGTTCTCCCGCAGGACAAAGACGTAGCAGTTGAGGTAGAAACAAGATGGGAGCCGGCGCAGCGCCTCCTCCTTCAGCCCGGAGCCGTAGCCTCGGCCGGTGCAGGCGGGGTCGGTGTAGAAGGAGATGATCTCCCCCCAGCCCCGGTAGGCCTCCCCGTGGATCACCAGCCCCTCGCTCTGGCGAGGACTGGGCCCCAGCCGCACCGGCCCGCAGGTGCAGCAGCAGACGGGGTTCTCCCCGTCATAGAGCAGCAGCCCCCGGCACCGCCCGGTGGCGTAGTCCTCCCGGAAAAAGGGAATCCAGTGATCTTCGGTGATCACGTCCCTCAGGTAGTCGTCGGGCACGTGGCCGGGGTAAGCGGCGTGCCAGCCCCGGGCGTGAATGCGGCTCATGGCCGCAAAGTGTTCCTCCGTGCAGGCGTCTATGATGCGCAGTGAATTCATAAGCAGACCTCGTTTAGCGAGTGGATGAGCCGCCCGCGCCGGGTGGCGCGTACAAGCGTTTTGCCGGAGGCAAAACCTTGATGCCGGGCGAATTCAGTTCGCCCGCGCAGATAAAAAATCGGGGCCCCCGCCCGGCGGAAGCCGGGTGGGGAACTGCGGCTCATGGCCGCGAAGTGCTCTTCCGTGCAGGCGTCCACAAAGGAGAGGGCCTTACACATGAGCGGCCTCCCCAGCCTCCCGGCGCTCCGCCTCCTGCTTGGCCAGGCCCCGGGCGTTGGCCAGCATCAGCTTGATGCGGTTTTCCTGATTGATCTTGGTGGCCCCGGGATCGTAGTCGATGGCCACGATGTTGGAGAAGGGATAGTCGTCCTTGAGCTTGCGGATCATGCCCTTGCCCACAATGTGGTTTGGCAGGCAGCCGAAGGGCTGTGTGCAGACGATGTTGGGGGTGCCGGAGTGGATGAGCTCCAACATCTCGGCGGTGAGCAGCCAGCCCTCGCCCATCTTGTTGCCCTCGCCCAGATAGCCCTGGATGAGGCGGCGGAGATCCTCGAAGGTGCCGGGAGCGCGGAAGCCGCCCTTCTTCATGGCGGCGATCATGGCCCGCTGGCACTTCTCCACGTAGCCCTTGAGCACTTGGCACACCTTTTTCTTCACCCACTTGCCGCCGTAGATGTTCACGTCCACCTCGCGGTTGTAGATCTTGAAGATGATGAAGTCGGTCAGGCCGGGGACCACCGGCTCGGCCCCCTCGGACAGGAGAAACTCCTCCAGATTGTTGTTGCCCAGGGGGGAGTACTTGATGTAGATCTCGCCCACCACGCCGACCCGTACCTTGGGCTCCCCGGCCACGGGGATGGCCTTGAAGGCGGCCACAATGCGGTCAAAGTTGGCCACCATGCTCTTGAAGGAGAGGCCCTTGCCCTGGTTCATGGCCTCCAGAAGCTGAGTCTCCACGGCCTCGATGGTCTCGTCGGTCTGGCCCCGGCTGACCTCGTAGGGGCGGACCTGGTTGGCGGTCTGTACGATGATGTCGCCGTACATCATGGCGAACACCGCCTTGCGCAGGGTGTTGAGCCCCAACTTGAAGCCGGGGTTGGGCTCCAGGCCCGACAGGTTGACCGAGATGACGGGGATATAGCTCAGACCCGCCTTCTCCAGCGCTTTGCGCAGCAGATGGATGTAGTTGGAGGCCCGGCATCCGCCGCCGGTCTGGGTGATGAGCAGCGCCACCTTATGCATGTCGTACTTGCCGCTCTTCACCGCGTCGATGAGCTGGCCGATGACCAGCAGGGCGGGGTAACAGGTGTCGTTGTGGACGTACTTGAGCCCCTCATCCACGATGCCCCGGTGGTTGGTGGTGAGCATCTCCACGTGGAAGCCCTCGGTCTCCAGAATCCGGGCCATCAGGCCGAAGTGCACCGGGAGCATGGTGGGGAAGAGGATGGTGTACTCCTCCTTCATCTCCTTGGTGAACAGCAGCCGTCCGTTTTCGTCGTATACTAATTCTGCCATAACGGGTATTCCTTTCGCTTGCAATGGGAGCGCCGCGCGCTCAAAGGGGGTTGGCCCCCACCGACTCCCGAGCCGGCGGCGAGCTGGCCGTCAATGACGGCATCAAACTCCTGTTGTGCTATAAAAAGTCGGGATGGTCAGCCCCGGGCATCCTGCGCCTGGCGGGCCTCCATGGCGGCCATCAGGGAGCGGATGCGGATCTTGACCGCCCCCAGATTGCTGATGTCGTCGATTTTGAGCTGGGTGTAGAGCTTTCCGCCCTTTTCAAGAATGTCCCGCAGCTCGTCGGTGGTGATGGCGTCGGTGCCGCAGCCGAAGGAGACCAGCTGCACCACCTGCATGTCGGGCTGGGTGCATACATAGCGTGCGGCGTTATACATACGGCTCTGGAAGGTCCACTGGTTGAGCACCTTCCGGGGGGCATAGCCCTCCAGATAGCTCAGAGCGTCCTCGGTGACCAGCACGAAACCGAAAGAGGTGATCAGATCGTTGATGCCGTGGTTGATCTCCGGATCGATGTGGTAGGGCCGGCCGCAGGCCACGAGGATGGGCATGTGGTGGTCCCGGGCGTGGCGGATGTACTTCATGCCGGTCTCCCGCACGTCGTGGACATAGGCGTCGTAGGCCGCGTAGGCCGCCTTGGCCGCCGCTGCGGTCTCCCGCCTGGGAATGCTGAAATGCTCCTCCATGAGCTGGGCGATGCGCTTTTCAAAGTCCTTGTGCCGCCACAGGCCCACATAGGGGTTGAGGAATTTGGTCTGCTTGAGCAGGGGAACGTTGGCGGCTAGCAGCTCAGGGTAGTAGGCCACCACCGGGCAGTTGTAGTGGTTGTCGCCGATGCCCTCGTCGTTGTTGTAGGACATGCAGGGGTACCAGATGGCGTCCACGCCCTCCTCCACCAGGGCCTCCGCATGGCCGTGGAGCAGCTTTGCGGGGTAGCACACGGTGTCGGACGGGATGGTGTGCTGGCCCTTGAGGTAGAGCTTGCGGGAGGACTCGGGGGAGAGCACCACCTCGAAGTTGAGGCGGGTAAAGAACTCGAACCAGAAGGGCAGGTTTTCATACATGTTCAGCCCGAAGGGGATGCCCATGCGGCCCCGGACGCCGGAGCCGTTCCCCTTGCCCTGGAGGGCGCGGAGCTTCTTGTACTTGTAGGTCATCAGATCGGGGTTCTCCACCTTTGCCTTGCCCAGGGGGCGGGAGCAGCGGTTGCCCGAGATGAAGCGCCGCCCGCCGCCAAAGGGGTTGGCGATCTGGGCC